>Ga0126376_10000060_pt1 | contig 43040 bp, 16 predicted proteins | sample PanSoiMetPlot_15_FD_92760 | JGI IMG/M metagenome (GOLD analysis project Ga0126376, IMG submission 92760) | Tropical forest soil microbial communities from Panama - MetaG Plot_15 | ecosystem: Environmental > Terrestrial > Soil > Tropical forest > Bulk soil | place: Panama | collected 2016-02-17 | reverse complement strand
GGATCGCCGAAACTCTAAAACAAAGACATGGGCGGGCTGTGCTGGTCTGGCCCGGAAGCACTTTCGCGAGGAACGATGATGGCTCTTATGTCATCAGAGTCTCGGAGAAGGCCGACTATGGAGCGCTGCTTAAAGACCTTCGAAAGAGCGGCAGGATACCAAGCAGAATTATCCATCTCTGGACGGTGCAAGATTGGGAGCTGCAGGGGCCCAACCAATTAGACGACAGGCTTGACCTGAGTTTTTACAGTCTTTTCTATCTGGCGCAAGCTATAGGCGACCACCTAACGACGGACCAAATCGACCTCTGCATAATCTCCAGCGATATGCAAGCCGTCGTCGGGAACGAAGTTCTTTGTCCCGAGAAGGCAACTGTCAAAGGCCCATGCAAAGTAATTCGACAGGAATATGACAATATTGCCTGTCGAAGCATAGATATTTCATCTTCGGAAGCCGAGGCACCCTATAGACATCAGTTGGCTGAACACGTGGTGGCAGAGCTGCTGGCTGGAGGCTCTGATCAATTTGTGGCTTTGCGCCAGGGCCAGCGATGGATTCAAACCTTCGAACAGATGCCCATCGAGGCCTTGTCCGAGCGTTCTCCAAAATTCAAAGAAGGTGGAGTTTATTTCATCACCGGTGGCATGGGCGGCATCGGCTTTGCCTTTGCGGAATACATGTTCGAGACCGTTCGGGCCAGACTTGTCCTCGTCGGGAGATCAGGTCTCCCCCCGAGGGAGCGATGGGCCGAACTGTTGTCCAGACAGGATACAGATCAGCAGACCACAGACAAGATCCGCAAGGTCATGGCGCTTGAACAGGCCGGAGCTGAAATCCTTGTCATTGCTGCCGATGTTTCCAAAGCACATCAGATTCAAACCGCAGTCACTCAGTCCATCGAGCGCTTTGGCGAGATCAATGGAATATTCCATGCAGCTGGCCTGCCAGGTCAGGGATTGACACAACTGAAGTCCGCACAGACCGCGGCTGGAGTGATGGCTCCTAAAGTTCAGGGCACATTAGCTCTGCAAGAGGCCGTCAAAGACATTCAGCTCGACTTCTTTGTGTTGGTTTCTTCCATCGCGGCATTCACCGGCGGTGGACCGGGGCAAATCGACTATTGCGCTGCCAATTCATTCCTGGATGCCTACGCCCACCGCAATTTCTGCAGGAACGGGATCACCGTTTCCATGAACTTTGGCGAATGGCAGTGGGATGCTTGGAGCGAGGGGCTGAAAGGATTTCAGCCGGAACTGCGCGAGTCTCTGATAGCGATTCGAAAGAAGTTCGGCATTGCATTCGCTGAAGGAATGGAGGCCATCCACCGGGTGCTTTCGGTAGATATTCCTCAGGTGGTGGTTGTCACCCAGAACTTCAATGCAATGGTGAAATCCAGCAACCAATGTACAGCCGTCAAACTGTCCAACGAAGTCAACGTAACCAGAAAGCAGCGGCAGACAAGTTATCCCAGACCATCCCTGGCAACGAACTTTGTGGCTGCCAGCAATGAGCTGGAAAGAAAAATTGCTGAAATCTGGCAGCGGGTATTAGGCATTGAGAATATTGGCATTCAGGACAACTTCTTCGACCTGGGCGGCAATTCGCTCGTTGGTCTTCAGTTGATCGGCGATTTGAAGAAGGAGTTGCAGGTTGACATAACACCTATCGCGATCTATGAGGCTCCAACCGTTAGCGCGTTCGCACGGTATTTGAACCCTGAGGTCGACCAGAAAGAAACAGATACAGGGCAGGAACTGGCTCTTCGTCGCGAGCAGGTTCGCAAGACTCGAACTTCACGCGAGATTGGGATTATTGGCATGTCCGGACGCTTTCCAGGAGCGAGGAACGTCCATGAGTTTTGGAAAAATATCAGCTCCGGCGTGGAATCAGTCGCCTTTTACACCGAGGCAGAACTGCTCGCCGCGGGAGTCGATCCGGCAAAGCTTAGACATCCGAACTATGTCAGAGCAGGGTGCGATATTGCGGACATTGAATACTTTGACGCGATGCTATTCGGTTACGCTCCTCGCGAGGCGGAAACCATCGATCCACAGCATCGGCATTTCCTGGAATGTGCCTGGGAAGCTCTGGAAGACGCGGGATATGATCCTGATAGATATAGCGGGCTGATTGGCGTTTTCGGCGGCGCGAATACCAGCGTCTATCACAATAACATCCTGTCGCGTCCAGACCTCGTTACTTCCGGTGTGGCGGCATGGCAAGCCAGCGTGGGAAACAGCAATGATTCGCTGACTACCCGGGTTGCTTATAAGCTCAACCTTAAAGGGCCGGCAACATCGGTCCAGACTTTCTGCTCGACCTCCGGCGTAGCCATGCACATGGCATGCAAGAGCCTGCAGGATGGTGACTGTGACATAGCTCTGGCTGGTGGCGTCAATATCTCAATTTATGGCAAGACGGGTTACATCTATGAAGAGGGCGGAATTGATTCACCTGACGGGCACACCCGCACCTTCGACGCAAAGGCCAAAGGGGCAGTCATTGGCGACGGCGTCGGAGTCGTGGTGTTCAAGAGATTAGATGATGCGATCGCAGACGGTGACAACCTCTACGCAGTCATCAAGGGTTCCGCAATCAACAATGATGGATCAGTCAAGGTAGGTTACACGGCGCCTAGCGTCGACGGACAGAGTACGGCCATCGCGCAGGCGCTGACAATTGCGGGAGTCGAGGCTGATTCAATCAGTTATGTTGAAGCGCACGGCACTGCAACTGACCTTGGTGATCCTATCGAAGTTGCGGCTCTAACTAAGGCGTTTCGCGGCAGCACTGACCGGCAGGGATTCTGCGCCCTGGGTTCCGTTAAGACAAATATCGGACACCTTGACAGAGCTGCGGGCGTTACCGGCATGATCAAGACTGCGCTGTCCCTGAAGCATGAATTGATTCCGCCGATTCTTCACTTTGAGTCCCCCAATCCCAAGATTGATTTCGAACACAGTCCGTTCTTTGTTTGTGCCCAAACGATTGAGTGGAAGCGAAATGGCGTAGCGCGACGCGCAGGAGTCAACGTTGTTGGATTGGGCGGCACAAATGTTCACTTCATTCTGGAAGAAGGGCCGGAAGTTGCTCCTTCGGGACCATCCCGCGGCTCACATCTTCTTTTACTGTCGGCCAAGACACAGGGCTCACTCGATGCGGCGACAGCGAATCTATGTACCTATTTGCGGCAGAACCCTGAGTCGAACCTCTCCGACGTGGCTTATACGCTTCAAGTCGGCCGCAAAAGGCTGGAACATCGCCGCGCTGTGGTTTGTTCCAGCGCTTCAGACGCGATTCAGGCATTGGAGTCGACTGATCCACAAAGAGTCTTCACGTGGTTCCAGCAGCCACGAAAGAAGTCTGTCGTATTCATGTTCCCCGGTGTTGGAGATCACTACCCGAACATGGCCGCCGATTTATATCGGGAAGAGGCAGAATTCCGGCAGCAAATGGACCGCTGCTGTGACTTCCTTCAGCCCACTCTCGGACTCGACCTGCGGGAGATAATTTTCTCTAAAGATCCCGGACCAAACAGTCAAAACGGTGCAATCGATCTTCGCGCCATGCTCAGCCGGAATGGGCCGGATGACAAATTACATCAAACATGGTTGGCTCAACCCGCGGTCTTCGTGATTGAGTATTGCCTGGCGAAGCTGCTCATAAGCTGGGGAATTGTTCCGCAGGCTCTAATCGGTTACAGTCTGGGCGAATTCGTTGCCGCCACGATCGCAGGCTCTCTCTCATTGCAGGACACCTTGCGACTGGTTGCTGCCCGCGCAAAACTGATCGATAGGCTTCCTGCGGGTGCTATGCTGGCCGTGCCGCTATCCGAGGAAGAAGTTGTTCCTTTCCTTAACGATCACATTTCGATTGCAATCTGCAACAGTCCCAAACTCACAGTGCTGGCAGGGCCGGTTGAGGCCATTGCCGAACTGGAGTCTGCTCTTGCGCAAATCGAGATTGTTACCAGAAGACTCCAAACTACGCACGCCTTTCATTCCAAAATCATGGAGCAGGCTTCCGGCGAATTTCTCAGCCTATTGAACACGGTTGAGCTGAAAGCTCCGCAAATCGCTTACATCTCAAATGTGACCGGTACATGGGTCAGGGCCGAAGACGCTACTGACCCGGAGTACTGGATAAGACACATGTGCCAAACCGTTCGCTTTGCAGATGGCGTAAAAGAACTTCTGCAGGAAAGCGATCGGGTCCTGGTTGAAGTTGGCCCCGGACAGAGTTTGAGTTCATTTGTGAAGCAGCAACCGTCTTATAACACCGAAAAAAGTCAGATCATCGTATCAACGCTTCGACCGATGTACCAGAGTCAACCTGACGTGGCTTTCCTTCTTGGAAGTGTCGCAAAATTGTGGCTGGCAGGTGTTGAGCCGGACTGGGCCGGGTTCTATTCCCGCGAACGAAGGCTTCGGCTTTCTTTGCCAACCTATCCTTTCGAACGCCAGCGTTACTGGGTTGAGCCCGGCGCATCCATTCCAGTATTCAGTGGAATTCCAACATTCCAGGGCAAGAACCCTGACATGTCTGAATGGTTTTACAAGCCTTCATGGCGTGAATCCAAGCTGCGGCCGCGAACCCCGGCAAAAGTTTCAAATACAGGTTCACGCTGGCTGATTTTCGCCGATGACTTGGGCTTCGCTGATGCCGTAACCGCAAAACTGAGGGCCGCTGGTGAGCAGGTCACAACCGTGAATCCGGGCGCCCAGTTCGGCAAACGCGGCGAAGACTTGTTTGAGATTCGTCGTACACAGCCCGAAGACTATGAGCGGCTGATTAGACAACTTCGTGAAGAAGGAAGACTGCCCGGCAAGGTTGGGCATTTCTGGAGTGTTACGCCGGCTCTGGACACGGAGCGCGGATCAGAGCTTGAGGAATTCGAAGAATATCAGGAATTGGGTTACTACAGCCTGCTCTCGATTGTGCAAGCGTTCGGAAAACAATCCATTCTTGATCCGCTCGAGGTTGTCGTCGTTTCCAGCAATATGCAGCCGGTGTCGAGTGATGACCTTTTATGTCCCGCCAAAGCTACCTTACTCGGTCCGTGCAAAGGCATACCACAGGAGAACCCTCACATCATCTGCCGCAGCGTGGACGTTGCGGTGCAACCTGGGAGTGCATCCATTGATGAGTCTATGAGCAATGCACTCGCTGACGAACTTTTGTCGGAACCGAAGGATGCAGCAGTTTCTTACAGGAAGGGCATTCGTCTTATACAGGATTTTGTATCGATCAACGTTGATGCGCTCGCCGAAGGTGAGACACGGTTGCGTCCCAATGGTGTTTACCTCATCACTGGCGGCTTGGGCGGCGTGGGTCTCATACTCGCCAGGCACTTAGCGCAGAAGGTTCAGGCAAAGCTGGTCCTTGTGGGTCGCTCGAGACTTCCGGAGAGAAATACCTGGAGTGAATGGCTGGAGCGACATGGAGATGACAACGAGACCAGTCAGAAGATTCTGAAGATCAGGAGCATGGAAGAACTGGGAGCAGAGGTCAGAGTCATTCCCGCCGATGTTTCTGATCCGAAGCAGATGACAGCAGTAGTTGAGGCGGCCTATGAGAATTTCGGTGCTTTGAATGGAGTGGTTCATGCTGCCGGCATCTCCGAACAGTGGGCTTTTCGTGTAACTCAGGAAGTTGGACGCAAGGATTCTGAATACCAATTCAAGCCCAAAGTCAATGGCCTCATTGCGCTTGAAAAGGCGCTTGAAAGTAAAGAACTCGATTTCTGCCTCTTGACCTCATCATTGTCCTCGGTCCTGGCAGGCATGAGGCTTGTTTCTTATGCCGCCGCCAACATGTTCATGGATGCCTTCACTCATAGGCATAACCAAACGGCTATGGTCCCGTGGCTAAGCGTCAATTGGGACACTTGGCATCTCAGAGAGAACCAGCACACAACGCTCGGGAAGACTGTGCTCGAATTCGAAATGAGTCCTCAAGAAGGTGCAGAGGCGTTCGAGCGATTAATCTTCCACAATCCCGGTCCTCAGGTTGTCGAATCTACAGGTGATTTGCAGGCAAGAATTGACAAATGGGTCAGACGCCAGTTCGTGCAGGCTTCGCCCCCGACAACTTCATCCGCAAAGACAAATTTATACGCCCGGCCGAACCTTCAGACCGCTTACATCCCCACCAGTAATGATTTCGAAGAAAAGATTGCACGGATTTGGCAAGACGTACTGGGCATCGAGAAAGTAGGAATCTACGACAACTACTTTGATCTGGGTGGCACATCACTGTCGGCCATCCAATTGGTAGCTCAACTCCAGAAGGAACTTAATCAACCTGTATCTCCCATCGCGGTCTTCGAGGCGCCGACCGTAGGCGAACTTGCGAAACGCCTGCAACCTGAGAGTGACAAGCAACGCGGGCAGAATCTTAGGACAAAGATTGACCGCCGCAAAGCAGCTCGGCAAAAGAGAGAGGGTTCTTCCGATATTGCCATCATTGGCATGGCGGGCCGATTCCCCGGGGCTAATACCATCGAGGAGTTCTGGCGCAATCTCCGTGACGGAGTTGAGTCATTGCACTTATTAACCGACGAAGAGCTGGTTCGGGCAGGAGTATCGCCTGAACTGTTCAAGGATCCCAACTATGTCAGGGTCAGGCCGATTGTCGAAAACACTGACATGTTCGATGCGGCATTCTTCGGCTATAACCCGCGCGAAGCTGAGATCACGGACCCGCAACATCGCGTATTGCTTGAAGTTGCCTGGGAAACGCTTGAGAACGCGGGTTATGATTCGCAGCGATATCAGGGAGCCATCGGCGTGTTTGCCGGGTCGAACAATTGCAACTACGCCATCAACATTTTGAAAGATCCTGAGGCCGCCGCAATCTATGACCGGCCAGAAATCGCGCTCGCCAATGAGCGCGATTCGTTGACCACAACAATTTCTTACAAATTGAACCTTAGAGGGCCAAGCTTCTGCATTCAGACGTTCTGCTCCACCTCATTGGTTGCTACTCATCTGGCCTGCCAGAGCATTCTCGCTGGCGAATGCGATATGGCTTTGGCTGGCGGCATCTCGTTGCGAATTCCGCAAAAGCTTGGATATTTGTTCGAAAATAACGGGCAGGATTCTCGAGACGGACACAGCCGCACATTTGACGCCCAGGCAACTGGAACTGTCTTTGGCGAAGGTGTCGGCCTGGTGCTCCTGAAGCGGCTCGATGACGCGCTCGAGGACGGTGATGTGATCCATGCTGTCATCAAAGGTACGGCGATCAACAACGATGGTTCCATGAAGGTTGGCTACACCGCACCCAGCGTGGAAGGTCAGGCGGAAGTTATTGCCATGGCCCTGGCAAACGCCGGTGTGGATGCCAGCACCATTCATTATGTGGAGGCTAGCGGAACCGCTTCCGAACTCGGGGATCCAATCGAAGTAGCCTCTCTCACCAGGGCATTCGAGGCCTTCACCGAGGCGAAGAACTACTGTGCCATCGGCTCAATCAAACCAAACATAGGACACCCCGACAGGGCAGCGGGTGTAGCAGGTCTTATCAAGACGGTAGAGGCAGTCAAGCATAAAGTAATTCCTCCAACTCTTTTCTTCGAAAAGCCGAATCCCAAGATTGATTTTGAGAATAGTCCGTTCTTTGTGAATACCGAGTTGACGGAGTGGACAAGAAATGGCACACCACGCCGCGCAGGTGTGAACTCGGTAGGCACCGGCGGCACGAATGCGCACGTGATTATAGAAGAGCCGCCCGTGCAGTCACCGTCCAGCTCCTCTCGTTCGTGGGAATTACTGCTCCTTTCTGCCAAGACAAACTCGGCGCTGGAAAGGGCTACTACAAATCTCTACGAATACCTGCATGCACATTCCGAAATGAATCTCGCCGACGTGGCTTATACGCTTCAGGTGGGACGCAGACGTTTCGCTCATCGAAGTGCAATCGTATGCCAGGGGCATCAAGATGCCCTCGCCGCGTTGCGCAGTAATGGGTCAGCTCAGATGTTCACGCAATATGAGGAGCCGCGCACTCGCTCGCTTGCATTTTTGTTCCCCGGTGTGGGCGATCACTATCCAGGCATGACCTCGGAATTGTATCGATCGGAAGCCACATTCCGTGAAGTAATTGATCAATGCTGTAATTTGCTCAATCCCGTGCTCGGGTTCGATCTGCTCCCGATCATTTCCTCTGCTGAAGCCAGGCAGACGATCCAGCAGAACTGTTCCGGCAACGGCGTTAGTGGAAAGTATCATGACCAACCGGAGGACAGGCTTCGCCATCCCGATGTGAGCCATGCGCTGGTCTTTGTTATTGAGTATGCAATCGCGCGCCTGCTGATGAGCTGGGGTATTAGTCCGCAGGCAACGCTTGGATACGGCGTGGGTCAATTCGTTGCTGCTGCCGTGGCTGAGTCTCTCTCCGTGAGTGATGCCCTGCGCCTGGTATGCGCTCGTGCCCGTCTGATTGAGAAAATCGGTGCTGATGGGCGACTGACGGAACAAGAGCTTCTGCTCGCTATGCAGGATCAGCTGCCAGAACAGGACAGCCGGGAGTTCCTGCGTCTGATGAATACATTCGATCTGAGAGCCCCAAATATCCCCGTCATCTCAAGCGTCACTGGCACATGGATGACTGCGGAGGAATCAAAGGATCCGCAATTCTGGAATAAACATGCTCTGCTCGGAGGTCATTTGGATGAAGGGCTCGACGTGCTGCTTGGCTTGAAAGACCCACTATTTGTTACGGCCGGCCCCGAAGAATCGCTGGTTTCCATGGTGAGGGCCCGCGCCGCTGGCCGCGGCGTCAAGATGCCAACTACGTTGACCGCGATCAAGCCCCAGCATCTGGAGGCTACAGATCAGTCTTTCCTGCTGAGCACAATCGCTAAGCTATGGCTTGCCGGGGTGGAGATAGATTGGAGCGGCTTCTACGCTAATGAGAAGCGCCGCAGAGTTGTTCTGCCGACTTATCCTTTCGAACGCCAGCGGTTCTGGATAGATGTGAACCCGCGAGCACTTTCAGCCAACAAAGTCCCGCCCGTAGAGCCGACAGGAAAAAATCAGAATGTTTCAGACTGGTTTTATGTCCCGGCTTGGAAGCAGTCGACGGACTTCATATCGATTGATGACTCTGCGCATTTCCAGCAAGGTTCGCGCTGGTTGATGTTCACCGACGATAGCTCACTGGCCACTGGGATGGTCGCGGAACTTACATCGCGTGGCGCGCAAGTCATTTGCGTGAGAAAGGGAGAATTTTTCTCTTGCCAGGCGAAGGGTTCTTACCTGATCAATCCTTCAAATGGTGGTGATTACGAGAAATTGTTCAATGAGTTGGGTTCGAGCGGGGACTTTGACTGTCGGATTGTTCATCTCTGGTCTCTCTTCTCCACAGGCGAACAACTTTCTCGCGCGGAGTTGATTGAAATTGCGACGGATGAGGCATCTTCACTGGTGTGTATGAGCCAGGCCCTTGCTCAGGCGGCCACGCAAAAAACGAGTGTCTTAATAGTCACGAATGGCTTGATCAAAATTACGGGCGATGAAGCATTGCTTCCAGAAAAGGCATTGTTGATCGGGGCCTGCAAAAGTATCGGCCAGGATTACACCAGTATTTCCTCTCGCGTCGTCGATGTTGCTGTTCCCACTTCGGTTGGGTCCAGGGAAGAAGAATTGGTAGAGAGACTTCTCATCGAGGCCACGCATCAGTGTGGTGATTATGTAGTCGCATATCGCGGCAGTCAGCGATGGATACAGAACTTTGAGCGGCTGAAATTGGAGACTACAGCCAGCCGCCCTGCAAGATTGCGTCAGGGAGGGGCTTATCTGATAGCTAGCGGCTTGAATTCGATTGGATTGGCGATTGCTGACCATTTGGCACGGAGCGGAGCGACGAGGATCGCTCTGGTAGATGATCTTGCGCTGCCTCCGCGAGAACAATGGGGAACGGGGCTGGATACCAATCTCGATCAGGACGAACTCGCGCAATGTCTCTGGCAGATGTGGACAATCGAGGAGATGGGCTGTGAAGTTCTTGTTATCAATACTGATGTCTCTAACCGCGAGCAGATGCGGCAGTCAGTCCAACAAACTCTTCATCGATTCGGAGAGATCAATGGGGTATTTCAGGCCCCGAGGAGTAGCGGTTCAAAGCCAGTTTCGGCAAAAGAAGAAATCCGGGACGTCCAGGCTTCTCAAGTTAAGAGCCTTGTAGCGCTCGATGAAGCTTTGAAAAACGTCTCGCTCGATTTCATGGTGCTCTTTTCTCTGATCAACTCAATACCGGCGACTGGCTTCGAATTTACGATGCCATGGGCCGCCGCTTATCTGGATGCTTATGCCAATGCGAGGTCTTGTCGCAAGAGCCCAGTGATCGCCATCAGATGGAGCGATTGGCTGCTGCAGGCCGACCCGGAGAAAGCTAACCGGATGGATCTGGCCGCAAAGGAGAGGTTCCCCGAACATCTAAAGGAATATGGAATCAGGTTCGAAGAGGGAATGGATGCAATGTCGCGCATCCTCGATGCTGGGTTGAGCCAGGTGACTGTATGCGTTCAGGACCTCCAGACCTACATCGAGACAGCAAATAGCAGAATGTTGCTGGCCGTCGAGGAGCAACGCTCCAAACCCGCGTTGCGGCTGCATCCTCGACCCACCTTGGGAAATGCCTACGTCGCGCCACGCAATGACGTTGAAAAGAAGATCCTCGAAATCTGGCAGGAGATGCTTGGCATTGACCAAATCGGAACCGACGATGACTTCTTTGAATTGGGCGGCCACTCGTTGCTTGCAACCCGTCTTTTTGCCAGGCTGCGCAGTGAGTTCAATGTGTCACTTTCGCTGCGCAGCATTTTCGAGTTGCCCACTGTTACCAGTCAGGCAGAGATGATTGCTGCCCTTAGTTGGACGGAAAAGGATTTGGAATTACAACTTTCGCGTGAAACCGTCGAAGGTGAGATCTGATGACTACTCTTGAATTTCTCCGCCACTTGCGCAGTTTGGAGATAAAGGTCTGGCTTGAAGATCAGAAATTGCGCTTCAGGGCTCCTCAGGATGCCCTAACTCCGGAACTACGCACGCAACTGGCGGAACGCAAGCCTGAGATTATCAGGTTTCTACGGCAATTCTCAGACGATGTCCATGCCCACATGCCGTCTATCCCTCGTGCTTCCCGTGATGGAAATATTCCGCTTTCTTTTGGCCAGCAACGGTTGTGGTTCCTGGATCAGCTCGAGCCCAGTGTCCCCAACTATAACGTCTGTGATGCAATAGAAATTAAGAAACCAATCAAGGTTGAGGTGCTGCAACGCGCTCTGACGGAGATTGTCAGGCGCCACGAGGTTTTGCGGACTGCTTTTCCGGGTATGGGAGGAGTTCCAGTTCAGGTGATTGCTCCCCCCTTCGAAGTTCCTCTGCCGGTGATCGATGTCACCGAAATCCCCGAAGCTGATCGCATGAAAGAGGCCAAGCGACTATCGTTAGAAGAAGCAGCGATTCCTTTTGATTTGGCAAAAGGACCGCTGCTGAGAGTCAAGCTGTTGCGCGTCAACAAAGCTCACTACGTATGGTTACTCAGTATCCACCACATTATCAGTGACGATTGGTCGAAGAAACTTCTGGATCAGGAGCTGGAGACTCTTTACGCTGCATACTCCGCCGGGCTGCCATCGCCGTTGCCTGAGCTACAAATTCAGTGGGCGGATTTTGCCATCTGGCAACATAACTGGCTGCAAGGCAAGGTATTGCAATCCCACGTTGACTATTGGGCTGAACAACTCGACGGTGATCTTCCAATGTTGGAGTTGCCGACGGACCGGCCACGACGCCACTCTCTACGCGGCTCTATCGGTAGATTTACTTTCCCGCGTTCTCTCGCCATTGCAATCAGGGCATTGAGTGACCGTGAAAGTGTCACTCTGTTTATGACATTAGTTGCTGCCTACGGCGCCTTGCTCTCCCGTTATACCGGTCAGGAAGACATCATTATTGGATCGTCGATCTCCGATCGAAATAAAATCGAGACAGAATCTTTGATTGGCTTCCTTCTTAATACCCTGGCGTTGCGTATTCGGTTATCCGGGGATCCGACTTTCCGCGATTTGCTTGTCCAGGTTCGGGAGACATGCCTCGGCGCCCATGCCCATCAGGAAGTTCCTTACGAAGCCCTGCTCCAGCGGGTACACGTCAACCGCGATGCCAGTGGCAGTCCCCTGTTTCAAACCATGCTGGTCCTTTTGAATACTCCTCCTGTGCAAAGGGGGGCCAGCGCTTTTTGGGGGGCGCGGCCTGACTGGGATGACAACAGTGGAGGGTGGATTGATGCTCCGGAAGGAGCTTATGTTCCCTACGAGAACAACGGTACGACCAAATTCGATTTGTCAATCACGGTAATGGAACATGAACAAGACCTTCGTGGCATTACCGAGTTCAACACGGACTTGTTCGACCATGAGACTGTGGCACGCATCATCGAGCGTTTTCAAATCGTGCTCAGTTCGGCAACCTCCAATCCTGAACAACGCATTTCGGAGTTGCCCCTGATGACAGAAGCGCAGCGCCGCGAGATCCTGGTGGAGTGGAGCGGACGCCCAGCAGCGGTTCCTGATGTCGCATCCATCCATCAGCTGTTTGAGCAGCAGGCAGCGCGGAATCCTGATTTCATCGCCTTGGAAGGCAATGGCGAGCGGATGAGCTACGCCAACCTGAATGCTCGCGCTAATCAACTGGCTCGTTTCCTTCAGCAGTTGGGTGCCGGACCTGAGGTGATGGTGGGAATTTATCTGGATCGGTGTCCGGAGATGATTGTGGCCATTCTGGCCATCTTAAAAGCTGGCGCAACGTATGTTCCACTGGATCCTACTTATCCGAAACAGCGTCTTGCGATGATGATCGAAGACGCTCAGGTCGGCATTCTGCTTACACACAAGCCACTGCTCGCTGGTTCGCCACAACATTCAGCCCGCCTTGTGTGCTTGGATGAAGATGCTGTGAGCATCGCGGCTGAAAGCGCGGAAAATCTTCCCTGTCTTGTGTCGCCAGGCAATCAGGTTTGCGTGCTTTACACCTCTGGATCGACGGGCCGGCCCAAAGGAGTAATGATCACGCATAGCCCCCTGGTGAACTATACGGTGATGGCAAACAGGCAATACGGGATAGGGCCTGCTGACCGCATGTTGCAGTTTGCTTCAATGAGTTTCGATGCCAGTCTGGAAGAGATTTACACGTCTCTCTCTCAAGGGGCGACGGTTGTGTTACGCCCTGACCGCATGTTGGATTCCATAAGCGCATTTATGTCGTATTGCCGTGAGCTGGCACTCACAACCATGGTTTTGCCAAGCGCCTATTGGCATGAAATTGTCTCGCGCCTGGATGTCGAGGAGATTCCTTCAACTCTGCGCTTGATTGTAATCGGTGGCGAAAGGGCGCTGCCGGACAGGCTGGCAGTGTGGCAGAACCTGATCGGTGATCGCGTTGCTTTGATGAATACCTACGGGCCTACGGAAGGAACCATCTCCGTGACCCGATGCAAGCTTCCCGCGATGGCGACACCGGAATCAGCAGACAAAGAGGTGTCGATTGGCTGGCCCATCGAAAACACGAAAGTCTACGTGCTCGATCGTTGGATGCAACCTGTACCGTCTGGCATATTGGGTGAATTGCACCTCGGAGCTGCAGCGCTCGCCAGAGGCTATTTGAATCGGCCCGATCTCACTGCTGAAAAATTCATTCCTGATCCTTTTAGCGTTCAACCCGGAGGCCGGCTCTATAGGACCGGTGACTTGGTGCGGTTCTTGCCCGATGGAAGCCTCGAATACAGGGGCCGCGTTGATCAGCAGGTGAAGATTAGGGGATACCGGGTGGAGCCGGGCGAAGTTGAAGCCGCGCTGGAAAGGCATGAGCTTGTAAAGGATGTGGAAGTGCTGGCTCGCGAGGATCATCCCGGCCACAGGCAGCTCGTTGCTTACATAGTGTTTCACCCTGGGAAGGCGGCTCCTGCAAGCGAACTACGCACCTTCCTCAAACCCAGGCTACCGGATTACATGCTGCCGTCTGCTTTCGTATTTCTCGCCAAACTGCCGCTAAATTCCAGCGGGAAAATCGATCGCCGTGCTTTACCAGCACCGGATCGCAGTCGCGCAGATGTTCGAGAGGAACTCACACCGCCGCGCACGCCTACTGAACAGGCTTTGGCCTCAATCTGGATGGCAGTGCTTAAGCTTGACCGGATTGGCATTCATGAGAACTTTTTTGACTTGGGGGGACACTCGCTGCTGGCTACTCAAATTGTGGCGCGCGTGAGTGACACGACGCAATTCGATTTACCTTTGCGGCGGCTATTCGAGAACCCAACCATCGCCGAACTGGCCGCAATTGTCGACCACGCAATCGATTCGGGGGCCAGCCAGAAGCAGCGCATTGTTCCCGTCCGCCGCTTTCTGGATGCATCGCCTATGTTTGAAGAGTCAGATTTTGCCAACGAAAGCGGTTCAACATCTGTTCACGATCAAGCCGCAATTCCAGTGGCGGACGCCAGCATGGGCCAATTACTAGCAGGGCTCGAAGGCCTTACAGAACAAGAAGTAGCTGCTCTTCTCGGGGAAGAGAACGAAATTGGGGCAGGCGGATAAAACCTCCGCAGTTGAACGAATTCGCTTCCGCAGGAATGCTTCAGCCTGGACGGCCTCAAAAGCCGCCGGCCAATATCCATATGTGCACCACTAAAAGTTAATCGATCTCTTCTGCTGTTTCATCACGGATCAGATGCCAATGAGTGATCAAGTAATGCATCTAGAGAATTCTTCGCCCGAAGCGACCGCGTCGCGCGGTTCTCAGTGCAGCCTTTCGAGTGACAGCACAGGCGCCGAAACGCGTTTCGCAGCACTGCATGAATTGTTTGAGCAACAAGTCGAACGCACTCCCGGGGCGGTGGCAGTCGCTGATAAGCAAAGTCAATTGAGTTATGCGGAGCTAAATCGGAAATCCAACCAGTTGGCTTGGTTCCTGAAGAACCTTGGAGCTGGTCCGGAAGCCACTGTAGGCGTATGCATGGACCGATCTGTAGACATGATCGTAGCACTCCTGGGAATTTTGAAAGCGGGCGCAGCTTATGTCCCACTTGATCCCGCTTATCCCTCTGAGCGGCTGCGTTTCATGCTTGATGATTCGCAGGCTGCAGTGTTGCTCATTCACACAGAGGCGTTCGAACGAGCAAAGTTGTCGTATGCAGGCCGGGTCATTCGCTGGGAGCACCATCGGGAGTGGATCAACCAGGAAAGTCAAGAGAACCCGACCAGCATTGTCGATCCGGAAAACCTGGCTTATCTGATCTATACCTCAGGTTCAACTGGAAAGCCTAAAGCGGTGGGCATTCGGCATAGCAGCGTGACAGTACTTTTGCGTTGGGCCCACGAGGTCTTTAGTTCGGAAGAAACAGCGATAGTGCTGGGCTCGACCTCCATCTGCTTTGACCTGTCAGTCTTTGAAATTTTTGTTCCGTTGACCCGCGGCGGCCAGGTGATGTTGGCAACTAATGCTTTGGAATTAACAAACATGGCCAGACGCGAGGAAGTCACCCTGGTGAATACGGTTCCGTCCGCCATGGCAGAGTTGTTGCGGATGAAAGCCGTGCCAGCTTCGGTACGGGTTGTGAACTTGGCTGGTGAGGCCCTGCCGAAGGCATTGGTAAAGCAGATTTATGAGCAGACAAGAGTTGAGCGGCTGTTCAACCTTTACGGGCCTTCTGAAGATACAACATATTCTACCTGGGCTTATCTGAACCGTGGGCAAATGGAAGCCGAAGTACCTATTGGAAAGCCAATCACGGCTACATGTGCATACGTGGTGGATGAAAGCTTCCGATTGGCGCCGGTGGGCATAGTTGGTGAGCTATATATAGGAGGAGCAGGTTTAGCGCGTGGCTACCTCAACCGGCCTGACTTAACAGCCGACAGATTCGTGCCTGATCCGTTTGCCACCCAACCCGGAGAGCGAATGTACCGGACTGGAGACTTGGTGCGGTGGCGTGCGGATGGGCAGCTGGATTTTCTCGGACGAGCGGACCATCAAGTTAAATTGCGCGGCTATCGTATTGAACTAGGCGAGATAGAGAATGAACTAGAAACACATGAACAAGTGGACCGTGCAGTGATCATGGTGCGAGAGGACTATCCTGGCGACAAGCGGCTCGTAGCGTACGTGGTAAGAAAAGACTCAGGACAGGGACTAAGTTCGGTGCGGCTGCGCGAGCACTTGAGGCAACGACTGCCAGAATACATGGTACCTGCTACGTGGGTAGAGCTCGAACGATTCCCATTGAGTCCCAATGGAAAAATTGATCGCGCAGCGCTTCCTAAGCCAGAATTGAAAAAATTGGATGAAGTGCGCTCTCATGTGGCGCCACGGACGCCTGTTGAGAAAAACCTGGCCACAATCTGGGCGGAACTATTGGATGTAGAGCAAGTCGGAGTTCACGACAATTTTTTTGATCTCGGGGGAGATTCACTCACCGCTATCCGGGTGCTGTCACGAGTGGCGCAGCAATACGGGACGGATTTCCACGTGCAGAACCTGTTCGATGCACCCACCATCGAGGAGTTCTCCAGGATCATCCAGGCCAAGGCACAACCGGCAGCAAGGGCGGCGCTGCAACCAAGAGGGAGGGAGCAGGCAGTTCCGCTGTCGTATCCACAGCAGGTGCTCTGGATTGTGGACCAACTGCATCCCTCCGCACTTTGCTACAACATTGCCGAAACTTTTCGGATTAAAGGTGATTTGAATGTTGCGGCCCTGCAATGGGCATTGACAGAGATTGTGCGGCGACATGAGGCTCTGCGCACGCGCTTTGTAGTCGAAGGCGAATTGCCGGTGCAGTACATCAATCCTCCCGGCAATCTGCCACTGCCTGTGATTGACTTGAGAAATGTAGAAGCATCGACTCGTGAGCAGCGTGCTCAGCAGTTGATGGTACAGAGAGCTCGTGAGCCCTTTTACCTGAAAAAAGGTCCACTGCTTCGGGCACTGCTGGTGCGGTTAGGCGATCTAGAGCACAAGTTGATGGTAACGGTGCACCATATTGCTACCGATGGCTGGTCGCAAGCAATCTTGTGGTCAGAACTTGGTGCTCTGTATGGAGCTTTTGGACAGGAAAAATCTCCATTGGCGGAACTTCCCATCCAGTACGCGGATTATGCGCAGTGGCAACGTAAATGGCTGGACGAAGAGAAGCTGCAGCAACATCTCGTTTACTGGAAACGACAATTGGCCAAAATGCCGGTCGAACTCAAGCTCCCGAGTGATCGGCCGAGGCCAGGGATACAGACTTTCCGGGGTGCTCGAGAGGCGCTCAAACTTGATTTTGAACTGTCGCAGGCAGTCAAAAAGGTTAGTCGGGCTCAAGGCGTAACGGCGTTTATGCTGCTGCTGGCGGTCTTCAAGACACTGCTGCATCGCTACAGTGGGGAAGAAGACATCGCCGTAGGGACCGCCATCGCCGACCGGCGGCGGATGGAGAGCGAAGGGATGATCGGCTTCTTCATCAACACTCTAGTATTACGTACCGATTTATCCGGCAATCCGAGATTCAGTGACCTGCTGCAGCGAGTAGGATCAGTAGCACTCGAAGCTCATAGGCATCAGGATGTTCCTTTTCTAAAGTTGGTAGAGCAACTCGCTGCTAAAAGGAACTTGAACAATAATCCGCTCTTTCAGGTGATATTCGTGCTTGAAAATACGCCGCTGGCCGCGCTGAGTCTTCCCGGTCTGCAAGCGGACCCTGTGCCCATGGACATTGGAACTGCCATTGGAGATTTGCTGCTTTCTTTTACCGAAGTCAAAAACGAATTCCAAGGCTTCATGGAATACAACACCGATCTCTTCGACCGAACCACTATCCGGCGGATGATCTCTAGTTATATGACTCTGTTGCAGGCAGTGGTGGCAGAGCCGGAAAAAGACATCGAAAGTTTGGCTCTGATTCCAACAGAGGACCAAGCCAGGTTGATGCTGGAGTGCAAGGGAACGCAGGCGGAATTTCCAGGAGAGAAGTGTCTGCATACGTTATTTGCAGAGCAGGCTGAAAGGACGCCAGAAGCAGTAGCTCTGGCAGACAAAGAGCAAAAGCTGACTTACAGCGATTTGAATCGAAGAGCCAACCAACTGGCATCCTGTCTGGTAGAACTGGGAGTTGGAGTGGAAGCGCGGGTTGGAGTATGCATGCGTCACTCGGCAGAAATGGTTGTTGCAGTGTTGGGGATCCTGAAGGCAGGAGCGGCATATGTTCCTTTGGATCCAGTCCACCCTGTAGAGCGGCTCGCGTTCATGTTGGAGGATGCCAGGGTTGAGGTGCTGCTGACTCAGGCAGATGTTCAGGTCCTGGTTCCAAGGAAAGGCAGCCACCGCACAGTACTTATCGATCAGGACTGGGCCAGGATTGCCGGGTATCCGGGAGAAGCACCACAGGTCAGCGTAAGCCCCAGGAATCTGGCCTATGTAATTTATACCTCGGGTTCGACCGGGAAGCCTAAGGGAGTGGAGTGTCCCCATAGCGGAGTAGTGAATCTGCTGCACGACTTCAAGCGCCGGTGGTCAGTGGATGCGGGTTTTCGTTGCAGCGTCTGGACAAGTCTGAGTTTCGATGTATCTGTGTATGACATTTTTGCCGGGCTACTGTTCGGAGGAACATTGGAAGTGGTGCCGGAGCAGCACCGCGCCGATGGACGAAAGATGAGCGAGTGGCTAAGTCGGCGAGAGATCGAAAGCGCTTATCTCCCGCCGTTCATGCTAGATTCCTTGTGCGAGTGGGCGGAAGAACACCCGGGAGAGTTACGACTGCGACAGTTGCTCGTAGGAGTGGAACCGATTGAGCAGAGAGTTCTTCAACGTCTTCGTGAGAGGATTGCCGGGCTGAAGATCATCAACGGGTACGGGCCGACGGAGGCTACCATCTGCACCACACTTTATGAAATGGAAGGACAGAACGTGGAACCAGGTCCTGTTCCGATCGGACGGGCAGTGGCGAACAGTCAGATATATGTCCTGGACCGGAACCACCAGCCGGTGCCCGTGGGAGTTGCAGGAGAGCTGTATGTGGGTGGCGAGGGAGTAGCACGCGGTTATCTGAATCGTCCCGAGCTGACGGCAGAAAGATTTGTGCCGGATCCGTTTGGCGCGAGTGGCGGACGGTTGTACCGGACGGGAGACGTGGTGAAGTGGCGGGCAGACGGGAATCTGAGCTTTATTGGACGAGCAGATTGTCAGGTGAAGCTGCGAGGGTATCGGATCGAGCTTGGAGAGATAGAGAACGTGCTGGAAGAGTGCGAGCAGATCGGGCGAGCAGTGGTAGTGGTGTGGAAAGAGCAATCGGGCGTGGAACGGCTGGTCGGGTATGTGATCAAAGCCGCGGGATCAAAGAGCGTGGGTAACGACGAGGTGCGCAGCTGGCTTAAGGAGCGCTTGCCCGACTACATGGTTCCGGTGGTGCTAATCGAGCTGACGGAATTCCCAGTGAATGCAAACGGGAAGATCGATCGTAACCGCCTGCCTAAGCCGGAACTCGACTTGAGCCGAGGAAAGTATGTAGGACCTCGGAATACGGTAGAGCAGAGTCTATGTGCCATGTGGGCAGAGGTGTTGAAGCTCGAACGCGTGGGGATTCATGACAGCTTCTTTGATCTGGGCGGCCATTCATTGTTGGCGACGCAGGTGATCTCACGCCTGCCGGGTACCTTTGGAATCGAACTGCCTCTTCGGGCGTTGTTTGAGGCCCCCACTGTGGCTGAATTGGCACTCAAGATTCACCAACGCACTGCTGCAAAAACGACCACGACGGTTTCGAAAGTTTCGGGTGGACAGGAACTCAGCATGGAACAGATGATGGCAAGCCTGGACAGCCTGTCCGAGGATGAGGTCGAACTCCTTCTTGAAGAAAACCAATCTTAATTTTTTTCTACAGCATGATTGAGAATCGCCTCGTTTAACCAAAGCGTCACGCTTCGGTAATGAGGAGTATGAAAGCAGGGTTGAGTTTTGGATGTTCTTATTCCGAATCTCAACTGTACAAGAATTTTGTATGACTGATCTTCACTCGCGTATCGAGAACTTAAGTCCCGCCCGCCGCAAGCTCTTGGAGCGCATGAGTGCAAAGAAGGAGCAGCGCAGGACTTATCCGCTATCGTATGCGCAAAGAGGCATGTGGTTCCTTGAGCAATTGGAGCCCAACGCTTCTCTCTACAACATGCCCTTCTTGTTCAGGCTCTCCGGATGTCTGAACGAACAAATCGTGGAGCAGGCAGTCCGGGAAATCATCCGCCGCCATGAATCCTTGCGTACCGTTTATCCGCAGCGTAACGGCGTAGCTGTGCAGGAGGTTCTGCCGGAATTGCCGAATTTCATGGAAGTCGTCGATCTCACTCAGCAAGGAGAGATGCAGCGTGAAGACGAACTGAAGAAACTCCTGAAGCAGGCGGTGCTCAAGCCTTTCAACCTTGCCGAGGGGCCGTTGTTTCGAGTAACGCTGTTCAGGTTGGGCCACTCGGATTTCGTGGTTTTGTTTGGCTTGCACCACATGGTCGCTGATGGCTGGTCAGTTGGCATTCTGGAGCAGGAATTTACTGTGCTCTACAAGGCCTTCCTGGCGGGTGAGCCGTCACCGTTGCCCGAACTCGAACTCCAATACGGTGACTATACTTTATGGCAGCGCGGGTGGCTCCAGAGCGGTGCGATGCATCAACAGTTGGAATACTGGAAAAAACAACTCGCTGAAATTGCAGAAGTAGTATTGCCAACTGACTTTCCACGTCCGCCAATGTTGACCCATCGGGGCAGAACAGTGGAATTCCCTTTCCCGACTGACTTCAACGTAGAGCTCAAGAAGTTCTGTCGTCGGGAAGGAATAACGTTCTTCATGGTCCTTCTGGCAGCGTTTCAGGTGGCTCTTGCGCGCTATCTGGGCGTACAAGATTTTGCTATCGGAACACCTATTGCCAACCGCCATCGCTTGGAGACTGAAAAGATCATCGGATGTTTCATCAACACGCTCGTACTAAGAACGGATCTGAAGGGCCCGTTAACCTTCAGACAACTCCTGGCAAAGGTACGGGATACGACCCTCGGTGCCTTTGAACACCAGGATATGCCATTTGAAAGGCTGGTCGAAGAGTTGATAGCGGTACAGAGCTTGAGACGGACGCCTCTATTTCAGGTCCTGTTTGTGGTCGAGAACTTTCCGTCATCCGGCCTTGAACTGCCGGGAATGATGCGATCACATATGAGCCACGGAGTCGACGTGGCTAAGCTGGAAATGACTCTTACCGTTGCCGAGCGCGACGGCGCCTGCTTCGGAAGTTTTCAATACGACGCCGAATTGTATGAGCGCACGAGAATGCAGCGGCTGATGGAATACTTTTGTCTCGTGTTGGAGCAGATGGTCTCACATCCGGAGCAAAACATCTGGGAATCGCCTTTGCCCAAAATGGAACGCGAGCAGGTGCTGGAGGAATGGAATCAGACCCAGGCCGACTATCCACGTGAGAAGCCGTGGCACCTTGTCGTCGAAGAACAGGCAGTGCGCAGCCCGCAGGCGATCGCCGTGGTGGTGGAAGAGCAGCAACTCTCCTATGAGGAGTTGAATAGACGTGCCAATCAGGTGGCGCGCTATCTGGAGAAACTGGGAGTAGGGCCGGAGATTACGGTGGGGTTGTGCATGGAACGATCGCTGGAAATGTATGTGTGCATGCTCGGCATCCTCAAAGCGGGAGGAGTATATGTGCCCCTGGACACGCGATATCCGGGAGAGCGGTTGGGATGGATGGCCCAGGATGCCAGACTGAAGCTGATCCTCGCGCATGACAGCTCAATGGATCGGGTGCCGCAAAGTGCAGTGTGCGCAATAAATATGAACCGCGAATGGGGACGGATTAGTGATGAACCTGGTAGCTATCTGGAAGTGAAGACCCAGCCGGAAAATCTGGCTTACATCATCTATACGTCAGGTTCCACGGGCCAGCCCAAAGGGGTAGGAATCTCGCATGCGGCAATGTGCAATCAGCTTTGCTGGGCAGTGCAAGCTTTCCAGATTTCCGGTGCAGACCGGTTTCTGGCGAAAGCATCGGTGAGCTTCGACTCCTCGATCGAGGAGATTTTCGCGCCGCTGGGAGCAGGGGCTCGGATCGTTGCGGCCAGGCCGGGTGGCGAACATGACATTGAATATCTTGTGGGCTTGGTGGCCCGCCAGGCGGTGACGTGCATCGATCTGCCGCCGTCGTTGTTGCAAGCCATGCTGGAGTTTCCGGACGCGACGGTGTGGGAGTCCGTGCGGTTGGTGATCAGCGGTGGGGAGGCGTTGAAGCCGGAGGTGGTGAGGCTATTCAGGGAGAAGTCTCATGGGACTCTGCTGAACACCTATGGTCCGACTGAGGCGACGGTGCAATCGGCATGGGCGGGAGAGCTGAAGGAAGAGGAGAGCATCCCGATCGGGCGAGCCGTTGCCAACACGCAATTATTTGTTTTGGATGAGAACTTGGAGCCGATGCCAGTGGGAGCCTCAGGAGAGTTATACATCGGGGGAGCAGGCTTGGCGCGAGGCTACGTGAACCGGGCGGAGTTGACGGCTGAGAAATTTGCACCTAATCCGTTTACTAAACGGCCAGGAGAGCGCCTGTACCGGACCGGCGACGTAGTGAAGTGGATGAAAGATGGCCAACTGGATTTTGTGGGGCGAGTAGATCAGCAGGTGAAGCTGCGGGGATACCGGATCGAGCTGGGAGAGATTGAAAAAGCGCTGGAAAGCCATGGGCAGGTGAAAGAGGCGGTAGTGATCGTGAGGGAAGATGAGCCTGGAGCAAAGCGGCTGGTGGCTTACATAGTGAAGCGGGAGGAAGAAGAGGAGTTGAGCCTCACCGGGCTGCGGGAACACCTGCGGATGCGATTGCCGGAGTACATGCTACCGGCGGCGTGGGTGGAGCTGAAGGAACTTCCGTCGAGTTCCAATGGAAAGATCGATCACAAAGCTTTGCCTAAACCGGAAGGCCAACTGATCAGCGAATTGAGAGTCCGGCCCCGGAACGTGCGAGAAGAAGTTTTGGTCGGGCTATGGGAAAGTGTACTCAAACAGGACGAAGTGAGCATTGAAGCAAACTTTTTTGAGCTTGGTGGGCATTCGCTGCTGGCCATGCAGTTAGTCTCCAGGATTCGGAAAGCCTTTTCCATCGAGTTACCGTTGCGCGTGTTGTTCGAATCACCAACCGTTGCGTCCATGGCGGAATACATCAACCAGCAACTGCAAATCGAACCGCCGGTAGAAACACTGGCAATGGTACCGGTGAAGAGAGACCGGCCGCTACCTCTTTCATTTGCACAGCAGCGGCTCTGGTTCCTCGATCAGTTGGTACCAGAGAGTGCCGCCTACAACATTCCACTGGCAGTACGGATCGCTGGCGATCTTGATCTTGAAGCCTTCCGCCGAAGTTGGCAGGAAATCGTTCGGCGGCATGAAGCATTGCGTACTACTTTCCAGGTACGGGATGGTGCGCCAGTTCAGCAGATCAAGAATGTGGATGACTGGCAAGTAGAAGAAATTGATCTCAGGGATTTGTTCTTCGAGGGTGCGGAGATGGATGCTGAGGTCAAAAAGTGGGCGCAAGCGGAAGCTCAACAACCGTTCAATCTGTCGGCAGGACCGCTGCTGCGCGTAAAGCTCTTGCAGTTGGCGGAACAGGATCATGTTTTGTTCGTAACCATGCATCACATCGTGAGCGACGGCTGGTCCGTTTCAATCATGCTGCGCGAGTTCGCTCAACTATATTCAGCTTATTTGATGGGAACAGATTCGCCGTTGAGAGAATTGGAACTGCAATACGCCGATTTTGCCGTATGGCAGCGCGAGTGGCTACAGGGAGAAATCCTGGAAAAGCAGCTGGCTTACTGGAAGAATCAGTTGGCAGACGTTCAACCCTTGGATCTGCCTACCAGGCACGGACGGCGTGAACTTACTAGTGGAGCAGCAGGAAACGTCACTTGGAAGTTTCCAGGCGAGCTGAGCAAAGAATTGAAAGCGCTGGGTCGGCGGCAGGGAACCACTCTATTTATGACCTTGCTTGCCGCAGCCCAGGTGCTGTTGTCACGATACAGTGGCCAAAAAGATGTAGCACTTGGAACACCAACTGCAGGGCGGCGGTGCGAAGAAACGCATGACTTGATTGGTTTCTTTGTTAACACGTTGGTATTGCGCACTGACCTGAGTCGTAACCCGCCCTTCGCACAACTCATGAGCAGGGTGAGAGAGGTGACGTTGGAAGCCTTTGCTCATCAGGATGTCCCCTTTGAAAAACTCGTGGAAGAGTTGCAGCCGGAACGGGATTTGACACGTCAGCCTTTTTTCCAGGCAGTATTTGCATTACAACACGCGGAACAGCATCAGGTGCAGTTGCCGGGTTTGCAACTGAAAGGGTTAGAGTTGGGCGAAAATGCGCATCCTGCGAAATTCGATCTGATGCTGGAAGTAGAAGAAAGCGATGGGCGCATTCAGGGTTCTTTTGAATATAACTTGGATCTATTCGATCCAGCCATGATTAAGACAATGGCCCGGCATTGGCGCTTGGTCGTGGAGCAATTGGTTAGAGATCCGGCCCGGCCCCTTTCCCACATTTCGTTGCTGACTGATGACGAGCGCCAGATGTGTGCAAGTCAATGGCGCGGCCCGGCTCTACATGAATATAAGCATGAGAATATCGCTGCGCATGTGGCCAGACATTCTTATGACAATCCGCAAGCCGTGGCGATCCGTGCAAATGATGGCGAGCTGAGCTATGCAACGTTGAACCGACGCGCCACGCAGTGGGCTCAATATTTGATCGCGCAAGGAGTGAAACCGGGTACTCGTGTGGGAATTTGTCTTGACCGCGGAATTGATTGGATAGTGGCTGCTCTTGCTGTCCTCAAGTCCGGTGGAGTGCTTGTCACTCTCGATTCCGACGACCCTGCGGTGCGTGTCACAACGATGCTTGCGAATTCCGCTGCCGTAGTCGTAATGACCACGAAACGGCTTACCTCGCTTCTGCCCAACATCACGCGGTTCATCTTACTCGATGAGGAGCGCCCCGATTCAGTAGAATCTGCTCACCGAGATGCAGACATCACGATTCAGGCAGAGGCTCCGGCTTGTATCTTTTATCGGCCTGGCGCTGCTGGTTCCCTTGTTGGAATTCTCGTCCCGCACCGGACGCTGTGCGGGCCTGCATTATCCCAAAACTTGCCTGAGCTTGAAATTGGAGAATCCGATCGGGTTGCTTTGGCTTGCGGTTTTTCGCAGGAGGCAGCAAGCATCGAGATCTTCCGGACATTAGCGCGAGGCGCGTGTGTTGTCACTCTTCCGCATGTTTCCCTTCCGCCACGCAAACTGGCCGCTTTGCTTCGTGATCAGAAGGTCACAGTGTTATGGACCTCAGGGGTAGCGCTCGAATCTCTCGCCCGTGAATTTCCTTGGGCTCTTAAGACGGTGCGCCGGATCTTCTGCGAGGAGAGAGCTGAGGTCTTAGCGCAACTTTGCCACAAGCTTAACCGCGATGTTTTGCAACGAGTGTACAGCGTGCATGCATACGGCGAAGCAGGAGGCTGCTTCCGAGTCGATCAGTTGGCAGCCGCTTCCGAAAACTTGATGCAAGTCGAACATCTTGCGCCCGGAACGAGAATGTACCTCTTGGAGGAAGGGAAGGAACCGGCGGCCACCGGTGTCATGGGTGAGATTTATATTGGCGGTGATTGGCTGGCATTGGGCTATAACCATGATTCGCCTAAGGACGAATGTGCTTTCAGGCCCGATCCTTTCAATGAAAGACCCGCCTCCCAAATGTACAGAACCGGCGAGTGGGCGCGGCGACACCCAGACGGGAACCTGGAATATCGAGGGCGCCGCGATCGACAAATGACGAACGGTGGGCTGCGGATTCAACCTGAAGAGATTGAAGCAGCGGTCCTTGAACATGAAGGGGTCGAAGATGCGGCCGTCGTCATGAGTGATGCTTCCTCACCGGCTAAAGCAGGTCTTGCAGCCTTGGTTGTGGCTGCCGACGGCCACGTCATTTCAGAAGAAGACCTGCGCCGCTTTCTGCTGAAAAATCTGCCGAAAGCCATGGTTCCGAAGACCATCGCGCAAGTAGAAAAAATTACCAGAACACCGCAGGGAAAGATAAGCTTCGAGCAAGGAATTTATGTTGCCCCTAGAACACCTGCAGAGGAGGGAATCGCTCGGATTTGGCGTGAACTCCTGCAATTGGAACGAGTAAGTGTTTACGACGATTTTTTCAAGCTGGGTGGACACTCATTGCTGGCTGTGCGCTTGAAAACCATGCTGCATGACCGCCTACAGTGGGAAATGCCTCTCGCTGATCTGTTTCGAGCTCCAACAATTGCAGCGCTGGCCGGCTTGATGGCTCAAGCACGAGAAGGGTCGTCGCCGCATAGTCCAGCATCTTCAATTTTGGTTGAGATCCAGGCCGGCAGTCCGCGTATCCCTGTATTCTTCGTCCATCCTGTTGGTGGTACCGTGCTCTCCTATGTAGAACTCGCGCGCCAGCTTGGTCCTGAACAGCCGGTCTACGCGTTCCAATCACCTGCTGATGGCACGCTTTTAGACGAAGTGACGACCATGGAGCAAATGGCGGAGCTATATATAAGGATGATGCGGACCGTGCAGCCATCGGGGCCCTACTTCCTGAGTGGGTGGTCTCTGGGTGGGTTGGTGGCATGGGAGATGGCTCGGCAATTAACGGACGCAGGCGAGCAGGTCGAACTGCTGGCGCTGATTGACACTTATCCCCCCGAAGACGCAAGTGCGGAAGCACAACAAGCAAGCGATGTAGCCATGCTCTCACTCTTTGCTCAAGATATCGCTTACATGATTGGCGAAAATCTTCAAGAGCAGGAAGCCGCCTTCAAACAACTCGGATCGGAGCAACAATTGACCTTGGTGCAGGACACCTTGGCACGTCATGGCCTGGTTTCCACGCAGACGGCGCAGGAGGAAACTGCGAAGCTCCTGAAAGTATTCACGCGCAATATGCGGGCTATGGAAATGTACAAGTTGGGCAAACGTGATCAGGCCATCATGTACTTTGCTGCCGCTGACTCCGAGACACCGGACCAACGGGCTGCCGGTTGGAAGCAATGGGCAGCCGGCGGAGTCGATCTCCACCTCGTTCCCAGCAATCATTACGAAATGATTAAAGGACCAAATGTTGAAGCGATAGCCAGAGTTTTAAATCAGGCATTAAGTGAATATCCAGCAGATGCTTCCTCATTAGTCGGAACCAGTGGAAGCCCTGGCTGAGCATTCATAATGGGCCTATCGATACGTATAGACAAGTATTTTCTTTAGCTACATCACAATTCATTTTTTCGGCAAGTCTTTTCCGAAAATATCGTCAACCCAACTCGTACGGCCAGATACCACATTTAAATGCTCCAGGCGCCTTAGGTCGGATAACTGCCTGCCTGGTTGTTGTCGGAGTGCATATGAATAAGATACACACGAGCAAGAAGCATATTTTTCGCCGGGATCTCAAAGGGAAAGGATATGGTGTCCTTTCACACAAAGATATCCGATTGTCGCAGGACCTCCAGCTTGCCCTTGCCTGTTTGGGATCCACTTTCGATGATGCGCCCAACGATGGCAGCAGTCGCAGGCGGTTTTACAGCAGATACATCGTGGGGCCTTATGCGACCGTAGAGACATTGGATCTAAGGCCTTACTCGAGCTCTTTCATGAGTTCGGACTACCAACAGGCCAGCGATCTCAATCCCGAGCAATATGGAGCCTTGCGTACATATGCTCCATTGCCGGCATCCGTCTGGTCGAATGCCGTGACAAGAGAGATGGTGTTCTTCGATTTGAATCTTTTGCCGCTCAGTGAGTTCTGGCTGAATGCTCGCCGGAATCCGGTGTCTGTGGGCATTCACATGATCAGAATGATTGCTTTTCCCGGCAAGCCTTCAGTCCCCTCCCCTAGTGTTCCCCACCAGGATGGGGAGCCCTTTACCTTTATTCATCTGATTAATAGAAGAGGGGTAATCGGCGGGGATAGCGAAGTGTACCGCAATGCCCCTGTGAATGGCTTCAACACTCGTGGCGAATTGATTGCCGAGTTTACCCTTGGAAACTGCCTCGACACGCTTGCCGTGTGGGACAGAGATGTATTCCATCACGTGACTCCGGTGGCAGTGGCGGCTGGCCAGGCTGAGGGGGTACGCGACGTTTTGATCATCGATTTCACGCCGCTGGAAGAATGCAAGCTCACTTCGACGGGCCAGATAACTTTCAACTCTCAAAACTTCAACACTGACTTGAAAGCAACAGTATCGGATTTGCCTCCTGTCAGTTCAAATGAGGTGGACGATCAAAGGGCGGCATTGGCCGGCGCTCCTGCCGGTGCCGACTAGAATTAGCCTTCTTTTATACGCAGCCGTTCCCGTTATGAACTTCTGGGGTAACGGCCAGCGTTCGAGTACTAAGGTGGATTAAGTGAAGAGTTCTAAGGTTTTTTCTATAACAGGAAAAATTACATTTTAAAGTCAACACTATGAACCCCGGGTTATTATTAAGAAAGGCAAGTCTGTTCCTCACAAATTCCTTCTCATCGTTTGTTCCGAGTGCAATAGCTGCCTTTTTTGGGTTTTCTGTGTGTTAGAGGAGTCATAGCATGGAATCGATACTGAGTGCTGTTCGTTTTACCTGTCGTATGTTCCTGAAATCCCCGGGCTTCCTGGCGATTGCTGTCTTGTCAATTGCGCTGGGTACCAGCGCGACAACAACTGTGTTTAGCTGGATACAGGCTTTGCTGCTTAATCCGCTGCCGGGAGTCGAGCAGGGAAGCAGGCTGGTAACGCTTGAGACAACAGTCGCAGGAGATTACATAGACACTTCATATCCGGATTACAGGGATTATCGAGATCGAACGAAACTGCTCTCTGGTGTTGCCGCATTCAAAGACGCAAGAATTTCGATGAGTGACGGTCGGCAATCGCGGTGGGTTGCAACCGAAATAGTCTCAGGAAATTTCTTCGATGTACTCGGAGTCAAGCCCAGGCTGGGACGCTTTTTTTCTCCCGAGGAGCAGAAAGAAATACCCGATGCTAATGCAGTTGCGGTGATCAGCAGCAGATTGTGGGAAAGCTGGTTCCACGCTGATCCTTTCCTCATTGGCAAAACCATTAAGTTCAATGGTTATCCATTCTCAATCGTGGGAATCGCCTCCCCTGAGTTCAAGGGCAGCATTGTTGGCGCGGGTTTTGATGTGTGGCTGCCTGTGATGATGCTGAAGGAGTTGAGTGACGGTAACTGGCTTAACACCAGACCGGCCAGACCCCTGCACGTCATGGGTCGCCTGGGCCCCAACGTTGATCTTCCGGCTGCAAACCGCGAAATCAAAGGTATAGCTCGCCAGTTGGAACAGGAAGATCCCAAGGCGAATCGCGGAATATCAGCCGAGCTTCTGCCGATCTCGAAAGCTCCCTATGGGGCGCAGAGCATACTCAGAACACTGCTGGGCGTCCTGATGGGTATAGCCGTCGCCGTGCTGTTGATTGTCTGTTCCAATATGGCCAATCTGCTGCTGATTCGAGCGGTGACAAGAGAGAAGGAAATTTCTACGCGCCTGGCCCTGGGCGCCAGCCGCAGGCGAATTGTGTCTCAACTGCTGTCGGAAAGCTTAATGTTGTCTCTGTTGGGAACCGCTGGCGGAATTCTGCTTACATTGGTGTTGAAAGATTCTCTGAGATTTCTGATTCCGCTGACCGACAAGCCAATTGCCCTCAGCTCGAGCATTGACGGCACAGTGTTGGCCTTCAGCATTAGCGTTGCGATTGTCGTGGCGATATTGTTTGGCTTGACTCCGGCTCTGAAGGCCACGAGAGTCAATCTTTCCGAGACACTGAATCAGGGTGGGCGTGGCGGCAGTTCAGGAAAATCCAGGATTCGTGCGGCATTCGTTGTATCCTCGGTCGCTTTTGGACTCGTTGCAACAATTGGCGCCGGCCTCTTCCTTCAAAGCTTTCGCAACGCAAAACGAACCAATATCGGCTTTGATCCGGATCAGGTTCTGTTGGTCGGGTTGGATCTTTCGCAGAATCGGCTGACCCCGGAGCAAGGCATCGTTTTCTACCACAGGCTGCGCGAAGAGGTAAAAACTCTTCCGGGAGTTCGCGCTGTGAGCTATGCCAACGATGTTCCTTTGGGATTTGGTAATGGCTCCTGGGATGAAATAGCAGTCGATGGTTACCAACCTCAGCCGGGAGAGAGCATGAAGGTATATCGCAACATCATTGCGCCAGGATATTTCGATGTGATGCGGATACCAATTCTGCAAGGGCGGGATTTTACAGATGCGGATGACGGCAAATCGAACGTGATGATCGTCAACGAAACGTTTGTGAAACGTTACTTTAACAATTCGATCGCCTTGGGCCGGGTTGTGCGAGTCTGGAATCAGCCGGTGACTGTGGTTGGAGTAGTTAAGGACTTGAAGTACAGGTCTCTCGAGGAGCAGCCCCAGCCTTATATGTATTATTCTCTGCGTGAGTCATATCGCCAGGGAATGGCCCTGGAGGTAAAGACCAGCGGTGATCCTCAAGGACTGCTTCCCCTGATAGAACGCAAGATAAAAGATATTGACCCGAATATCAGCCTGTTCCTTTCAATGAGCCTGGACGAATATGTTGAGGCATCATTCTACTCTCAGAAGCTGGCTGCGGTATTGTTGAGCATTCTGGGTGGCGTGGGCCTGCTGCTTGCAGTCCTCGGCGTATATGGCGTGACTTCATATTCTGTCAATCAGCAAACCCGGGAATTCGGCATTCGCATGGCGCTGGGTGCTCCAAGATCACATGTGATCGGATTAGTTATGCGACAGGGCCTGGTGCTCGCCGCCGCAGGCATTGGATTGGGGCTTGTAATTGCACTCGCTCTGGCCAAGGTCGCCTCCAGCTTGCTGTTTTCGATCACAGGCACGGATGTGGTCACTCTCGTTGCGGCGTGCGGGATTTTAAGTCTGGCCGTTCTGCTCGCCTGCTTCTTCCCCTCGCGGAAGGCAACCAAAATCGATCCCCTGCTGGCGCTGCGCTACGAATAGGTAGCGAAGCCCAGTGTGGATCGTTCTACAGGCCAAACTGTGCCTGCGGCGGAAACCGTCCGTAAGGCACTCTGGCTCGTTGATGTTTCGACTTCTACGTCGGAAATTGTAGTTTAAAATATGACCTTAAATGAAGGAGACAAACAATGAAGACAATTCTCGCTAACATCCTGCTGCTCACCATGTCAGTCGCAATGGTAGTGGCTCAGACCGATAATACGAAAGCAGCGTCTCAGAATCACAAATCCGCGGCTAAAGCATCCGCCAGCAAGACCACTGAACAGAAGTTGAATGGCTGGGTGAGCGACGAAAAGTGTGGAGCAAAGATCGATGCCGACTGCGCTAAGAAGTGTGAAGCTGCAGGTGTGCCCGTGGTTTTCGTGAATAACGACAAGACCATCATGCACGTTGCCAATCCGGAATCCTTGAGAGGGCTTGCCGGTCAGCATGTCGATATCAAGGGCAAGGTCGAAAACGGAACTGTTACCGTAAGTAGTGTGAAACCAAGCCCCGAAGCGGGTAAGTAAACGGGCCGCCCAGTTGGCTGATCAACATGCTGGCAACTGCTGATGTGGATGGGCCAGCCTGAATCTGGTAACTGGCGGCAGCCCTCCATTCGAACGTTCGTTGTCTACACGCGGGCAAAATTTGCCGGTATATGAACGAGAAGAGCTCAATGAATCCTCCCCGCTCCGCCTGTGGAGCTAAGAGATTCATCGAGCTGGGTCATACAGTTGAGCACGGTTTAGTCACCTATAAGGGTCTTCCGCCTCCTGTCATCAGCGAACACATGAGCCGTGAGGCTTCCAAGGCTTATTACGCTCATGGAACTGAGTTTCAGATTGGCAGGATCGAAATGGTGGGTAACACCGGAACTTACGTTGACGCTCCATTCCATCGTTATTCACATGGCGTAGACCTGTCGGAGTTGCCGCTGCAATCGCTGGCAGATTTGCCGGGCATACGAATAACGGGGAGCAAGACTCCCGCCAATGATATGGACTTGTTCCAGGGAAAGGACTTGGCAGGCAAGGCAGTCCTTGTGCATACCGGATGGTCACGCCATTGGCGCTCCGAAAAATATTTTGACAATCCGCCTTTTTTGACCCGAAAGGCGGCGGAGTTTTTAGTGCAAAGCAGGGCCGCTCTGGTTGGGATCGATTCGATGAACATCGACGATATCAATGACAAATCGCGGCCTGTGCATAGTATTTTGTTGGAAGCAAACATACCAGTTGCGGAACACCTTACTAATCTTGCAGAACTTCCTCCTGAGGGTTTTCGATTCTTCGCTATACCGGTGAAAGTGAAATCTTTCGGAACTTTTCCGGTGCGCGCGTTCGCAATTGCCCTTTAAAAACATTTTCTGACTCGCGGAAAAGCTTGTGTCTACCATTCTGATTTATGGCATTGACAGCTTGCTCGGGAGCTATTGTGCGGCCCGGCTGCTTCAAAATCCTGATACGCGGATCTGCTGTCTGACCAGCACTCTTTCCATCGAAGAGACAACTGATCTGTTGTTGTTCGCCGCGACCCAAGTGGCAGAGGCGACAGCAACTGTTCCGCAACGGGAGGAAATTAGAAGCCGGTTAGAAACCGTAAGCTCTAACCTCGATCGTGATGCCCTGGTTAGTATCGCCACAGCAGGTGTTGACGAGGCGTGGTATTTCGTCTCAGCTAAGGAGAAGGAAAGTCGGGCAGAGACACTCGAAGGGTTCATGGCAGCCCTCTCCCCTGTCCACGTCAAAAAATTCAACTACGTTGTCTTTGACAACCCTTGCAATCGTGAGTTGAGCACAGGGAAATCAGTCACGAATAACACCCCTGCCTGGATTTCTAATGAAGACATATCGCGACAATGTCAGGCCCAAAATATCCGATATCGAATCTTTCTCACTGGTTCGGTGCTGGGCCAGTCAAATCGCAATCTGAAGAACAGCGGTGCCCTTCCACAATTTCTGGAGGCCTTGCATTCCTTTAAGGTCGAGCTGGAGGAGCGAGCACAGCAGTATTTTGATTACTATGCGCTGCGGTGCTTTGCTCCCGCCAATGCGACATTGAACATTCTCTCAGCTGGCATCGCTTCAGGGTTGATTTTGCAAATAGCACAGGATAAGCAAATTGCGGATTCTGTTTTCTCGATTGTTAATCCCCAACTCACATCGTTTTCGGCTTTGTGTGAACACATCAGCATTGCTTACGGGTTGGGGCTGCTTCTTGTGGATGATTTCGGAGTATTGAATGCGGTTGATCGTGCTTTTCATGAACGTGTCAACGGCTTGCAGGATCAATTTCTAAACATTTCTCATGTAACACCGGCAAAAGCAGGTTTGCTTCAGCTAACAGCGTTTGACGAGCCTGCCCAGATAGAGCTGCTGGAGGCAATTCGGACAAATCAGGATGATGCCCGGACCATTCGCGAAACCCGTATCAGTGACCTCCCATCGAGGTTGAGCAGGAAGGTAATAACCCGAAATGGTTCGGATCTTCCCTACTATGTCGGCGGGACTGGCGGTTCAACCATCGTTCTGCTGAATGCCTTGGGACAAGGACTGGAGTTTTGGTACCCACTGATCGAAGAACTGGAAAAAAATCACCGCGTGATCACTTGGGTGCCCAGAGGCACCCTGTCGCCGGCGCCACCTTTCGGTTTGGCGGACCAGGTCAAGGATCTTGATGCCGTTGTGCACAACGAAAATATCGAAACATGCCACTTAGTCGGCTGGTGCACGGGCCCCAAGGTTGCCATCGATTTTTATTTGCGCCGCCCTGAAAAAGTAGAGTCGATGGCATTTCTCAATAGCACGTTCAAATGCGATGACAGCCCTCAAGAGTTAGATAGTGCCTATGAGAAGAATCTTGAATTTTTGTGTCGCAGGTTAATTCGAAAACCCTCCATGGCGGACACCATGATGAAGACTTTTCAATCGCAGGCCGAGGAAAAGGATATGAATGTTCTGGAGGGTACTGACGGTCAGGAAATAGGCGTGAAAGTTCTTTCCACGATCAATTCGCGTCTCAGGTCCTTCGGACTCGCGCCTTTTCGGAATGAACGGACAACCACGAACTATGCTCATCAGCTTGTCGACTTCTGGTCGAACGACATTCGCCCCAAAGCGCCGCACGTTCAGTGCCCTGTACTCCTGATGAGCACAGAGTATGACGAGATAGTGTCTTCGGCAAGTTCCCGTATGGCCGCTGACCTTCTTTCCAATGCCTGCCACATCCACGTTCCGGCAGCGACGCATTATTGCCTCTATGAGCGCGCAGATTTTGTGGCTGAGTTGCTTGGAAGCTTCTTCGAGAAGTCGAAAAACCTGTCTGGAACTCCAAGTGTCCGGAGCACAATCGATTCTGCAGCAGGGAGAGTCGTGCTGCCGCGTCAGAGTTCCCCGGAATTGGCGGATCTCCCGTTAAGGGAGGGTGCTTGATGGACTTAAGACAACTGACAATACGTTTATCTAAACAGCAGCACCAGAACTGTGTCATTACTTTTCAAAAAGGTCAGGTGGTCAGACGGACACACAACAGCGTTTACAAGGACATTATGGCTGCATGTGCCAGACTGAAGGCTTGGGGTGTGCGTCCCGGAATGCGCGTCGGCATTTGGGCTTCCAACTGTTATGAGTGGATGATCTATGACGTTGCTCTTCTGGAGTTGCGTGCTCTTTCTGTCGCCTTCACCGATGATTTTGATTCACAGAGCGTGGATGAACTATTCGATGAGTATTCGTTGTCGCTATTGTTGGTAGCGGCCTCGGCAAAGATGCACAAGAAAGGAAGATATTCTGCTGCTGTAGCATTTCTTGACGCCGAGAACCAGAAGGTAACCGCCATCGAGCGTGCGCTTCCTGCAGAGGATGAGGATTTCGAAAACACCGGCCTCATATTTTCTTCCGGCTCATCCGGCCGATTGAAAGGCCTCAGTCTGAACCGCAGGGGCATCGAGGAAAGTGTCGCTGCATTTACGCGAGCTGCTGATCCGCGACATGACGACTGTCTTCTTCTTTTTCTTCCCATTTCGAATTTCCAGCAACGGCTCATGTATTATTCGGCGCTCTGGTATGGATTTGATCTCATTGTCACCGATCCGCCCCGACTCTTCCGGGCTCTCAAAGACCTTCATCCGACAATTCTGATCGCGCCACCGATGTTGTACGAAGCGTTCGAGACCCGCTTTTCCAATTTGCCTGCCTGGAAGCAATGGGCAGCGCGTATGTTAGGCGGCATTGCCATCCGCTTTCCGGCAAATTCAGTCCGAAAAAGGCTCGCGAAAAAAATCTTCAACGATGCCTATGAAGCGCTTGGAGGCAAAATGCGCTTCATGGTGACGGGCATGGCGCCTATTAAGCGCTCAACATTAGATCTCTTTCGGCTTATGCAATTGCCGCTGTTTGAGACCTACGGCATGACTGAGTTTGGCGGCATTTCGTTGAACCTTCCGGGGGCCAACAAGCCGGGGTCCGTTGGCCGTCTGCTTCCGGGCGTCCGCGTCGAACTCGCTCCGGATGGCGAAGTCATCGCCGTTCGTGAGCACCGAATTGCCTCAACATATTTTGAATGTGCTGACGGAGAGGCAGAACAAACTTTTATCGGTCCTGATCGCGTGGCAACAGGCGACGTCGGTCGATTCGATAGGGACGGCTATCTGTATCTGATTGGACGCAAGAAGGAGATGATCATTACCGCGGGCGGAACGAAGATCCATCCCGAAATTCCGGAAACGGAAATCAATGCTTGTCCCGATGTGGCTTGCTCAGTGGTTGTCGCCGAAGCTGATACATCAATTTTGGTTGCAGTCGTCGTTCCCAAAAACCCTGAAGATCAAGCGGCCAGAAAAAGAATCCAGCAGTTTGTGGATGAGATCAATGAACGCCATCCATCCGTCGCTCTCGGTCGGATTATTTTCAGTTACCTGAGTTTCTCGCGTGAGAACGGTTTTTTGCGCCCTAATTTAAAGCTTGACCGAAAAAAAATTGCTCAACACTTCCTCTATGGAAGTGCGGAAATCAGTCAGGCTGTTGCCAGGAGTGTCTAGTGGAAATTGATGCCAAATTCGACGAAAAAATCATGGCCTTGATTGCTGAGGCTGTTTCCGGCAAGTTCAGAAAAACGAAAATCACTGGTGCCACCCATCTTCAGAAAGAATTGGGCATGGATTCAATTGGCATGCTGTCACTGATCTTCCGCTTTGAGGAACTGTTCGGCCTTGACATTGCGCAACTGGGCATTGACATCAACGTTGCCAAACTCAAAACCGTCGATGACCTTCTTGCAGCGGCTCATCAGATCATCGGCAAGGCCGCCGTGGCTGGAGGTTAAACAGAGATCACCATGTACGAACAAAATAATTCCCTGAACATTATCGATTGTCACTGCCATATTGCTTCTGAAGAGCACACCCCCAGATCGTTCATTGAGGGCTCAGTCGCAAATATGGTTGCGGCGCTTTCCGCACAAGGTGTGCGAATCACCAAAGAAAAACTTACAACTGTGTTCCTGAGCAAGATGCAGGATCCTTTGTGCGATGGCCTGGTGGCTGAAATGGATGCCGCTGGCATCAGCAAGAGTATCTTGCTGATACCGGACTTCACCTATGCGTTGAAAGACAGCATTTTGACAATTGAAGAGTCATTCCAGCGGCATCGCGAGGTTTTGCTTCGGCACCCTCAGAGATTTGAGGTCTTTGGTGGCGTAGACCCGCGCTGGGGCAAAGATGGACTTGCGCTGTTTGAGCGTTCTTTGGCTGGCTACGGGTTCCGCGGTTTTAAAGCGTATCCGCCGTGTGGTTATAGTCCCAGTGATCCCGCTCTTTTTCCGTTTTATGAGCTATGCGCGCATTATCAGGTTCCTGTTCTGCTTCATATCGGTCCCACTTCGCCGGTTCTGGACTTTACGGTTTCAAGTCCATTTCTACTCGATGAGGCGGCACGGTTGTTTCCCTCAGTAAACTTCATTCTAGCCCATGGTGCCGTCAATTTTGTCGAAGAGTGCGTCATGATGTGCCGATTCAGACCCAACGTATATCTCGATATCAGCGGCTACCAAAACACGCTGGGCTACGATCCCTCTGCCGGAGCTGTGCGGAACATCGTTTCTTTAGGAATTAATCACAAGGTGTTGTTTGGAACGGATTTTCCGGTCTTTAGGCTGCAGGGCGAGCAAGAGGACTTCCTCGCGGTGCTGACTGGAGAGAATGGCGCGCTTGCGCAATTGAATGACAGGGAAAAGGCGCTGGTTCTTTCCCACAATGTGGAGCGCCTTATTGAAAGATCCGTTGCCGTTGTCGCTTAATGTTCGAGCATAGATCGATATTTCTTGTTCGGCATCCTGCGTCTCTATCTGTCTCTGGTACGTTAGTGCTAACTTCAAGACCATAAATACAAGGAGAAAAATTATGATGTATAGCAAAGAAGAATTCCGTGTAAAACTGGAGGAAGCTCTCCACAGTAGACTGACCTTGGACCACCCTGTGCTCCAGGAGATAGCCAAGCCTAAAAAGAATCTGCCTTTAGTCAGCAAGATGGCCCTTCAGGCTTTTCACCTGACTAGAGCGTTTACTGGATACCTGGGAATGATCTATTGCCATTGTCCTGTTCAAAAATCCAGGACAGCTCTGGCCGTCAATCTCTATGAAGAAGAGACAGGCGCGCTTTCCAAGAGTGCAAATCACATGGATTTGATGGAGCGGTTCATTCTCGCCTTAGGCTTGACCAAAGAACAAATAGAGAAAGAAGTGCCGCTGCCTACGACGATTGACTTGGTTGAGTACCGCAAGAAGCTTTGCGCTGACCCGGCGACGCTGCATATGGGCGCTGCAGCGGTTATGATCGCATCCGAGGGGCAAAGCCTCGAAACCAAGGCAGGCAAAACCAAGGATCAATTGATTCCTGAAATGTATGGATTGAAGCCTGCAGACTTGGCTTTCTTCGCCGTTCACGCCGTAGAAGATGTTTATCACGTGGCCGACGGGCTCGATCTCGTCTTGGACGTTTGTACCACGGAGCAGATGCAGCAGGAAGCAATCGAGGCCATTCACGGGACCTGCGATCGGTTTTGGCGCTTCTTTGACGGTATCCAGCAGGCTTACGAAGCCGAAGGCCATACGCTTTCTGAGCCCGAACCAGTCGCTGTGCTCAACTAACTCCCCGCTGGTTTCGGAGTTGGTCCATTCTCGCCTTTGGGCCGGAAATCCATGGCATTGTGATGATGTCGGGCCGCGCCAACTCTGGAACCGCGACTAAGCAATCCACGATTCTTCTGGAACAACACTCTGTCATCTTGTTGCCATGACTCTCTTTACAGGGAACACGAGATGGAACTGGTAAAACTTGCCGCTCGATCAGAATTACCCGCATGCGGACAAGTTAAGGAGTTCTTTGCCGCAGGCAGGGCCGTGTGTGTTGTTAATGTCAATGGAGAAATTTATGCCATGGACAATATCTGTCCGCACTGGGGCGGACCGTTGGGTCGAGGCAGACTCGTAGACGGTAAACTCCGTTGCCCTTGGCATGGATGGGAATTTGATCCAAAGTCCGGCCAGAGTCTCCGCAAAACCAATGTAAACGTCCCCACATACAAAGTGAAATTTGAAGGAGAGGACGTGTTCATAGAGTTGGAGATTTGTGAACAACTTCGTCCGTGTGCCCATGCAGTTGCTGCCGGTGCGGATATTCGCAACGGATGTGATCCCGCCGATTGTCCAAAACTGAATGTCCCTAATTGATACTCGCCGCGTGCGAAAGGTCGCATGCAGGTATAACTCAAAAATGCAAACTCAGTTAAGGTTAATGAAATGGATATTGTTCGTGATGAATCGATAAAGAAGAAGAAGTATCGCAAACGCTTGGTCTTAACTCTAGCGGGTGTCACCTCGCTGCTGGCGATCACTTTGAGCATATCACGGCTCAAGCCCGCGCCGCCCAGCGTGGAGATTTCGACTCTTTGGCCAGACAAAGTGAAACGCGGTTCCATGCTTCGCCAGGTTCGCGGATTGGGTTCTCTGGTTCCCATTCCTGAGGATGTGCGCGTCATACCAGCGGAAACCGATGCTCGGGTGGAACGCATCATCTGCCTCGCGGGTACTCCGGTCAAGACGGACACAGTGATTATGGAGATGTCCAACTCCCAGGTTGTACAGGAAGCTGTGGTTGCTGATCAGCAACTGAAGGCCGCTGAAGCCGACTACATGAACGCCAAAGCCAGGGTGAACAGCGATTTGGGATCGTTGAAAGAGGAAGCTGCAACCGTCAAGGCAGATTATGAAGAAGCCAGGCGGTTAGCAAGCTCTAACCGTGAGTTGGTCAAGATCGGGGTTCTCTCTGAGCAGGCCCTGAAAGCGTCTATGGGCAAGGAAGAAGAATTGGCCACACGATACAAAATTGAACAAGAGCGCATTGCAATGAACGAAAAGGCGATTGAAACACTGCTGGACGTACAGCAAGCTCACATCGGTCAGATGAGAGCACTTTCCGAGTTCAAACACAAACAGCTCGATGCCCTCAAGGTTCGCGCAGGTATTCCCGGAGTGTTGCAGGAAACGGATGTTCAGGTAGGGCAAAGAGCGCTGCAAGGCACCATTTTGGCCAAGGTTGTCCAGCCGGAACATTTGAAAGCCCAGCTCAAGATTCCTGAAACCCAGGCCAAGGACGTGGAAATCGGCCAATCGGCGGAGGTTGACACGCATAATGGCATTATCAAAGGTGAGGTCACGCGCATCGACCCTGCGGCCCAAAACGGTACCTTTACTGTGGATGTCAAACTTACAGGTGAGCTGCCGAAAGGCGCGCGTCCTGACCTGAGCGTGGATGGTACGATCACCATGGAAAAGCTTGACAATGTCTTGTATGTCGGAAGGCCTGCCTTCGGACACGAGAAGAGCACGGTGGAAATGTTCAGAATCGAGCCGGACGGCAAAACCGCGGTTCGCATTCCCGTGGATGTGGGACGCAGCTCAGTCAATTCGATTGAAATTCTACGCGGCCTGAAAGAAAGCGACGAAGTGATCCTCTCAGATATGTCGAGGTGGTCCAATGTTGATCGCATCAAGTTGGAAAAATAACACTATTGACTCATTACAAATAGCTGCCATTAGACAGCCAGAAATATATCCAGGAGAATAAAGAAGTGGCAATGAATGAACAGAAACTCGCGGAACAACAGACACTTATTGAACTGACCAATGTGACCAAGATTTTTTACACAGATGAAGTAGAGACGCACGCGCTTTCCGGAATTAATCTTGTTATCAACCGGGGCGACTACGTCTCCATCGCAGGACCTTCGGGCTGCGGCAAGTCAACGCTGCTGTCTATCATCGGGCTGCTGGACTCCTCCACTGACGGTGCCTACCTGCTGAATGGCAAACAGGTGCAGGGGTTGGGGTTTTCCGAGCGCGCCCGAATCCGCAATCAGGAAATCGGATTCATTTTTCAGAGCTTCAATTTGATCGGCGATCTCAACGTGTATGAGAATGTCGAGCTGCCCCTGACCTATCGCTCCATGTCGACTTCAGAACGGAAAAAACGCGTGCAGGAATCTCTCGCAAAGGTCGGGATGGCACATCGCATGCGTCACTATCCGTCGCAGCTTTCTGGTGGTCAGCAGCAGCGCGTAGCGGTTGCCCGCGCTCTGGCTGGTTCTCCTTCCATTCTGCTTGCGGACGAGCCGACCGGGAACCTCGATTCGCGCAATGGCGAAGCCGTCATGGATCTGCTTCATCAGTTGCATCGAGAAGGTGCCACCATATGCATGGTTACACACGATCCGCGGTTCGCTCAGCATGCCGAGCGCACTATTCATCTATTCGATGGTAAGGTACTGGAGGAAACTGAAGGTCCGCATCGGATGGTGGAAACCATCGAGCAGCCCGCCGCACCGCTGGAGTTTTGAACCCAACTTTAGTGCGGCTCCTAAGGCCATGTATTAGGCGGGAGCATGACTTGAGAAATTTGATGTTGGCTGCAAATCAGGTCGATGTCTGGCGAGTGGATCTTTCCCGTCAGCAGGAAGGAATTCAGCGTTGCCGGCAATTGCTATCTCCGGATGAAATTGATCGCGCTGATCGATTTTATTTCGAAAAGCATCGGCGGCGTTTTACTGTGGCTCGGGCCGCCATGAGGCAGATACTTGCCCGCTATGTCAATGTGGCTCCCCGGGATTTAGTCTTTTCCTATGGCGTGAAAGGCAAGCCGGAGCTTGCAGACGGCCCAAAGAAATCTGGCATCACATTTAACTTGTCCCACTCTTCTGAACTTGCTCTCCTGGCAGTGGCAAATGGTCCGCCTCTTGGTGTCGATGTCGAACTCGTCAATCCAGAATTTGCTACCGAGGAAATCGCGGAGCGATTCTTTTCTGCAAGCGAAGTCAACTGCCTGCGCACGCTTCCTTCAAGCGAACGGGCAACAGGCTTTTTCTCATGCTGGACGCGAAAGGAAGCCTACATCAAGGCACTAGGCGAAGGCCTCTCTATCCCTTTGGATAGCTTCGAAGTCGCCTACGGTCCCGGAGTCTCAGCCGCACTTCTTCAGGTGAGGGTCAATCCTGGCGAAGTCTCACGCTGGAGTATGTATGACCTGAACGCCGGGGGAAAATATAAGGCGGCCATGGTGGTGGAGGGGAAGGGACATCGAGTCAAGTTCTTCGATTTCTAATTTGCGATTTTGATTGACAAAGCAACGCTTCGGTAAAGCGCGGCCCGCCTATTTGCACTGCTGGCGGAAGGGTCGGAGGTTGCCGATCCCGTGCGCCCGAACCAGCTCACTCTGGCGCTGCTGCAGAAGACGCTGTAAAAGTCAGGCCTCGATTTGTATGAGTCTGCAATGAAGGCAGTTTAATTAATTTAGCCCAGGATCTCAGCCAAAGAGTGGGCCCACCTGAAAAATCTGCGCCGGCAACGGTTGAGTTATGGAAGATCGGAGATGTGTTGGTCACATCAATTTGGCATGTTCACGGAGGCACGTGGGTTACCGAAAAGTTATCTTGCGGCACTGCATAGCTTATCCGAAGCCGATTGGCGGAGGAATGCCGGCCTGATCGAACCAGGCCCTACAACGCAACAAGCCTGATGTGCCTGGAAAATCCCGGATTGTTCGTATCATCCGCCACGGAGGCAACGCATGGCAGCTGGAGGTCGAGCGATTTTTTGACCCTGGCGGCTGGCGAGCCACCAACGCTCCCGTCGATTTTTCCGCTCGACTGCCTTGATCTCCGTCGTCACGCCTCAAGACCAGCGCACCAACAGAGCCCTGCCTAAAAAAGAAGCCAGCTAGAGCATGGCAGTCACCGCCCCGAACCTCTTAGTGCGGAGTTACTGATTCGCCAAACATAGCAGGTCGAAGAAAATCGCTGCAGCTACCGCGACTGCAGGGATCCATTCCGAGAAGCCCCTGCTTTGCCTAGGAATCAGCGACCCTGGTTCAAACCTGTTCACTCTGAGTATTACCATCCTTCATAGCTGTTAGTTCAATTCCGTCCAGCATCGCGATGTCAACGCGAGAGTTGAAGTTCTCAAGCGTGTTGGGCTCTGCCCGCCTAATCTTGCACAGCAATTGCACTCGTTTGCCCGCCCTGAAGGTGTGCCATAAGTGTGCCATACAGCTTGAGCCGGTATGCGCCAAAATGCGGCCTTTTTAGTACTTCTCACAAATGCTTCCGTGCGGCTTGAGTTAGGCGGCAACAACACCGCAGATCTCGATATCTTCAATGGCAGCTCGAGCACCGCCAACGTTGCTGCGCATTTCCTCAGCAACGACGGGACCAACCTGGCTGGCGCAACTGTTCCCGGAAGCAGTCCTCCGGTTACCTACCCTGGTCAAGGCGGAACCACCACCGTGACGCTGGCGCCCGAGAACACGTTGGTCATCCCATATCAGACCGGGTCGGGAGTTAGGAACTCGAATCCTTCGACTCTGCTTTCTACATCACCGTTACGTCCGACCAGCCGGTGGTT
>Ga0126376_10000059_pt1 | contig 43290 bp, 35 predicted proteins | sample PanSoiMetPlot_15_FD_92760 | JGI IMG/M metagenome (GOLD analysis project Ga0126376, IMG submission 92760) | Tropical forest soil microbial communities from Panama - MetaG Plot_15 | ecosystem: Environmental > Terrestrial > Soil > Tropical forest > Bulk soil | place: Panama | collected 2016-02-17 | reverse complement strand
GGGACATCCGATCAAGCACCAGTTCACGAGCCAGATTCCGACGTCGCAGTGCATGGTCTGTCACATGCACCCCGGCACAAACATGGTTGCGACTTATCTCGGCCTGACCTGGTGGGACAACGAGAGCGACGGCGAGGTGATGTATCCGGCGAAGCAGCACGATCCGAGTCAGGACGAAGAGCAGGAGAAGCTCAACAGCAATCCGGAGGGCTCGAGCCTGCGTGGCTCGTGGTCCAACTTGGATTTCCTGAAAGATACCGGTACGGCCGCGTTCAATGCGTTGTTGCGCAACACGCAGTTCGCAGATTTTCATGGTCATGGCTGGCTGTTCCGCAAGGTGTTCAAACGCGATCGCAAGGGAAACCTGCTCGACGCGGACGGTAACATCATCGCGCCTGACGACAGGGCCAAGTTCAGCAAGGCTGTTCATCTCAACGACATTCACGCCGAACACGGCATGCACTGCGTTGATTGCCACTTCCGCCAGGACTCACACGGCGACGGCAATCTCTACAACGAGCCGCGCGCCTCGATCGAGATCACCTGTGAAGACTGTCATGGGACGATAAAGCAAAAGGCCACGCTGTTTACTTCAGGCCCTGCGGCTGCGGTTGCCACCGGCACAGCCGCTGAGCGACGCAAATCGCAGAATCAACCTTTGGCCGGACAGGATCTGACGCGCATTCGCGTGCGTGATGCTGAAGGAACGCGCATCCCGCTCTTCCAACGCGTGACTCGCGATCGCAAACGAAAGGACGAGAAGGGCGTTGATGTCGATCTTAAAGCCGGCGACATCATGCAAAACTCGATGGTCGTTCCGGGACGCTGGTGGCGTGTGCCGCAAACACTCGACACCATCACGCCCGGCACGCGCGATTACAACGAGCAGTCTCGTTACGCGAAGACGATTCGCAAAGACAATGCGACGTGGGGCGACGTGCCGGCCGACAGCAATCAACTGGCCCATCGCGACAGTGACATGACTTGTGTCGCATGTCATTCATCGTGGATGACGAGTTGTTTTGGCTGTCATCTCTCGATGCAGGCGAATCGCAAGATGCCGAACCGTCACAACGAAGGCGGCGACTCGCGCAACTTCACGCAGTACAACTTCCAGGTGCTGCGCGACGACATCTTCATGCTTGGACGTGACGGCACAGTGACTGGAAATCGCGTGGCGCCGGTGCGTTCGTCGTCGGCAATCCTGGTGAGCTCGCAGAACCAGAATCGTGAGTGGATCTATTCGCAACAGCAGACGACGTCAGCCGAGGGTTTCGCGGGCCAGGCTTTCAATACGCACGTGCCGCACACTGTTCGCGCGAAAGAGACGAAGACGTGCAGCGACTGCCACGTCTCTGAGAAGAACGACAACAACGCCTGGCTGGCGCAGTTGTTGTTACAGGGAACAAACTTCGTCAACTTCATGGGGCGCTACGTTTACGTCGCTGCCGACGACGCGCTCGAGGTTGTCGTCGCGACGGAGCAGTCGGAGCCGCAGGCGGTGTTTGGCAGCACGCTGCACAAGATCGCGTACCCGTCGAATTACGAAAGGTTTGTGCGTGGCGGCAGCGAGTTGAAGACGTTTTACGAGCACGTCGGAAATCCGCGCGTGTTGCAGGTGCAACTGCGCGGCGAGTATGCGTACGTCGCGGCTGGCGAGGGTGGGTTGCGCGTTTACGACGTGGCACAGATCGATCAGAAAGGATTTTCCGAGCGCATCACGACAGCGCCGGTATCGCGCTTTGGCCAGAAGTTCTGGGTGAAAACGAAGTATGCGACAGCAGTGGCGGCACCGACGACCCTGGCGGTCGATCCGGCGCGCACGAAACGACCCGAGAACGAAGAGCAGGCGATTCATCCGCTATACGCGTATCTTTACGTCGTCGATAAGTATGAAGGGTTGATACTCGTGAATGCGGCGACCTTGCTGGACGGCGATCCGCTGAACAACTACTTGAAACGCGCGCTCACCTTTAATCCCGATGGCGCACTCAACGACGCGAACAACATTACAATCGCAGGAGATTATGCCTACATCACGACTGCGCAGGGGCTTGTGATCGTGAGCATCAACGATCCGTTGCATCCGCGCATCGTGAATCGCATCAGTCTTAAGCATCCGAAATCAGTTGCGGTTCAGCTCCGGTATGCGTTTGTGGTTGATGATGAGGGATTGAAAGTTATTGATGTCACCCACCCAGATCAGGCACGAATTGTTGACGGCGCATTCGTGCCGTTGAGCGATGCGCACGATGTTTATGTTGCACGCACGTACGCTTACGTCGCCAACGGCAAGGACGGAATCGCGATCGTCGACGTGGAACAGCCGGAGCACCCGCGACTAGATCTACAGTACAACGCCGAAGGCAAGCTCAACGACGTGCACCAGGTGAAGGTGGCGATGACGAATGCGAGCCTGTTTGCGTACGTGGCAGACGGAAAGAACGGCATGCGTGTGTTGCAACTGACGTCACCCGAGACGATGCCGGAGTATGCAGGCTTTAGTCCGCGACCACGACCGGTTTTGATCGCGACGTTCAAGACGAAAGGCGAAGCGCTCGCGATCTCGAAGCCGCTGGATCGCGATCGTGCGGTTGATGAGAGCGGGAATCAGATCTCCGTGTTTGGTCGCCGCGGGGCACGACCCTTCACGTTGACAGAGATGCTGCGAATGCTGGTTAAGGTGAGCGATAAACCGGTACGCAGATAAACGCGGATCAAAGCCACGGATTTAATCCGTGTTATCCGCGGCTAAATCAAAGAGTGTGGTTTGCGCTACAGCTCTACGACGGCCCGCTCTTCTGAGTGCCCCATCCTCGTCTGCAAAAACTTCCAATTCGTAGCGCTCGAGTCGCGCCAGCACTTCACGTGCAATTGTCAGCACCGCCGGTGGCAGTCCTGCCAGTCGAGCGACTTCGATGCCATACGACTTCGAGGCGCGCCCGCGTTCGAGTCGATGCAGGAAAACTACTTCGCCTTCACGCTCGGTAGCTGTGATCTGGTAGTTCTGCGCGCCGGGCAGACGTTCAGCGAGTTCGGTGAGTTCGTGGTAGTGAGTCGCGAAGAGGGTCTTGGCTGCGTGATCCGCGGAGTTGTGCAGGTACTCTGCTACCGCCCACGCGATCGAGAGACCGTCGAATGTCGCTGTGCCGCGTCCGATCTCGTCCAAGAGAACAAGTGAACGAGGTGTTGCGCTGTGCAGGATCGCCGCCGTCTCAGTCATCTCGACCATGAACGTCGAACGGCCGCGCGTGAGATCATCCGATGCTCCCACCCTCGTCCAGATGCGATCCAACAGCGGCAGGCGCGCGCGTTCGGCGGGAACGAAGCAACCAGTCTGCGCGAGAATGCAGATGATCGCAGTCTGGCGCAGGATCGTGCTTTTGCCACCCATGTTTGGACCAGTGATGATCAGCAGCCGGTCGGTTGAGTTGTTCATGTAGACACTGTTCGGCACGAACGGTTCATCGATGAACGCTTCGATCACCGGATGTCGTCCCTGAACGATCTCGAGCTCATCGCTGTCGTGCAGCAATGGCCGCGAATAACGACGACGAGCGGCAGTTTCGGCAAACGAGGCGAGCACGTCGAGCGCCGCAAGCGCGCGTGCCGTCATCTGGATGCGTTTGGTTTCGGCGGCGATTTGCCGGCAAACGTCTGTGAAGAGCTCCGTCTCCAACTGCACGATGCGTTCTTCAGCGCCGAGAACTTTCTTTTCCCAGTCGCGCAGTTCGGGCGTCGTGAAGCGTTCTGCGTTCGCGAGTGTTTGACGTCGTTCGTATTCGATCGGAACGCGCGCCGCGTTCGCTTTCGAGACTTCGATGAAGTAGCCGAACACACCATTGAAGCGAATGCGCAGGTTGTTTATGCCGCTGCGACTGCGTTCGGTGGCTTCGAGTGTGGCGATGATCTGTTTTGCGTTGCGACTGGTCGAACGCAGCTCGTCGAGTTCTGCTGAATAACCCTCGCGGATCGTGTCGCCGTCGCTGAGTTTGATTGGCGGGTCGTCGTTAATCGCGCGTGAGATCAATGAGCGAACATCCGGCAGCTCATCGGTATTCTCGAGCAACACTTCCAGCAGCGAAGCTTGCGAGCCGCGCAACACTTCACGAATCGCAGGCACCTGATTCAGCGAGCGCAACATCGCGATCAGATCGCGTGGCGTCGCCGATCCGAGACTGATGCGACCCACGACTCGTTCAAGATCCGACACTTCTTTCAACAACACGCGCAGCTTGTCTCTTCGCAACTGCGACGCAAACAGATCTTCAACTGCTGCCATCCTTGCTTCGACTTCGCCGCGCTTCACACACGGACGCAGCAACCATGCGCGCAGCAGTCGTGCGCCCATCCCAGTCACCGTCTCGTCGATCACTTGCAACAGCGACCGCCCACTACCGCCTGCGAGCGATTCCACCAACTCGAGATTGCGCACCGTGACGCTATCGAGCACGAGATGATCTTGCGGCTCGAAATAAACTAGATCGGTCACATGCGCAGCAGCAGCGCGTTGAGTCTCGCGCGCGTAACGCAAGCACGCGCCGGCTGCCCGAATCGCTTCTTCTTTGCGGCTGAGACCGTAGCCGTCAAGCGTCCGAACTTTGAAATGTTCGAGCAGTAACGTGGTGCAATCGTCTTTTTGCCACTGCCAGTCGTCCAGTGGCGTCAACGTTGCAGCGAAACCGTATTCAACTCCAGAAAGTGCAGGATCGGGTGAAGCGCTGTCGTTAAGCGGCAAAGGCTCGGTATGAGTCTTACCCGAAAGACTGCTTTTGATGAGTGCGCCGAGCGATGCAGGGAAGAGCAGTTCGCGCGGCGAGTAAGATTCGAGTGCGGCGCGAATGCGCGCCCACGAATCGCGTCCGCTTTCCTGCGTCACGCGAAACTCCCCGGTCGAGATGTCGAGAAACGCAGCGCCAATCGTCTCGCCTGCCGTGCCGACCGCAGCCAGAAACACCGGCTCGCGCGCTTCGAGTAACTGCGGATCGATTGGCGTTCCCGGCGTAACGATGCGCACGACTTCGCGTCGCACGAGTTTCTTTGTCTTGCCGGCTTCTTCAGTCTGCTCGCAGATCGCGACGCGATAGCCTTTGCGCACGAGGCGCGCGATGTAGTTCGCGGCGGAGTGATGCGGCACGCCGCACATCGGAATGGGATTGCCGCTATCTTTTTGACGCGCGGTGAGTGTGATTTGCAGTTCACGTGAGCCGGTGACGGCATCGTCAAAGAAGAGTTCGTAGAAATCGCCGAGACGAAAAAACAGCAGCGTTCCGGGATGTTGCTGCTTCAGTTCCTGGTACTGCCGCAGCATTGGCGTTGGATTTGAATTGTTCATTTATGTGAGCCGCCACAGATTAACACAGATTCACGAGGATTCTCTGTGTGCATCCGCGTAAAACTGTGGTAAGTTCCGCACGTGGAATTTCTGACCAAGTCCCTTCAGGAACACCTGGAAACTCTCGAAGCACTAAAGCGATCCTGTCTCGTCGAAATCGAAAAATCCGGTCAGATGATTTGTGAAGCGCTGGCGAGCGACCGAAAGATTTTGATCTGTGGTAACGGCGGTAGCGCCGCCGACGCGCAACACATCGCGGCGGAGTTAGTCGGTTGTTACGAGAAGCAGCGCCGTTCGTGGCCGGCTGTGGCACTGACCACTGACACCTCTGCGCTGACGGCGGTCAGCAACGATCTCGGCTACGAACAGGTTTTTGCAAGGCAAGTTGCAGGGCTCGCGCAAGCGGGCGACGTATTGATTGCAATCAGCACGAGTGGCAGGTCGAAAAATGTTTTGCGTGCGGCGGAAGCAGCGCGCGAACGTGGTTGCAAGATCATCGCACTCACAGGCGCGACTGCCGATCCGCTCGGCTCACTCTGCGACATTACAGTCGCCGTGCCATCAACGCGCACGGCGCGAGTTCAGGAGGCTCATATAACGATCGGACATCTCTGGTGCGAGATGGTCGATCGAATTTCATGAACAAATACTTTATTCATTAATAAACTTGACACTTGCAATCAATCTAATTAGTCTCTCGATGCACTTCAATTTGGGTCCTTTGAATTGCGCGGAGCTTCCCGACACACGCGTCGCCGTCTGTGATTCACTGAGACATTGATGTTTCTTAAAGAATTCCCTAACGTCAAGACAGAATCTAACTCCCACTCACTTACATTAGTAGCGCTGAGTCACACATCCGTCGAATACGAAGCACGATCGTAATTCGAGCGGGCGGAGTTCTGTCAGTAGTAGTTTTGAAAATCAGTTGCTGCCTCGCAAGAGAGGCTTCCCCGCGGGGTATCTGTGTGGTCGCTATTTCCGACACGCAAGGGTCGAGGTGTATCAAATGAACGCAAACAAGAAGAAGAAGCGCAAGAAGAAAACGGCCCTTGTCGTCTGCCGGGATCGGAAACAGTTTTGGACTACGCAGACTCAGTTTTGGCAATGGGTGCGGGAAGGCATTGTCATCAAGACCGGGGAGCAGCCGTTGACCGGGTTATTCAAACGCGAGCACGAGGAGTTGATGGTGTTGTTGAGTAACACGGTTTTGAATCTGGCACATCCGAATCACATGCGCGAGGCGCTTTTGTCGAGGCGCATTGGGATGTCTGGGAAATAGACCACAGATGACACGGATTTTAGGCGGATTTCTTCAGATTTTAATCGTGGCGATCGCGGTTTGTGGGCAGCAACCGGCGGACGATCGCTATCGCATTGGTCCGGGTGATGTGCTCGACATACGCATCTACAACCGCCCGCAGTTGTCGCGCGAGGCGGTGCGCGTCGAAGGCAACGGCATGATTCGCATGCCGCTGATCGAGACGGACATCCAGGCCTCTTGTTTGACGGAGGGCGAGTTGGCGAAAGAGATCTCGACGCGGTACGCGAAGTATTACAAGAACCTCCAAGTGGACGTGTTTATCAAAGAGTATCACTCGCAGCAGGTAGCGGTCATTGGTGCGGTTAACGATCAGAGCCGTTTTGAGCTGCAAAGACGCGTGCGCTTGCTGGAGTTGTTGACGTACGCGAAGGGCCCGTCCGCGAAAGCCGGTCAAACGATCAATATCGTTCACTCGACGGCTGTCTCACCTTGCAAACAGGCGGACGAGTCTGATGCCAACACTGCGTTCTCCAGTTACAAGCTGAACGATGTTCTGCAAGGCGATCCGAAATCGAATCCGTATCTCGAAGCCGGCGACATCGTCACGATTCCGGAAGCGGATCAAGTTTATGTAGTCGGTAATGTTTTCATGCCGCTGACGATCGCGCTGAAAGAGCCGATCACTTTGACGCGTGCGATCGCGATGGCTGGCGGCCTCAGGCAGGACACTCGCAAAGACAAGATTCGCGTCCTGCGCCAGGAGCCCGGCACGACGATCAGAAAAGAGATCATGGTGGATCTCTACGCGATCGAGAAGAAGCGTTCTGAAGATCTGGCCTTGGCGCCAAACGACATCATCGACGTGCCCACGTCCGCGGGGAAAAGTTTTCTGCGCAGCCTGATTCAGGGTGTGGCGCCGGGCGTCGGACAACTGCCCGTGCGCGTTGTGCCCTGAAAATAGGTCCTGTGGGACCTATTCGACCCTATGAAATCCAACGAGCTTGTAAAGCGAGAAACGCCGCTCGACGCGCTCGATCGGCCAGTCGAGCCGCCGCAATCGTATAACTATGGCGTCGATCCCAACGCCGAGAACGAAGTTCACCTGCTCGATTACTGGCGCGCGATCCGCAAGCGTCTGTGGATGGTTCTCGGCATCGTCGCACTCGTCACCATGCTCTCTGTCGTCTACGTCGCACGTAAACCCGATGAGTACGAAGCGCAGGCAAGAGTGCAGGTCGATCTCGAAGAGAGTTCCAACATCGTTAACAATCAACGCCCGCTTTATGGACCAACTGACGATCCTATCTACTTCAATACTCAACTCCAGATCCTCGTCAGCCCCGGTTTGATGCGGCGCGTGGTCCGCACTCTCGATCTCGAACACAACCCGGATTTCTTCAAAGGCGATCCGGCGCAAAGACGATCGACCTGGCAAAGACTGCTGCGCATGGTCGGTCTCGGAAAAGCTTCGGATCCAGCGACGAAACCCCCGGATCAGTTGCCACTCACCACCACTGTCGCACAGGCCACTGCGCGCGAAGACCTGAACGAAGCCAAACGTCTCGAGCCATACGTCAACGCCATTCTCAGTGGACTCAAAGTCGATCCGGTTAAAGAATCACGCGGCTATTACAAAGAGACACGATTGATTGATATCAAGTTCACTCATTCCGTGGCGGATGTCCCTGCGAAGCTCGTGAACGCGATTGCTGAGAGTTACGTCTTCTCAAATCTCGAAAAGCGCACCGAAGCCAACAGCACCACCGGCGACTTCCTCCAGAAACGCATCGCGGAACTTCAGCAGCAGATTCGTACCTCTGAAGAACGGCTCGCGAACTACGCCAAGAACAACCAGATCATCTCGCTCGATCCAAACCAGAACACGGTCGTCGAACGTCTCGCAGGTCTCAACCAGCAACTGCTTCAGGCCGAAAACGATCGCAAGACGGCTGAAGCCGCTTACAACGCAGCAAAAGTTCCGGACGCGGCGAATGCGTTAGCCGAAGACGGCGCCAAACCGACCAACGATCTCGAAGCGAAGTTGATCGAGCTCCGACAGAAGCGCGCGTTGCTGATGGTGGACGCCACCGAAGAGGCGCCGGAAGTCAAGGAAGTCGATCAACAGATCAACGAGCTCGATCGGCAGTTAAAAGATTTGCGCAGTCACAAGTCAGCCACGCTGCTTACGAATCTGAATACGCGTTATCAACAGGCGCTCGAACGCGAACAGTCGCTGCGCAAAGCTTTCGAGCAGCAGCGCGCGGAGACTCTCTCGCAGAACGAAGCAGCGATCAATTACCGCATCATCCAGCAGGAGATCGAAACCAATAAATCGCTGCTGAACGGATTGCTCCAGCGCGCGAGAGAAAACGATGTGGTGATGGCGGGGAAACCGAACAACATCTCCATCGTCGATTACGCACTCACACCCGACGCTCCGGTTGGTCCAAACCGCGCGCGCACGGTCATCGCTGCGTTCTTCCTGTCGATCGGACTCGGTCTTGGCCTGGCACTGTTCTTCGAGTATCTCGACGATACGGTCCACTCGACCGAAGAAGTCGAACGCGTTTTGCACCTGCCGGCGCTCGCGGTGATTCCGTCTGTCGGCAGCGCCGCGCGACGGCGTGTGCTTCCCGGAATTTCCGGCAGCACCGCGTTGCAAAAGCAAAACGGCAACGGCAACGGGAACGCGGAGTTGTTGATGAATGTCGATAGCCGTTCGCCACTCGCGGAAGCTTATCGACACCTGCGCACGTCCGTGTTGCTATCGACTGCCGGCCGCGCGCCGAAGTCGCTGTTGGTTACGTCGAGCCTGCCGGGTGAAGGGAAGACCACGACCGCTGTCAACACCGCGATCAGTTTGGCGCAAACCGGCGCGAGCGTCGTGATTATCGATGCAGACATGCGCCGGCCACGTTTGCAAAGCATCTTCGACATGCAGGGACAGCAGGGGCTCAGCTCGATTCTTTCGAGCGACACTGCCGAAGACGAGATGCTAGCGATGGTGCGCAACGATGAAGAAAGTGGCCTCAGTGTTTTGACTTCCGGACCGATCCCACCGAATCCCGCTGAGTTACTTGGGTCGGATCAGATGCACCGGCTGCTGGCAGTGCTGCAAGCAAGGTATACGCACGTAGTCGTCGATTCGCCGCCAGTCAGTTCATTCACGGACGGTGTGTTGATCTCGACGATGGTTGACGGTGTGTTGCTCGTGGTCCATGGCGGCAAGAGCTCGCGCCACATCGTGCGCCGTTCGAAGCAGTTGTTGAACGACGTCGGCGCGAAGATCTTCGGCGTGGTGCTGAACAACATCAACCTCCAGTCGCACGATTACTACTACTACCAGAGTTACTACGGCCAGAAGTACTACGAGAAGGAAGCTGGAACATAGGGCCGGCCCGTGTCTGACCTCGCTATCCGCTGCGAGAATTTAAGCAAGCGATACCGGATCGGATCTCCTGAGCGTTACAAAACGCTGCGAGATGCGATCTCCACCACTGCTCTCGCCCCCTTTCGCCGCTTCAGGAACAACTCACAAAACGGGCACGGATACATCTGGGCACTGCAAGACGTCTGCTGCGAAATCAAGCGCGGCGAGGTCGTCGGCATCATCGGCCTGAACGGCGCCGGGAAAAGCACCCTGCTCCGTATTCTCTCGCGCATCACCGCGCCGACACGCGGAGTCGCGAAGATTTACGGGCGGGTGGGCTCGTTGCTTGAAGTCGGCACCGGTTTTCATCCCGAGCTTACCGGTCGTGAGAACATCTATCTCAACGGTGCGATCCTGGGCATGCAGAAGTCTGAAATCGATCGCAAGTTTGACGAGATTGTTGCGTTCGCCGAGGTCGAGAAGTTTCTCGACACGCCGGTGAAGCGTTATTCGAGCGGGATGTACGTGCGACTCGCGTTTGGCGTCGCGGCGCACCTGGAGACGGAACTGCTATTGGTTGATGAGGTACTGGCGGTTGGAGACGCGCAGTTTCAAAAGAAGTGTTTCGACAAGATGCAGGAGATCGGCACACAGGGACGCACGATTCTGTTTGTCAGCCACAACATGTCCGCGGTGCGAAGCATCTGCGAGCAAGCGCTGATTATAGAGAAGGGCAGGGTGGTGGCTCAGGGAGAGATCGACGAGACAGTCGATCGATATCTCTCAGAGATCAGTTCCTCGCAAACACTGGGTGAGACAGTTGAAACAAATACATTCTCCGTCACTTCAGTCGAGATTACGTCCGTTACCGGTCCAGTGATCAAGACTTTCGACACGGTACAGGTGAAGGTGCGGTTTGTTCCGCGTACTGACATTCAAGATCCCGGACTCTACGTCTCGTTTTTGACGATGGACTCGCGGCGACTCACCGGACTGGATCTGAAGGACTTCATCACCACCACCTCACTGCCCGCCGGACAGGCGGCTGAATTTGGGTTCACGATTGAATCGTTGCCGCTGTTGCCCGGCACCTATCAGATCGAGATTCATCTGAAGGATATGGCGAAGCGGCTGATCGAGTTTGTGCCGCGGACATTCAAGTTCGAAGTTGCGGAGACGGAAGTTTACGGCGGCAGGAAGCTCGATGGTTGGTTCGGGAACGTCGGTTTAAAAGCTCAGGCAGAAGTTTTTTCACGCAAAGGCGCAAAGACCAAAACATGATCGCAAAGCTAAAAACCTTTGCGCCTCTTTCTGTTCCTTTGCGCCTTGGCGGGAAATTTTTCTCCGCGCCGCGCGCGGAAAACGACTATGCGACGCACGTCCCGATCCTGATCGGCCTCGCACGCATGCGCGAGGTAAAAAGCGTGCTTGAGTTTGGTTGCGGTCATTACAGTACGCTCACATTTCTGAATCGTGCAGCCTTTCCGCAACTCCTGCGGCTGCATTCCATCGAGAACGATACAGCCTGGAGCGAGACTATTAACAAGTTGGCAAAGGATGACGAGCGTTGGACGCTGCAACTCGTTAGCAGTCACATAGCAGATACTGTTTCGGACCTTGATCTCGAGAGCTTTGATCTCATCCTGATCGATGATTCAAAAACGAGTGCCGAACGAGTCGCAACTATCGGCGCCGTAGCAAAGAAACAGCCGCAGCGTCCCTGGATCGCCATTCACGATTTCGAGGTTGGCGAATATCAAGCGGCCGCGTCTGCTTTTCGACAACGATACAAGTTCCGTGCTTACACGCCGAAGACGGGTCTGATGGCCAATAGTCGTGTTAACACGCGCGTGCTGAAGCGAGTGTTGAATGCGAATGCTCGCCTGGTGCCACCCGATGACGTCGAAGCCTGGGTTCGCTTGATTCATGTCTAATGTTCTGGTTACCGGCGGTTTAGGCACGATCGGCGCCGGGCTGATTTCCGAGCTGCGCCGGCGCGGTCATCACGTTGTGTCCTGCGATCTGCCGCATCAACCCGATGAGATTGGCTTTAGCCTGCGCACCGACGTCGAAGTGCCGCTTTACGCGCGTTGCGACGTCGGTGAGTTTCGGCAAATCGAGCGTGTGTTCGAACGCTGTGGGCCGTTCGATTACGTTTATCATTGCGCGGCTGAGTTTGGTCGCTGGAACGGCGAAGACTTTTACGAAACCCTGTGGCGCACTAATGCCATCGGTACGAAGAACATCATCCGTCTTCAGGAGCGTCTGAAGTTTCGTCTGATTCACTTTTCGTCATCGGAAGTCTATGGCGACTGGCCCGACCTGATGGTCGAGACGGTGATGGACAAGTATGAGATCAAGCAGTTGAACGACTACGCGATGTCGAAGTGGGTTAACGAAATGCAGATTCGCAATTCGGCGTTGCAGTACGGCACTGAGACGGTGGTGGTACGGTTGTTCAATACTTATGGACCAGGCGAGTACTACAGCCCGTATCGTTCGGTGAACTGCCGGTTTCTTTACTGCGCGCTGCACGGCTTGCCGTGGACGGTCTTTCGCGGTCACTCGCGCACGTCAACCTACCTGGCCGACACCGTGCGCACGCTGGCGAACATCACCAATAACTTTCGCGCAAGTGAGACTTACAACATCGGCGGCGTTGACCTGCACACGATCGAGCAGCTCTCGGACGTGGTGCTCAAAGTCACGGGCGCTGATCCGGGGCTGGTCCATCATCAGGAAACAGAGATCCTCACGACCAAACTAAAACGTGTCGATACCTCGAAGTCAGTCCGCGACCTGGACCACAAGAACTCCTACAGTCTCGAAGACGGCATGCGCCTGACCGCGGATTGGATGCGCAGCGTTTACCACTTGTGAAGTGCGATGTATCCGCGGCTGCTGTATGTCGGAGATGTACCGGTGGAGGCGTCGTATCATGGATCGGCTCTGTTGCATCGTCTTTTGAGTGACTATCCGCCGAAGAAGTTGACGATCATCGAGACGGCGACACAGTCCGAAACGTCGCGCCGCTTGCCGCAGGTCAACTATCTGTCCTGTCCGATTGGCAACCAGCGCTGGCTGAACACGAGATTTCATCCATATGTATTTGCGTGGTTCACGCAGACAGGGAAACGTTCCGCGCCGAAGATTACACAATCGCTCAACGGCTTTGCGTTCGAAAGTGTCTTAACGGTGGCCCACGGTTTTGGTTGGCTCGCAGCAGCGGAGATTGCCGAGAGAAGAAACGTACCTTTGCACCTGATCGTTCATGACGACTGGCCACGTGTCGCGGACGTCGCGCCGGCCTTTCGCAACCTGCTCGATAAGCGCTTCGCGAATGTCTATCATCAGGCGCAGTCGCGCTTGTGCGTCTCACCCGCGATGAGCCGTAGTTATGGCAAGCGTTACGGAAAACCGGCCCAAACGATTTATCCAAGCCGGGCTGCAACCTGTGCTCAATACGACGAGCCACCTGCGCGACTCGCCCGCAACGATCACGCATTCACAATCGCATTCGCCGGCACGATCAATTCAACCGGCTACATCCGCGCTCTGGCCGCCCTACAGGAAGCCCTGAAGCCCATCGGAGGACGCTTGCTGATCTTTGGACCAACGACTTCCGCCGAAGCGCATCAATTCGGTCTAAACGTTGCCGACGTACGTGGACTGGTGAGTAGTTCAGAACTAATAGCCAATCTGCGCAACGAAGCCGACGCACTCTTCGTTCCCATGTCATTCGACCCCGCGGATCGCATTAACATGGAAATGGCCTTTCCGAGCAAACTCGCAGACTACACCGCCACCGGTCTGCCGCTGCTGATCTATGGTCCAACCTATTGCTCAGCCGTAACCTGGGCTCGTGAGAACGCCGGCGTCGCTATGGTCGTCAACTCCGAACCGAACCTCCGCGAGGCGATCGCCCTCCTCGCCAACAACCCCGACACACGGATCGCCCTCGGCCGGCGCGCGCTAACCGTCGGTCGCGAATATTTCACCCACGATCGCGCCAGGGAACAGTTCTATAAGACTTTATCCGCGTAATTCCGCGTAAATCCGTGGTTAAGTTTCTCCTGGATCGCACCGCGCTCGCTTTGTTCAAGACGGTCCCGGCCCGCGCCGCGCATCATCTTCTCTTCCTCGCCCAAAGCCGCCCCGACCTCTCCGATCGGTGGGGCTATCACATTCGTCCAATTCATTACTACGAGCCGCTCCCGGATTTCCGCTCCATCACTGCGGAGCAGATCAACCGTCGCCGCACTTATGCAGGCATCGATTTCCGCTGTGAAGAACAGTTAACTCTTATTGGTGAGTTGGCGTGTTATCGTGACGAGCTGGACGATTTCAGTTTTGATTTTCGTAACGACTTCTTCAGCGGTTTCGACGCGGCGGTTTACTACGCGCTCATCCGTCACTTGCAACCAGAGCGAGTCATCGAGATCGGCGGCGGCTATTCCACGCAGCTTGCGGCCCAAGCCCTGGCTCGCAATGGGAAAGGCCGGCTTACCTGCATCGAACCTTATCCGGAAGCCCGGCTACTGGATGCCAACCTCGATATCGAACTGATTCAAAAAACAGTAGAACAGATCGACGTCGACTATTTCTCATGTCTTGACGCAGACGACATGCTCTTCATCGACTCCAGCCACGCGGTGAAGTTTGGCAGCGACGTCTGTTACGAGTTTCTCGACGTGTTGCCGCGCCTCAGGCCCGGCGTCTGGATTCACGTACACGACATCTTCTTCCCGCACGATTATCCAGCCGAATGGCTGCTCGAGCGACGTTTGGCGCTGAACGAGCAGTATTTGCTTGAAGCGTTTCTCGCTTTTAATAAAAGTTTTGTCCCGCAGTTAGCGAACCACTGGATCTGTTTCGACCATGCAGACGCCACGGCGCGTCTCTGGTCCAACGATACGCGTGCTTCCAGTTTTTGGATGAAACGGATCGCATGAACACCTCGGCGATTATTGCGACGGTGGGCAGACCCGAGATACTGCGGCGTTGTCTCGATAGTCTTTCAAAACAGACTGTTCGCGTTTCGGAAGTCGTTGTGGTCCATTGTGGTGACGACGCGGAGACGCAAAGAGTCTGCGAGGATCCATGCTGGTGTTTTGAGGTCCGCTACTTTCATCATCCGGAAAGAAACTGTGCTCGTCAACGCAATTTCGCGATTGCACGCGCGCGGCACGACCACCTGCTCCTCGTCGACGATGATGTTGAAGTTGATCCGCACTGGGTTGAGGAACTATTCAAGCCGATCTGGAACGACCCGAAGGTCGGCGCGACGATGGGCAGGCTGGTCAATCAACCCATGGCGAGTCCGACGTTCTTCTGGCGTCTCTACCGCATATTACTACATGGTCGACTCAAGGGATTTGAGCCCGGCAAGCTGATCGGTGCCGCGCTGCCAAACGGATTTCCGACGACGGTTGAAGAGCCGGTGCCGTGCGAGTGGATCGGTGGCGGCGCGAGCGCATTGCGGCGCGAGGCGTTTGAGTCTGTTGGCGGGTTCGCATCGTTTTTTACAGGGAGCTCTCCGGGTGAGGATCTCGATCTTGGTTATCGGTTGAGCCGGCATTGGAAGGTGTTTTATGTGCCGGCCGCGAAATGCGTTCATCATCAGGCGTCGAGCGGGAGAGAACAGTCGGACCAGCATCAGTATCTTTCGATGCGGGCGCGATTCGGAATACTGACGATCACGATGCGCAAGAGTCGTTATGCAGCGCTGGGCCATATCGGGCTTTGGGCGCTAGTCCAGTTTTTGAGTGAACTGGCGAGTTTAAGACATGGATTGCTGAGACCGGATCTGCCGCGTGCGTGGGCAGGGCGCTTGCGTGGGTTTTTCTCTTGTGTTTGGGTCACGAATTTACGCGGATGAAGACAGATTTGGCGCCCACGCTTGTGGTTGCTGATTACCCCGTTGGGTTTGCGAGCGGGTTTGGGGAGACGCTTTATAACCTGTTTCGTGGTTTTCCGGAAGAGAAGTTATGGAGTGCGCATCCCGGGCATATTGCGCCGGCAGAAGGGAAGAAGAGAGGTCACTCAGTAAGGTTGCCTTCGCCGTCACGTCCGAGTTGGATCAATAATCGGGTCGCGCTTGCTTACTATCCTTTATTGAAGGCGCAACAGTTTCAGGCGGCGCGCGAGACTGTGCGACTGCTCGCGGAAGTCGTCGAGAGAAATTCAATCAGGAACCTGCTGGTCGTGCCGGTCAGTCCATGGATACTTTCAGCCGCGCTTGCGTTGCACCGCCGGTATCCGCAACTTAACCTCGTGTTTTTTGTGATGGATGATTGGCAGGGCCATCACGAGTGTCATCAGTTGCCTTACTCTCGTCATCGCCGGCGCTTACTGAGCGAGGCGATCAATCGTGCGGACACCCGGTTTGCAGTCTCACGCGAGATGGCGGCGCAGTATGAACAGACTTTTGGGAAGACGTGGCTGGTCGCCCACAACGGTGTACCGCAAGACTTTCATATGAATGGCAGCAACGGGTACAAGCAGCTGCGACAAGTCTTGCTGGCCGGCGACGTCAACGTGTTTCGCTTCGATGCCGTCATCGCATTTGCCGAAGCGCTCGAACGTTACAACCAGCGACGTGGACAAAGGGTCGAGTTCAGCGTTATGGGAGAAGTAGCTGAACAGCACTGCGCGCCCTTGTCGAATCTGCGTGCGGTAAAGTTACTGACGCGGCGCTCGCACGCCGAGTGTCTCGCAGCCATGAAAGCGGCCGACCTGTTGTATCTGCCACTTGCTTTCAGCAAACGTTCGGCGCGCATCTCGCTCTATTCAATGCCGACAAAACTTCCGGAGTACCTGGCGTCAGGAAAGAGAGTGTTCTTTCACGCACCACAAGAGTCAGCAATGTTTCGCGTTGCCGAGCGCTACGATCTCACGCCGCGACTAGCGACGATCGCTCCCGAAGCGCTCGATCGTTTTGTCGAGCAGTGGGCGGAAGGTAATCAGAACGGCGCCGAGATGTTCGCGAGGACCGGCAACGCGTTACGCCGGGAGTTCGATATTGAGCAGCTCGCGGCACGTTTTCAGGCGGCCTTTGTCAGCTAAATCTCGGAATTGGGTGTTTCTCGGTGACAGTCTCACCGAAGGCGTCGGCTCGAAAAGGATCAGCCATGTTGCCGAACTGGCGAAACAACTCGGTGCGTCTGAATTTCGCTTGCGACCTATCGATGCGCGCAACGGGCAGGTCGATTTCAACGTCGCCGGTTTGATGAATGGCAGGGCGTCAGATTTGTGGCTTTGGAATCTCGCGTGCGAGGGAAAAACAATCGAATCGGATTTTGACTGGTTGCCGCTCATCAGTTCGCTGCGTCCGGAAGTGGTAATTGTGTTCAGGGGAAGTTTGGAGAGCATCATTCGTCCGGCGATGCTGCGTAACGATGCGTGGCCGTGGTGGGTACCGCGAGCGTGGCGTAATTATTCCGCGATGGATCCGCGTTGTTATTTCAGCGCGACGTGGTGGCGCAAGGCGAAGCAAACTTCGGTTGACGCATTGAAACAGAAAGCGCGTCTGAAGTTGCTCAAACTGCAACCGGGGAAGCCGCTGATGGAGTTGGAAAAGCTCGTGGAGTATCAGAGTGAGTTGTTGCAGAAACTGCGAGTGGTCAGCGCGCGAGTGTTGGTGCTTGGATTGCTGCCGGTTAGCGAGACGTGTTTTCCAAACTCGCCGGCATACTTCGAGTCGGTCAACACGAAATTAAAAGAGGTCGCGAACGCCGCCGGGGCTGAGTTCCTCGATTGGGCTTCGCTGCTGCCTACTAAGGGAACGCATGCTGAGCTTTTCTATCGCGACAGCTTTCATCCGAATGAGGCTGGCGCGCGAGCGCTCTCAGAAATACTGCTTCAGGCGTTGTGAAAATTTCGGCGATCGTCACTGCATACGAACGAATCGAGCAGACACTCGCAACCTTGCGGGTAATCCAAAGTTGCACGCCTCCGCCCGACGAAGTCTTGGTCCATGTCGATGCGAATCGGCGTGACTGCGAGCAGGCGATTCGTAAAGCCTTCCCCGGAGTGCGTGTTCTTCTAAGCGAAGAGCAGGTTGGACCAGGTGGCGGGCGAAACAAGCTCGTCGATGCAGCGAAGTTTGAGTTTGTGGCCAGCTTCGACGACGACTCGTATCCGATCGATTCTGATTACTTCGCTCGTGCTGCAAAGTTGTTTGAGCAGTTTCCTGAGGCGGCAGTGATCTGTGCTGCGCTCTATCACGTGGGCGAAGCGATCGGTCTGGACGAAAGAAGCGCGCAGTGGACTGCCGATTTTTCCGGCGGTGCGTGCATCTATCGGCGCCAGGCTTTTCTTGATGCGGGTGGTTATGTGCCGCTGCCGGTTGCGTATGGGATGGAGGAAGTGGATCTTGCGATTCGCCTCCACTCGCGCGGTGGCAGGATTCTGACGACGCGCTGGCTGCGTGTTTTTCATAACACTAACCTCGAGCGTCACGCGGACCCACGCGTGACGGCAAGCAGCATCGCGAATCTCGCGTTGCTCGCGTATTTGAGATATCCGGTGACGCTGTGGGTCGTCGGCATGGGCCAGTGTGCGAATCGACTGTTGTGGTTGCTGCGACACGGTCGCCACCGCGGGATCTTGAAAGGCTTGACAATGATCCCGTCGCATCTCCGAGCGAATCATCGCTATCGATTGCCGGTTAGCAAAGACGCCCTGCGATCGTATCTGACGCTGCGCAGAAGCCCGATCGTTCAGATTTTGTGAAACTGTTCTGATGCAATCCTGGATCTGTTGTCAGCTTGGTGCTCGTGAGCATTACGCAGTCCCTCGGGCGCTGCAACGCAACGGATTACTCGCTGAATTGATCACCGATATGTGGATGCGGCGCGCCGGGCGCTTTCATCCGGGTCTCGCGGGCGCGCGCGTCGCTGCTCCGAATCTTGCGACCTTGCGATTTGAGTTAAAAGCTTCTATCGCGCGTGAGAACGGCTGGAAGTTGATCAACCAGCGAAACGAGTGGTTTCAGCGCCAGGCACTCGCGCGACTCAAGCGCACTGCTAACTGCCATCACACCGTCTTCGCCTACAGTTACGCGGCGAGCGAGATCTTCGAGTTTGCGCGCGCGCGTGGTTGGCGCACTGTCCTGGGCCAGATCGATCCCGGCCCTGCCGAGGAACGAATCGTTGCCGATCTTCAAAAGACATCGGATAACAAGTGGCAACCAGCGCCCAAAGTCTACTGGGACAACTGGCGCCGCGAATGCTCGCTCGCGGATCGAATCGTCGTCAATTCGAAGTGGTCCAGAGATGCATTGCTTAGCGAGGATGTGCCTTCGGAGAAGATACAAATCATCCCGGTGGCTTACGAATCGTGGACTGACTCGCGCTCGTTTCAACGTCTCTATCCCCGCGCCTTCAGCGCCGAACGGCCGCTGCGCGTACTGTTTCTGGGCCAGATCAATCTGCGCAAAGGCGTGCGGCAGTTGCTCGACGCGGTGCAGTTGCTGAATGGTGAACCGGTGGAGTTCTGGTTTGTTGGTCCAACGCAGATTCGCGTCCCTCAGGATTTGCGATTGCATCCGCAATGCAGATGGTTTGGCGTTGCGCCGCGCGTCCAGGTTGATAGTTATTACCGGGACGCAGACGTGTTCATTCTGCCGACGCTGTCGGATGGTTTCGGGCTGACGCAGTTGGAAGCGCAGTCGTGGAAGCTGCCGGTGATCGCGTCGGGTTATTGCGGTGAAGTTGTGCGCGATGGGTTCAACGGCGTGTTGCTGGACGAGGTTTCGGGCGAAGCGATCGCGAACGTCCTGCGCCAGTTTCTGCAAACACCAGCTACGCTAAGCGCCATGTCGGTCAAATCAGGTGTCGATGAGCAATTCAGCCTTAAGAGTCTTGCGTCGTCGCTGAAATCGTTGTAGGGGCGGCACTCCGTGGCCGCCCCCATCGCTCGCATTCGACCGGTTGGGGCGGCCACGGAGTGCCGCCCCTACAGTACGTCGTACGATCCCATAAATCTCGATGCAATCTGTTCGCGTTTGGAATCGTTCACCGTTTGCCCTGACCGTGGCGCCCAGCCTGACCATGCGGTCAACGCTGCTGGCGATCATCAGCACCGTCATCGGAACAACTCTCGCGATCTTGTTGATCCCCGACGATCCATCGACCGAAGGCGCGCTCTTTTATCCCGCCCTCGTGATGTCCGCAGGTCTCGCTACTGCGCCCGTCATCGCTGCACTCCGTTATCCAAAAGCACTGCTGCGCGGCGAGTCGCTGCTTTCCCTCGCACCGATCTACTGGTTGCTGCTCGATCTTCTGCAAGGCGTTTATCCGCTGCAGGACATCACCGCCGATCAAGTGCGTAAGGCTTTTCTCGCGATCGGCATCTTCGTCGTGATGGTGTGGTTCAGCGCTTTGCGACGCGCGTGGCGCCTGCCGCAGGTTTTGATCAGCTCGATCTCGCAGGAGTTTTCTCTCAACACTTACTTCGGACTCGCAATCGCATGCTTCCTGCTCGGCATGTTGAACTTTGCGGTGCCATGCAACTTCAACGTGTTCGAGATGGTCCATTACCTGGGCCAGGAACGCTGGGCCGCACCTTGGGGACGCGGACAACTCGGCGGCTGGGACGCGTTTCTCGATCATCTGCAATACTTCGGCTACCTGCTGCCGGTGTTGACCGTCGTAATCGTCCGGCGCGCGGGACTACGCAACGCGCGCACGATTGTCGGTATCGGCATGTCGGTCATCGTTGCACTCTTTCTCGCGCAGAGCGGCAGTCGTCGCGTGATTGGAGTCGTGATCGGGATGGCGCTGATTCTTTGGGTTTTGGACCAGCAGCGTCTGCGTGTGAAGCACCTGTTGTTGACGGGGCTTGCGGTAGTCGCGTTGCTGGTCACACTCCAGGTGATGCTCGAATACCGGAACGTCGGACTGAGCGTGCTCATCGGCAAGGGCGAAGTTCCCAGCGGGCGTTTTGAAAAGCGGGAACTTCTCGAAGAGCAACACCTGCGCGTTGACGACAACTTCTATCGCCTGTGCCAGATCATTCAACTCATTCCCGCGTCGTACGGGTACGTCTATCAGAAGTATCTGATCTACGTGATCGTGCGGCCGGTGCCGCGCGTCTTCTGGCCGGGCAAACCTGTGGATCCGGGTTTTGACTTGCCGACGGCGCTCGGTGTCGAAGGCGTTTCCTATTCTTATTCCGTCATCGGCGAGCTTTACATGTCGCTCGGTTTCATCGGCGTCGCGCTCGGTGGCTGGTTTTATGGGCGCGTCGCCGCAATGGCGCGTGATCTGCTGGCGCGCGGCACGACGCAGGGCGCACTCGTGATTTACAGCATCGTGGTGATGGCGCTGTTTTCCGGCATGCGGTCGATTCTCGAACTGATCCTCGTGAGTTACGTGGTGCTGGCGTGGGTTGGTCTATCTCACCTGTTCATGAAGTTGAGGCGTGTGAGGACGTGAAGATCCTGGTGCTGACAGACTGTCCTTCGCCTTATCAGGTGGAGCTGTTCAATGAGATCGAAGCGCGGGGAAAGTGTTCGTTGGAGGTCGCATATCTTCGCGGTCACGATCCGCAGCGTCAGTGGAGAGCGCCTGAAATTCGTCATGCGTCGATGGAACTGTCGAATGGAGGCATGTCGCGCGCGTGTGCGTTTGCTCGTCACGCGGACCTCGTGGTGTTCAATTACTACCATCACGCAAATGCGGAACGGCTGATTCGCGAGCGCAGCGAACAGGGTGGACCATGGTGTTTCTGGGGTGAGCGGCCGGGGTTTCATCAACCGCTGTGGATTGGAAGGTTGGTGCGCAAATGGAAACTCGCGAAGCTTCACGCGTCGCAGGCGCCGATCTGGGGAATTGGGGAATTCGGAATTGATGGTTACAGGAAAGAGTTCGGCGCGCGGCGTGATTACTTTAACTTGCCGTACTTCTCCGATTTGAAGCGCTTTGAGGCGATCGAGCGAGAAGAGAAGCGTGAGCGCGTGTTTCTATTTTCGGGTTCGCTCATCGCTCGCAAGGGAGTGGATCTGCTTGCGTCGGCGTTTGTGCGACTCGTGTGTGAGGTTCCTGACGTGCGGCTCAGAATCGTGGGTGACGGTGAACTCAGGGGGTTGATGATGCAGAAGCTTGCGCCAGTAAAAGAGCGGGTTGAGTTTGTTGGTTTCAAAGACTGGCAGGAGTTGCCGGATGAGTATGCGGCAGCGGATGTGTTGTGTGTGCCTTCGCGTTACGACGGTTGGGGACTCGTGGTGCCGGAAGGATTGGCGTCGGGCTTGCCGGTGATTGCGACGGATCGGATGGGTGCGGGGTTGGAGTTTGTGCGGACTGGGAAGAATGGTTGGTTGATTCCGGCTGCGGATGAAGAGGCGTTGTTGAATGCCATGCGAGAGGCGGCGGTGAATGAGCTGCCGAAAGGTGGGCGAGAGAGTGTGAGTGAGCACACGCTGGAGAATGGGGCAGATCGATTCTTTCGTTATGCGACTAGATGTGTAGTATCGCGGGAATTTTAGGGAGCGGCGCGCGCGAGGCGGTTGTGCGGATGAATGAGGCGCAGCGGCATCGTGGGCCGGATGACCACGGCGTGGCGCAGCTTGGGCAGGTCGTGCTGGGCAATACGAGGCTCGCGATCATTGATACGACTGTTGCTGGTCATCAGCCGATGAATGACCCGGAGACTGGCAATTGGATCACGTATAACGGCGAGACGTACAACTTCAAAGAACTGCGTCGTGAGCTTGGAGGTGAGTGGGCGTCGAACACCGATACGGAAGTGGTGTTGCGTGCTTACGGTGAGTGGGGTGTTGATGCGTTTCGCAGGCTGCGTGGGATGTTTGCGTTCGCTTTGTGGGATGAGCGGCAGAGGCGATTGCTGCTTGTTCGAGATCCGCTCGGTATCAAGCCGCTTTACTACTTCGCGGCTAAGGATCGGTTGGTTTTTGCCTCTGAGTTGAGAGCGCTGCTGGCGAGCGGATTGGTGCCACGCCGGCTCAGCGCCGCGGGAGTCGATTCATATCTTGCGAACGGTTCGGTCGCTGCGCCGCTCACGATTGTTGACGGCGTGAGGCAGTTATTGCCGGGACATTATCTCGAAGTGAGGGAAGGCGTTGAATTTGCGGAGATTGAGTTTGCAGTTACAGGAAGCGAGGTCCCGGAGCGCAGAGATGAAGCGGTAGCGAGGCTTCGCGCAGAGTTGGAAGAGTCGGTGCGGCTTCATCTTGTCAGCGATGTGCCGCTCGGTGTGTTTCTGTCCGGTGGGATGGATTCGAGCGCGCTGGTTGCGTTGATGAGTCGCATCAGCGAGCAACGGCCGAAGACGTTTAGTGTCGTTTTTGATGAGCCGGCGTTTACCGAAGCGCCCTTCTCGCGTGCCGTTGCGACCCGATTTCAAACGGAGCATCAGGAGATTCGGCTCAGTGAAGATCGTTTGCTCGGGCTGTTGCCCGAGGCGCTTGCGTCAATCGATCAACCGACGATGGACGGCGTCAACACGTTCGTTGTTTCGCAAGCGGTAAAGCAGGCGGGAATCACAGTTGCGTTGTCCGGTCTCGGCGGGGATGAGTTATTTGCCGGATACCCGAGCTTCAGACGCGCGTTGAAGCTCAATGCCATGCCAGTCGCGGCGCGGCGAGTCCTGCGGGCCGCATCAGGCATCGCGTTGAATGGCTCAGTGCAGCGTCGCAAGTTTTGGCAGTTGATGAATAGTGAAGGCACGCCGGCGGATGTCTACCGAATTTCGCGACAGCTCTTTTCGAAAGATTCAGTAATGGAAGTTGTAGGTGCGAACGTCGGGCGGCCACAGAGGGCCGCCCCTACAATAACGCCCGTAGGAACCGTAGGGGCGGCCCTCTGTGGCCGCCCGTCGTTCGATGTCGTGAACGAAATTTCGCGGCTCGAGTTACGCGGTTACATGTCCAACACGTTGCTGCGCGATACCGACGCGATGAGTATGGCTCATTCGCTCGAGGTGCGCGTCCCGTTTGTCGATACGAAGCTGGTTGATTACTTGTTGTCATTGCCTGGTGCATGGAAATTGGACCAAAGAAGCCCGAAGCCGTTGCTTGCCGATGCGTTAGCAGATCTCCTGCCGCGCGATTTTCTAGCGCGACCGAAGATGGGATTTACACTGCCGTTCGAAAAGTGGCTGCAAAACGATCTGCGAATCGAAGTGACTTCCGTTTTGGAAGACGCCGCTGCGCTTGCTGCACCCGCATTGAACACAAAAGCGGTGCAAACGTTTTGGCGTAACTTCCTTCAGAAGCCGCGCGCTGTAGGTTGGTCACGGCCGTGGTCGCTTTACGTACTCGCGAAGTGGTGCGACATCAATCACGTGACTGCAGAATGAGAGTCTTGCACGTCATTCCATCGATTGCAGAGAGGTCCGGTGGACCGGCAACCGCGATCATTCCGATGTGTCGTGCGCTCATGCAGCAGAGCGTTGACGTGTTGCTGATAACCACCGACGCGGGACTGCGCGATCGGAAAGTGACTGAAGTGCCGGCGAAGTTGTTCCCTGCGGAGTTCGGAGAGTCGTTCAAATACTCGCGACCGCTCGCGTCATGGCTCAGTGCGAACGTGCGACAGTTCGACGTGGTCCACGTGCATGCAGTGTTCAACCACTCGTCAGTCGCGGCCGCGAGAGCTTGCCGGAGAACCGGAGTTCCTTATGTCATTCGTCCGCTTGGCACGCTCGATTCGTGGAGCATGACGCAAAAATCCTTGCGGAAGCACGTGTTCTGGCAGGTTGCGGGAAAAGGGATGCTGCAAGGCGCGGCGGCGGTGCATTACACATCCGAGGCTGAGAAGCTCTCGACTGAAAGACTCACGGGCCTGAATCACGGCTGGGTCGTTCCGCTCGGCATCGAAGCAACTTCCGCGACCTCGCGAGAGAAGCTGGTTCAATTCTTTCCGTCGGTTGCTCACGATCCTTACGTGCTGGTTCTCTCCCGTTTGCATCCGAAAAAAGGTCTCGATGTTTTGATCGACGCTTTCCTATCGTTGGTCCAAACACCACAGTTTTCCTCCTGGCGTCTGGTCCTTGCCGGCGATGGAGCGCCTGAATACGTTTTAAAGCTGAAGCGCCTGGCGGCGTGGCATCCACAGATATTGTTTACCGGTTGGGTAGATGGCGAGCGGAAAAACGTCTTGCTTGGCGGCGCGTCGCTGCTGGCCTTGCCTTCACACCAGGAGAACTTCGGACTATGCGTGATGGAAGCGTTGTCACAGTCGGTGCCAGTGCTCGTGAGTCCGGGCGTGAATCTCGCACCCGAGATCGTCGCAGCTAACGCCGGTTGGGTTGCAGCGATCGACAAAGAAGCACTGACGGCGAAACTCGCTGAAGCTCTTAGCGATAAAGTAGAGCTTGCGAAACGTGGTCGTGCCGGTCAGCAAATGTCGCGTCAGTATTCGTGGGAGAATGCAGCGAAGCATCTGGTCCAGCTCTATCGAGAGGTATTAAATGGCCGCGCCGACGTACACAGAGTTTGAATGGAGAACTCAGCGCGCCGGGAATGGCGAGTCGGGCGAGAAGCTGACGCGTGTGTTCGTCGAGCTCGTCAAGAAGCTCGATGGCGTGAAGTCAATCTGCGATCTCGGATGTGGGAACGGTCATATCACCGGACGGCTGGCGGCGCTCGGCTATCAGGTTACCGGCGTCGATGCATCGCCCAGCGGAGTCAATATCGCGCGCCGCACATATCCTGGCGTAGAGTTCGTCGAGGCACTAATTGATGCCAATCTCGAGCGTCTCGGACGTTTCGATCTGGTGATCTCGAGCGACGTTATCGAACATCTTTATCGTCCGTCCTACCTGCTCGAGGCCGCGACTGCTTTATTAAAACCGCGCGGTCAACTGTTGCTCGGCACGCCGTATCACGGCTATCTCAAGAACCTCGTGCTGGCCACGACGGGAAAGATGGATGCGCACTTCTCCGCGCTGCACGATGGCGGCCACATCAAATTCTTCAGCGTCCGCACGTTGTCTAAGCTGATGCTGAGCCACGGCTTCGCGGATTTGAGTTTCACTTTCTACGGTCGCGCGCCGTGGCTCTGGAAAAACATGATCTGTCATGCTCGATCAAATCACGCCGCTGATACTCACCTATAACGAAGCGCCGAACATCGCGTGCGCGTTGGCAGGTCTGAGTTGGGCCAAAGAGATCGTCGTGGTGGATAGTTTTAGCGATGACGAGACTGTCGCGATAGCGATGTCGTTTGCGAACGTTCGGGTGGTCCAGAGAGTTTTCGACAATCATCGAAACCAGTGGGAGTTTGGGCTCAAGGAGACCGGCATCGCGACTCCGTGGGTGCTTGCGCTCGATGCGGATTACGTTGTTTCGGGTGAAGTGGTCGCGGAGATTGAGCGGCTTCGACCGGAAGCAGGTATCGCTGGATATCGAGCGAAATTTGTTTATTGCCTTAACGGGAAGAGACTTCGCAGCGGTATCTATCCGCCGGTGACGGTGCTCTACCAGCGTGATGCGGCGACGTACGTACAGGATGGGCACACGCAGCGAGTTGCGTTGTCAGGAACGATCGAAGAGTTGCGGGTGCCGCTGATGCATGATGATCGCAAGTCGTTTCGACGCTGGTTGCATTCGCAGTCGCGATACACGGAGCTCGAGGCGCAGAAGTTGTTGGGTGCGGATGCGAGGGAGTTGCGCTTTGTGGATCGAATGCGACGTTGGATTGTTGTAGTGCCGCCGGTCATGCTCGTCTACTGCTTGATTGTGCGTGGCGGGATTCTGGATGGTTGGCAGGGGTTTTATTATGCGTTCCAAAGGACCGTTGCGGAGTTGATGCTTTCGGTAAACCTGGGCCGCGGATTTACACGAATAAACGCGGATGTACATTCTCGGTATTAATGCTTATCACGGGGATGCAGCCGCGGCGATTATCCGCGACGGCAAACTGATCGCAGCGGCCGAGGAAGAGCGGTTCAATCGGTTCAAGCACTCCGCAGGATTTCCTGCCCAGGCCATTCGATACTGCCTCGAGGCGGCGGGCATTGAGCCTAATCAGTTGGACCACGTGGGAATCTCGCGCGATCCTTCGGCGCACTTGCACAAGAAGATCCTGTTTGCAGCCACGCGCGTGGCGAGTGAAGGCATCTTCAATCAGATCAAGGATCGACTCGGCAACGCTGCCAAAGTTCGCGATCTCAAAGACGAACTGGCGCGCGTTTTTGGTGTCTCAAAGAAACTTCTACGAGCGCGCTTTCACAACGTCGAGCATCATCGCGCGCATCTCGCCAGTTGCTTTTTCGTCTCGCCATTTGAACGTGCAGCGCTGTTATCGATCGATGGCTTCGGCGATTTCATCTCGACGATGTGGGCGCTGGGCGAGGGAACTTCGATCGACGTGCTGGGTCAGGTTGAGTATCCACACTCGACCGGCATCGTCTACACGGCGACAACACAATTTCTGGGCTTTCCGCATTACGGCGACGAAGGCAAGGTGATGGGGCTCGCGCCGTATGGCCGGCCGCGATTCATCAACGAGTTTCGTGACATCATTCGCACCGAAGAAAACGGGCAGTTTCGACTGAACCTTGACTACTTTCGACATCACGCCGAGGGAGTCGAGATGACTTGGGACGAGGGCTCGCCTGTCATCGGTTGTGTCTTCTCGGATGAGTATGCGCATCTTTTTGGACCACCACGCAAGACGGGCGAGCACCTCTCGGATCGTGAGCGCGACATCGCCGCGAGCCTGCAGTTGCGACTCGAAGAGGTTGGCTTTCACATCCTGAATCACCTTCATGCGCAAACCGGCCTGACCGATCTCGGGCTGGCCGGTGGTGTTGCTTACAACTCGGTGATGAACGGAAAAATCCTATTGAACACACCGTTCAAGCGTCTCTTCATCCAACCGGCGGCAGGTGATAGCGGAACCGCGCTCGGTGTTTGTTACCAGATCTACAATGCGATTCTGAAAGGCGAGCGCGCTGAGGTGATGATGGGCGCTTACACTGGTCCTGCGTTCACAGATCAAGAAATAAAGCACGCGCTGGTTGAAAATAAATTCCGTTTCGAATGTTATTCTGACGAAGAACTGACCAGGCGAGCGGCGCAGGACATCGCGGCGGGTTTAGTCGTAGGATGGTTTCAGGGACGAATGGAGTTTGGACCAAGAGCGCTCGGGAATCGCTCGATTGTTGTCGATCCGCGTCGCGCGGAGATGAAAGACGTTCTCAACGATCGAATCAAGAAACGCGAACCGTTTCGACCGTTTGCACCTTCGATACTCGAAGAGCGTGTTGCGGATTATTTCGAGCAGACTCACCCGGCGCCGACGATGTTGATGGTCTATCAGATCAAACAAGAACGACGCGGCGAGATACCGGCAGTGACGCACGTCGATGGCTCGGGGCGTCTGCAAACCGTCTCGCGCGAAGTGAATGAGCGTTATTATCAGTTGATTTCCGATTTCGCGGCGTTGACGGGCGTGCCGGTGGTGCTGAACACGTCGTTCAATGAGAACGAGCCGATCGTTTGCACGCCGCAACAGGCAATCGATTGTTTTCAAAAGACGAAGATGGATGTGCTTTATCTGGGAAACTATGCAGTTCGGAGAGAATAGGTCCGATAGGACCAATAGGACCTGTTAAGTTGGAGAAACAAGCAGCATGAGAATTTTAGTCACAGGGGGGGCGGGGTTCATTGGCTCGCATCTTTGCGAGCGGCTCCTGAGCGAGGGAAATGAAGTGCTCTGCCTGGACAATTTCTTCACCGGCAGGCGCGAGAACATTTTTCACCTGCTCGATGATCCGTGCTTTGAGTTGCTGCGTCACGACGTGACCGAGCCGATACTGCTCGAAGTGGACCAGATCTACAACCTCGCGTGTCCGGCGTCGCCGGTCCACTACCAGTACAATCCGGTGAAGACAGTCAAGACCAGCGTCATGGGCGCGATCAACATGCTCGGTCTCGCGAAGCGTGTGCGCGCTCGTATTCTTCAAGCTTCGACTTCCGAAGTCTATGGCGATCCGTTGGTCCATCCGCAGACTGAAGATTACTGGGGCAACGTCAATCCCATCGGTTTGCGTTCGTGCTACGACGAGGGCAAACGTCTGGCTGAGACGCTGATGACCGACTATCACCGCCAGAACAAAGTTGACATCCGCATCGCGCGCATTTTCAACACGTATGGACCACGCATGCTCGAGAACGATGGTCGCGTGGTCTCGAATTTCATCGTGCAGGCCCTGCGTGGCGAATCGTTGACGCTCTACGGCGAAGGTCAACAGACGCGCTCCTTTTGTTATGTCGATGACCTCATCGAAGGCTTGATTCGTTTGATGAATGCCCCAAACCTGCACGATCCGGTGAATCTCGGCAATCCGGGTGAGTTCACCATCAAGCAGCTCGCGGAAGAGGTCATAAAGGTCTGCGAGTCGAAGTCGGGCTTCACTTATCTGCCGTTGCCGGCTGACGATCCGCGGCAACGCAAGCCCGACATCACGAGAGCTCAGGACCTGCTGGGCTGGAATCCGACCATACCTCTGCACGAAGGCTTGCGAAGAACAGTTGCAGATTTCAAGACACGCGTGAACGTGTAGTTTGAAAATCTTACTGCTGAACCAGTGCTTCTATCCTGATGTGGTCTCCACGGCGCAACACCTCACCGATCTTGCTACCGAACTTGCTTCACGAGGACACGAAGTAACAGTCGTCACGAGCGATCGTGGTTACGACGATCCAGCGACGCGCTTCAAACGTCGCGAGCGCTGGCACGGCATCGACATCATTCGCATCCCGTCGTTGTCGTTTGGCAAGAACAGTCGCTGGCGACGGGCTTTCAACTTCGGCAGTTTCCTGGCCGTCTGTTCGCTTCGTTTACTCACGCTCGGACGCTTCGACGTGACCATCGCGTTGACTTCACCACCCCTGATTTCTTTTCTCGCGGCGCTGTTCGTAAGACTGAGAGGCGGCAGGTTCTGCTTCTGGGTGATGGACCTCAATCCCGACGAAGCGATCGCAGCCGGCTGGCTCGATGAAAAATCGTTCGCGAGTCGTCTGCTGCAACGCATGCTGCGCTACAGCTTCAGTGTGGCAAAGCAAACAATCGTGCTCGATCGATTCATGAAGGAACGCGTCATCGCGAAGGGCGTCGATCCTGAGCGAATAACGATCGTTCCGCCGTGGTCGCACGACGATCACGTCAGCTATTCAGAGGCGGGAAGGGAAGCGTTTCGTCAGCAGCACGGGTTGTCCGACAAGTTTGTCGTGATGTACTCGGGCAATCACAGTCCCTGCCACCCGCTTGACACGCTGCTTGGCGCGTCGCGCGCACTCGAAGCGCGTTCCGACATCCTGTTTTGCTTCATCGGCGGTGGCAGTGAGCAGGTCAAGGTGCGCGAGACGGCGTTGAGCAACGTGACATGCCTGCCTTATCAACCGCTCGACGCGCTTTCGAGTTCGTTATCCGCGGCCGATCTGCATGTCGTGGTGATGGGCGAGAAGTTTGTGGGCATCGTTCACCCGTGCAAGGTCTACAACATTCTCTCCGTCGGTGCGCCGGTGCTTTACATTGGACCAGAACCGAGTCACGTCACCGACATTGCCTCACGCGAGGGCCAATTCTTCCGCGCGCGCCATGGCGAAGTTGACGCTGTAGTCGCTGCCATTTTGGAAGCGATGACAAATCCATCGCGCAAGCCGATCAGATCCTTTTCGAAACAGACTCTGCTGTCGGAACTGATCGCGTTGATTGAAGCAGGACAGGATTTACAGGTTTTTTCAGGATTACAGGATCGCTACCCCGTCCGCCCATCGCCTGGGAGGTAATCACTTTGAAAACATACTTCGCGCTGTTTTCAATCGCGACCATCGCTTCGCTGATTGCGACCCCGCTTATCCGTCGCCTCTGTGAACGGTACAAGTTGCTCGATGTGCCGCTCGATGGCCGGCGTATTCATCGCAAAGCTGTGCCACGACTCGGAGGACTCGCGCTCTATCTCTCATGCCTCGCTGCGCTCTCGTTGCTGCCGTTTGTCGACAATCTGCTCACGCAAACTCTGCGCGGTCTGAAACCAGATCTCCTGACGTTATTCGTTCCAGCAACACTCGTCCTGCTGCTCGGTGCGTACGACGACTTGCGCGGGGCGAACGCAGTGGTGAAGTTTGCCGGACTCGGGATCATCGCCACGTTGTTTTATGCGATGGGTGGTCGCATCGATGCGCTCTCGATTCCGCTCGTTGGCTCGGTGCAATTGCCTGCGCTCGTGTCGTTCGCGATCACGGTCGTGTGGCTCGTCGGAATTACCAACGCGTTCAACCTCATCGACGGTTTGGACGGCCTCGCGTCGGGTGCGGCGCTCTTTTCGTCGCTCGTTATTTTGGGTGTTGCGGTGTCGCAGGAACGGACGATGACCATCGTCGTTGCGCTCGTGTTGTGCGGCTCGCTCGCTGGTTTCCTTCGTTACAACTTCAATCCGGCGTCGATCTTCCTCGGTGATTCCGGTTCGCTGTTTACTGGATTTTTGTTAGCGGCGTTGTCGGTGTTGGGAACGCAGAAAGCGACGACGGCGGTCGCGATTGTCGTGCCGATTCTCGCGTTTGGATTTCCGGTGGTTGACACGGCGATGACGATGGGCCGGCGGCTGTTGAGTCGCAAGCCTGTGTTCCAGGGTGACAACGAACACATCCATCACATGCTGCTCGCGCGTGGCTGGTCGCAGAGACGAGCGGCGCTCGTGCTTTACGGAGTCTGCGCGATCTTTGGTTTGACGGCGCTGATCTTTCCGGCGACTGGATCGAAGCTGACGGGCTTCATGTTGTTCGTGATCTCGGTGGCCGTGATCATCGCAGTGGGCCATCTTCGCTATCACGAAGTCGATGAGCTGCGTGCTGGTGTGAAGCGCACGGTGGCTGATCGGCGTTTGCGAGTGGCGAATAATATTCGTGTAAGACGTGCGGCGGTGGCGTTGTCGAAAGCGTCGGATCTGCATGAGATGTTCGAGGCGACGCGGCAACTGCTCGAGTTCGGTGAGTTCAGTTTTGCGAATGCACAGGTGGGCCAACCGGGCCGCGCGGACATGAATGAGCGTGCGTTTGAAGCGAGTCTGCAGCGACATCCGAAACAGTTGCTGGAGTTTCGCAACGGGCGTGTGTTTTGGTCGTGGTCCAGTGAATGTCTTGAGGTGGATGAGCCTGCGTTGTCGCGTTCACATTGGAGCCTGCGGCTGCCGCTGATGAAGGACGGGGTTGAATGGGGCTGGTTGAACTTCTATCGCAGTCTGGACGATGAGACGTTGCTGGTGACTACAAACTATCTGAGCGATCTTTTTCGACGCGAGTTCACGGACGCGGCGGCGCGTGTATTTACGTTGCATGAGAAGCCGTTGGCTAAGGCCGCGATGGCGATGACGGCTGAGAACGGGCCGCGGATTTTCACGAATTAACACGGATTGAAGAAGCTGATATTCGCCAGTTTGATCGGCCTGCTTGTGATCGCCGCTATTCCTTACGGCACTGTCGAGCCGTGGTGGAAGGCGGCTTTTGTTTGTGCCGTCTTCGCGATCTGCATTCTCGCGATCATTGAGATGTTAGTCAGCGGGTCGTTCAAGATTGCAAACGGATCAATTTTGTTGCCGATGCTGGCGCTGTCGGCGTTGGCGTTTGTCCAGACCATCTCATTCGGTTCACAACAGGTGGCCGGCCTCACAATCCGGAACACGATCAGTGCCGATCCTTTTCAGACCCGTTTCTTTGCGCTGCAAATGCTTGCGCTCACCGCCTGGCTCGCGCTGCTTTATCGGTATGCAAGCACAGACCGGCGGATGCGTGTGCTGGTCTACACGATCCTCGGGGTGGCTGTCGTCAGTGCGATATTCGGTATCCTGCGACAGGCAACTCAACACCAGACCGGATTTGCGCTTCCTTTATTGAGACCAACCCAAGGGTATGGTCAGTTCATCAACAAGAATCACTTTGCTTACTTGATGGAGATGGCGTTTGGACTCGGAATCGGCGTGGTGGTTGCGGCAGGTCTGAAACGCGAACGCTTGTTGATCTATTTTGCACTGCTCTTGCCGATCTGGACCGCGCTGGTCTTGTCGAATTCGCGTGGCGGAATTTTGGCGATGCTGGTCCAGATTGTCTCGGCGGCGTTGTTACTGAGTTTGCGAAGCCAGGCGACTGTATTGCGAGCAGCGTTGCTGGTGGTGCTCGTTGTCGGAGTCTTGTTCGGCACGCTTTGGGTCGGCGGCGATCGACTCGCAAGTAACTTCGAAAATACAACCAGCGAACTCAATTCCAGTGACGCAAACATGCGCGCAGGTGTGAGCCGTAATGAGATCTGGCGTGCGACATTGAAGATGTTTGCTGCGCATCCGATTGCTGGTGTCGGGTTAGGCGGTTATTGGATCGGGATCACGGCGTATCACGAAGCCTCCGGGCTCATGACGCCGCAGGAGGCGCATAACGATTATCTCGAACTGCTTTCGAGTGGCGGCCTCGTCGGGTTTGCGATTGGCGTTTGGTTCGCGGTGATGGTGATTCGCGCCGCGCGCGCGAACCTTGCGATCGATACCGGCTACACACGCGCTCTTCGATTCGGCGCGATACTTGGAATCATCGGTGTCGCCGCCCACAGTCTTGTTGATTTCGGTTTGCACATATTCATAAACGCGATCATTTTTTTGTCGCTCGTAATGATCGCTACGGTCAGACCAAATAATGCAAGCACGACTGTAGGGGCGGCCCTCCGTGGCCGCCCGCCGGTCGCAATCGATCCCGTTTCGTAAGCACGGGCGGCCACGGAGGGCCGCCCCTACAACGATGCGACGTCCCGTAAAAGTTCTTGCGCTCTTCTGCCTGTTTGCTTACGCACACGCAAGCGCGCCGTTTGTGCAGGACATCGGCGGGTCGCTGGCTTTCCAGGGCCAGGACATCATTGGCGGCGCGGCCGTCATTTTCAAGCCGCCGAAACGTGTCAAAGATCTCATCGGCGGCGCCGCGGCCATGATGGCCACAAAACGCCCGGCGCGCTCGAGTCGCCCGACCGAAGTCGCGCGGAACAACGGCAGGCCTCGACCACCAACAACCGCAACCGACGCGACAACAGCCGCCGATCGTGCCGAGGCGCTGAAGACCCAGGGCAACACTTACTACGACCAGGGCCAATTCGCACAAGCTCTCGATGCCTACCAGAACGCACTGAAACTCACTCCGCGAGACGCCGAAGCTCAGGCTGCCGTCGGTGACACCAACATCACGTTGGGCCGTTTCGCTGAAGCCGCGGCCGCTTACGAACAGACAGTTCGCTTGCAGCCAGACAACGCCGCCGCTTACAGCAATCTCGGTTACGCGTACGACAAACTCGGCAAAGTAGCGGACTCGATAACCGCCTTAAAAAACGCCGTCAGACTCAAAGCAGACGACGCGGTCGCCTACAACAACCTCGGAGCGAGTTTGTACAAAGCCGGCCGCTATCAGGAAGCGCTCGACGCTTTCAATAACGCAGTCCGTCTGGCGCCAAACGATGCCGACGCTCTGAACAATCTCGGCGCAGTCCTGTACATACTCGAGCAATATCCGCGCGCAGTCGATAGTTTTCAAAAAGCCGTTGCGGCCAAATCCGACTCCGCGGATGCGCAGTACAATCTCGGCAACGCGTACTACATGACCGGCAAGCAGCGCGAAGCCGTTGCTGCCTATCGTCGTGCAATTCAGTTACGCAGCGACTACGTCGAAGCACACACGAACCTCGGCAGCTTGCTGATCTCGCTGGGTGACATTCGCAACGCGATCACCGAGTTGCAGGAGTCGATACGCCTGCGTGCAGGCAATCCAGTAGCGCACAACAATCTTGGATACGCTTACGTCAAACTCGCCGAGGCGCAGGATCGGGCCGCGGCGAATCAATACCTGCAACAGGCTGTCGCAGCTTACAAGGAAGCACTGCGACTCAAGCCCGATTACGTCAAGGCGCAGAACAATCTCGGCGCCGCGTACAACAAGTTGAACCAGTATCAGGAAGCGTTGGACGTGTTGCAGCGCGCGACGCGTGCGAAGCCTGATTTTGCGGAAGCGCACTACAACCTCGGTACGGCGCTGTACAATCGCGGACAGTTCAAAGAAGCAGTGACTGAGTTTCAACAGACTGTTCGACTCAAGAGCGATCACGCCGATGCTTACAACAGTCTCGGCTCCGCGCTTTACAAGGACCAGCAATTCGAGCCGGCGATTGATGCGTACAAGAAAGCGCTCGCGCTCAAGCCTGCCAACGCAGAGACCGACAACAATCTCGGCACGGTCTATTTCCGGACCAAGCGATACAAGGACGCGGCAGCGTCGTTTAAGGAAGCGATCAGACTAAAGCCGGATTATGGTGAGGCGCATTTCAATCTCGCGCTCACGTATGTCGCACTGAAAGATCGCAAAGCGGCGTTGGATGAGTACAACCGTTTGAAGAAGGTAGATCCCAGACTGGCGGAAGATTTTTTCCAGCGTTACATGAAAGAGAAATGACCTGAGAAAATCGTTGACCTAAACCTTCGGCAACAGTAGACTTACGCCCAACAAGCGGGCGAGGTAGTGTTGCTGAATTGTTTCTTCTTGAGAAGGGATATTTTAGATGAGCCAAAAACGACGTAATCGTTCCAGAGCAGTTGCGGCGTTACTACTTTTCTCGATCATGCAAATTAGTTTGCAGGTTGGTCTCGCTGAGCCAGGCAACACAACTAAGGCTGCGCCGGTTCCACAACAGGTTGTCGCGCGGTTAACTACGAGAAACAATCAACCGATCACCGTTAATGGTCTAAGCGCGAGCACGGGCGCTACGATCCTGACGGGAGCGACGATTGAGACTGGAGCGGATCAATCCGCGACGGTTAATCTCGGGCCACTCGGTTCACTCGACATCGCACCGAATACGAAGCTCGTGCTCACGTATGACGATCAGGGCAATGTGAAGGCGTTGCTCATTTATGGGTGCGTAGTGCTAACCGCGAAGAAGAAGACGAACGGCGAGGTTGCAACTGAGCAGGGCACGAAAGGGAAGACCGATCCTGCTGCCGGTGGCGTGTTAAGACAATGCGCCGGTGGAGCGACCTTCGGGTCTAATCCAACGCATACACCGGGCGGACTTTTCGGATTGGGGAAGGCCGCAACGATAGCGATCTTCGCGGGTATCGGCGCCGCAGCCCTGACACCACTGGCCTTCCAGAGCAACCCGAGCGGCTCGAATCCATAGAACAGTATATTTCACGGGCGTTATTGTAGGGGCGGCCCTCCGTGGCCGCCCTTGTTGCGAAAAATTGTTGTTGCGAATGAAGGGCGGCCACGGAGGGCCGCCCCTACAATAACGGCGATGCGGATCGGAGTCTCTCTTCTCGCGATTGCGTTCTGCCTGTTTCTGATCCAGGCTTCCGCGCGCTTCGGGTTTTCGAGACTGCTCACCCGCTACGCGCTGATAACGCATTCAACTGTCGTCGGCGACGCGGCGGTTCAAGTCAACCCATCCGATCCGGACGCGTATCGCGCTCGTGCGGCGGCTTACAACTATGAACAAAGACCCTCAGAGGCTGCGAGCTCACTCGAATCAGCCGTCGCACTCCGACATCGCGACGATTATCTCTGGATCGAACTCGGCAACACGCGCGAAGAACTCGGCGACACAGGCGGCGCACTCGCTGCGTTCGATCAAGCAGTTCGATGGGCTCCTTACTACGCGCACACGCACTGGCAACGCGGCAATCTTCTCTTGCGCATGAACCGCTCTGACGAAGCCTTCGCCGATCTACGACAAGCTGCCACCGCGAATCGAAAATTCCTGCTAAACCTGATCGACCTTGCCTGGGGAATCTCAAAAGGCGACCTGAAAACAACTCAATCTCTAATCAACGTAAACGACGATACCGAACGACTCGCCCTGATCCGTTACCTCGCTGATAAATCCTTTCGCGACGCCTTCATTCTCGCTCATGGTTCTGCGTCCACATCATTCTTAAACGGCGGCTTCGAAGATCCGCTCGTGCTGAACGACAGCGCCTTCGGCTGGCGCGTCGCTCCGGAGCAAAAGAACCATCTCGCCGTCGATGTCTCCGAAAAACTCGAAGGCGCGAAGAGTTTGCAAATCACGTTTGACGGCAACTGGGTTCCCGGTACGCCGCTGCTATCTCAAACCATCGTCGTCGAACCGGAGAAGACGTATCGCGTATCATTCGCCGTCAAGACAAAGGATCTGGTAACCGGTGGCCCGCCGTTCATCACGGCAAGAGACGCCACGAACAATCAGTTGTTAGGAAAGTCTGGGAACTTTCCCTTCGCAACAAATCCATGGCTCACTCTGAACTTTGACTTCACGACGTTATCAAGCTCACAGGCCGCCGTTATTCGTCTCGAGCGAAACAGCTGCGACTCCGCACCTTGCCCAATCTTCGGCACCCTCTGGCTCGATCAGTTCCGAATCGAGCAGACCAAACTCACCATAAAGCAGTAAACTTGGTTTACGCTTAACCCCTATGCCCGAACAGAGCCCAGCCGTTGGTCTGAAAGACATCATTATCGTGCGCATGTCGGAGCATGATCTGCTCGAAGTCGTGGAGATCGAGGAACAATCGGGTTTGAGCCGCTGGGGCTGGGCCGCTTACTACGCTGAGCTGCAAAGCGGAAATCGCGAGCTGATGCTCGTCGCGCGGGCCACCCTCGCCCTCATCGTGGAATCGACCCCAATCGCCGGATACATCGTCGCCCGGGAGACGGCCGGCGAGCTCCACATCAATAACGTGGCGGTCAGAGCTGAATACCGCCGCCGTGGAATCGGGGCTGCACTACTCGATCAGGTCATTCAGGAAGCCCGTCTTCGCAAGGCAAAAACGGCCTTTTTAGAGGTCCGGAGCGCCAACCTCGCTGCCCAGGCGCTTTATGAAAAGAGCGGTTTCCGGGCCATCGCGCGTCGGGCCAACTATTACTCCGAGCCACGTGAAGATGCTGTAGTTATGAGCCTTGTGCTGGGGTGAAATACCCGCTTGATTTGGCCAACTTGTTGGGCTACCATTTTTGCGTGCGACACAATCCCATGGAGATTCCAGGCCCTGATCTCCGAAACCATCCTGCCCACTTTCATTCGTCTGAAAGGAGACATGCACGAACATGGACATTGCAACGACGGATAGTCTGAAAGAAGAGTTGATAAACCGAGACCCCGAATTCCGTGAATTAGCACGCGAGCATCAGAAGTACCAAGAACGCCTTAGTGAATTATCAGCTCTTTCCTATCCGAGCGACGAAGAACAGCTGGAGGAGATTACGCTCAAGAAAAAGAAACTGGCACTGAAAGATCAGATGTATTCAATGATGTTGCAATACCAGAAATCGCAAAACTTGAGTCACTGAAACTGCCCGAGCAGTTTCTCCGAGCTTAATAATTGGAGGGGACGTGGAACCGAGAGTCGCGTCCCCTTTCACGTAGAAGAAGTTGCGTATCGTTAAAGAGAGCATTCCTTATATTTTGGTGCCGGGACTGGTCGCCGTCGCGGCCGCGGTGCTCGGGTTCTGGTATGTCGCGGCGTTTTTCTTCGTTGTCACACTTTTCATGGCTTTCTTTTTCCGCGATCCGAAACGCGTTCCGCCAGCAGATCCGGATGTGGTTGTCTCGCCAGCCGATGGCAGGGTCACGCGGATCGGACCGAGCGCTGCCAGTGCTGACGCACCAAACGTGATCAGTATCTTCCTTTCGCCACTCGACGTACACATCAACCGCTCACCAATTCCGGGCAAAATCGTCGATGTAATCTATTCGCCGGGCAAGTTTTTGATGGCCACTAATGAAAAGGCGAGCCTGGTCAACGAACAGAATGCGTTGACGATTCAGGGCGAGAAGATTACGGTTGTTTGCAAGCAGATCGCGGGCATACTCGCGCGCAGAGTGGTTTGCTGGAAAGGGAAGGGCGACAATCTCGGGCTGGGAGAGCGCTTCGGCATGATCAAGTTCAGCTCGCGCACGGATGTGCTGCTTCCGCCTAACGTTCAGATCACGGTGAAGGAAGGACAACGCGTGCGTGGCGGCACGACCGTGATTGGGAGGATCTCATGACTGCTGATGATTCAGAGGGACGCCCAAATCCACCGCGCCGTGGAGTGAAGAAAGGACTCTATCTCGTTCCGTCGGCGTTTACTGCCGGGAATATCGGCATGGGTTTTTACTCAGTGATGTCGTCGTTGCGCGGTTTTCAACTGCTCGGAAGCACCACACCGGATCTTGCGGGCGCCACAGTTCATTTCGATCACGCCGCCATCGCGATCGGTTTCGCTCTGTTATTCGACATGCTCGATGGTCGCATCGCGCGACTAACAAAAACGACCACGGAGATTGGTATTCAACTCGATTCGATCGCCGACGTCGTGACGTTTGGACTCGCGCCTGCCGTGCTCGCGTACGTCTGGGGTTATGGCGCGACGCTGGAGGAAGGCAGTCATCTTCACAAACTGGCGTGGTTTCTGTCGTTCATGTATCTGATCTGCGGCGCGTTTCGTCTCGCGCGTTTTAACGTGCAGGCCTCGCGTCCGCGCATCCTCGCGGAAGGCACACCGAAGGTTGATAAGAAGAGTTTTGTCGGACTGCCGATTCCGGTTGCGGGCGGCTTGATCGCTGCGCTCGTTCACTTTTCGCCGGTGCCATTGATCTACTTCGGACCTGAGAAGGCGCAACTGTATTCGGGGCTCTTGATGGTGCTGGTTGGGTTTTTGAGTGTCATGATGGTCAGCACCTGGCGCTTCTCGAGTTTCAAGACGGTCGGTACGAGCGTTCGCAGCATGCGCACGATCATTCTTGCGCTCTCAGTGTTGGTGCTGATCTTCCTCTACTCGCAATACGTGCTGCTCGCGATCGTGATCAGCTACATCCTCCACGGCCTGCTCTCACGCATGGTGGGAATCTTCTGGCGCCGTGGCGAGTCGAGTGAAGCAACGCCACGGATTAACGCGGAATTACGCGGATCAAAAAAAGAAATCTGATCCGTGTAATTCCGCGTTAATCCGTGGCTTTAATTACGGGGTTTAGAACTCGACTCCGCCGGACGCGCGAACGCCAGCAACCCATGTTCAGTCGTTAAAATCACCGCATCGCCGACAATGATCGGTGATGCTGAACTCGTCAGCTCGTCTCCGGTTGGCAGGGAATTGACCTGCTTGCCGTCCTTCAGCCCTAACACAACTCCTTCCGAACTCGAGAGTGGAGTGAAGAGAGCTGTTTGTTCGACGGCCAACGGTTGGGCGGCGATGCGACCGGGCAACTGCTTCTTCCAGAGCATCGCGCCTTTCTGATTCAGCAGGTACGCAAAATTGTCGAGAGAGGCTGCGAGCAGCGCGTCGCCTGCGAGTACGACCGCCTCCACACCGGCGCCTGTCCTCTTGCGCCATTTCAGACGACCTTTGTCGCTGCTCACTGCATAAATGTAACCATCTCCGGAACCGAAGAAGACGCTCTCATCAGTAACAGCAACTGGACCATGTATCGCGCCCTTGGTTCGATGGCGCCAGAGTTGTTGCCCGGTCGCTTCATCCAAAGCCAAAAGCGTGCCATCTTCACTTCCGAAATATACTCGGCCGGCTTTCGCAACTGGTTGATTGCTGAACGCGAGTGCATACGGTATCGACCAAAGCACGCCGCCCGTACGCTTGTCGAATGCATAAACGCGTCCGTCACTGCCGCCGGCAAACAGTTTGGTGCCGCTGATGGTGAGCGCGCCACGCAATGGTCGGACTAACGGCGTCATCCACTGCGTCACGCCGCCTTCGCGGCCGAGCGCTCGAAGCACGCCTGCTGATTTCTGTGGTTCGTTTGCCTGGACCACAGTTTCAGAAGCCACATAGATCGCGCTTTCATCCGCGACTGGGGAAGCCGAGAGTTCGCCGCCCATATCCGAACGCCAGTAGAGCTGTCCATCCTTCGCTTTGAGCGCGACGATCGTGCCGCCAGCGAGCGGAAGATAGATCCGTTCGCGATCGAACGCAGGCGTGAGGTTCAACGTGACCGCTGATTCGTATCGCCAACGTATTGTGAGCGGTTGCGACAAGAGAACGTCGTCGCTTGCAAAACTCGCGATGAGGAAAAGGGTTAGTATGCGAATTAAACCGAGCATTCGTGTAATCCGTGATCAAAATTTTGAGTTCGCACGACTCGAACGTATAATCGCTACTCTTCCAAAATGAGCAACGTCCAGAATCATGAAACCGTAATAATACTTGACTTCGGATCGCAGTACACACAGCTCATCGCTCGTCGCGTCAGAGAAGCGGGCGTGTATTGCGAGATTCTTCCTTTCAGTGTCTCAATCGAAACGATCAACGCCAAGTCGCCCAAGGGTTTGATCTTCTCGGGCGGGCCTTCGTCGGTTTATGACGCCGCGGCGCCGAAGCCCGACCCGAAATTGCTCGAGTCGGTTGATTGTCCAACCCTCGGTATCTGCTATGGGTTTCAGGTATTTGCACGCGAATTGGGCGGCGCCGTCGCGGCTTCGCCAAACCGCGAGTTTGGTTACGCACGATTGAAAGTGCTGGATACGACGAGTCGTTTGTTCAAGGGGCTTCCGAAGGAACTCGACGTGTGGATGAGTCATGGCGATCAGGTCACCGAAATACCGCCCGGGTTTGATGTGACAGCACTGACCGATGATGCCTTGAACGCGATGGAAGACGAGTCGCGCGGGATTTATGGCGTGCAGTTTCATCCTGAAGTTGCGCACACACCGCTCGGCGCGCAGGTGCTGCGAAACTTTTTGTTTTCTGTTTGCGGGTGTCGTGGCGATTGGTCGCCGGAGGCCGTGATCGAAGAACAGGTCGCGCGTATTCGCGATCAGCTCGGCGCTGAAGGCCGTGTGGTGTCGGGTTTGTCCGGTGGTGTTGATTCGACTGTGGCGGCGGCGCTGGTCCATCGCGCGGTCGGCGATCGACAGACTTGCATCTTCGTTGACAACGGACTTTTGCGAGAAGGCGAGTTTGAATCGACTCTCGCGTTGCTGCAGCAGAGCATGAAGTTGAACATCGCCGGTGTTCGTGCAGGCAATCTGTTTCTGGCGGCGTTGAAGGGTGTGACTGATCCGGAAGAAAAGCGCAAACGAATCGGAAAAGTTTTTATCGACGTGTTCGAGCAGGAAGCGAGACGTCTGGGCGACGTTGGCTACCTGGTCCAGGGCACGTTGTATCCGGACGTGATCGAGTCAGTCTCGGTGCGTGGTCCATCGGCTGTGATCAAGAGTCACCACAACGTCGGCGGCTTGCCGGAGAAGATGAACCTCAAGTTGATCGAGCCGCTGCGCGAGTTGTTCAAAGATGAAGTGAGATTGATTGGAAGAGAGCTAGGGGTTCCGGAAGAGATTCTCGGGCGCCATCCATTCCCGGGTCCTGGATTGGCTGTGCGCATTCTGGGTGATATCACTGAGGAAAAGATCCGTTTGGTCCAGGCTGCCGATCGAATCCTCGATGAAGAGTTACGACTCGCTGAGTTGTACCACTCCGTGTGGCAGGCGTTTCCAGTGCTGCTGCCGGTTTCGACCGTGGGTGTGATGGGCGATGAGCGCACCTACGAGCGCGTGGTCGCGATTCGAGCTGTGACGAGCGTCGATGGCATGACGGCCGATTGGGCCAGGTTGCCTCACGATCTGCTGGCGCGAGTGTCAGCGAGAATCGTTTCGGAGATTCGTGGTATCAACCGCGTTGTTTACGACATTAGTTCCAAGCCACCATCAACAATAGAGTGGGAGTAACATCCCACGGATTACACGAATAAAATGCAGGACCGCCAATTCGTACACCTCCATCTTCATACTGATTACAGTCTTCTTGACGGCGCCATTCAAATCAAACCTCTCTCCAAGCGCGTGGAAGAGTTAGGCATGCCGGCGTGTGCCATGACGGACCACGGCAACATCTTCGGCGCCATCTCCTTCTATAACGCGATGAAGTATCGCGGCGTGAAGCCGATCATCGGCTGTGAGACTTACATCACGCGCGGCAGTCGCAAAGAGAAGGCGGCGAGCGCGCCCGGTGAGAAGGCTAACTTCCATCTAATACTGCTGGCGCAGAACTACGAAGGCTACCAGAACCTCGTGCGCCTGACTTCCAAGGCGTATACCGAGGGCTTTTACTACAAGCCACGCATCGACAAAGAACTGCTTGCCGAGCACAGCAAGGGACTGATCGCGCTCTCCGCCTGCATGTCGGGAGTGCCGTCGGCGATGCTGGCCCAGGAGAAGTGCGACGAAGCAGCGAAGGCGGCGCTCGAGTTTGAAGAGATTCTCGGAAAAGGAAACTACTTTCTCGAAATCCAGGAGCATGGTCTCGACGCGCAAAAACGCATTCGCAAGTCGCTTGTCGATCTCTCCAAACGTACGGGTGTGCCG
>Ga0126376_10000058_pt1 | contig 43360 bp, 39 predicted proteins | sample PanSoiMetPlot_15_FD_92760 | JGI IMG/M metagenome (GOLD analysis project Ga0126376, IMG submission 92760) | Tropical forest soil microbial communities from Panama - MetaG Plot_15 | ecosystem: Environmental > Terrestrial > Soil > Tropical forest > Bulk soil | place: Panama | collected 2016-02-17 | reverse complement strand
TCAAAAAGTTCTTCTAAATTACTGCGAAACCAGAGCGAACACACGCACGGCTCCGCCAGAGCCGCCTTCCAGCTTGATCGGAGCGACAACCAAGAAAGCTCCCGCCTCAGGCAGCGGGCTTAAATCGCGCAAATTCTCCAGTTGATACACGTTCGCTCCAAGAACCAAATGGTGAACCGGAAAATCCTTGGAATTGCCTGGGTCTATGCTCAACGTGTCGCAGCCCAGTCCGCTGATTTTGTGATCCAAAAGAATCTTCGCGGCCTCAACCGAGAATCCGGGAAAATGCATTTCGCCTTTTGCGTCAGTATTGCGATAGCGCTGAATGTCCGGCCAGCGCGCAGCCCAGCCCGTCCGCAAAATCACGATCGAGCCCGGAGCGATGCGGCCATGCTGCTTTTCCCAAGCTTCGATGACGTTCGGCGAAAGCTGATAGTCTGCGTTTTTTTCTGCTTCAGCGCGAACGTCCAGCAGCACGACGGGACCAAAGAATTTCTCAGGCGCGATTTGTTCAACAGTGAGTTTTCCCGGAGGAAAGTGTGCCGGCGCGTCCAGATGCGTGCCGTAATGCTCCAGCATCCAGAAACTGCGCGTGAAGTAACCGTCTTTTTCGACAGTTCCATTCACTTTCGCTTCAAACACTTTTGGATCCCCCGGCCACGCCACAAGCTTTTCGTTGATCGCGTAACTCAGGTCAATCACTCGTGTTTTGCCGGTAGCAATGCCCTGCAGCGCGCCAGGCTCTTGCGCAAAGCTCGGAATTGCAAACAAAACCACGGACGCGAGGAGAGGCCTGCAACGTTTCGCGATTGGCATGATTCACCTCGATGAAACCTCTGCAAGGACGGCGCAATTCTGCTTATGGAAGCGGAATCCCAGGCTGAGGCACAATTCCCGCCATGCGCAGAATTTCCTGATATTCAACGTCGGAAATAGCCGAGACAATCAGGCGCACATTTTTCAGAAATTTCACTTTGCGCAGTGCTAAATTCGCGCGCATCTCCGCAAGGGTCACCTGGCGCGGCAGTTTCTCAAACGCGCGGAGGTCGGCCACTAGATTCTTTTCTTTGCGGTCGTGCGGGTCGGGATAGGGATCGCGCGTCACTTCGGCGATGGAGTAGAACGAGCGATCGGGGGCTGAGTGATAACACAGCACGCGGTCGCCCTTTCGCACTTGTTTGAGAACTCGGATGGCGTCCGGCTTGGCGCCGGCGCCATGCCACATTTCCTTGCCCTTAACGAACAGAGTGTCCCAATGATAGTGGTGCGGGTCTGCAGTGAATATCCAGTAGTGTCGAGTCGAAGTCGCTGGTGTCGTCATCTAAAAAGTTCGGCGGTACTATACACGCCAGAACCGGCAAAACCAAACAAAATGTGAGAGTTATACGAGAGATCGAAAGAGCCAAAATAGCTGCTATTTGGACTAATTGGCGAAGTAAAGGTAGTTATTTCAATAAGTTACGACACGCTAGCCCACGTCGACAAATACTTCATCCTCGCGAACCTCGGTGGGATAGCAAGCCACACCTACACTCGGGTTCATCGTAGTCTTACCTGTGGTCACGTCGTACTGCCAGCCATGCCAGGGGCAGGTGACGACCTTGCCCTCCAGAGTGCCTTGCCCAAGCGGTCCGCCTCGATGAAGGCAGGCATTATTAATGGCATAGAAGCTGCCACCTACGTTGGCGACGGCAATCGCCTTACCATCGACTTGGACTTCTCTAATTGATCCAAGCGGTATCTCAGCCGCCTTTGCGGCAGACACGAATGACATTCCCGCTCCTTTATGCGGTTCTGAAACGCCAAGAGTATAGGGGAAACTGGACGGGAAAGGAACTGAAGTCTAACTTAGAAAGCCCTGCCGCAAGCTCTGCAAAAATGGGCGTCAATAACGCTCAGGGTTCCACACTCGCAGCAGAAACGCCCTGATGTAGCCACTGGTACCAACCGCACAGGGACTTGTCTTGTATCCGCAGCACAAGCCCAGATAAACGCCACGATCCATCCAACCACAGTCCAGCCTAGAAAGAGGTTCACAACAAAAATCAATCCGGCATCGGATTTGTCACGGCCGATAATCGCCGGCAAGAAATACATAAATCCGAGGAACAGTAGGAAAAGCATGTGCTGCCTCTTTTCACTCAACTCGCATCGGACCGTATTTTCCAGACTGGCCCTTATGGAAGTATACGCTTCCGAGAGCCGTAATGTTCCCGGCTAGGCCGATGCAAGCTCGACGCGGTTGCGGCCGGCATGTTTGGCGGCGTAGAGCGCAGCGTCCGCTTTGCGAACCAAACGGGAAAAATCGGGGCTTCCTGTGCCTTCAAATCCAGCGATACCGAAGCTGGAAGTAACCGATGCGGTCTTCGCGCCAAAGCGAAAAACGAGGGACGCAAATTGTTCCCGCAAACGATCCACCGTCGGCACAATGGAGTTTCGATCCACGTGCGTCAACACCATCACAAATTCCTCGCCGCCCATGCGTCCGCAAATGTCGGAAGCGCGTGTCGTCCCACGCAGTACTTCCGCGAATTTCTGCAGAACCATGTCGCCGGCATCATGGCCGTAACTGTCATTCACATTTTTGAAGGAATCCAAGTCCGCGAGAACAACCCAAAGCGGATAGCCGTGCCGCGTGGCGCCGCGAATCTGGCGTTCGGCCCATTCTTCAATCGCGCGGCGGTTGGGTAGTCCGGTCAGCGAATCTGTGCGGGCAGCTTCTTGCAAGAGCAGATTTTTTGCCTCAATGTCGCGCTGCAGACAAATAATTCGGCGACCCACACCGATGCGCGCACAGAGCTCACCCGGATCGAAGGGTTTCGTCAGGTAATCGTCTGCGCCTGCAGCCAAACCTTTGACCACCATTTGTTTGTCGGAAATGGAGGTCAGCAGAATGATGTAAGTATAAGAAAGCTCGCTTTTGCGGATTTGCTGGCACAAATCGAGGCCCGACACATCGGGCATCATCCAATCCGTAATGACGATATCGTGAGCATCTCGAGCGAAGAGCTCAAGCGCCTCGCGACCGCTCCTTGCAAAGGTGACCGAATAATCCTGCCCATCCAGGGCTTGTTCCACCAGCTTGCAATAAACGGGCGAATCGTCTACCACAAGCACGGACAGCGATGGGCCAGACTGGCTCATGCTACGCGCGAAGCGCGAAATCCTCTCTGGAAAGAGTGTCGGCAAGGAGAACAGGCTCGCTTTGTACAACGAGCCTATCAGATGAACGGCAGAACAAGGATCTTGAAGCTTAGGAAGAACCCCAAAAGTAACCCCGATCGGATTTGAGGAAAGTATTTAAGTGCTTAACCCCCAGTCCATGCTCCGCTACTTTCTTGGGACTTAGGATCCAGTCGCAAACGACCAGATTCTGCCGCTCTAACCAATTGAGCGATTGTAATTTCCCTCTGGGTCGGTCGCCTCTTCCATAGAAGCCATCTATAAAATGCAACGAAGCTGATTGAAATTCCCAAAAGCCAACAAACCCAAGTCGGCAAGGTGGGCCATAAACGTGAAAATATGATCCCCAGGAATATGCCTGGGACGACGACTATAGCGGCTGTCACTGGCGAGACTCCCTCGGGCGCGAAGTAAGAACTCCAATTCTCGCCAAGCTCTTTCAACTCAACAAAGAACTCCATCTGGAATTTCTCGAAAAACTCAACCGCGTCGTCACCCTCAATTCCAAGATCAAAGGACAGCCTGCTTCCCAAGTTCAGTTTTTCCCGGGAGACGCCCGTTTGCTCCGCAACAAAGGCAAAGACGCGGTCTGCCAGTGCTTCTACCAGAACGGACTCCTATGTGCCCTGAACTTTAACCAGAAGCTCTGCGAATTTTTGTTTTCGCTCGGCCTGATCCTGACCCGATTCGGCTTCGGCCATCTGCGTAATGTTCATCGAACAGAATTTGGGGCCGCACATCGAGCAGAATTTTGCTTCTTTGTAGAAATCGTCGGGCAGTGATTCATCGTGCATCGCGCGCGCGGTTTCCGGATCGAGCGAAAGCTCAAACTGCTTATTCCAGTCGAAAAGGAAACGCGCATAGGATAGAGCATCGTCGCGATCACGGGCGCCCGGGCGATGACGCGCCACATCTGCAGCGTGCGCTGCGATCTTGTAGGCGAGTACTCCCTGTTTCACGTCTTCTGGATTCGGCAAGCCGAGGTGCTCCTTGGGCGTCACATAACAGAGCATCGAAGCACCGTGCCAACCGATCATTGCTGCGCCAATCGCGCTCGTAATGTGGTCGTAGCCTGGAGCGATGTCCGTCACAAGCGGTCCCAGGGTGTAAAACGGAGCCTCGTGACACCATTCCACTTCCTTGTCCACTTGCTCCTTGATCTTGTCCATCGGAACGTGGCCCGGGCCTTCGATCATCACCTGAACATCGTGTTTCCAAGCTTTCTCGGTCAACTCGCCAAGCACTCTTAGTTCTGCGAACTGCGCTTCGTCGCTTGCATCGGCGATGCAGCCCGGCCGCAAACCGTCGCCGAGCGAAAAACTCACGTCGTGCTTCTTGAAGATTTTGCAAATGTCATCAAAGTGTTCGTAGAGGAAATTTTGCTTCTTGTGATGCTCCATCCAATGTGCCATCAGCGAGCCACCGCGGCTCACAATTCCGGTAATACGCTTGCGTACTAGCGGCACATGCTGGCGCAGCACACCGGCGTGAATCGTCATGTAGTCCACACCCTGCTCGGCTTGCTCTTGGATAACTTCGAGCATCAGCTCGGGCGTCAAATCTTCCGGCCGTCGCACGCGCGAAATTGCTTCGTACACTGGGACCGTTCCCACAGGCACCGGCGACGCATTGATGATCGCCTGCCGAATTTTCGGAATTTCTCCGCCGGTGGAAAGGTCCATTACCGTGTCTGCACCGTAGTGGACAGAGTGATGCAGCTTCTTCAGTTCCTCGTCAATATTGGAAGTGGTCGCGGAGTTTCCGATGTTCGCGTTAATTTTGCAGAAGAACGCAACGCCGATGCCCATAGGGTCCAGATTGCGGTGATGAACGTTGGCAGGGATTATCGCCCGCCCACGGGCAATTTCGCTGCGTACTAGCTCCGGTTCGAGCTTTTCGCGCTTTGCGACGTACTGCATCTCCTCTGTAATCACGCCCTGCCGCGCAAAATGCATTTGTGACATGTTGCGGCTCCCGTTCTGGCCGGCCGTGGTCGCTTCCCTTTTTTCAATCCAACTGTCGCGCATTGCCATAAATTCCCCCAGAAAACAGAGTAGCGCTCAAAAATGAATGAAACCAAATTATGGCACCGCTGCACAGTGCCAGCAACTCGGCGGGTCGGAAGACTGACTGCGATTCGCAACAGAGATTTCAGACGGCAAGATTTGCGTCTCTACGCAAAACCATCTGCCTCACAAGGAGCACCGCTGCGCCGCCCAGGGCGAGCACAGCGGCGACAAGCAAGAGTGCCCCTTGAAAACTACCTGTGCGCGTGCTGACAAATCCGATGATGTACGGACCGAGGCCACTCCCCAAATTTCCAACGGAATTGATCAGCGCAATTCCTGCCGGCGCCGCTGCGCCCGCAAGAGTTCGCGAGGAAATCGCCCAGAATGGTCCGAGCATGCATTGCGTGCCCGCGTATGCCACGGCAAAGCAAACAACCAGAAACGCAAAACCCGCTACGTGCCCCGCCGCGATGAGTGACACGGCTGCTACAAACGCGGGGACGGCCACGTGCCAGAATCTTTCGCTCGTCTTGTCGGAATGCAGTCCGTTCAGAATCATCGTTGCTGCTCCGAGCAAATACGGAATCGTCGTGACAAAACCCAGGGCAAGAATTCCGAAATTCGACGCCTGTTTAAATACAGTAGGCAGCCACAAGCTGATTCCGTAAGAAGTGGTGTTCAATCCGAAATAGACAAACGCCAGCAGCCAGACATGGAGCATCCCAAATGCGGAAAAAATGTCGTTTTTTTCGCCACCTTGCGCATCCGCTTCCTCATTTTCGAGCGTCTGCAAGAGCCATTGCTTCTGCCCGGCGTTAAGCCATCTCGCGGTTTCCGGCTTATCGTCAAGAACAAAAAAGACAATCGCGCCCAGCAAAATTGCCGGTATACCCTCAATAAGGAACAGCCATTGCCATCCCGCGAGTCCATGCAATTTGTCCATACCCAGCAGCAATCCAGAAATCGGACCGCCGATGATTCCGGAGATCGGTCCGGCCGTCAGGAACGTTGCCGCGGCCCTGGCGCGCACCCCGCCGGGAAACCAACTCTTCAAATAGAGGATCACGCCGGGGAAAAATCCGGCTTCCGTTACGCCAAGCAGGAAACGCAAAGAGTAAAAACCGCGGACTGTCGCGACGAGCATCATCGAAGCGGAAACGATTCCCCAGGCGATCATCAGGAGAGCAATCCACCGACGCGGGCCGACGCGATACAAAATCAGGTTACTGGGAAGCTGAAAGAAAAAATAGCCCGCGAAAAAAATACCGGCGCCTAGGCCGTAGACTGCGTCACTGAATCCCAGTTGCCGCTGCATCTGCAGGGCGGCAAAACCAACATTAATTCGATCGAGATACGCAACGACATAGAGCAGCAACAAAAACGGCATCAGCCGCCAAAATAGTTTGGGGATGACGCCACTTCCTGCGTTGCTGGTGAGTTGACTCGCCAAAGGCCGGCCACACCTGGACTTGTCGCCGCCGCGATTCTACGCGAGTTTCAGTTCGCAGCACACTTCTTCGACAATTTCTTTGGGCATGTGGTGGACCGAAATCACGAGCGCATCACTTGGCTCTTCTAAATCACGGAATTGTCCTGAAAGAATTCCTTCGCCGGCAAAGTGTCCGTGCCGCGCTAGAATATGCGCACGCATCTCCTCGTAAGTTCCTTTTAGATAGACGATTTTCATAGCCAGACCCGCTCCAATCGTCTCCCGGTAGCTTTCCTTCAGCGCGGAGCAAGCGAGCACGCAGTTTTTGCCGGCCGCGCTTTGCCGCGCAAGTTCGGCATGAATTGCCGCAAGCCATGGCGCGCGATCCGCGTCCGTCAGCGGCATTCCGTGCTTCATTTTTTCGATGTTTGCCGCAGGATGAAAATCGTCCGCGTCGAGAAATATCCAATTGAGTTTACGCGCGAGAAGTTTGCCGACGGTCGTTTTGCCCGCACCGGTCGTCCCCATCACGAGTACGATCATGCGGCGCGTCCGGGGTTAGGCCTTACGCAAAGTGATCAGCGTAATTTCGGGCGGCACGCCGAGCCGCACCGGCGCGCCAACGGTGCCGAGGCCGCGATTCACATATAAATGCGAGGCTTTCGCAGCTTCCACCGAAGTGCCAAGCGGCCTTGCATATAGCCCCGCGATGTAATCGGTAATAAATCGTGCCGGGCTCAAACGATGATCCAGAATTTCCACTTGGACCTGCCCACCATGCGTGTGACCTGCAAGCGAAAGTTCAATCCCAAGTTCCGCCGCCCTATTAAACGAGTTTGGATTGTGCGACAGCAAAATGTTCGGCACGTCGCGCCTTACCAGCTTTTCCACGCCGGACAGCGTTTGAATCTTTAACCCGCCTGGCCCGCGCTCACGTTGATAGTCCACGCCAATGAGATTCAGCTTCGCGCCGCGAAACTCTATCTGCGCATTTTCCTTTCGCAACAATTTCATTCCACCTTGCGCAAAAAGCCTTTCCGCTGCATCCTCTGCCTTCGCGTAAATTTCATGGTTTCCGTTGCAGCCATAGATGCCGAGCGGTGCAGACAGCTTGCGAATTTCCTCAATGCAGTCCGCCAAAGGATCGCTCGCACCAGTAATAAAGTCTCCGGTTACGACAGAGAGGTCCGGCGAAAGCTCATTAGCCATGTCCACAGCACGCCGCACATCATCGCGCGAAATGTATCCGCTCAAATGAATGTCGCTGAGCTGTGCGATCTTCATTCCGTCGAGCGAGTCCGGCAAATTCGCGAGGGGGATTTCCACTCGCCGAACCTGATAGTTCAAACGCTCCGCGGCGAATCCGTACATGGCTCCAAGGAACGGCGCTGCGCCTGCAGCGGCTGTTGCTGCCTTGAAGAAATGACGCCGCGAAGGATCAGCCAAAATTTCCGCGCCAGAATGCGCCGCTTTCGGCTGAGAAATCCGCGCAGCGGCTCTCGCCTTGATTCGCCGAGCTGTCCGCTTCCACGCAAACTCAAACCCGCGCACCAGCTTCACCGCAAGAAATCCAAAAAACGCGCAGGTAAACCACATCCCCACAAACGAAGGAAAAATGTTTCCCCTCGGAATCCAATGGCTACGACCCATGCGCAGGCCGTCCACGAACGCCATCAGCGAAACAAAAACCACGGCTAGGCACGCCAAACGCGCAGCAACGCGTGGCACCGTGTTCTTCCAATTGGCCGACACCCGCCAAAGTCCGCGATACCAAAAGAATTGTGAATACAAAATGAGGGAAAACAGTCCCAGCCCGATCAAAGACCGGGCCACCAGCCAGCCGACATTCACGAAAAAGCCTCCCTGTGTACACTTCTAGCTTACCATGCGAGGTGAGGGAGACAATTTGGCATGCAAGCGCGTGTTTCCGAATCCGGCCGATTAGTCCGCCATCCGCTGAGAAGAGTAAGATTCGCTTCTGCCCGAAGAACACCTCTCTTCACGAGGTGCGTCTCAAGCATAGACCGCGCCTCTACGGCGCGACGGAGGATGCAATGAAGAAACTGTGGTGGATGGCAGGAATAGCAATGACGGCCGCCTTCATGGCGTTGCCTGTGCTAGCCCAGCAGGACACGGCCAAAAAGACGCCTAAACCCGCGCCAAGCCTGTCGCAGGGCGCGCTGGAGCAATGGAACGACATCGGGCGAAAGCTGGTTGCGATTGCGGAGGACTTGCCCGAAGACAAATATTCGTACAAGCCCAATCCCGAATCGAGGACGTTTGTCTCTCAGTTGATCCATGCTGCGACGGCCATGTACTACTTTACGGATGGCGCAGCGGGGAAAAAAGCCCGGTATGGGGATGACCCCAAGGACGTGCCGAAAACCAAGATGGAAGTCGTCACCTATGTAAAGAAGTGCATTGAGGACGGCGCCGCTGTGATCAAAGCCAAAGGCGACAAGGGACTGATGGAGACGGTGCAAAATCCCTATAGCGGGAATTATGACCGCATCCTCGACCTTGCCTACGGCTTGATTGAACACTCGGGAGAGCACTACGGCCAGCTGGTCGTGTATTACCGCGCGAACGGTTTGGTACCGCCCGAATCGCGGCCAAAGAAGTAACTGCAAGCTAAATTGTTGCCGGGCCGTCCTTCGCGGGCGGCCCTTTCTTATTGCGAAAATCCAGCCGCTCCTGCCGCTCCGTTCTCCAGTATCATTTTCAATCGCTCCGGATCGTTGGTCGGCGGCAAGCAAGTGTTCCCAAAGCAGACTAGCCCCATTGCCTTGTCCGCCGGCAAATGTGGAAGCGTCTCGCGCAACGCCAGCGGCAAATGCTCGGGAGTAATTCCCGGCTTCACGCGCAACACCCCTTTGCCGAAACGAAACACCGAATTCGCCGCTTCTTCCAGTTCCATCGCAGCTACATCCCCCTCCGCACCTGTAATCACAACCTGAATCGGATGATTGGCAAAAAGCGTAGCCGCTAATCCATAGGTCGCGGCAAACATTCCGTACTGTGGCGCGATTCCCGCAAACGCCTCCAGCGTTTTTTCGGCCCAGTCGTAGTATCCCTGTTCGCCAGTGTAGTGACGGAGCCGTGTTAGCGCCATCGCAGCAACCGAATTTGTTCCCGGCGTCGGCGAATCCTGAAACGGCTTCCGCCGCACGTCCAGCCCAGCCATTGGAGGCGCGTCACTCGCGCGATCGAAAAAACCTCCGCCTTCTGCGTCTCCGTACTTCTCAATCGCCACGCCCATCGTTCGCCGAGCCGCCAGAAAATACTTCGCGTCTAGTGTCGCTTCGTAAGCATCAAGCAGCGCCATCACACCAAACACTTGATCGTCGAGCAAGCCGTGCAGCGCCGGCCCGCCAATTCGGTGTGCAAAGCCTTGTTCTTCGCTCCACGCTTCCCGCAACATGCGATCCATCGTCTTCAGCGCAAAAGCCCGGCAATCGTTCGCAATCCAATTTGCATACAAAGTTCGCGACGCCTCTAAGAAAGCAGAAACAAACATCGCGTTCCAGCTCACGTACATCGTCTTGTCGATGAACGGAGTCCGGCGTTCAGCTCTAGCCTTGCGCATTTTTGCTTCGGCGTTCAGTTTGATTGTGACAATCTCATCCGGATTCTTGCCCAGAACTTCGCCAATCTCGTTAAAGCCGCGGGCAATCCACAAAACGTTCTTTGCCGGATTATGATGCATCTCTCCGTGCGCTTCGACGTCGTAGTAGAGTTCGATCACTCGCGACTCTTCCGGAGTCAGCACTGAGCGAACCTCATCTAGCGTCCAGGTAAAATAGTCGCCGTCATCATCCAGCGAATAATCTGCATCCTGGCTCGCGTAGAATCCGCCGTTTTCTTGGTCAGATAAGACTTCATTGACCCAGAGAACGATGCTTGTGGCGGTGTCCGTGAATGGAGCTTCCCAGCTTCCGTCGCGCGCGAGGCCAATGGCATGCAAATAGTTCTTCAGCAGCTCCGAATTGTCGTAACTCATCTTCTCGAAGTGCGGAACAAGCCATCGCTCGTCCACGGAATAGCGATGAAAACCACCGGCCAACTGGTCGTACACTCCGCCGCGCGCCATTTTTTCGAGCGTCGTTTCCGCCATCGCCAGCAAATGCCGCTCTTTCGTCTGCTGATATCGCTCCAGAATCAAATCAATTGCCGAACAATGCGGAAACTTCGGCGCTTTTCCAAATCCCCCGTTCTTGATGTCAAAAAGTTGGGTAATGGCGCGCACCTGCGAATCCACGACTTCCACGTCAAATTTCCCGTGCGCCCCCGTAAACATTTCCCCCTGCGCCACGGAATCCGCAAGCGATTCGGCTGCGCGAACCAATTCCACGCGTTTGTTTTTGTATGAATCCGCCACGGCCAGCAGCACGCGCCGGAATCCCGGCCGCCCAAATTGATCCTCCGGCGGATAGTACGTTCCCCCAAAAAACGGCTTCCCATCCGGCATCAAGAATCCAGTAAGCGGCCACCCGCCCTGTCCGGAAATCGCGCTGATCGCAGATTGATAGCGCGCATCCACATCCGGCCGCTCGTCGCGGTCAACTTTTACGGGCACAAAATGTTCGTTGATGATTTGTGCGATCGTTGGATTTTCGTAACTCTCGCGGTCAATCACGTGGCACCAGTGGCACCAAACTGCACCAATGTCCAGCAGCACCGGCTTGTCTTCTCTTTGTGCGCGCGCAAACGCTTCTTCGCCCCATTCGTGCCAGTCAATCGGCTGATGCGCCGCCGACCGCAAATAGGGACTCGCCGAATCCTTCAGTTTGTTCTCTTTCTTCTGGCTCATGAACTCTCCGAAACAAATAAGGGCGCCCGACCAAATCGTGGCGCCCCTTTGGAGTGCGGTGGCTTGACGTCGCTTTCACGGCGAAAGCCCAACCGAGCACTCTGCAATCACTGCACTTGGTCTCCCGGCCCCAAATCCCGTGGATCCAGCGGCTTCCGGCCGGCGAATCCTTCACTCTGCTTGTGATAATAGCGGATCCGGTCTTCGCCGAGCTTCCAGCACAAATACACTTCTTCGTTGTCAATCACCGACGGAAAATCCAGCAGCCCGACCTCTAAGTCCTTAATCAGACACCCGGTTTCCAAAATCTGGTCCAGTGCCGACTTCAACGTTTGCGCCAACCGTGTGTGTTCCCGCCGCACCACGGCTAATTTTTCGTGCGCCACCAACATTCCACCCATCATCATGATGCGTGCTGCAACCGCGCCCAGTTCGGCGTCCAGCCCGGACAATTTCTTTCGACAGTCCATCGCTTCAATCAGAATCGGTTCCAGCTCGCGCCGCGTGCGTTCCGCTTCCGTAAGCGTAAATAATCTTGGCTCTGGAGTTTCTTCTTGAGGCAGCTCGTCGTCTTCGTCGGCCATGAGTTTTCCGTGCGGGGACAACCTCTTCTTTGATGCTAGCGCAAAGCCAGCATGCGGTCGAGCGCCACACGCGCGTAGTGCCGAGTTCGTACATCAACAGAAATGCGGTTTACAACGTTTCCCGCGGCAAGATTTTCCAGCGCCCAAAGCAAATGCACCGGAGTAATCCGGAACATCGTCGTGCATACACAGACGCTCCGGTCGAGCGACATCACTGAGCGATCCGTCAATTCCTTGCTCAGCCGGTTTACCAAATGAATTTCCGTTCCCACAGCCCATTGCGAACCTGATTCAGCGGCCTTGATCGCCTTGATGATCCCTTCCGTCGAGCCAATCTGATCCGCAGCCTGCGCCACTTCAAACCGGCACTCCGGATGCACAATCACGCGAATTCCCGGATTTTCCTTTCGCACTCGCTCAATATGCTGCACCGTGAATCGCTGATGCACCGAACAGTAGCCCTTCCACAAAATCACTTTCGCACGCCGAATCTGTTCTTCCGTGTTGCCGCCGAAATCCTGATATGGATCCCAGACAATCATCTCCTCCAACGGAATTCCCATCCGGTATGCGGTATTCCGTCCCAGATGCTCGTCGGGCAAAAACAAAACTTTCTCGCCGCGCTCAAAGGCCCATTTCACTACCGCTGGAGCATTCGTGCTTGTGCAAACCGACCCGCCGTGCTCGCCCGTAAACGACTTAATGGCAGCCGTCGAGTTCATGTATGTTACGGGAATGATCTTGCTGGTGTCGGTCACGCCGCTGAGCTCGCTCCAGCACGCTTCGACTTGCCCGATGTCCGCCATATCCGCCATCGAACAGCCCGCATTCAAGTCCGGCAGCACAACCACTTGATGCTCACGCCGCAAAACGTCCGCGCTCTCGGCCATAAAGTGCACACCGCAAAAAACGATGTACTTCCCGTCTACTTCTGCCGCTTGCTGCGAAAGTTTCAGCGAATCGCCACGATAATCTGCGAACTTCACAACTTCATCGCGCTGGTAGTGATGACCCAGGATCACGACGTCCTTACCCAGCTTCGCCTTCGCCGCCGCGATGCGCTCATCCAGCGTGTTGTCTGGCACCAGCAAATAATTGTCAAAATCGCAGCCTACGCCCTTTTCAATTTCCGGCGCGCGCAGCGTTTCCGGTTGCTCGATGCCGACAAGCATAGTCGTGCCCGAATTGGAATGGATTCTATTCATTTTTCGTTTGGGTTGAGAGCGTCTTCTTGCCTCACAGTTTAGATGATTTTCTTCGGGCTTAGGCGAGATTTAACACTACCCGCCAATAAATACCATGGTACGGCTCGGTTGTACGAATCCCGGATCGTTGATGTGGTGCCCGTCTTCTTTCTCATTCACCACAGATCGAATGTATGTTTCCAAATCCTCGTTCGAAGCTCCGTCGCGCAAAAACGATCGCAAATCATGGTCGTCCTTGCTGAACAGGCACGTCCGCAATTTTCCGTCTGCCGTCAGCCGTATACGCGAACAATGCCCGCAAAACGCCTGCGTCACTGGCGCAATCAATCCGATCTCTCCAGGCGCTCCGTCCGCAAATCTATACTTTCGCGCTGTCTCACTTTTTTCATGGGGAATCTGCACTAGCGGCCATCGCGCATTAATTCGTGCGAACACTTCCGCCGCCGGCACAACTTTCTCCCGCGACCAGTGACGGTCCGCATCCAGCGGCATGAATTCGATGAAACGCATGATCACGCCGCGCTCCCGCGAAAACTTCGCGAAAGCTTCGATTTCATCATCGTTAATTCCACGCACCAGCACCGCGTTCACCTTTGCTGGTCCAAGACGCGAATTCTGAGCCGTCTCAATTCCCTTCATCACCGACGCAAAAGATTTCGTCCGCGTAATCTTCTCGAATTTTTCCTGGCTCAACGAATCGAGGCTGATGTTGATCCGATGCAGCCCCGCGGCAATTAATCTCTCGCAGCGTTCCGTCAGCAAATGTCCGTTCGTCGTCATGGACAAATCGGCAAAGCCCACGCCGGACAGAAACTTTACAAACTCTTCGGCGCCGCTTCGCACCAACGGTTCGCCGCCAGTCATTCGCACCTTGCGAATTCCCAAATCGTAGAAAACCCGCGCCAACCGTTCGAGTTCGTTCCACGAAAGAATCTCATCGTGGTCGCGGTAATTCTCCGGGTCAGCCGAACGGCAGTACACGCACCGGAAATTGCACCGGTCCGTCACCGAAATTCGCAAATCCGTGATTTGCCGCCCGAGTTTGTCCTTCAGAGTCATTCAGTCTCAAAAGCAAAAACCCGATTCGCAGAGTCGAACCGGGTGGCTAACGAAAATATGAAACATTTTCGTTCAGCGCACTCCTTTCCAAAATCAAATTCGCCATGCTGGCGAACTCTCTGCGGGAGGCCCCGGCGTTTCCACCGGAACCCTCAGTCCGCCTCGGCGGACATCGCCCCGGCAGCCACGGGTTTTCTCTCCCGCCCGGCTTCCAGGGTCGGAGTTTCTGCCTACAGTCTACGCTTCGCGCGCCGCATAGCGCAAATATGGCTGACGCGCCGCGGCGAGCCAATTTGATCGCGATAATTTCGTTTCTTATGCCGCTCAGGAGGGTGAGGCGGAGCGTCGTTTTTGGAGGAACCGGAGCACAGCATCATCGCGCTCAAGGCCAATCGCGATTTCGTACGCACGGCGCGCCTCGACGTGATTCCCTGTCCTTGCCAGTAGTTCAGCTTGAGCCGCCCAATACGGCTGATATTCCGCCAAGCGGTCATCAGCGCTCAGTTTTTGCAGGATGTTCAGCGCCGCCTCCGCGCCTTCTGTCTCCGCAATTGCCAAAGCTCGATTGACCGCAACCACCGGCGACCCGGTAATCGCAAAAAGTGCATCATAAAGCTGAACAATCTCCGGCCAATTCCAGCGTCCCGTGCGACACCGAAAGACGTGAGCGGATTGCAGCGCAGCCTCCAGCTGGTAGCGGCCCGGCGTATGAAGCCTGCTTGCCTGCAGGAGCAACTCTTCCGCTCTTTGGATCATTTCCTTGTCCCAAAGATTCGGATCCTGCTCGGCCAGCGGGATGAAATCACCATCTTTGGTGCGCCGCGCCCCGCGTCGCGCCTCCGCATGCAACATCAAGGCAAGCAACCCCGGCGCTTCAGCGCTCTGTGGCAATAACTCCGTCACAAGCTGAGCCAGAAATAGGCTTTCTCCGGTAAGGTCGCGCCGCGCTGCGTCGGTTCCTGTTGGATCCGTCCAACCTTCCGCGAACGCCGCGTAAATCGCGTCCAGCACGGCATCGAGTTTGGCGGGAAGCTCTTCGCGCTCAGGAATGCTAAACGGAATTCCTGCCTGCTTGATTTTTTCCTTGGCTCGTACAAGCCGCTTTCCCATTGCGGCTGGAGATATGAGAAACGCCGAGGCAATGGCTTTTGCATCAAGGCCTAGCACCACCTGCAAGATCAGCGGCGCATGCACCGCAGCGTCAATTGCCGGATGCGCGCATGCAAACATGAGCGCGAGCCGCTGGTCCGGTATCTGCGCGCTCTCTTCTACGGCCTTCAATCCATCCTCCAAAGCGCGTAGCTCATCGGCCGCCGTTTCATGTCGTTTCCGCCCTCGATGCATATCAATCGCTTTTCGGCGCGCGGCAGTTAAAAGCCACGCTTCCGGATTTGCAGGACATCCGTTCTTGGGCCAGTCCGCAAGCGCCGCAACAAACGCCTCGGAAAGAGCGTCTTCAGCCGCAGCCAAGTCCCGCGTGCGCGCGGCGAGAAATGCCACAAGCTTTCCGTAACTCTGGCGCGCAACCTTTTCTGCCAAGCTGCGCGCCAGATTGTTAAGCTCATTGCCGCTCATCGTCGGGGGTGGGACTAAATGCTCCAGATTGGTCGTACTTCGACAACTCCATGTCCGACCGCGGGGCAGCGCGAAGCCCAAGATAGCGCGGCGTCCATGTCCGCAGCCTCAATAAGGTAGTAACCGGCAAGCTGTTCCTTCGAATCGGCAAAAGGCCCGTCCAGCACCTGCGGCTTACCATTGGCTCCATTGCGCACGGTGGTCGCGGTCGCAATGGGCTGCAGCCGGTTGCTGCCTTTCCAAACACCCGCCTTCTTTAGAGCCTCTGTGTAGGCCATATAAGCTGCGGCACCCTGCTCCTGCTCGGCCTTAGACATCTTGGTCCATCCGGATTCATCCACGTAAAGCGTTAACAAGTATTGCATTTAGGTCTCCCTTGCTTTGTCATTGGGCGATTTCAACTATCGCTCTCACTGCAATGACGCTCTGAGCTGGGCCATTTGGACACCCCCTTTCATCATCTTTACAGGCCATTGTAGCCGCGAAACCGCGCCTTTCGCGGCCCGCCGGAAGCATTCGCTCCTGTGATAGAGTTTCCTGCACGCCATGCGGATCTTCGTCCTGGGAGCGGGGGCGACCGGCTCCCTCCTCGCACAACTTCTCGACCGCCAGGGCCACACCGTGCGGTGCGGTGACCGTGACCCGATCCGCGCGCGTCGCTTCCTCGGCAAAAAAAGTACGATTCCCATCGCCGAGGTGAACGCCCGCAATCTCCGCGGCATCGTCAAAGCTGCAAAGGGCTGCCAGCTCATCATCAACGCTTCCGCTTCCGTTTTTAACGAAATCGTTCTCCGCGCCGCCCTGCGCCTTCGTGCCCACTATCTCGATATGAGCTCCCATCTGGCTCGCAATCCGTTTCAAGCCGAACAGTTCCGATACGCAAAGCGCTTCGAGGCAAAAAACCGCGCTGCCGTTATCAATTCGGGTGCCGCCCCGGGTCTCACCAATCTCCTCGTCAAGCGCGCTGCCGAGATGCTCGACGAAGTGGTTTTGGTGCAAATCCGTCTCTACGAAAGCAGCGAGAGCGACGATCCTATCTCGCAATGGTCGCCGCAAGTCTCTTTTGACGAAGCGATCTCCCACCCGCGCATTTACCGTGGCGGCAAATTCAAGCTGGCCAGGCGCTTTTCGGAAATTGAAAAATTTCGCTTTGTGGACCCGGTGGGAACTGCCCGCGTTGTCCTCGCCGCTCAGGATGAAGTCGCTACACTTCCACGCTTCATCCCCATGCGTGATCTCGACGTGAAAATCGGGGGCAACGAAATTGACCGCCTCCGCCGCTGGTACAAACAGGGCAAACTTTCAAAATCGCGTGGAATTACCAAAAGCCGCTTCCCAGACACTTCATCTCCGCGCGCTATCGCGAAGCTGATTCGTCAAGGGGTTTTGCAAAACGCGCGCTTCGCCGCTGCCGTTATTGTGCGTGGCGTAAAGCACAACGCAAAAGAGGACGTAAACCTCTCCATTCGTTCAGACGTACTTTTCCCCTCGCTTTACACGATTCGCAAGAAGGATCTTTACACCACGCCTGTCGCGTACGCGACCGCTCATGTCGCCGCCCAATTTGTGAAGTTCTTCCCACGCAAAGAAACAGAAGTCTTCGCGCCGGAATCCTTGCCGGAAGACCTTCGCCGCGGCATTCTGTCAGGGGTCCGCTCTCAAGGCCTACGCATCGCACACAGAATCACAATCCTTAAGAACGTCTCGGACGAAGAAGAAGAGATTTGATTGTCACCTCTAACAGCTAACAGCGCGTTTCTTGCCCCAGCCGATTGCTGCGGTTTACGCTAATTTCCCGCGGCGGCTGCCTTCGCATTGCCCGAGAAATGGATCGTAATTAAGAACCCATTTGTCCCATCGTAGGAGAATTTGTGATCTTTTCCCTCAAATTCTTCGTGCTTGCTCTTCCACATCCGGAAGCCATCGTTCTTTTGCGCTGTCCAGTATTTCAGATTCTGCATGACGATTTCGCGCCCCGGATCGTCGCCCTTTGATTTCTCAAGGACAACTTCGGCTTTGCCGTTGTCCATCTTGGCCTTCGCGATTCCTGCTTTCTCATCCACGTTCCAGGTGAAGCCCTGCGTATCCACATCGAATTTCTGCCACTGGAATGGATAGAGCTGGCCAATGATGTCATTCAGAGCGGCTTTCTGCTCCGCCGTCACGCTAGGATCGTAGTTCAGCACTGCCCAGGAATCCTTGCCGGTGCTCCAATCGCTGCCGAGGTCCGTCGCGATCCACACCTTCGCGCCGTCCAGCTTGGTGTTCTTGTAATAGCCCTTGTCCACCTTCAGCACCAGATTCGCCCGGCAATAGTGTTCTGCCATTTTTTCTCCATGGTGAACGGTGGAATGGGGATTGAAGTAGCACGGGCAAAACATGTCGCAACTGCATGCTTCGATGTACGAAGCGGTCATGTCGAAATCGGGTTTTGCTCCCTTTTTATCCTGAGGGTTCGCAGCGGAAATCAAAGCCATCGCCGCAACTAAACACACCAAAATGCCTAAGCTGGAAATCCTGCGCATTCGACCTCCTTCGGACTAGTTCTTTATGGGGCCCACCGGGAGAGCTATCCTGGATTCTATGCCCGTCAGAAAAGCGTGACAAGAACCTATTTTGTTTTTAGCAGCAGCGGCTCGGCCGCGAATACTTCCGTTCCAATTGCTCAACATAAAATTGCTCTCGCGTAAGCGCACAACCGCTTTTCTTGCGCGTTGTGACATTCTGATAGCGCTCGTACGCCGCATCTCCGCACCACTCGCGCACGCGCCAAAGAAACCTGTGCGCCAGATCTCGAATATTCTCCCATGCGCCGCGCATCAATCTCCCTCCGCGCCTACAGTCCACTGCGTCGTCACGTACGGCGTCTCGTGCAGCACTGCCTCGCTCCGCTTGGTCAAAATCGACATCCATCGCACAATCGCTTCAAACACCAGCACGAGAATCATCACGGCGAGCACGCCTGTCACCACCGCATCCAGGCGCAAATTAAAAATCGTTCTCTGAGTTTCCGCAATTTTCGCCACAGGGATCTTCCCATCGGCAATCTTGCCAGCCAAGTCTCTTGCACCCGCCAAGAATCCAAGCCGTGGATTTGTGCTGAAGATTTTCTGCCAGCTCGCTGTCATGGTGATTGTAATTAGCCACGCCATCGGCAGTAGCGTCACCCAAATCCATTTCAACCTTTCCATTTTCAGCAAAATCGTCGTGGCCACCACCAGCGCCACCGCCGCCAGCAATTGATTCGATATCCCAAAAAGTGGCCACAGCGAATTGATTCCGCCCAGCGGATCAATCACACCTTGATACAAAAAATATCCCCATCCGCTCACTACAAGGGCGCTTGCAATCACCGCGCTCGGCATCCAACTTGTCCTCGCAAACGGCTTCCACATGCGTCCGCCCATTTCTTGCACCATGAACCTTCCGACGCGCGTCCCGGCATCCAGCACGGTCAAAATAAACAGCGCCTCGAACATGATTGCGAAGTGATACCAGATACTCATCAGACGTTCGCCGCCGATCGTGTTCGAAAAAATCTGCGCCATTCCCACCGCCAGCGACGGCGCGCCGCCTGCGCGGTTATACAACGTTTGCTCCCCCACCGCGTGCGCCATGTTTGCCATCGTCTGCGCATCAAGGCGGTATCCCCAACCAGAAATCGTCGCCGCAACAGCCTCCGGTGCGGCTCCCACAATTCCCGCCGGCGAATTAATCGCAAAATAAACTCCCGGCTGCATCGCGCACGCCGCCACCATCGCCATCACTCCGACAAACGACTCCAGCAGCATCGCCCCATACCCGATAAATCGCGCGTGACCTTCGCGCTGAATCATCTTCGGTGTCGTTCCGCTCGAAATCAGCGAATGAAATCCGCTGATCGCACCGCACGCAATCGTGATGAAACAGAACGGGAAAATCTTCCCCGCAAATACCGGCCCGGTGCCGTCAATAAATTTTGTCAACGCCGGCATTTGAATTTCTGGTCGCACAATCAGAATCCCCGCCGCGAGCGAAAAAATCGCGCCCGCCTTGATAAACGCGCTCAGATAATCGCGCGGAGCGAGCAGCAGCCATACGGGCAGTGCCGACGCCGCAAATCCATACGCGATAATCCAAAAGGCCAGCGCCACTCCGCCTAAAGTAAACGCGTTCGCCCACGACGCCGAATCCGCTACCCACTGGCCCGCCACGACCACAAACAAAACGAGCGCCAAACCAATAAGCGACGCTTCGAGCACTCGCCCCGGCCGCAAGAATCGCAAGTACACTCCCATCAACAGCGCAATCGGAATCGTCATCGCCAGCGTGAATGTCGCCCATGGCGAGGTTTTCAGCGCGTTCACCACCACCAGAGCCACCACGCCCAGCAAGATAATCAGAATCGCCAGCACAGCAAGTTGTGCGATAAATCCCCCGCGCTTTCCCACTTCTTCGCGCGCCATCTCTCCGAGCGATTTCCCGTTTCTTCGAATCGAGCAAAACAAAATCACAAAATCCTGCACGCATCCCGCGAACGCAGCGCCCGCAATCAACCATAGTGTCCCCGGCAAATAACCAAATTGCGCTGCAAGTGTCGGCCCAACCAGCGGTCCTGGCCCTGCGATCGCGGCAAAATGATGCCCAAACAAAACCCACTTGTTCGTCGGCACAAAATCGCGCCCATCGTCGTTTCGCTCCGACGGAGTCGCGCGGGTGTTATCGAGCGCCACAACTTTCGCCGCCAAAAACGCGGAGTACAATCGGTACGCGACGAGATAGAAACATGACGCTGCCACAACAAACCACGTCGCGCTGATACGTTCGCTTCTGTGCAACGCAATCGCGGCCAGCGCGCTCGCACCCAGGCAGGCGATAACAATCCAAACAATCGCTCCGAGGGTCTTTTTCATTTCGGTGTGCTCGCCTGAATGAACTGCCCCAGATCCTGCTTCAGCTTCACAAGCGAATCATGATGCACGTACATCATGTGCCCGGCTTCGTAGTAGCCACCGGAAATGTGCGCCCGCAACGCCGGATCGAGCCCCAAATGATCGAAAGTGTAATCCGCTGCAAAGAATGGTGTTGCCAAGTCGTAGTACCCCTTGCCGACGAACACGCGCAAAAATTGATTCTGTGTCATCGCCCGCCGCAGCGTCTCAGCCACATTTACGTATCGATTCTCATACGGCGCGTAATTCCATGGCCTCACGCGCCCTGTCAAAAATTCGTATGGCAAATCGCTCTCAAACTTCAGCTCGCCGCGAACGTATTCATTCAGTGTCGCAGTGTACGGCCCGACGATAGCTGCCAAACTTGGATCGTAATCGGGCTGTTCGCCTGCAGCGTCCGCATCAATTCCTGTGAATCTGCCGTCCAGGCGGCCCACGGTCTTTCGTTCGTTTTTCATCAACTCTTTATCGAATCGCTGAATTTCGATCCGCAAATTCGCGCGGTCAATGTAATCCGCAGAGAGCCCTGTCAATCGCGAAAGTTTTTGCGCGATGTCACTCCGCCTCTCCCGCGGCAAAGCATCACCCTTCATCAGCGCATCCGCATATTCGCTCACGGCAAATACTTTCGACTCGGAAATCGCCTTCTGCAGATCTCCTTGCAAATCACTCGGCAATTTCTTGTGATACCACGCAATTGCCGTGTACGTGGGCAAATAGAGCATGTACGGCAAATCGTTTCCTGCATCAAATTCCGCCGTTTGAAAATTCAAAATCGAAGAAATCAAGATAATTCCGTTCAGGTACATTCCGTACCGCTGCTGCAAATAACCGCTCAACCCAGCCGCGCGCGTCGTCCCGTAACTTTCTCCCGCCAAAAATTTCGGAGAACTCCATCTGCGGTTGCGCGTCGTCCACAACCGAATGAAATCTCCCACAGACTGCACGTCTTCTTGAACTCCATGGAACTGTTTGTCTGCCTCACCGGGAACCGGCCGGCTGTATCCAGTCGTGACAGGATCAATGAACACAAGGTCCGTCACATCGAGAATCGAAGCTTCGTTGTCCACGAATTTGTACGGTGGCGGCAGCAAATTGCCCGCATCGCCCATCTCCACGCGCCGCGGCCCCAATGCGCCAACATGCAGCCACAAGGATCCCGCGCCCGGCCCCCCGTTAAAGGCAAACGTAATCGGCCGCTTCGCTGCATCGTTCACGTCGTCCCTCGTGTACGCCACAAAAAAAACGCTTGCCTTCGGCGTTCCGTCCTCCAGCTTCATCACAATTGTTCCTGCCGTCGCCGTGTATTTCACTTCCTGCCCGCCGATGCGCACCGAGTGCTTCGTTTGCACAGTCTTGTCTTCGGGCGGCTTCTTCTCTTCTTTCGGTTTCTCGCTCGTTTTGTCGGAGCCCTTCTCCGAAGGTTTTTCTCCCGCTGGCTGCTGCGCGTACGCAAAACTCGCACCAATACAAAGAACCAACGCTGCAAACACAAAACGGATTCGCATGAACATGACTGGAAGAGCCTTTCCCCAATAATTTACAGGCGGCGTTGCGCCCGCGAAATCGTATGCGACGACGCCGCATGCGTCAATTCACAATCTTTTTCAATCAACCTTTCTCCTATACAATGCACAATTCATTCGTCGCGGTGGAGCCACTCGGTTCATGCAATCGGTCTGCAACTTCACGCTCTCAGTTCTTATGGCGATCCCGACGGTTGTTTTTGCTCAACAATCGCCCCAAAAAAAGGGCGAACTCCCTCACCCCCAAACTCTCGAAGAATTCCGAGCTGCTGCAAAAAAGATCGTCGAAACCGAGCACGTTCCCGGCGCAGGCATGGCGCTCATTGCTAACGGTTCCCTTCTTTGGTGCGGTGGTTTCGGCAAAGCCGACGTCGCGCGAGATCGCGACATCACCTGCGACACGGAGTTTCGCGTCGGATCCATCAGCAAAACTTTCGTCTCACTCGCGCTCTTGAAGCTCGAAGAAGAAGGCCGCATCAATCTCCAGTCGCGCCTGCAAGACGTCGCGCCAGAAGTCCCATTTCAGAATCCCTGGGAATCCACGAATCCCGTCCGCATCACCAATCTTCTTGAACACACCGCGGGCTTCGACGACATGGCCCTTCGCGAGGTTTACAATACGCGCGACTCGCCTGCGATCCTGATTCTTCAAGTCCTGCAAAAATTCCCGAAACCGCAAAATGTCCGCTGGCCGCCGAGCACGCGCTTCTCTTACTCCAATCCGGACTACGGCATCGCCGGATATCTCGTCGAAAAAATCAGCGGCCAACCTTGGACTTCTTACATACGTGCAAATATTCTCGCTCCCCTCGAAATCTCCGTAGGCGATTTCGATCTCATGCCGCAAAACCGCGCGCTCTTTGCGCAGGGCTACCAGCGTCCCGAAGGCAAACCCATTCGGCCTGTCACCTACAAGGAAATCTATCTCCGCCCCGCCTGCGATCTAAAGGCTTCTCCCAGTGAACTCGCGAAACTCGTCCAATTTTTTCTTCGTCGCGGCGCTACGAATGAGAAACAGCTTCTCAAGCCTGAAACCATCGCTCGCATGGAATATCCGCAAACGCCGCTTTCGTCCCGTAATGGACTCCGCCTTGGCTACGGTCTCGCGAATTACACCGAAGTCGAAGGCGGCGTTGTCACGCATGGCCACGACGGAGGCATCGACGGCTTCATCTCTTCGTATCGCTACATGCCCGAGCAAAATTGGGGCTATGTCGTTCTCTTGAACTCTGACTTTTCCGGCAAAGCGCTTAACGATCTCAACACGCTCGCCATCGATTTTCTTTCCAAGGATTTCTCAAAGCCGCAGCCGGCTGTCCCGCCGCTTTCTTCATCAGATCTAAAAAGATTCACAGGCTTCTACGCTCCACGCGCTCCGCGCAATCAACTTCTCGCATTTCTCAACGATTTTCAGGCCAGTTTCGTTCGCGTGCAAAACAACCAGTTGGCAATTTCCAGCATGTTTGGACCACCGAAACCAATCATTCCGGTCGGCAAGAATCTCTTTCGTCACGAAAAAGATCCCGAAGCAACGGTCGCTTTTTTTCCAAACGCCGTCGGGCGAATGTGCCTCGTCGCAGTAGACCAGAATGGGGTTCCTTATTCCGAACGCTTCAATCCCATCTGGCCCTTTTTGCGTTTGCTCTTGCTCGCGCTGTGCGGAGTTCTCCTTGCGAGTTCCCTTCTCTACGCCATTTTCTGGGTACTTCTCTGGGCCTTCCGCCAACTCAGGGAGGTAAAACATCTACGCGTCCGTGCCGTTCCGCTTTTCGCTGCACTCACTCTCGTGATTTCCTTCTTCTGTGGCGGGAAATCCATTGACAGCCTCGGCGCTTTCAGCATCTGGTCCGTCATTTTCTTCCTTGGCACGATCACTTTCGCCGCTCTCTCATTCATCGGCCTCTTCCTAGCTGTCACCGTCCCGCGCGATGAAATCCATCGTGCCATTCACATCCACTCGCTCCTCGTCTCCCTCGCCTCCTGCATGCTCACCATCTTCCTCGCACACTGGCACCTCCTTGCCCTTCGCCTGTGGGCCAGTTAGCGATTTAATTTCATTTCCCGAGCTAGTCAGGGATCGATACGAATCGCAGGATTGGGTAAACGTCGCGGAAGATTTTGACGAGCTCGGCGGGATAACTTGGGCGTGTTGCGGCGGCGGGAGAAAGTTTCTTGCGAACGACCCAAGCTCGCAGCTTGGGCCAATCTTCGTTTGTAGGCCAGCCGGAATTACTCTTCCAGTCGCCTTTTATTGTGGAGTACCAGTAGCTTTCGTATTTGCGGCTGAGCTTTTTCTTCTGTCGCGCGAGCCATTTCGGATTTTTTGCGATCCGCGGTTCGGCGATCAGAGCGAGCACGGATTGTTTGCGTTTTGATCCGCCATAAATTCGGAATCCTGCAGTCGCTGTGTCTGCAGAGACTCCCGCGTACAGTTCGCCGCTTTCCTGATCCGTACCAAGTAGAACCGGAAATTTCAGGTACATGTTGGTCTTGTAGAGCGTTTTGTCTTTGGCGAAGCGAATGTCGCGATTAATGCGTGAAAAATTCGCTCCGCGCCGGCCGGTGGTTTCAAAGCGCTGATCCAGTTTCAAAACGGCGGGCGCCATTTCCTCCAGCAATTTCTTCAGCGGCTTGACCACCGAGGTCTGGTAGCGGTCGCGGTGCGCGTCCATCCATTCTTTCTTGTTGTGCTTTTTCAGGTCGCGAAAGAATTGGAACGTGTCTTTGCTGAAAATTGGTTGCGCCGCCATCGTTCACTCCGAACGTAGAGACAGTCAGACTACACCAATTCCCCTTCTCCATTCCAAAAGGAGGTCAATTCGACTATGCTGTGCGGTTTGCTGGCGCTGGTTTGGCGGAGTAATTTTGCGAAAAAGGTGACAGGAAATGCGAAATAAACTGCAAGCAGCGGGAGCGGTTGCGGGAATTTTATTTGTGGGCTTGAGCACGGTGAAATCTTCAGCGCGTGCGGACGAAAAACCTGCTGCGGAAAACGCGAAGAAGATCTCGCCATGGAAGTCGGAGGATTTTGTTTACGGCGAGAGCGCGAGTTCGGTGCGCATTTCCCGCGACAGAAAATGGGCCGTCTGGACGAAGACCACGGCGGACAAAGAAAAAGACGGGCGGGTTTCCAATTTAGTTTTGTCGAGCCTGACGGACCCCACAGAAATTGAGCTGACGCGCGGAAGCGATCACAACGTCGCTGCAAGTTGGTCACCGAACGGCGAGCGCATTGCGTTTTTGAGCGATCGCAAGCGGCCTAACGCAAAACCGGACATGGCGGGAATGCAAATCTGGCTGATCAATCCCCATGGGGGCGAGCCCTGGCCCCTGACGGAATTCGCGCGCGCGCCGCATCAAGTGGATTGGCTCGACAACGATACGCTGATTTTCAGCGCGCAGGAGGATGCGAGTCTCTTCGAGCAGGAAGCCAAGAAAAAGAAAGACGATTCACAAGTCGTGGATGACGAGGCTCACGAACCCCCTGTGCGGTTGTACAAAATGAGCGTCAAAGACAAGAAAGTCACGCGGCTCACAACGAACACGGACCGCATTCAGCGCTGGTCGGTTTCCAAAGATGGAAAGTCCGCAGCGGCAATTCACGGAAAAAGCTTGCGATACCAATTCGATCAGAAGATTCCGCCGGTTTCCATGCTTCACAATCTTTCCGACGGCAGCGAAAAAATCATTTTTGCGGAAGGCCGCGTGCGTCCGTACGGATTTGAATGGTCACCGGACAATTCCGGATTTTATGCGTGGGCGCCCTACTCGACCGATGCGCGGTTTCTCACCGCGAATATTGTGTTGCTTTATTTTTACGACATGAATTCCGGCAAAAGCGTGCAGGTTCCGCTGGATTGGGAAAATGGAATCGGATCAGACCTTGCCGCGACTCACGACGGATTTGTTTTGGGGCTGGCCGGCGGCGCGCACTATCAAATTGCGCGCTACTCGCGCGAAAAATCCGGCGATTCGTGGACGTGGAAGCGCCACAACCTCGAAGGCGAACATGCAAGAAATCTGGAGGGCTTCGAAGTTTCGGCGGATGGAAAAACGATTGTTTATTCCCATTCGACGGCGAGCAAACTTGCGCAGCTTTATCGCGCGCAATTGGACGGCGACAAAATTTCTTCGCCCGTGCAACTCACAAGGCTAAATCAGGGCCTCGTGAATGGTCGCAGCTTCGCAAAGAGCGAAGTGATCCATTGGGCCGGCTCCAACGACGAGGAAGTAGAGGGAATTTTGTACTACCCGGCGAACTACGAAGCCGGAAAAAAATATCCGATTATCACAGCGATTCACGGCGGCCCCTCGGGCGCGGACAAGGATCTTTGGGGAGAGAGCTGGGCCTACCCGATTCAACTTTTCACGCAGCGTGGCGCGTTCGTGCTGCGGCCGAACTATCACGGCAGCAACGATTACGGTTTGAAATGGGTCGAGTCCATCTGCTGTGGCCACTACTACGACCTCGAAACTCCGGACATAAACGCGGGAGTGGACTATTTAATCGCGAAAGGAATGGGCGATCCCGACCGCGTCGGAACGATGGGCTGGTCGAACGGTTCGATTCTTTCAACGAGTTTGCTGATTACGTATCCCGATCGCTACAAAGTGGCTAGCGTCGGCGCGGGCGACATCGAATGGTTCAGCGACTGGGCGAACGTGGATTTTGGCGAATCATTTGACGCGTATTATTTCGGAAAATCGCCGTTCCAGGATCCGGATCTGTACATCAAGAAATCGCCGGTGTTTAAGATGGATCGCATCAAGGCGCCGGTTTTGATTTTCCATGGTAGCGAGGATCGCAACGTGCCCTTCGCGCAAAGCTGGACGTATTTCCGCACGCTGCAGTGGCACGGAAAAGTCCCGGTGAAATTTGTAATTTTCCCGGGTGAACCGCATGGCCCGCGCAAGCTCACTCACCAACTCCGCAAACTCGATGAAGAAGTCGCTTGGTTCGACAAATATTTCTTCAAAACCGAAAAACCCTTCAATGACGCGCTAAAGGAAGGCTCACCGCTCGAAGCAGCGTTCCGCACGAAGAACGTAGCGCACTCCGGATGGCTCTACGGTGAAGCGTATGTACCGGAAGGCAGCAAGACAGTTGTGACTGTTCCGGAAGTGGTGAAGCGCGGCGATCTGGAAATCGGACGATTTGAAGTGACGCGCGCACAGTACGCTGAATTCGACAAGAGATACAGGGTTCTTCCCAGCACGGAAAACTATCCGGCGAACGGAATCACGCTGGAACAAGCGAAAGCATACGCGGCGTGGCTTTCCAAAACGACGAACCAGACATGGCGAATTCCCAACCGGAGCGAAGTCGCGTCATTCTACGAAAAGAAAGACGGCGAAAACACGCTGGACTATTGGGCCGGGTACGCAGTAAATCCAGAAGACAGCGCACTGCTGGCGAAAAAGAGCACGGAACTTTCCGGCAATGCGCCGTTGCTAAAGCCAGTAGGAAGCTTTACCGGTCAGGGCGGCGCAGAAGAAGAGCTAATTTTCGATCTCGGCGGCAACGTGGCCGAGTGGGTGTTGCTGCCGGACGGAAAAGGTGAAGCGATCGGCGGCAGCGCGGATCAGCCTGCTGATGCGCGTTCCGCACACGCGCCGAACGCTGCGTACATCGGGCTCCGCGTGGTGCGGGGAGCTGCGAAGGCAGAAGCGCACTAAGAAAAAGCACACTCTCCTCGCAAACATCGCTCGGAGGGCTGCGGTCATCGCTCCGCAGACTCCGCTCGGAATGACAGCCGCTTTGTTAGTTTGAGCGACCAGATTGGCACTTGAGGCGCTGGCCCGGATTGATTAGCTTGAAGAAGGCAAAAAGCGCCAATCTGAGGATTGGCCACTACATGAGCCAGAAAAATCATGAGCGAATTTACACCGACAGATAGAACGCAGGTTAAACGGCTGCCGAAGCGCGGCAAGTACGACGCCGAGACGGTTCACAAAATTCTCGATGAGGCGTTTGTGTGCCACGTCGGATTTGTCGTGGACGGGCAGCCTTTTGTGATTCCCACGAATTTTGGGCGCGTGGGCGACATGGTTTATTTGCATGGGTCTGCCGCGAGCCGAATGCTGCGCACGCTGAGTGAAGGAATTCCAGTTTGCGTAACTGTGACACTTGTTGATGGCTTGGTGCTGGCTCGCTCGGCGTTTCATCACTCGGTGAATTACCGGTCGGTCGTCATTTTGGGTAACGCGAAGCTCGTGGAAGATCCCGCAGAAAAAATGGAAGCGCTGCGGCTCTTCACGGAGCACATTGTGAAGGGGCGCTGGGACGAAATCCGCTGGCCGACCGAGCAAGAGATGAAAGGCACGACAGTGCTGGCGCTAAAGCTGGAAGAGGTGTCGGCCAAAGTGCGCATCGGCGGGCCCGTGGACGACGAAGAAGACTATTCCCTGCCTGTATGGGCGGGTGTTTTGCCTCTGGCGCAGATCCCGCGTGCTCCGGTGCCGGACGAAAGACTGAAGGCAGGGACGCCAGTGCCGATGTACGTTACCAACTACTCTCGCTAGCTCAGAAAATTAAGTCATTGAAAAGCAAAAACTTGGATGGCCGTGCTACAGGCTAGTGGCAGACGCAACCGCCGCCGCAGCAGCCTCCACCGCCTCCCGAAGAGGGGGTGAAGGATTTTGAAGAGCCGCCGGCGATGGAGGAGCTAAAGACGGAAAGCTGAAGCGTGGCTTTCTTGCCGGAGCACTTGGGGCAGGAGATCTCCTGCTGTTTGTTGAGGACAAGCTTTTCGAACTGGGTTTTGCAATCGTCGCAGATGTATTCGTAGATGGGCATTCTGGGTTCCTATGGTTGAATTCTCATTATATCAGTATGCCGCTGGAGGTTCTGCTATGGAAGGTCCCCCATGCTGACAGCAAAGAAAAAGGCCAGCCCTAGAGCCCCGATTAGCAGGTAGCGCCCTAAGTTTGTTTTTCGGCCAGCAGAGAAATGACAAAAACGGCCATAGAAGACCATCGACCGATCTGGGCACTCCGATAAATGTAAGAGTAATCTTGTCGTAGTTCGCCAACTACTGCGTAGGACCATAGAAGAAGGCAAATTGTAAGCAGGGTGAGCGCCCCCATTGAAGCCGTGCGACGCCAAGACGTCTGCGGTGGAAATGGATTTGATCCTAAGCCATTCCCGCCAAGATAAAGTCGCACCCATCAAAGGAAATATAAATCCACCATAGACTGCTATGACGAGGAGCAAGAGCCACACAGGTTCCATAGGCTTGATCCTCTCCAACCAGCCGCAAAACAAAAAAAGGGGCACAATAAATGCGCCCCTTCAAAATTACTAAAGACTAGTCGCCGGCGACGGCTTCGGCGGCTTCTTCTTTCGTGGTCGCGGCGTTCTCAGGAGCCGGGGCGATGTTGACCGGCTTGTTGGCACTGGTGAAGTTGGCCGGTGTGGCCTTAGCGATGTCGCCCAACGAGCCGATCTGGACGACGGCCGGTTGCGGCTTCTTGAGGACGAGTTCCTCATAGATTGCGCGGACCTTGGCGGCTTCTTCCCACGCCTTTTTGCGGCGCATGCGGTCTTCTTCAGCCGCGGTCAGAGGAATGTCGTGCTCGAGGTGGCGGACGCGGGCTGCATCTTCGGCGTCAATCTTCAGGTGGTGCTCGTAGCTTTCGAGATTGACCTTCTTGCCCTTGGCGTAAATCTCGTGCTTGCCGTGGGTCTTGTACCACTCGGCGACGGTCGCGTTCTTGTGCATGTTCTCAATGATCTGGCGCCAGCCGATGCCCGTGTTGTACGCGCAGAAGGAGATTTCGCCCTGCTGCGTGGCGTACGGGATGATGCACATTTCAGTGCGGCGGAAGTCGTAGTTGAACAGATCCTGAAACCACATGCCGGCGATGAAGAGGAAGTTCCACGGGTCGGTCTGGCGGCGCTTCATGGCGTCTTCGATATTGCGATCAGGCGAAGTGCGGCCGTACTTGGTGTTGGACTTCTTCGTAAGTGCCCAGGTCTTATCGAACTTCTTGAAAAGATCCCAGAGTTTTAGACCCTTGGGCCCCTGGAACGGGTGATAGTTCTTCAAGAGAGCCATGCCCATCATGAAGTTCGAGAAATTCTTGCCGCGCGCAGCGTCTGTGATGGCGGTGACGTCTTTCGTGAGCTGCTGAGCATCTAGGAAGCGCGGAACGGGCGCCCATTCCTTCGTTTCCTTGTTGATCATGATGGCGGTGCCAACGCCGCAGTTCGGGTGGCAGCCACAGGAGAGCGAACCCCATTGGGATTCGTTGCCCTTGACCATGTCCGCGAAGCCCGCGAACGTGGAGATGAACGAAATCGGGAACCAGTCGCGTGTTGGTTCGACTTTGCCGACTTGCGCGCTGACGTCTTGCGCCAGATGCGAAAGCGTGTAGCGCTGGCGAAGGCGGCGTTCCGGAGTGATGTCTTCGTCGCGGCCGGTGAAGGAAACCGGCTGGAAGCTGACGAAGGCGATCTTCTTCGGGTTTTCCATCGCGAACTTGACGACCGTGCCGACCTGGTCGTTGTTTACGTTATTGACGATGGTAACGACGAGGACGATTTCGATTCCGGCTTCGTGCATGTTTTCGATGGCGCGAAGTTTCACATCAAACAAGTTTCCGATTTGGCGGTGGCTGTTGGCGTCGTTACCGATGCCATCGAATTGCAGGTAGGCATAGCGCATGCCCGCTTCGAAGGCCTTACGGGAGAATTCCTTGCTCTTGGCGAATTCGATGCCGTTGGTCGCAGCCTGCACAGAGTTGTAGCCGATCTTACGGGCGTAGGCGACGGCATCGAGGAACAGCGGGCTCATCGTAGGCTCGCCGCCGGAGAACTGCACGGACATCTGGCGGCGTGGCTTGATCTTGAGCGCGTTATCGAGAATTTCCTTTACTTCTTCCCAGCCAAGCTCGTGAACGTAGCCGACCTGGTTCGCGTCCATGAAGCAGGGGTCGCACATCATGTTGCAGCGGTTGGTGAGGTCGACGGTAAGAACGGAGCCGCGGCCGTAGCGCACAGTCGAAGAACCGTGCTTGTGCAGGTCTTCGTCGTTGTGCGCGGGGATGTCTCGACCTGGGAATTGCGATTCGATCCACTTCAGGAAGTTCGAGTCCACGGCCATGAGGTCTTCATAGTGGCCGTGAATCGGGCAATCCTTGACCATCCAGACTTGCCCGTCGCGCTCGATAATCTGCGCTTTGATTTCGCCGACTTTTTCGTGCATCAGGTCGCGCCAGTCTTTCTTACCAGCGATGATTTCATTGCGCGCTTCCTTGACGCAGCCGGGACAGAGCGAATCGGTTTGCCGCGGGAAGCCAAGAGTTGGCTTGGTCTTTTCCCAGGACTTCAGCAGCGGCTTATCAGACCACTGAGGAGTGACGGAAGGATTGGGATTGTGTTTGTTGAAGAACTGAATCGTGTTGAACGTGACCGCGGCTGCTTTGCAGACGATGTAATCGAGACTGCGCGCGATCTGAGTGCCAATCGTGTTCGGCATAAACTACCAGCCCTCACTTTCAAAAGTGAACAGACAAACTTCTTTAGTTTTTACCTAGCCCACTAAGCCCAAATTGGGAATTACAGGATGGCCCCCCAAACAAGGTCCCCCGAGGCCAATTCAAACGTACCACGCCCAGCAGTACGTGCCTAAGTCTTTCGGCACCTATAGTTTGCCAGTTGGTTAGGGGGGAGGCTAGGGGGATGCGGCGAATGGGGAAAATGGGGGGGTGAATGGGGGAAATCGGGGTTAATTGGGGGTTGGAGGGCGTGCGAAAGAGGGTTATTTTTCGGGTTCAGAGTGTGCAAAATTTCGGGTGAAAGGGTACCCGAGAGAGATTTTTTGCTCATCAGGGCGAAGAAATCAGGACTGTGCATTGAGGACAGGACGAAGAATGGCGATAACGAAGTGTGCAAAATATTCCGCGCCTTCGTCGAGCTGAAGCCAGCGAACGACGCAGTGTTCTGTCAGATATTTGCCGACGCGAGCTTCAGGAATTCCCAAATGATCGGCAAGTAGCGGTTTGATGGAGATTCCGGAACGGCGGTTGCCACCGCGAGAAACATTGCCGATTGCGATGCGAAGTGAGTCGCACGATTCGACGTAGTAGTAGGAGGTCATTTCCTCGTCGGTGAGAACAAAAACGCCGGGGCCGGCGGGGGCGCGGTCAGCTTCATTGAGTTTCGCGAGCGGGCAAGTGAGTAGACGGCGAAATTGCATTTCGAGGAATGAGAGGCGTGAGGAGAGACCGGGATCGCCGAAGCGGCCTTTGACTCCTGTTGTTCCGGCCGTCTGAGAATCCGACGTGGTTTCGACAGGAACGCGCGGGATGGCACGGCTATCCACGACGCGAGGCGGCGTGATTTCGGCGTCGGCAGGCATCGGCTCTTTGCGAACATGTGTTGCGGAAGGCGAATGAGCAGGCGCCGTGGAAGCTCCCGGGGCTCTGCGGCGATTGCGTCCACCGCGACGGCCGCGGTGGCGAGCACGTTTTGAAGAAGGTGCAGAGGCATTGGGTTGGGGCGCGGCGGATTCGGAGGAGGCGACATCGGATTGCGCGGTAGATTCTAGGGGTGGCTCAGACTCCTGGGATTCTTCGACAGGGACAAGCGACTCGGGCACAGCTGAGGAAGGTTGGGGCTCCTGCGCTTCTGGGCGAGGGATTTCCGGAACGGCGAGAGCTTCACCTTCGGTAGGAAGAGCACCTCCCAGACGCACGACGGCGTCCTGAGCTTTTGTCTTCCAATCGCCACGACGAAAGCGCTGCCAGGAGAGTGCGTACCACTTTGCAGCTTCTTCCGGTTTGCTTACGGTCTCGAGATAGCGGGCGAGTTCGAATGCAACCATGGCGTCGCGCGTTTTTTGAAATAGATTGCTGAGCTGGCCGGCAGGATCCTTGCTGCCTTTGGCGCGGCGAATACGAGCGGTGATTTGTTTCCAGTCAGCCATGGCGTAAGAGTTGAGGCATTGTAGCGCGAGTAGAGGGAAGCAGCCAGCAGACGAAGCAAGAGGGGAGGCACCGCCTAAGAAAATTCTGCCAGTACTGGAGCGTGCTAGTGTTTCGAATGGAACACGATGTTCCATTCTAAGAATCTCGATTGACGCCGCGTGCGGCAGTGAGTATGCTTTTTTTGGCCCAGTGGGGAGGCCCGATGGCACGGTTGCGTGCATTCTTCTGCGTTGTTCTCTCACTTATCTTTGTTGTTTCGACTGCGCTAGGCGCGTCCTCGCCAGCAATTGGCACAATCACATCGGCAACTAGAGCGAATGTGGGAATGGCGGCGGCAACCACCGGCACAACAGTGTTTGTGGGCGACAAACTGGTTACGCAGCAGCTTGGCACTCTTCAAGTACGGGCTGGCGCAGCACGGTTGATGCTCTCGGCCTCAAGCGCGGCAACGGTTTCCGATTCGAATGGAACCCCGAGCGCAACTCTTCAACAAGGGACTGCTGTCTTCTCGACAGCGAACGCAAAAGCGTTTGTTCTGCGCGCGGCAACAGCTGAGATTCGCCCAGAGACGGACGCACCTACGATCGGACAAGTTACTTACGTAAATTCCAAAGAGCTGATTGTGCGCAGCACGCGCGGTTCGCTCGCGGTTACCGTAGATGGCGAAACACAATACGTCCCCGAGGCAATGGCATACCGCGTGATCCTCGATCCGGATTCCTACATGGAAACGAACGTGGCAGCGGCACAGGGTCCAGCGGGCGCGGGATCAGGCGGCAGAACGGGAAGGCCGCTGAAGGCGGGCCGCAGCCGGTTTCTGATGCTTGCGATTATCGTGACTGGTGTTGCGACAGGTGTGGCGCTTTACGAAGTGCTGCAAAGCCCCGACAAGCCGTAATCCAAAGAAAAGACCCCGCAATTCATATTGCCAACACCGCTCAAAGCGTGGCGATGACTTCTATTTCCACAAGGGCGTCTTTTGGAAGCCGCGCTACTTCGACGGTGGAGCGGGCGGGCGGTGCTGCAGTGAAATATTTTGCGTAAACTTCGTTCATGGCTGTGAAGTCGCTCATATTCTTGAGAAACACCGTTGTCTTGACAACGCGGTGAAGGTGGCAGCCGGCCGATTCCAGAATTCCTTTCACATTTTCCAACGCGCGCTCGGTTTGCTGGCGAATATCACCGGCGACAAACTCATTCGTAGCGGGATCAATCGCGACCTGACCGGAAGCGAAGAGAAAGTCGCCCGCTTTGATCGCTTGTGAGTAAGGACCAATGGGCTTTGGTCCGCGGTCAGTCAAAACGATGTCCTTCATGGATGTGGCTCCTTGGATAGATTGTCAGAACTTACGGTCGGCGCGACGGTCATAGGATAACGCGCGCGAAAGTCATCGGGGATGCCGGGATGTTTAAGCCATTGGCGCACAAATTGGCCTTGCGGCTGGTGCGATTCCGATTCCATTGCCGAAATAAGATCTTGCAGGCGGAAGTCGCTGCCGCGGGACGCTTGAATCATGGATTTTAGCGATTGGTGAAATGGGCCGCGACCGATTCTGTCTTCCAGAGCAAAAAAGAAAAGAGCGCTCTTGGTCCAGGCAATCGAATAGGAGCAACCATATTCTCCGGGCGGAAGAGGAAGAACGACTCTTTCCTCACACTCGACAGTATGCTTGTCAAAATCCGAAAGAAGAGACTGGATGCGAGAGGACCGAGAATTGCCGCCGTCCTCTAGTGCTTGTGCTTCCCATCCAACGTATGGGGCTACTGCATCCATGGGGAGAGGATCTTCGTCAAAACGCACGCGCGCGACGCCACCAAACCAGCTGTAGGCAAGCTCGAAATCTATGTCTTCGAAGAACTCTTTGTCCTTGAGGCCGCGCGCAATCCAGGCCTGATGAATAAAGATAGTTTCTGGAAGCGCACCGCAACCGAAACTTTTCGAAGGAACGGGACATTCGAGCAGACGAATCGAGCGCGGGCCTTTGGTGAGGCTGCCATACTGCGATTCGTAGTAGCGGGCGCGGGAAGCTATGGAGTTTGCGGCGTTTTGTGCAGCGATGGAATCAATGGGTTGGAGGGTCCAAAACAAAATGCGATCGCCGTTTGCATGGACTTCCCTTTCGACATATTTGCCACCGGTGGCGAACGGAGCGAATTCACCGGGCCGCTGCGTGAACGAGTAAATCCATTCGTCGTGGGAGCTTTTGCGCTTGCCGGGAATGCCGCTGGCGTGGACGAGAAATCCGGAGGGAACATGAACGGAGAGGTCCCATTTTTTGGGTGGAATACCACCCGTGGCGAGAAGATGCCTTGCGGGAAGCAGGACGGGGTCCCAACTTTCGGGAAAAGCGAAGAAAGTTTCCGGGCTTGCGGCTAAATAGTTGCCGAGATGAACGCCAGTGGAGAGCTCGAAGCTGAGGATGAGGGTACGTTTTTGCTTGACTGCCCATGGTTCCGGCCAATGAAGTTCGATGGTGTCACCGCGGTCGGACGAAGAGGCGGCATGGACGGTCTGAACGCTGATAGATTTGCCGTTCCATTCGGCAGACGTAGCACCGCGGCGGAAAGCGCCGGCAGTGGGAACGCGAACCTGGAGGCTTGACAGAGGTTGATTGCCCGTATTTAGAAGTTGATAGGTGCACTGGACGACGAGATGCGGTTCGGGCGAAGAAACGAAGTGCAGCTCGATGTTTTGCTTCTTGATGAGATAGCCTGGACCAAAAGCAACATTACAACCAGCGAGAAGAATTCCGGCGAGAGCAAAAATAAAGAGAATTGAGAGATGAAAGAGTGAAGAGCGTTGCAAGATAAACCGATTGTAGCGAGGGGAAACAAAGGAAGCAAAGCAAGAGCGAAAAACGGCGGTTCTATCGAGGTCTGCGACCTCGATTGCTCCGGAAGCCTGTGTTGTGCGCGATCGCCTTTTGACGCGCGGCGGCCTCGGCTTCTCCTTGGGCGTCCGTCATGCCCCCTTTAATGCGATAGAGAATGTCTTTCTCAGAGAGTCCAGAATTCTTGAGATCCGCGATCGTGGCAACGGACATGGTGCGAATGCCCTTGAGACGGCGATCCAGCAGATAATCAACCGTGGGTCCGGATAGACCCATAGCGTGCAACATGACGGCGTCGTTGCCGATGGTGTCGTACTGATCGGTCTCTGCTATTTGCAGGATTTGTTCATCCGAGAGCTTAGCGCCGGCGAGGCTTCTGACTGTATCCGTAGCCACAAAAGAGTGCTGGTGCTCATGCGCGATTCGCACAAGAGAAACGATCGTTTTTTCGTCGATATTCGCTTTTTTGAGCCGAATAATTTCGGCCACTTCCGCATCGCTCGTGTTGAGTTTTTTCAGCTCCTCTATCGTGCCGGAGTAAATGCCGGCCTGATCAGCAGGACGATAGTCCGTGAGCATGTGACGTCCACAGCCGCCAAGAGCGGGCAGCAATGCGAGAGCGAAGAAGGCACGAGGCATGCACATGACTGTAGTTTAAGCGGGGCAACGCACCTGAAACCATTGGTGTGCTGTGGGCGACACCCGTACCAACGGACAGGTGCAAAGAATCAGTCGCCGGAGGCCTGATAGACGCGTTCGACGCCGAGGACGCCGGAGATTTTACGAATGTTGGCGACAATAGTTTCAAACTGGCGACGATCGACAATCTCAAGGCTGGCGTCAATGCGGGCGTTGGAACGATCCGGACGGCTCTCGAGATTGCGGATATTGGAGCCCGCGCCGCTGATAACGGCAGTAATTTCCGCGAGAAGACCGGCGCGATCCTTGGCACGAATAGCGAGTTGAATCGGGAAGGTTGCGGCAGTTTCACCGCCCCACTCGACAGCGATGCGCCGTTCACTCTGGTAAAGAAGGTTTTGCACGTTCGGACAGAGTTTTGTGTGCACTGCGACGCCGCGGCCGCGCGTGATGTAACCAACGATGTCGTCACCCGGGATGGGGTTGCAGCACTTGGCCCGGAATACGAGCAGATCGTCGTGGCCCTTAACGATAAGCGGTGCTTCGCCCATGCCAAGCATGCGCTTGACGGTCTTGACGATGGTGGGCTTGGAATCATCGGCCTCAGTTTCCGCCGGCTTCGCAGCTTCGCCGAGAACTTTCGAAAGAATCTGGCGGGCAGAATATTTTCCAAAGCCGACTGCGGCAAAAAGGTCTTCCACTTTAGAGAGTCCATGATCGGCAGCGACCTTCTCGAGGTCAGCTTCTGGAATTCTCTTGAGCGACTTGCCGAATGCGCGCGATTCCTTTTCCATCAGGCGCCTGCCCATTTCGGTGGCTTCCTGCCGTTCGTGGAGATTGATCCAGTGGCGAATCTTGCTGCGCGCATGGGAGGATTTGGCAAAGCTAAGCCAATCGCGGCTTGGCGTGTGGCCTTTTTGCGTGAGGATCTCGACGACGTCACCGTTCACGATTTCGTGGCGCAAGGTGACCATCTGGCCGTTCACTTTTGCGCCAACGCACTGATGGCCAACTTCAGTGTGAACGGCATAGGCAAAATCTACAGGGGTGGCGCCGAACGGGAGCTCGAGGACGCGTCCTTTCGGTGTGAAGGCGTAAACTTCTGCGGGCGCAAGGTCCACTTTCAATGTATTGAGGAATTCGCCCGGCTCCTGCATCTCCTGCGACCACTCGATGAGCTGGCGCATCCACATGATGCGTTGATCATCATCGCCGCTTTCAGGCTTGCCGTCTTTGTATTTCCAGTGCGCGGCGACGCCTTCCTCGGCAATGCGATGCATATCCTGAGTACGAATCTGAACTTCGAACGGCTGGCCGCCATGAATCACGGTCGTATGTAGCGATTGATAGAGATTCGGCCGCGGCATAGCGATGTAGTCCTTGAAGCGGCCGGGAACGGGGCGCCAAATATGATGGACGACGCCAAGCGCGGCATAGCAACTGCGCTCCGTGTCGGTAATGACGCGAACGGCGAGGAGATCGTAAATCTGCTCGAGGCCGCGGCCCTGGCGAACAATTTTTCTGTGGAGCGAAAAGAGACTCTTGCGGCGGGCTTCGAGTTCGGCGGGAATCCCGTTTTCTACAAGTTTGGTACGGATTGTGGACTCGACTTCGTCAAGAAATCGGTTATGGACCTCGGCTTTGTCCAGGACTTCCTTGTGAAGCGCGAGATACGCTTCCGGTTCCAGACAACGGAAGGAGAGGTCCTCGAGTTCGTTGCGAATAGCTCCCATTCCGAGGCGATGGGCAATGGGCGCATAGATGTCCAGCGTTTCGCGGGCAATGCGTTGCTGTTTGTCCTGAGGCAGAAATTCGATCGTCCGCATGTTGTGCAGACGGTCTGCCAGTTTTACAACGACCACGCGGACGTCGTGCACCATGGCGAGGAGCATTTTGCGGACGTTTTCTGCCTGGCGCGCTTCTGGCGCAAGCATGTTGAGGCGGCCAATTTTTGTGACGCCTTCCACAAGACGGGCAGTCTCTTCGCCAAAGCGTTCCTGAATGCGTGAGACGGGAAATTCCGTGTCTTCGACGACGTCATGGAGAAGAGCCGCGGTAAGAGTGGTTGCGTCCATGCGCATGTCGGCCAGAATATGGGCAACTTCGAGGAGATGCGTCATGTACGGGTCGCCTGAACGTCGGAGCTGGTCGCGGTGGCGCTCGTAGGCGATTTCGTAGGCACGGCGGACGACCCAGGGATCTTCTGAAGGACGATTCTTGCGTAGCTTGGCGAGAAGCTCCTCCAGCCGTGAGTCCAGCAGGCGCTGGGTGCGCTCGCGGTGAAAGTGCAGGGGGAGGTTACTGGATCCCGGCATTCACCTAGTGTACGCGATTGGAAAAAGAACGGCGAATTCAGAGGGCTGGGGCGGTTTCAAAAACAAAGGGGCGCCTTGTGCGCCCCTTCAAAAAAGTCATGCTGGCTAGTTCGTCTTAGATCAGGAAGGAGCCTGAGCCGGCTGTGAGGCCCGCTTCTGCTTCACTTCCTTTACCTTGTCGACGAGGTCGTCGGCTTGCTTGAGAAGTTCGGCCCGTTGATCAGCGCTATCCACAACATCTGCCTTACGGCGATAGAGCAGATTGAGATAGGCCATGGCGTCATCGTAATCAGGCCGAAGTTCGATGGCTTTCTTGAGGCTGTCGATGCCTTCGTCAATCATCGTGCCGTACTTGGTCGCGTAATCGCCGCGAACAGAGGCGGGGAGAGCGTCCGTTTCTTTGACCTGCTTCTTCAAATTCTTCTCGTTGTAATCCTTGCGAACTTCGTTGTTGCCGCGGAAGGAGAGCGTCCAGTCAATGACGCCGACCCAATAATAAGGCTCGGGATCTTCCGGCTTCTGCGCAATGTGCATCTGATGGTATTTCTTCGATTCGTCAAACATCTCCGGCTTATAGGGCGTGCCGGCCATCTGATAGAGGATGGAGCCGAGACCGTCGATGGCGCTAAGGTTTTTGGGATCCTTCTCGAGAATTTCCTTGAATTCCGCGGCCGCCTGCTCGCCAACTTTTTTGTTTTGATCAGAGGGCGCACCGGGAATGTACTGGGTGGCGTAAGCAGTAGCCAAATACAGGCGGGCATTCATCAAATCCGGATCGGCTTCCTTGGCCTGTTTGAAGTGTTCGATGGCGGTGTCGTATTGACCTTCTTTGAAAGCAGCAACGCCTTTGTTCAAGAGGTCACGAGCCTTGAGTTTGTTGCAGCCGGAAAGTCCCGCCGCGAGTACGAGCAGAGCTGCCGCCGCAAACGCGCGGCGTACGATTGATTGCGATGCATATTTCATCGAAGCGTCCATCCCTGCGAGAATTCAATTCCGCCCCAGGAGGGGCCATTTCACCACAATCAGCGGGATTGTTCCAGCTTCGGAGTCAACAACCCCACGGACAGGTCGAGCTGCCGCATGACATCCACGACCCGGGCAACCGCTGCAAACTCTACAGGAGCTTCGCCGCGAATGAAAGCAATTCTACGTGCGCGCTCCTTGAATACTTCATCGAGCCTGGGAGGTAGTCGATCCCAGGAGACGGACTCGTCGTTGATCTTCAACGAGCCGTCCGATAGAACCTGAACAACAATAACGCCTTCCATTTGCGGCGTTTTTTCTTCAGGACCCGTCGCGGGCTGAGGTATGTTTGCATCCAGCCCGGTCTGATGATGCGGGATGATCATAAAGATCACCAGCAAAACCAGAAGAATATCAATCAGCGGAACGACATTCGGATCCGCCGTCAAACCACGCCTACCGCCAACCTGCATTCCCATGAGTCACCTCGCACAAATTGCCTGCGAGAGGACTCTCACATCCGGCGAAGAAAATCTGTCGAGCTTATTGTCCTGCCTCGAGTTTTGCCGTGATCAAGCCAATCTTGTCGATTCCGGCGCCGCGCATAATATCGATAGCGCGCGCGACGTCCATGAACATCGCTTCGTTGTCGCCCTTCACAAAAGCGATTTTTTCGGCCCGTTCCTTAAAGATCTGCTCGATGCGAGGACCCAGCTGATCCCAGCTGGAATCTTCCTGGTTGATTTTGACTTTGCCGTCCTTTGAAACCTGGACGACAACAGTCTTATTCTCCAGTTCCTGATTTTGCTGCTGATTGGGATTCGGCTGAGGCACGAGAGTATCAAGCCCCTTCGGCACGAGCGGCGTGATCACCATGAAAATAATGATCAGCACAAGCAGAATATCAATCAGAGGCACTACGTTGGGCGTTGCGAGCGAACCGCCCTGCTCTCCAACTTCCATCCCCATGGCTTCATCTCCTAACGAACTGCGACCATCCCTGAACTTGCATTAGCGAGACCGCGCCGGGTGGGATCCAGCGCGGCATACCTTACACAAGCGCAAACGAATGCATCAAACTGAGCCGACTTAGTCCCCCGTCGCCCCTTCAGGAGGTTTGGGAGGAGTCTTAGCCTGAGCTTTTTCGGTGAGCAGGCCAAGGCTGTCCACGCCGGCAGAACGGATTTCGTCCACGACCGCGACGACGTCGCCATACTTGGCGCGCGCGTCGCTCTTGACGTAGACGGTCTTGTCGAGGCGATTGGTCAGCTTGTCCTTGATATCACCGGTAATGTTTTCCTTAACCGTTTTGTTGTTGTTGAGGAAGATGCTGCCATCGCGAGTGATGGCAACTACTATGGCGTCGTCCTTGTCCGCATCCTTCATCTCATGGGCATTCTGCGTCATCGCCAGATCCACCGGAGTGGTTTTCTGCAACATCGGCGTGATGACCATGAAGATGATGAGGAGGACCAACATGATGTCCGCCATCGGAATCACGTTGGGCGCAGCCATCTGCGCGCCTGCTTTTGGCTTATATGCCATGGAAACCTCTTACTTCTTCGCGCCCCGGCGAAGGATGAAGTAGTTGATTAGTTCCATCGAGGAGTTGTCCATCTCGACGTCGAAGGCTTCCACTTTGTTGGTGAAATAGTTGTACGCCCACACGGCGGGAACCGCGACGAAGAGGCCGAGCGCCGTGGTGACGAGCGCCTCAGCGATACCGCCGGCGACCGCGGACAGACCGGTAGCCTTGGTCGTGGCAATGCCCTTAAACGCGTTCAAGATGCCGACGACCGTGCCGAAGAGACCGACGAATGGAGCCGTGGAACCGATCGTGGCGAGAGCCGAAAGGCCGCGCTTCATTTCCGCATGAACGATAGCGACCGAGCGCTCGAGACCGCGCTTGGCGGCTTCGATGACGTCGCTGTCGGAAACCTGCTGCGAAGCGGACTGGAACTCGCTAAGCCCGGTTGCGACAACCTTGGCGATGTGGCTCTTCTTGTTGCGCTCGGCGATAGCGATCGCTTCATCGAGCTTGCCATCCTTGAGCGCACCGGCGACCTGCTGCACGAACACACGCGATTGCTTGCGCGCCGCGCTGTACATAAGGAAGCGGTCGATCATGACGCCAATGGAATAAATCGAGAGAAGGAAAAGGATGACGACTACGGTGAGAGCCAAGGCACCCATGTTGTGAAGCATGCTACGGATGTCCCAGCTAACTCCGGTGTCCTGAAACATTGCGGCAAAAGTGACTAGCATTCGTTTGCTCCTTATTTCTTTGCGATCCCGGGAACCGGAATGCGCGAGAGATAGATACTGATACTCAGTTCGCCGCGCTTGTCCCACGACCGGCGCGGCGCACCGTTTAAAGCGTCCCTACGAGTTCAAAGAGAAAATCACATCAATGGTGGTGTCAACTTCTACAGGCTCGCCATTGAGAAGCGTTGGACGATAGCGCCACTGGCGCACGGCGTCCAGCGCGGCTTGCACAAGCAGAGGATGGCCCGACATGACTTCTAGCTGCTGCACGCTGCCGTCCTTCGAAATAATGGCGTGCAAGCGGACCGTTCCAGAAACGCGCGTCTGGCGCGCCAGCGGAGGATAGACAGGCGAAATCTTATTGATGAGCGAAGCCTGAGTGACCGCCCCTCCCTGACGGATGCGCGTAACGTTAGGCTTCGGAGGCGGAGGCGCGCCCGCACCACCAATCACGCCACCAAGAACGCCGCCCATGCTGCCGCCCGCAACACCGCCCGGAACGCCACCCGTCATGCCCATAGCGCTCGGATCCGGTTCCGCTTCTTCCTTAATAATTTTTATATCCTTGGGGATGACCTTAGGGGCAACCAACTGATTGTTCTGCATCAGGTGGACCTGCGGCCTGACCTTAACGATTTGCTGAACGGCTGGAGGTGGCGGAGGCGGGGGCGGGGGCGGCGGGGCAACGAGCATCGTGGACAGCATCGCCTTGGGCAGCGCTTCCGTGTAAATCAAAGGAATCAAAATCAAGATCGCCAAGAGACTCACCTGAATGGCCATGGAGAGCACAACGGTCCAAGGCTTGTTCGTCTTCTTACTGGTTTGACTGGAAACCACCATTTCTTCAAACATGGTCCCTACCTCCTCCCAGCGGGTGCGAGTCGTCCTGCGGCGCTCTCACTCACGCGGGTTTTATTGCCGGTTGCGGTTCCGGTTCCTGCGGCCTCACCTTTGTCTCTCCAGTGATGCCAGAAGACAACCAGAGGCGCGGCAATGCCAAAACTGGAGTACGTTCCTACCACAATCCCCACCACCAGGGCAAAGGAGAAAGCACGAAGCACCTGGCCGCCCATCAGGAACAAAACGAGCACGGTGAGAAAGGTCAAT
>Ga0126376_10000057_pt1 | contig 43369 bp, 73 predicted proteins | sample PanSoiMetPlot_15_FD_92760 | JGI IMG/M metagenome (GOLD analysis project Ga0126376, IMG submission 92760) | Tropical forest soil microbial communities from Panama - MetaG Plot_15 | ecosystem: Environmental > Terrestrial > Soil > Tropical forest > Bulk soil | place: Panama | collected 2016-02-17 | reverse complement strand
GCCCACCACGCTCTGGCCGGGCGGGACAAACTTCCTGTTTTTCGGGGTCGCGATGTATTACGTTGGGTCGGTTGGAGCGAACGAGATTTACATCGCGTTCTATCGAGACGGTGCGCAATTGACGCCGTACCTGCACTGGACAGTATCATTCGGGAACGGCGGTGGAATCTTCCAGGTTCCGGTGCCCCTTACGTGTGCCACGTACGACAACAGTTTTGGTGCCGGGACGAGTCACTATTATCAGGTACAGGTCTACGTCGCTAACTCTAACGGCAACCTCTTGACAACGAGTGATGCTCCGGGCGGTTTGTCGATTTGGAATATGGCATAAGGAGATACAGATGCCGATCAATTATACCTGTGACGAATGCGGACACACGGCCGACTCCATGTCGGGTTGGTATAGCGTCAAGACGATGCTATACTTTGATGATCCAAATGCACCGTACCCGCCAGGCGGTCTGACTCAGCAGGGATCGCTTCCTGACAAGATTTTCGAGAAGGAGGCGTGTCGAAGCAAGTGGCTCACAGACCATGGACTATCTGCAGCAGCCTAAATGACGTGGAAGCCACTAGTAGTACCGAACGAAGCCTTTCTGCGTGATTTATGGCTTCGTTGCCAGCAGGTGCCTCTCGCGTGGCATCCTCAATGGGGAACCGTCGAATCGTTTGGTCGGTGGTTGATGCAACGGGACGCCCTGTTTTTCGCCGTGCTCGAGGGCGAGGCGATCGTTGGACTTGTGTTTGCGGAGAGAGTCTCACCAGATATGGATGCCTGGTTGGGCATCATCATGTTCGACAGAACTCTTCGCGGCCGCGAGTCCTCGATCCACGAAATCTTAACGGAAATGTTCAAGCTCGCCGGGTTGGTACGCATTTCTATGCTCGTGCCGCGCACGCGCGAGGTGGTAGCTAAACTGAGCCGAAGGCTGGGGTTCAGACATGAAGGAATCATTAGACGAGCTTACCGCTCGAAGAACGGATCATTTGAAGACTGCGATATCTTCGGACTACTTGTGGAAGACTTGTGGCGTTACAAGTCCCGAACAACTGAAGATCCTAGCCCCGATGGGACTGGAGTTCTGGAACGAGATGGGGATGCCCGGGAGGTTTGTACCGGAACTATGGATAGAATCTTGGAAGAGCTTGTTCCGGAACAGCTCCGCCCTGATAATAGGATTGACGAGGAACCAGCAGCTGATGGGAGCAATCGGGGGGATCATAGTTCGGGATCTGAATGACCATGCACTTGTTGCGATTGAACAGTTCTGGTTTGTTACCGCGGCTGCTAGAGGGCATGGTATGCGGCTCCTTGAGGAATTTGATAAGGTTGCTCGTCTTCGGGGTGCAGTGCGAGTTGTGGTTGGTCACATTCATTCTGGACGGACTGATCTCTGGCAACGAATCCTCGAGCGCAAAGGATTCACACTGTTAGAGAGCCACTATATCAAATGAAACTACATCACACTGTCGTTGACGATTTCTTCGAGGAACCGTGGGAACTGCGCGGCTGGGCTCTAGCCAAGGGGTTTCGGGATGAACAATCGCCGGTAGATGGAGTGGATTACCGGGGAGTGTGCAAGGATCCACCTTGGATATTCAGACATGAGGCGGAGGTTAAGCTGTCTTACCTGATGCGTTCCCCCGCGTTGGTAAAATTGGCTTTCCTCCGCCTCGCTATGAAAGACGTCAATCCTACACGACGTATCATCCACCTAGATCCAATGTACGCAGGATACTTGGCAACGGTTTATCTGAATCCACCTGGCGAATATCCTGAAGATTCAGGCACTTGGATATTCAAGCATACGTTAACTGGCATGGAAACTACTCCTACATGCCAGGAAGAGATTGACGTGTGGGATGCGGACGCAAATAGCTTGGACCGATGGACGATAACCGGTGTAGCGAAGCAGGAATGGAATCGGGTCGTCGTAGTCCCGACGAGCCGATACCATGCCGCTATGCCGGTGGGTGGCTTTGGAGAAGTGCCAGGAACTGGTCGAATGGTGTTCGTCGCCTTCTTCGATATATAGGAGGATCGTATGTGCGCAGTAACAGTGGCGGTGGTAGGAGCCACCGTGGCAAGTACAGCCGCTGGAGCCTACAGCGCTTATCAGCAATCGCAAGCCGCCAGTGGCGGCGGCGGTTCATTCACCGAGAAACCGCTCAAAGGCTTCGCACCTACAAAAGGGTTGCAAAGCTACACCGCGAGATTGCTCGCAGAAAACGCAACCGCACAAAGGCCTACATTGCAAGAGTACGCCGCGAGCGGGGGCACAGCTAGGTTCCCGTTTAAGGATACTGGATTCACACCTGAGGAAGCTGCAAACTTGAAGCTCATCGACCCGCACACTGGCGGACCGATGCCCTACGTCAGCGGAACTCAGACTCAGTTGACCCCAGCGCAGCAAGTGTTCCTTGGGAAGCAGCGTGCTCGCGAAGGCGCGACTGGTCCGCTGGCCCGCCTTGGTAGGCTCACCACTCAGGAGAATCGGCTTCGGGCTCGCGCAGCGACGGCTGGTCCTGCTCAGAGCGGAATGATAAGCAACAAGCTGACCAAGAATCTGCAGAAGCAGACCAAGCTTCGTGGTATCCTCGGAAGTGGAGACTAGCAATGGCTAAGCACAAAGCTGCTCCTGGTGGCAAGCAAGCGAAGCCAGGAGGTGGAGGTGGCCTCGGGCTAGGCCTCGGCTTGAATAAGCCAGGCCGAACAGCCTTCACTAGTGCGATCCAGGGAGGACAGCAGACCTGGAACACTTACATGCAGCAGCATCCCAACGTCACCAGGAAGTTGGGAAGACTCGAGACTAACCGGCCAGGATCCCGTCAAGGTCAGAATTGGGCTGCCATGACTCAGCAGTACGGTATCACCCCTGTCAAGCAGCCAGCACCATCTCCAGGTGCGGGTGCCCCACCGGCCACACCGCCGACTACTCCGCCCGCTCCTGGAACTACGATGGATCCAAATTGGTACAGCAAGTTCGTTTCGCAATACGAGCTCCCAACGCCACCCGAATTGCAGCAGGTAGCGGATGTCTCTTCGGCAGATTTGTCACGCCTTGGTGCCATGCCGCTGCCTTCGTACAACGAGCAGTTTGGTATTTACAAAGACCTGATGGAACGAGAGCTCGAGAAACAGACGGCCGACTTGACAGAGTCGTTTGGAGCTCGTGGTGGCCGTTATGGTTCCGACTTGCTAACGGCCTCCAATACTATGCGCCGACAAGGATTGCAGGATCTGTCGGCGCAGGGTATCACCGCGATGACTAACCTGAACCAACAGCGGATGCAGGAGCTCAGCGGTGCGTTGAACATGCTGCAAGGTGTCGGTGTTAGCAAGGCCAACATGATGCAGAATGCGGCGCAGACCGGGTGGCAGAATTATCTGCTGGGGACATCTCCTCCCGAGATGATGGATAAGATGCTGCAATGGTCTGCGTCCTTCACTCCGCCAGGATCCGTGGTTACTCAGAAGTGAGGTGAGTCATGGCTGGCACTCCTGAAACTGTAGTTCTCGATCCAGCGAAATTCCAGCTCGAGCAAGCGAACGCCGCTGCCATCCGCGGACGTATGTTACAAGAGACAGTCAGCGGAATCGGCAAGAGCATCATGGAAGGCGTCACTCAATACCAAGATATCAAAGATAAGGAGAACAAGCGACAACTGGCCGCCATTACAACCGCTGGTGCTCTCTCGGGTGGAATGGACAAGCTGCCGCAGGACACACTCAACCGGCTACCTGGCATCCTAGGTTTCGACCTGCCGCGTAACGAGAAAGGCGATGTGGTTGTTACCCCGGATATCCAAACCGTGGTACAGAGGTACGCTATTCAGGAGATGCAGAGGGATCCGTCTCTAGCTTCGGTGGCCGCTGGTTTCCAGAAACCTAGAGCTGATCCTTCTGAAATCGGAGCTCAGTTCACTCTCGAGAATATGCGGGAGGCTGCTGATCGCGAAAGGACCGATAAGCAGATAGCCCAGAATAGGGAGGATAACGCGACCAGAATCAAAGTCGCTGAGATGGAGCGCCAGACCCGTCTTGAGGAAAAGAAGATGGAGACTGGCAAGACGAAGCCCGAGGATCAACTATCGCCGTATGTGCTGGATCCACAGAGCAACAATATCATGACGGAACAGCAATGGTACACCGCACATCCTGGCCAGCAGATTCCGCCGAAGATGACGTACCGGGATGTGAGCACACATACCGCGGTACAAACTGGTAACGCTAACGCCCAAGCAAAGAGCTCTGCGGCGTTAGCTAACCAGGCTCGAGCTGCCAAACTTAACTACGACTTGCAGCGGGCCATGACAGATCCGACTCCGGAGATGCAAGCGAAGGTCAAACTACTGACCGACATGGCCAAATTGTCTCTGGGTACCGGCAAGGACGCAGACTTTATCAAGCCCATCTTCGAGAACGAGATGAAAGATTGGATGCGGAAGAATGGATGGGGCGAGGATGATATCAAATCTGCTCTTGAGATGGCTGGCCCGGGTGGTCTCGCCGGCATGTGGAACTCTATGTGGGACTACTTCAAAGGCCAGACCGCTGTTGCTTCGCCGCCTCTAGCCAAGGACCCGCGGGCCGGTGAGGATCCGAATCTTCAGGGCAAACCGGCTGGTGGCACGGTACTCAAGGGTAATGATGCTAAGAAGTTCCTGGGGATCCCGTAATGGCTATCATTGAATTTCCGAACGGCGTTCAGGTCGATGTTGGGGATAATCCCAGCGACGAAGTTAAGCAGGCCGTTGCCCGTAAATTCAAGGAACTTGAACACGCTACTAGCACTCCCACGACGAGTGCGCCTCCAGTAAGCGTATCGGAAACACCCACTAGCGATACTCCTCCTCCGAAGGAGGGTGCTGGATGGACACCCACGATAGTTCGTACTATCGGTCCACCTGCCGTTGGATTGACTGCTGCCGCGGGCGTAAGTCTGCTGGGTGCTCCGGAATTAGCTCCTATAGCGTATAAGGTTGGATCTGGAGTCGGCGGCGCGCTTAGTGATATCGAAGCTCAGCGAGAGGAAATCGCGGGCGGAGATCGGCCGTCATACAATCCTACTCGTACTTTGGCCGAGGGTGCCACGAACACCTTGTTCGCTTCTGTACCCGGTGGTAATTCGTTCCTGCCAAGATTTCTGATCACAGGCGGCCTGGGAGCTGTAAGCAACACGGCTATCAGTATCTCTGAGGGCAATGGAATCCCAAGTGGCGGCCAGCAGGCCCTGTCGTTTCTCTCGGCTGGTTCGCTAACAATCTTGCCGCACCTGTGGGAAGTTCGCCGGACAGCCATCCGCGAGATAGCAGGCACTGGTGAACTTGCTGACAAGGTTGAGACTGTCATTGGACCTAAGGCCCCTAAGATGGGGCCGGACGGTGAGCCAACTGAGATCCCGAAGAGCGTTATACTCGATCAACATGGGAAACCGATTGACGAGGACTTCGTACCCAGCAGCGCCCGGCGTGTTACTATAGGTCCAGGAGAAGCGAAGCAACAAGCCCTCGATCAGTGGATGATGCAGCGTCGGCCCTCCATGTTCTTCGATGTTCCGGAGGTATCTAATCCTCCTCACGTGAACGAAATCCCGGAGGGTATGAATATCTTCGAAGAAGATGGAGGGATGCAAGCCCTCAAAGAATTAGCCGGCATACATGATATGCCAGAGGAGAGACAAACTTTCGGTAAGCCATCTGACTTTACGATGGGTTATACTAGGTGGCGAGGTCGCACCAAAGACTTCATGGCCGCGTTGCAGCGAGATACCGGCTATCCTGTCTTCGAGGATTACGACAATCTATCACGACTCAATAAGAAATGGCAGGTAGAAAAGAACGCCCTAGTAGATGACGCAATCAAGGCGTTTAGGGGTGTTAATAACGACGGACAACTTCAGATAGCACAGGCTCTCATGGATCCTAGCGGCAACATGGTCGACGCGTTGCCAAAGAGCTTGCGTGCCAAGGCTCAAGCTATCAAGGGTATATCCGATAAAGCACTCGAGCCGCTTGGGATGACTGCAGATCAATTCTGGGGAGATTTCCTACCCAGAATGAATCGCGGTGAGATGGACGCACTGGCGGAACAGTATCCCAAGATGGTCGACTTGGTAGGCGCATCCAAAGTCAAAACTAATAACCCGAACCCAGCGCACCTTCTCGGGGACGTAATCAATCAGGGTACTTTCGAAGGTAATTTAGGGGAGTATGTCCGCGGTTTGACTAGCAAGTATTCGGGCAACATGGACATACCTGTTGAGGTTCGACAGGCTATGGGTCGTACTATAAACGCTTTGGATGGTACGAAGGATAGTGTCACTAGAGATCTAGGCAAAGTTTTTTCATCCGCATTCGCCAAGTTCGGTCTAAAGGTAGACGGTTACGATATGGCGAATCGGATGGTAACACTTCCGTATTCAGCCCTACTTGGTGCCCGACCCGGGCCGGTCATCCGCAACGCGATGCAGACGATTCAGACCACTATTCCTATGCTCGGTCCTCGGTGGACCGCGCAAGGTTTCAAGCAGGTACTAACGCAGGATGGCCGCAAGTTAGTTGAACAGTCGGGTGTGGCCGCCGACATGCTGATGCAGAAACTTCGTATCCTAGGTGAAGGTCGCGCTAGTCAGATGTTGGACCGGGGCCTCAATGCGTCGATGGCTCCATTCGAATCTGTGGAGGGACTGAACCGCGGGATACCGTATTTGGGCCAGCGGGCCAAGACTCTATGGGCTGCCGAGATCGCAGGGGGCGATGTAGCGAAGTTTATTACCAAGAGCGGAATTAGCCGGTTCCTGCCGGAAGAGGTTAACGTACTCGCTGGGATGTACAAGCAGGGCAGGATCGCCGAGGTCGCCGACAGGGCGGGCCAGATTCTCACAGATGATACGCAGTTCATGTATAGCAACATGGAGAAACCCGAGTTCCTACGTGGCTCAACTGGTCGATACCTTGGTGGATTTGGGAACTGGGCGTTGCAGTACGGAACGTATCTAGGTAAGATGCTCCAGGGAGGCGCTGGCCCGCAATCCGATTGGAGCAGAGCCGTCACTCTAGGTAGGTTCTTCGCAACTAATGCTGCGCTGGTCAGTACGTTCTACGGTATAGGTAAGTATTTCGGCGACAGGAATGCCCTCATGGACACCCTTGGTTGGACGTTCGTAGCACCGGCTATCTATACCGGTTCGCCAGTCTACGATGTTCTGAAGAAAGGTGCGGAGGCAACGTTCAGCACAATGCGTGGTGAGAATGTGTTGGGGACGCAGAAAGGTTGGGCTACAGCAGCGCAGAAGAGTTTCTTCCGGGAAGCTGCCACTATGTTTATCCCCGGCGCATCGCCGGTCCTCGAGTGGATGAAGGCACGCGAGGAGCCGACGACACGCGAGGCCGCAGGTCGGTGGTTAGGATTCAAGCACGGGCCGGTACCTAAGTCGAAAACCTTTGGGGAGTTCAAGACGAATGTCAAACCTTTCGGACAGTTTGGACGTTTCTAATAAACTCGGAAATCGGTCGGCGCTATTGCGTCGCTGCGAATGTGGGGCACTCCTTCATAAGTTCTCCTTCGAGGAGAGCGTTACCTGCCAGGGGTGCGGGGGTGAGTGGACAGCAGTCGAGCTGGCTCGCGTAGCGCCGATCACTTGACCCATCCGCTCCTGAAGTTTTCTGGGCGGATATAAATAGTTAATGGCTTCTCCATGCCGCCCTGTATAGTGGCAGCGACGATTGCCATTGAAAGATTAAGGCGTACTATGGCGCCTTCGGTATGCGGTAGGGGGATCATATCCATCGAGCCGATGTTGACGCACTTGTACCGGATCCTATTGGTGCCGGTCCAGGTCCGATTGAGCAGCGCTACCTCCTCTGCCGGAACAACGTGAACCATACGCTTCTTGTAGCCAACCAGATCAGTGATCTCCTTGATTAGAGGCTTAGTACGCTGTACTTGGATCGAGCGGTTCAAGGCGCTAGTTTCCCTAATACCATACTGTGGTTCACCTTCGGCGTCATAGCCTAACATGGTGAAATCAATCTTAGCCATGGTATCCAACTCCTACGAGTTTTCAGGATGTGAAATGCCAAGAAATTTATTCCCTAAAGCCGCGGCCGACCCAGACGTAGACAGTGTAGTTCTCCTTGTCTCGCACCACCATGCCAGCCTGGATCAATGTGTCGATGACCCCACGGAACTCTTGGGCGTTGGCGTACTGTGCTACCTTGCGGAGCAGATCGCTATGCGGCATCCGCGAATGGTGCGAGAGTATGCGGCTAACCATATCCATGACTCCGCGGCTGGCATTATTCGAACCGACACCATCAAGGGCGCCGGGCAGATTCTTCTCGAGGCTCTCCACGAGATCTATGGCAGCGTCGATGTGCTGGTCGAGTACGATCCGATCGCCACTCATCTCGGCAGCACACAGACTCATTGAAAGGCGCAGCGCATGATCATGTTTTCTACCGACGAAGCCGTCCATCCGCTTATCCTCGGGCGGCGTGATAGATTCGTACCACTTATCGTAGATTTTCCTGGCAGCGGGATCGAGAGTAAATTCACCGCCATGCATCATGATGTAACTAGCACCGCGCCTCAAACCCTCGAGGTTTGCTATGTCTTCAGGGGTGAGAGTTTGGAAATCTCGGCGAGGCTTCTCAGTGTCGGCCTGGTAGACCAGGAGGATACGACTCATAAAGCCGCCGCCGAACGACGTATCCGGGAGCACTTTGTCGAGGGTTTCCGGAGTAGTGGCAGCGAGGACGACCACGTAGATATCTCGCATGGTGAGCTTACCATGCTTGAACGTGTCCCACGTGAACGTCGGCGGGGCATCAAAGAACTTGGTAAGAGTATCAATGAGCTTATCACCTTGCTGATCTCTAGTGAGGAAGACCGCGAGCTCATCCGCCTTGACAAGCGTCGTTTGCTGTTCTGCATTTGCTGGTATTACGTGACTGTGGACGAACTTCTCGGACGAAGTTTTTCCATCGACAATGCGGATGTCTGTTACATCGCGCAGTGTACCATTAGCGATGTTGATGCTAGTTGACTTTCTGCATCGTGCCGAACCCGCCACAAGGACGGTAAATAGATTCGGATAAAGGCGATAGTATCCTTTCTCCAGATAGGACTTACGACCTAGTAAGGCCGATATAATAGTCAGACCGCTCCAGAGATGAAACATCGCCGGGGATTCGTGTTGGTGAGTGAATTCCATGTACTGGGTCAACCAACTCATCCGCAGCAATCTCCACGGGTTTCATATCTCGCCAGTTTGGCCCTGCCTTTATGTCTACGGGGATCAAGAATGTACGACCGTTGAGGGTAAGTGGAACGTCAAACGCCGCCTGAAGCGCCGCGTAGCAGTCCCGCTCCCGTTCCAATGGGTACTCGATCCCGACGAAATCGTGGACCTGGAGGACCATCCTCCACCCCCACGTATCCAACCGGCGAAATGCCAGGTTTGTGATTCCTACCACACTGCTCTGTGGCCTATACGAATATCCGATTCGGAACAGAGCATCATCCATTCGGCCCATGAAGAACCGACGCCTACCGAGGGCGTCGTACAATGTCCGCTTAGTTCGTATTTCCTCACGCAACCGCGCTTGCCACCTGCCACGGACGGCGGGGAATCTCTCGTGGTAGCCCTCGAGGAAATACGTAGCTTTACGCTTTGGCTGATGGATACCCCGAACACTGATGTCCTCGATGTCTATACCTTTGAGTCGGAGGACAGTGATGAGTTTGTCGGGTCCCATCCCATAGTTGCTAGCATGGCAAACTTGCTTGAAGCAATCGCGATAGAGCTTGGCCGTTTCTTTGGCCTGCTCTGCAAACTTTAAACCTAGAACGTGCTCGCCTAGATCCACATACAGATCAAATCCTTGAGTCTCGAAAGCATGGATCAACCCAGCGTCCGCCGAGTCGTAGCCAACAAACATCGCCTCGGCACGGCGGAGATCTGCTCCCATCAGACCGCAACCCGCACTAGCGCGGAAGACGTTCCGGAAGTGCACTGGCACATTCTGGAGTTGGGGGCCGAGTCGGCCATCCAGATCTTTGGGCGCACGACTGGATAGCCGGCCCGAATCCGTACCATGGATCAGGTAAGCTGCCCTATAGCGACCATCTTGCGATGTTTCCAATTGCATGAAGCCGGAGAGCAGAGTACGTCGCTCCCGTATATCCAAGATGAGCTTGAACAGGTCTGCATAGGGCGATCCGTAGGCCAGGGTGCGAAGTGTATCTTCGTCCGTCGCTGGTGCACCGCCCTTCTTAGTGCGCTTCTTGATTGGCAGATGCAACTTATCGTGGAGCAGATACCTAAGATGAACGGTAGATCGCACGTTGCAATCAAAACCGACGGCACGCTTGAGTCGTCCTTGGAGGACCTTATTCTCGAGCTCGAGCCTTTGTTTCCTGTCCTTGAGAGCGTCGGAGTCGATCTCAAGGCCGTTGCCCTGCATACGCCACACCGGGTCAATCATCTGATTCGTGTGGGTATGATAGTAGTCGGCTTGCCCGAACTCTTTGAGCTCTTGTCGGAGGCCCACAGCAGACTCGATCGTTACAGCGACATCCTTGCAGTTGTAGATCCAGTGTTCGGTCCACGCATGTGGCGCATCTTCGCCGAGGTGCCCCTCATGTTTGTAATACGGCTCCTCCGTGTAGCAGCTAGAAATGAATCCTAGATCATGACCGCCGGAGAAGTTATCCTTGCCCTCATCTGTCTTCAACTTCATGCCGGCCTCTGGCCACAACAAATGATGGGCCAGCATTGTGTCGAAAACTATGCGGATGTTCCTAAAGCCGAACTTGGTCAATACCCACTTGTCGAATCCAACGTTCTGACCTACGATGCCGCAGCGGTCAAACATCTTCTGCAGTTCCCTCACGACTACTACCCGCTCGCTAACGTTCATGCTACCGCGGGTGAATGGGATGCAGATGATGTCGCGGCTGCTTCGCATATCTCCAACACCGACGCACCAGATGTGATGATTCAACCTGCTGCATTCGATGTCCACGCACGCCTCGTCACCTATGGTGCGCAGAAAATCTACGCATTGGTCTAACGGGGGATCTATTATGAAATTCCTCGTTGGCCTGCGGATCTCAGGGAACGCCGCCTGCGCGACGGCCCTGCGGAGATCAGCGTCTAGAATGTATCGGCGCTCGTACGTTCGTAGAATGTTGGCTGGATGCCACGCGGCTACAACTTTGCGGCCGGGCAACAGCGTAGATTCGATGATAGATCCTCTCCAACTATCTATCCCGCGGAGGCCGCACACAGCTTGCAGGGCCTCATTACCTAACGCAAGGATCACGTTGGCAGGATACTTTTCCAGTTCAGCTTTAAGGCGGGGCAATGCATCTCGAATTTCTACTGGTGTAGGCAAGGCTCGTTCAGGATCAAACGTCAGGACCGCGTTTGTTACGAGGCATTGAGTACGCGAAACTCCGTGGTGGCTCAATAACTTCCAGAGTTCCGAGCCCGAGCCGCCGACGAAAGGATGCCCGAGCCTGGCTTCCTCCTTGCCAGGCCGGGCACCAACTATCGCCAGCTTTGCTTGCCCCAGAGGGGGATCAGGCGGAACTACTATCATCCACCGCCTCCGGCGGGGCAGTGCCCTGCTCGATAGTTCCGATCGTCAGGGCTAGCCGGTCCACGATCCGCTGGTAGTATACATCTTCGAGCTCCATCCCATAGATCTTGCAACCTACTTCGAGAGCCGCCACCAGCGTTGAGCCGGAGCCGGCGTATGGATCCATAACCACCTCTCCTTTCACGCATGATGCTTGGATTATTTGCCGGAGTAGCATCGTTGGTTTCTCAGTTGGATGTGTCTTCTGACCCGGCGGAACAGTGTTCGTGATGATGTAATTGTGACCCTGCGGCTTGACCAAGTGACGGCCACGGTTGACAAAGAAGAAAGGCTCGTAACTGTAAACCCACCGCTCATTTGGATCACCGATACCCGATGTGTTCTTGATCCACACAATCGGTGTCGATTCCACAGCATCCTCTCCAAAATGACGTATGAGAATCTCATGGATCTCATCGTACCAATTGTGGTGAAAGAAGATGTAAGCATGGCCGTTGAGCTTTAGTACCCGTGCACATTGCTCCATCACCTTGTCGAACTTATCGAGGACCTTATGTGGATCGTCGTCGTACATCCCGCCCTCGTGCTCCGCGAGGCGACGGCCAGACGTTATCTGGCCCTCCCCCTTGAACATCGACAGAGCATATGGAGGATCGGTGACGATACAGTCGATGATGGCGGGATCCATGTGGCGGATTACGAACTCAGCATCACCGCGATACATCAGCCCATACCCCTTGAAGCCAGCCTTTTTCACGAGGGGCTCTACTGGCGCAGACGGATGGACAGGTGGCGGAGTTACCGTCTTCACACCAGCCGGCGGGACGATGTTGTCCAGGGTCGCGGACTCTTCCTCCTCCGCCGAGTGTCCGATCTCGGCATTGCGGCGGCGGGCTTGTTCCTCTCTGATTTGATGGCTGACCATGCGGCGCCATTGCTTAAACGCTGCGCTCTTCGTCTTCTCGAAAGCGAGTTTGGGAAACTGGCGCAGTCCCTTGGCGAGCTGAAGATCTTGGCTAATGGAACCGGCGCTGCGTTCGAACTGTTCCACCGCGTCTTTGACTCCGAAACCTTCGCTGCCATCCGTGCCGGGGGTCCGGGTGCCGTACCGTTCAATCTTCAGGTTGTACAGCTTCTCGAGCGCGAGAACTTCTTCGGGCCAGGTGAATTCTTTGCGCCGCAGATTCTCTTCGAGCTCGACCTCCTTTCTACCGATCTCGTCCAGATCCGCCATGTACGTCGCTTCTATCTCGGGCCAGCCCAGCATCATGGCTGCCTTGAGCCGGCGCTCTCCCGCGACGAGATCACCATCACCATCGAGGATGATGGGCTGTAGCTGACCCAGCCGGCTCATAGAGCTAGCTAGATTATCTAGATCACCGTAATCAACTCGGGCACGAGGTCCGACGGTGATCTTGGATATCTCTACCTTCGGCATTCGTCACCTCCACTTACGAGCTAAATATACTCCGAGTAGATAGCAGAAAAATATCCACAGAGAGGTAAGTATGATCTCAGTCATAGTGAAGGGGAGCCTCGCCATGCTCCCGCGTCCATCTGATTAGCCCACTACGGTTCACTTCACAGGGAAGTCTCACTGTCTCACAACAGCTCTTCCCTCCATTACTACGTAAGCACGATGGATTTCCGGCTGGCCAAGCCGGCTACTTCTTACCGGATTCGAACATGAGACCTGCGATTGCCAGCAATGAGCTAGCAATGGACGCTAGATACGCAAGCTGAACTTCCTCAGGCGTCTCCAGCTCAGGCTCGCAGAGAACCCGGTTGATACCTTGAGCCGCGTTGGTGATAAGTTGATCGATGTCGGATCTTGTCATTTCGCGACGGCCTTGTACGGTCCCTCGCAGCGGTTCTGCTTCTCACCGTTGTACTCCTCGATGGTGAGCACTCCGCCGAACTCACAGCCGTGCAGGTCCGTGGTGTCGAAGCCCTCGGGATTGAACTCGGAGCCCATGCACGCCTTATAGAGGTTCTTGAGATTCCAGAGTGCCTGCGGCTTGAGGGAATTCTGCAGCCACACGGGCCTCTTGTTCTCGGAGTCGATCACCTCCAGCCGCCAGGCGATGTACTGCGAGTCCTTGGCCTTTGTCTCGCGGAGATCGGAGCCGACGATCCTGAGGTTCGTCCTGCCTTCAGGGTGAATGTCGCCACTCTGATCCTCCACGTCGTTCAGGTTCACGTTGATGAACGCCACTTGGACCTTCCTTTCGAGGAGCCGTTGTAGGGCCACCATTAGCCCGTTCATACGTTCCTCCATGCCGGCATCGCCGGCGGTTAAACTTTCTGGATCACCTTTTCGAGGTCTTCCTCAACAGCAAAACCGCGAGTAGTACGGGCAATATACCTTCTGGAAGCGGTAGTAAGAACCCGATACTTGCCAGCGCTATTGCGACCTTCGAAATAATAGACCTCATTGAAGTCCTTGGGAAGCTTCTCGCCTGACTGGCCAGGTATCGACGGAATGGTGCGAACCTCCTTGGTCAACTCATCTTCCCTTGTGATCGTGTGAGCAATCATGATCCTCTTGCCGGGCAACGACAGGAAACCGGCCCTGAACTCCTCCACGCAGCTAGCGAACACACCCCACAATTGCTGGGTGAATGAGCTAACCAGATGGTGATGGCAAATCAGTCGCATTAGATGCTCTACGGTGGTGGTCATGGTGTCGAGGATGTATAGCTGATGTAGTGGATTCGGGCTGGCGATGGTTTGGTTGATCGCATCCACGAGCTCGAGATAACCGCGCGGATCAGGTGGAATGAATCCCTGAGTGCCAGGTATCGCTTTACCTTTCTCGTCCTTCCGCTCCACGCGAACCACGTTGATCGTGTTCGTGCCCGACAGGGTGGCGGTTGGGCACCAGACATCGACACGGGAGACCAACGCGGCGTCAAGGTTCGTCATGCTCGAGAGCTTGCGATCCATGTCGAACACGAGCGCTCGACCCTCGATGTTACGCAGGGCCTCGATCGCCGCGGTGGTCTTGCCCGAACCGGGGGGACCATAGAACAAGTACGCCGCCTGTACATCTGACAATACAAGCGGCGCATACTCGAATGATCTAGCTTGCAACTCCTTCATTTCGGCTCCTTGCCTATGTTAGTTGGATCCCACGGCTCAACCTTGAACTGTGCTTCGATGATCCCAGCGCGAGCGTTGGCCGCCACTGTGCAGAGATCCCAGTACTCACACTGGCGGTTGTAATCGAAGCATCCCTTGGGGTTCTGTGGCCACCACTGATTCTGCCGGTAACTGCGAATCTCCATTACGGCTGCCCGGATAGTAGTGTACCACTCGTCGAAGTCCGCCTGGTTGCGCGTCGTTATGCGACGCACGAAGTGCTTGTCCGGCTCGACGGGCTTCGCGCCCCGCGGGACGACCAACGTATTGACGATCGCTTTGGTCACGGGCTCTCCGACCGTGTTACTGGCGGCCAGCATATAGCCCGTCAGCTGAGTGTGGATCCTGAAGCCGCGATGATAGTTATCGCTGACCTGGCCGGCAGTCTTGTGATCGGTTATGTGCCAATCGGGCCAGGTAACCAGCAGGTCGATCTTGCCTACGAAATAGTAATCGTCGATCGGGAAGATGGCCGGCTGCTCGATCGCGTGAACCTTGAATGGTTCATCGCGATAGTGCTCGAGATACTTAGCCAAGAGGCGTAGGCCAGTAACCTGCATGCGCCTCTCAGTCTCGAGGTTTGAGGGGAAGCCGCGTAGGAACGCGGCAAATAGAGCACGGGTTTTGCCCTCCCGACAGAATGGACAATCTTCATCCATTGGGTTGCGATGAGGGCAGTCCACCATCTCCCAGCCCACGCCCTTATAGTGCAGCTCGAGAGCTGAGTGGATCGCGCTACCAAATGTTAGCGCGTCGTTGTTGGATCCGCCATCGGCGGGGACCAGATGTAGCTCGTGCCGGTAGTAATACCTTCGTGGACACGTTAAGAATAGGTCGATGCGCGAGGCATCATACCATTCGGCATCGCCTATTAAGTCCCGAAGATTCTTCGGAACGCTCATGATTGGATCGCTCATGCTTGGCGCCGAGCCTCTACCTCCTGGTTAAAGTCCTCCAGGCAGTCCGAACAAATAGGACCGAGTGGAGTACGGACGATGATGAGAGCCTCCGTGTTGCAAACCTCACAGACGGAGGCGTTCTTACCCGACAGGATACCGTGCAGCTCGCGGGCGAACCACTCAACATCACCGATCGGAAGCTCCACGTGACCCTGCCAGTTCAGTTGGAGGATCAGGTTCACTAGAGCCTTTGTCGATAGTACCTTCATCGGCTTCCTCTGTTATTACGCCGAGGATGTCCTCCTGACGAACGATAGTCATCTCCTCTTCGTTCAACTTAATGTCAGCTCCGGCGTACTTTCCGAACAGAACCTTGTCGCCTACGTCGAACGTCTCATGACAGTCGGGTCCTATAGCGACAACTATCCCGGTTGTGGGCCTCGTCTTGCCGATATCCGGAATGATAATCAGCCCCGAGGCCGTTCGCTTTTCGCCGCCTTCAGTATCGGGTCGGATGAGAACCCGATCGGCGCACGGATGGAACTCAGTCGGCATAGGTTTGAATTCTCCTAGGATCCGCGCACAACGCCGGTCGTTGTCGCGGAGCCATGCCTCGCGCCACTCTCGGTATAAGCGTTGGCGAATTGTCTTCTCGACGTTATAGGTATCCATCTGCCTTTGGCAGATGATACAATTCTCGTCGAACAGCTCGCCTTGTTCGTGAACGCTCATTACTCTATTCCGAGTGCGTCCTTCCACGAAGCTCGTGACTTCTTGGCCTTCACTTCACGGACGGGTTTCGGAGCCTTCGGTATCGGCGATGGGGCAACTTGGATGGAGTCAAGCATCTCGAGTTCAGCTTGTAACTCCTCGTCAGTCATCTCAGTGATGGACTTGGTTGACATGCTTCACCTCCCCGGGTAGGGGGCCCCGAAGGGCCCCCTTGCCGCGGGTGCGGACGGGCTCGTCAGAGCCCCAACTCCTCCAGGTACTTGGCACGGACGCGAGGAGCGGCCTCGCCGGACTCGGCCTGCAGCTCGCTGCGGGCCTCCGCCTGGAGCGAGATCACCAGCGACTGGATGAACCGCTTGAACACCTCCTTGTCGCCGTAGATGGCGATCGCATCGACGAGGCGATACGGGAGGGGGCGCTCGATGGTGGTCTCCTTCTTCTCTCCGTTGACCTTGGTGGAAACCTCGATCGGGCAGGTGCGAACCTCCGCCTTGTCCTTCTCCGGAATCTCGAGTGTGGGCATTGCTGAACCTTTCATTGTTGGACGCGGTGCATACCCCGCGCGTGTTGCCTTACACCTGTATGCAGGTTCTACGAGTTTTCAGGATGTGAAAAGCTAAGGTCAGGACGAAGTACGCTCTTTGATATCCAGCGCCAGCGTTTCCAACCTCTCACCAAGAGCGGCGAGACGATCATTCTTTTCGGGCTCTCGCTCGCCCTCGATCTCTTTTGAAAGGATTTCCTCAACGATGTCTACCACCTTGGCAAGTATCTCCAGCATCGCCCTTCCTTTCAGCAACTCAGCTACGGTGATCAATTTGACCAACCGTTGATACATGAGGCTACGGTGCCACCTGTTGTGCTCAGCTACACTTATGATTGTAAGGTTCGTGAAGTCGTTGTTACTGTGGTTCCCGTCGATATGATGAATCACATCGATTCGGCGTAGCTGTCGTCCGATGAGTTCTTGGATCTTCCTCCTAAGAATCATGTCAACTCGTCCGCCCATTGCGATCCAATCCTCCTCCATGGCACTTGCAATTGCGGGGCCAATCAATACTGAATATTGAATTGAGGATAGGGGACCATTGCCCGTAGCGACAAGAAGCCGCTTTATAATCGTGGAACCTCCACCTGGGGGTTGAGGTCCCCTAATCCTCTGATGGCTTCGTGATGCCAGTATAGATGACACCTTTGCACATACCGCAAGAGTATTTAAGCTTCCAAATCATCTCCTTTCTGTATGGCCCGGCTTTGATCCAGGCCATATTGCGTTCTACCTCCTCGCATTCGGGTGAGTCCACCTCGAATGTGTGCGTCCCGAACGGACGTTTGCCAGAATGGGTTGCGGTTAAGATTACCTTTTGAAGGATGTTTGGTCCCATACCCTATGCAGCCCCTCCTACATCTACAACTACTTGACTAGTTTCCTAGCCCTTCCTTTCCCCTCAATCCTGACGATTCCCATCTTGATGAGTTCTGGGACTACGTTGACGTTGACCCAGCCCTTGTGTAAGTTCAGGTGCTTGGCCAGGTCAGATGCGGTGAACTTGTCGTGCTCCTTGACGAACTGTTCTACGTCAGTTAGGTTCCATGTGAACCTCGTCCGGCCCCTTAACTTGGATGGGCCGAGCTTGCGTTTCGGTTTGCTCTTTTCCTCCGCGGGGTGATGACTCCACTTGAAGTTCCTCACCGTCTGCGTTGCGTGCTTCCCGCAGAAGTCACGTTGAATACCACCTTCGATGTCTCGCACGTCCGCCAGCACCATAGTAACGGTTGCCGGGTTGTGCACTCTGCAATGGTCGCAGATCAGAACTGTCGCTCTTGCCACTGGTTCTGGTCTCCTCTAGTATAACGGCGCGAGCGCCGGCTTGATCGTGACCAGCAAGGAACCGCCTGTAGCCGGGCTCCAGATGATACGATCGTGAAAGTTGTACCCCGTTCATCTTCCACCTGTCAGTGCGTACAGCACCGCAGCGGAGACACTCGAGGGTGATCTTCCGTGCGTCCTTCGCCACGATCAGCGTGGGACCGCGGACCCGCCAGGCGTGATTATTCAACGCCCTGCAGAGAACTAACTGTCTCAATTCGTCGCCTCGCTTTCTTCCTCTCCTTGAGGAACTTCGGATAGCATCGCCTCCGGTGGAATATCTGACCCTTTCTTAGGCCGGTGCTTTCTTTGTGCTTCAAGACTGGCAGTCCACAATATCCGCAGAACTGCCATCTACCTGGCATCTTCATTTACGTCTCCACTGTGCCATCTCTATACCGATGGCTACGGCCTCCTCTAGGTTGAATGTTTTGAAGGATGGTTCTCGCTTCCCTAGGTACTTCACAGTGTACTCGCCGTCCGGCGATACTGTGATCACCATGCCTTGCGCTCTCAATATAGTTTCTGCCTCCTTCTCTGTCATGACATCCCCATTTCTCTCCTCATGCGGTCCATAGCTTCGAACAATTTCTTCTCGAGAGCTTTCTGAAAGAGATATGTTTCGTAGTCCTTGTCTACTGCTCTTATCGCATCTTCTGGTCCGTACGTTTCTACGATGGACACCGAAAAGACCATAGTTAACGTAGCAAGCTCGTTGGGCTGCAGATCTATTGTCACTTCAACCAACCTTTCTGCATGGCAATCCATGCGGTGAAGACCACTTGTCCTACGTCGCCCTCGATTGAGGTCGTTGTGATCTCGGAGTCGTGGTGCATTTGTGAGAAGGGCAACCACTGGGGCATGCTGACGTTAGGGATCTTGAGCTTGATCGCCTTCTCGGACTTGGTCATGACGGTTACGTCGTCGAGCATCCAGTACTTCGAATCGTGCGGCCAGGGTTGGATCGGCACAGCACCTGATGGTTCTCCGCCGACCTTGGACCAGAACTGTGAGCGAGTGCGCTTGCCCGGTGCTTCCTCGCGTTCTCGCGCGGCTCGAGCCTGGCGTTCTTGCTCGGCTTGCCGGTGACGAGCTTGTTCGGCTCGCATCTTCTGTGCCCAGTACTCGCGATCTGTAAAGCGACTCGAGTATTCGGCGCTCCCGGCGCTGAGAAATTTTTCCAAATGCGCTTTCGTAGCGTTGAGTACCAACATCTCTTCATGACTTCCGCCTAGATCCGGGTGGTATTTCTTGGTTAGGCGGATAAAGCCCGTCTTTATGATTTCCAGGGCCACCTCCTTGTTCCACTTTACGTCTGCCACGTCGCCTCCTTGGTTTGTTAGGTTCCAGCAAGAGTTTGCGCCGGCGTTTGATTTCTAAGCCGCGCTGACGGGACAATCGGTACCTGGTTGGTGCCACTTGCCACAGCCCTTGTGTACCGCTCGGCCGGATAGGCACGAGGTGTGCGAGTAGATCGGCCGCCCGGTCCTATTACGCATTAGAAGCTGACGCTTGTACTTCCAATTGTGGCAAGAAGGGCAGATGTCGAACACTTTGGCCCAACCCATCTGCTTGTGGCCAGTTATCTCGCTGTCGGGACCTTCCCAGCCGCAGAGCTGACACGTTGAGCGGTACTCCCACCAGTCACCACTGGGGTGCCGCATCGTCTTTCCCTTTGCACCAGTTCCAGCCGCAGTGTGGACAAGGAACGTCGTCGATGTCGTCGCCCGGCCATGCAAGCTCCATGCAACGAGGGCATTTGCCGGCCTCCGAGCACTCGCAGATATCGAAATCGGGCGGCGTCTCCCGATTGCCAGGGTGATGGAAACCGCCGGCACCCTCGCAGGTCTGGCAGTGGTTCGGCCAGCGTTCGCGCCATGCTTTGTTTTCCACGGCGATCTCGGCGCAGTAATCTTCGAACGCCTGGAACGTTTCGTCTTCGTTGTTCTTGCTCATTTAGACTCCCTATGATGAACGTTGATGTCCAGGCCGCTAGGTGTATGTAACGTCTGGGTTGTCGGATTCCAGCGCATGACGAACACGTTGTACTGACGAATGACGCTGGCGCACACTTCGCAGTGGAATTTTGGTGGCGTTTGATGCCTGTGTCGTTGACCCCACGAGGGCTTCCGTTGCTTGAGTTTCACGGTTTCTCCACACTGAGGATTTCATCGACGATGCTGATGGCTCCGTCGATGTCGAGATCGGTGATGGCGGAGAGCTTGGTGCCCTTCTCACCCTCCTGAACCTTCTCGCTCAGATTGTCGTACTGCTCCTGGAACTCGTCCTGCATCTCCTTGAGTGTTGCGAGCGCTGATGCTGCGGCGTTCGCCTCTGCCAGCCACTCTTTCCAGTTAGGCATCTTTGTCCTCCCGCATCGGGTTGAGTCCCTTGAACATGAGGCACTGTAGGCAGATATCGGCGTACTGATCCGGCTTCGCGAGTTCCTCGCGGTGGCCGGGCAGGGCGTGAACTTCAATGGTCGCTACGGCTGCCTGCCGTTTGAAGGGATCAGGATCCTTGCAGACGTCGCAAATTCTCATGCTAATTGTCTCCCTCGTTACGATTGTCGAAGATGATGGTGTCCTCAATATCATGTAGCGCGTTGGTGGTCTCCTCCTTCTGATGTTAGTCGTCTCCGAAGGTAAAGGTTGTGTTGCCATCTGGCTGGACGGTGATGTGGTTGCCGTGGCCGGTGTCAAAATCGGTTGCGTTTCCGTGCGGAGTCACGACGATCGTCGTGTCTGAGTCACCACGGAAGCCGAACGATGGACCTGCAGGGTCACCGAGAGTGATGTTATCGTGACCTCGAGGCGGGATGACAATTGCCGCCCCACCGCCCCACCCCACCCCGCTCAGCGACAACAGGGCGAGAGCTGCTAGACACACTTGTCGCATGGCGTCCTCGTGTACGCGAACGTGGCGCAGGTGTCGCGCGGATGTGTGTCATCTAGCGGGGTACAGTGCTTGATAGACCAGGCGATGCCTTCCGCTGCCTGGTGCTCGAGTTCGACCAGCGGACCCCACTGCGTGCCCATCACGCGGGACACAACGCCGGTGGTACCACCGCCTTGCGGTGTCTTCACTACTACAGTGCGACCGACCAGTGGATGTTCGTATTGTTCTGGATACGTTTCGCGGTGCGTCTTATTCATAATCATCCTCCCTGAAGTTGTGAACCAGTTTGGGTCGTACGCCAACCATCTCAACAACGACCTCGCCGTTCTCGCACCAGCTTACGGTTTCGGCGTTGGGTGAGCTGAGCACTAGGATTACCGCCTTGCCGCCGCATTTGTAGCACTTACCGTGCAGTAGTCTGGGCTCTTCGGCTTCTCCGTGTGCCTTCTTGATTGCTTCCTCTAGTTTACCCATACTGATCTCCTATTTGTGTTGACTGCATGGTAGATGTTCTGCGATGCTGGCGTCGTAGAGATCTCCCTCGGAGTTCTTCCAGCGCAGGATACACTGGCAGGTGAACATCGCGGTTCGATCGACGACGCCAAGATCGCGGAGATACGTGGTGGCCTGTATTAGGCAAAGATTAGGCAGCGGCTTCATCCTAGTTTGTCTCTCCTTCCTGTCCCGTCTTCGGGACCGCAGGGCCGGATGTCGGCGCCGCATTTAGGACAGACGCCGGTTGGAACGTAGGAGTCTTCGTCGGCATCCCACGTTGGGTCTTGGTGCGCCGGAGGCGCACCGCAGTAACCACAATCGTCCTCGTCGCACGAGGAGAACGGCATACCGTTAATGTCACGCCAGACATAGTATGGCATCAACTGTCCCCTTTCTGGTTGACGGAGGCATGGTGTCGCATGAGTATGAAGCCGATCTTGAGAAGCTGTTGGATCTTGTACTCGAGATCCTTCCCAGGAAACTCGTGTTCTAGAACCTCGAGATCTGCGTCCGTCAGCTCGAGTTCTGTTGACCTGTTGCCTAGCACAACTGTGACTTTCATCAGCGCTCCCTTCTGCGCTCGTAGGCGTCTTCTGCCTGGCCGGCGCAGTAGTCCCAGTACCAATCTTTGATCTTGTGCTGCAATTCGAAGTTCTCCTCGGCGGTGAAATCGACGATCGGGATCTCGTAATTCTGCGTGAGTTCGTTGTATTGGAAGATCGTGAACTCGAACACGGGACTGCAGAGTTCTGGCCGGCAATAGTATTCGTCGAGGGGGCCGAACATCTGCCAGATTGCTGTGACCTCGAGCATGTAGTCGTCGTCGCGGAACGTAATCTCACGTTCCATGTAGACGTTTTCTTGCCAGGGATGACCCCAGTCGATCATGATTTCTCCTGTTCTGCCGCTACGATGTGCCGCTCGCACTCAGCACAGCGGTGCGGACGTTCGCGTGACCAAGTGAGTTCGTAACGCCAGTCCGTAACTTTGTACTTGTCTGGACCGCTACCCGTAGGGTAGACGTTGACGGACCACGCGACTCCTTTGTCGTAAGCGATCGGGCCAACGGATCCGCAGTTTGGCGTTGTAGACTTGTGGAATGCTATCTTCATGCTACCTCCCTTGCAGTATCGCCCATATTCGGGCGAAGTTGGACGGGCGGCCTTTCAGCCGGTGTTCCCGATAGTATGCGCGGCGGATAGCGCGTGCGTCAGGGCCGATCTTGTAGATTTCCGGTGCAGACGGCGGCTGGTCGACAGGTACGAGCAACCTGCCGATTCGAACGTAGCGGCCGGGTTTCACTGAACTTGCTATCCAAGCTCGGTGTCTGCGAGTTTTCATGATGTGAAAAGTCTAGGACATGGCTTGCTTGGCATTCTCCACAACATCGACCTTGAATCCGAAGGACTTCATGCGGGCGGCTTGCTGGTCGCACCAAGTTGCCTGCTCAACGCCTTTTGGGGCGGCGAGGGCAACTACCCAGCCGTTGTGCTCGATCGTGTAGATGAGCTTGCCGGCGTAGCGCAGACATTCGAGCAATGAACCTATGTTGTTCCGCCCATACGGCGATGGTATGAAAAACTGGACGTAAAGTTGTCGGTTCCTCATTCGTTCACCTCCTTTCTAGATAAAATCCATCTAATGAAAGCGGGGAATCAGCCCCCATATATGGGAGCGTCGGACAAATATCCTACGGCCGTCAGACGGCCTACTCGAGCTCGTCGCGGTGCTTCAGTAGTTGTCTTAGGTTCGTGTGCTGCCGGCCCAGATGTAGGCGCAGCTTCTTGACCAACGGAGTTGGTACTGATCGGCCAGCGAGCAGGATGGACCATGAGAGCTCGGGAGTTAGGTCGATTTCTACCCAACTCTTAAGGCGTCTGCGGCTCGGTACGCTCATGTGAGACTGAAGGTTTTCTCCAGGTTTGTCGTCTCGTCTGCGGGACCATTCGTTGTCGCTACCTGCGAGGTGCTTGACTATGGCACGTCGGGCATCGTCGAGGTTCTGTTGATCCTTGGTATAAACGATGCCGTGCAGTGTTTGGGCTATCTGCCAGGCTTCCTCGAGCTGGTAGTTGCTTGGCTCTTTGATTTGTGAAAGGTCGTAGAGCCATCGGGCGAGCGTTGGTACGTGCAGGGTATCCTTCATCATCCACCTCCAAATGTAGTTTGAAACCAATGCTCAGGCCTGTCACTTTATACCCTTGAGTAGTTGGTCAATAGTTGTAGGACCTTCGGGCTCTGGTTCTGGTTTAGGTAGATCAGGCATGGAGGCTAAACGTTTCTTTGAATCCTCGGAGCTAGAGAGCTTGGAGAGTACGTTGTCAATAAGCTTGGCGCTTTCCTCGACTAGTCGGCGGCCCTGGTTCTCTGATGTTTCGCCACGTATCATGGCATTGAGTTCGGCTTGATACTTATCGCGAATCTCCTCGTCGGTCTTCGAGGATGGCGCTATTGTGCCGACCTTGGTGCGAGCGAAGTAGGTATACGGGATCGTATGTTCGGGGTTTACGCAGGCGAAACCTTCACAGAGCGTACCGATCTTGAGGCGTCGAGGAAAGCATGATGGATCTATGTTTAGGCTGCGAGCTAGGAATAGTTGGCGAGCCGGCGTTTGTAGTGGATATGGAGCTCCGATTGGCGTGTAATGATAAGGTGTGTAGATCATGCCGTCGCGGCCCTTGCGTCGATGGATGATTCCTTTCCAGCGCCAGCAGCCCTCGCGAGTCTTGGTGTAGTAGGACTCGAGGTCACCGAATAACGCGTGGGGAAACGACCGGGGTGACGTTATTGTGCCGAGGTAGTAATCCTCACCTTCAAGTATCTCGACAGCACGCCAGCCATCTTCGGATGAGTAGACCAGGATCATCTTGTGGCCCTCCTAAAAACTTTGGTTAGAGGCTTTGGTTAGGGATCTTCTAGGGGTATGGAAGCGAGTTCTAAACTAAAGTCATATATATATATCTTCTATATTCTAAGTATCCTCTAGTTTGGTCGGCGGGAGGTTCGAAACGCCCAATCGCAGCTTCCCCCGCGACTCGGATGCACCCGCAGAACATCCCTAACCACAGTTACTAGGTCCAGCATGTAAACCTGCCCAACCTCACTTGCAGAATTCGTGCCAATGCTAGAATTAGGTAGCTCATTCGCACATTTGCCCTCATTTAGCGTTCTAACACCCCGGCTTTCATGTAGTTAAGTTGTAGATTAAACTGTTCAACAAGCTGGGCACACCCCGGCCCCCCGCATGTTGGCAACAATTGCGGCAGGACCATCTTAGCTACCGCTCTCGGGGGCTTTTCAGCCCCCGAGACCGCTTGCATCTACCTCCAGTGAGATGCTATGATGATCGCGATTGCGATAGCTTGCAAGATCACCCACGGGATACAGGCTCTCACGGCTTTATACCAAGCTGCTCGAACACTGTATTCTTTCTACCACCCCGACGCCTTGGCGGTCCTTTGGGCGGCAGAACAATCTTTGTGGCTTGCGCTTTCTCTAATTCTCGCGCACGCCATTCTTCATAGATGCTATCTATGCACCATTGAAGAATCATGATCGTTAGCGCTTCCGGTTTTGAGTTTGGAATCTTGGGCCGCTGAGTTGCCATCGCGATTTCTTCGCGTTTACGTTTCTCACGGCGAGCCAAGATTTCTTCATAGCTCATCGTCCGGTCTGCCATTCGCACTCCTTTCCCGTGCGATTTGTAGGTAGATTAGAGCTTATCTTAGAATGATCGCCTCGCCATGCGATCCTGTCTATCTGATTAGCCCACACGGTGTTGGATCTTAGCTTATCGCTCCCCACTTTCCGTGTACGATAGATTTCCGGTTAGCTAGACCGGCTACAGTCTAATCTACCCCTGATAGATCCCTTGGATCTTAGCTGGCTTGGATTTCAGCTAGATGAGTTTGTTGTTAGCTGCTCTGCAACCTATCGAAGACAGACTGCCGCTTCTTGGGCTTCTCCACCTCACCCTCCTTCGTGGCAACCGGCCGAGCTTCCCGCTGATCGATGATGACGCGATCCCGCAAGAAACCCTTGAAAACCTCCAGCTCTCCGTACATCTTGACAGCTTCGTCCAGTGAGAGCGGATATTCTTTCTCTACGAATCCCCGTTCTCCAGACTTGGTGTGCGCCTCGATTGTGATCTTCTTTGGCATGATCGTTGTTTTCCTTCTTTTAGATTTCATCTGCTGAAATCTCATGCCAGCCAAGATCCAAGGGATCTACCATACAAGATCGCACGAATCTTAGCACGCACGGAAATTAGTTTGTTAGGGTTATCGGATGAAAACGGGCTTGCGAGCCTGGAACCGAATCTTCCTGAATTCGTCCTTAGTATCTTCGGACATTTGTTCTAGGATATCATCCCAGCCGTAGATCACAATTGCTTGCTGCAATGTTAGCGGCATCTTTCGCATATCTAGCTCCTTTGCTAGCGTGCTAAGATCCGTGCGATCTTGCCACCACGCCACATGCCATGCTGTGTTTCATACCATTGTAGATCCGCCGATCTACGTGTGTCTGCATGGCGTCGTACATGACGCTGATATGTCGCTAGATCTTGCGCGGATCTAGGGGCCGATCTCCCCGGCCCGCCCGCCCATCAACCGCCACCGTAGCCCTATGGTAGCAACCAGCGTGCCAGGGAGATGCGGCTAACGTCCCGGAAATACAGGGGAATCGCGGGGCTGGCACGGGCCGGACCGTGGCAAATATGCCCGATCGGATACCGCTGCACTACAGGCAGAACACAAGGCGAAGGGTATGGCATCGAGTATGGCATCGGCCAGAGGCGATGCCTTAATAGTATGCCATAGTCGTAGAGTATGGCATAGTACAAAGTTGGCCAGTGAGATAGAGTATGCCATAGTTCCTAACTAACTCATAGCGCAACAATGGACGACGCCATACTCGAAGCCATGCGAAATGCCATATCGCCAAGATATGGCCAACGCCAAGGCAAAGGCTAAGGGGGCATCCCCCCTTTTTTTCTTGCTAGATTTCTAGCGGTGCCCTTTCTCAAATCGCGAGAAATTTTCCCCAAAACTCTAAGAGAGCTCGCTTCGCTTGGCCGCAGACGGCCATGCCGCAGACGGCATTCGCTGAACATACACCCCCGATAATTGGCATGCGATCTGCAAGTGAGATCCCGGCTCTTTCTACCCGAGGACACCCGTTATGTCTATTGGACGCCCTACTGGCCAACCTAATACATCACTCTCACCCCTCGAGTTACGTATCGCTATGATGGCCGTGGCTGGATGTAGTCACGACGCTATCGGACGCTTCTTGAACATGTCCTCCGCGGCCATCAATTACCACTTACAAAAGCCCCGGGTGCAGGCTCATATGCTCGCTTTACAAGCGACGTTTGTCGAGGACATGCGCTCATCCGCCCAGCGCATGAATCAACGCCTCGAGGGCATGGCCCACAAAGCCCTAGACGTGCAAGAGCAAACAATGGACGACATGAACAACCGTCGATCCAATGGTAACATCAAGGAAGAGACTCAGATCAAAGCAGCTTCGCTGGCCATCGTCACGGCGCAGGATATCCTCGATCGTGCCTATGGTAAGGCACCTAAGCGTATCGAGGTCGAGTCTCATCATACCCACGCAATCGATCCGGCTGGCGCCGAGCTCATAGCTGACGCCATCCGTGAGAGCGAGGCCGTGGATGTTACACCGCATAATGTCGTACGACCTCTCGATAATCGTGGCGATCCTGATCCTGATACTCTGCCTCCTAGTGATCCTACTAATCGCTAATGCAAACTGGTATTATCTTCCCAAGCGGGTCAACGACGAAAGACGAGGAGGAAATACGTCACTCCTTGCGCGAGCGCGCGAAGCGATCAACGTATTTCTTCGCAAAAGCGGTGTTAGGGTTCGCCGATCTAACGGTCTCGACACACGGCCCGATATGTCGGACACTCGACAGTCCGACGAAACGCAAACTGATAGTGATGCCGCGCGACCACCTGAAAACCAGCATAGCGACAGTAGCGGACACGATAAGAAGGATAGTCGTAAACCCAAACATCCGAATTCTTCTAGGAAATGAGACAGCCACGAACGCATCGCACTTCCTACGCCGTATTGCGGCGGTCTTCGACCGCAATGCCCGTTTCCGCTGGCTGTTCCCTGAACTTATCGAGGAGCCTAACACTCGCACCAAGTGGTCCGAGAATGAGATCTTGGTACCCCGTACCGAGGATCATCCTGAATCCACCGTTGAGGCGATCGGTGTCGGCGGTGCCGTAGTCAGCCGCCACTACGATCTCATTAAGCTTGACGACTTAGTTGGAAAAGAGGCTAGTGAATCTGACGAAATAATGAAGAAAACCCGTGACTGGTATGACTATTGTGAATCCCTCCTCCATCACCCTATCGAATCAGAAATTCACGTGGTGGGAACACGGTGGACTCACAATGACCTTATCCGTAAAATCATCGACTCTGAGGGTGAATACTTCGATCAAGTCATTACCAGTGCCATCCTGCCTAACGGCCAACCGCTATGGCCTGAACGCTTCACACTCGATGTGCTTGCTCGTATTAGAGCAAAGATAGGATCTTGGAAATTCTCATGCCAGTATCTCAACCAGCCCCACGACCCCGACGCAACGTCATTCAATACATCATGGATCAAACATTATCGCCTGCAGGGAGACGTTTGTATAGGCGAAGATGGCTCATCCTCAAACATCCACCAAATGCGCAAATATCTTACAGTCGATCCCGCGATAAGCGACAAGGACCAAGCGTGCAATTCCGCCCTCGTCGTCTCCGGCGTCGATCATATTCGACGTAAATGGTTGCTCGAGATAGTCGCCAAACGAATGCAGCCCATGACCCTCATGGATCACATCTTCCGAATGTCCCGCCAATGGGATATAGAAGTTGTAGGTCTCGAGTCTATCGCCTTCCAGAAAGCTCTTAAGTTCTGGCTCTCGCAGGAAATGGAACGCCGGGCGCAATTTGTTAACGTGCAAGAACTGAAAACCGACACGCACCAGAAGAAGGCTAGCCGCATTCGCGGCTTGCAGCCATTCTTTGAAGGTGGCGAGGTCTACTCTCTCCCTGCTGGAGCAAGTGACGGTTTCCGTCAGTTTCACGAAGAATACGAGGCATTTCCCGTCGGTGCCCTGGTCGACGTTATAGATGCCCTTAGCTACGCTCCCCAACTGTGGGGTCCTGCCGAAGATCCGCTAGCTCCAAGTGACGATGAACTTGAGGAGATTGAAAATCGTGTCGAGCTAACTGGCCGATCCATGTATACGGGATATTAGCGTGTGAATTCCCTGGCCATCATGCTACTTTGCTTGCGAACCATCGGCGACACCGTGGCAACGTCGCCATCCTCACCTGCCAACATGGGCGGTGCGATAGATTCTACTATCGAGGCCGAAGGTCCGATCTTCATAGACCACGATGACACTATCGGTGCTGGCGAAACTAACGTGAATGTCCTCGCCCAAACTGAGGACCTCGAACTAGTTACCCACACCAGCGTCGATCTAAGCGTTCGTGCTAACACCGTTGTCCTGGCCGCCAGTCACGGCTTAACCGATAATCTCGATCTCAGCCTCGTCCTGCCGATCGTACAAGAGCAGGTCGACGTTCACGTAACTGGCCCGCTGACGGGCCATACATACGTCACCTTCTCAGGTCCCAGCGATCTAGCCGTTCGGCTCAAATATCGTTTGCTGCCTTGGCTGGCCGGCCTTCTGAAGGCTACCTTCCCGACCGGGAACCCCGCCAATGGTCTTGGTACCGGAGATTACTTTCTAACTCCTGGCCTTGCCGCTAGTCAGGTTGTCGGGCCAGTCCAACTTAACGCTCTCGTCAACTATAACGTCGATCTTTCCTATCCCCGCAAATCTTCTATCACCTACGGGGCTGGCATCGCTACACTGCTCTACTGGCCCTGGCTCGGAGTTGCTGTCGAGTTCCTCGGTGAATCTGGCGGCTCGCCGGATCCTTTCATTATCTTCGGCACCGACTACAGCCAGCAACATACCTTCCTGCTGGCTTTTGGCTTACGCGCTGTGCTTCCGCACGGCTTCATGCTGTTCGCGGCGGGATCCTATGCGCTCAACACTGGTGGCGGCTTGCGCGATCGTAGTGTGTTCCCTACTATCGGCGTCGGAGGCAACTTCTGAATGTCTCAAGGTACCTCTCAAGATTGCCAAGAAGCGGGGACCTCCTGGTCCCACTGGCCCTATTGGTCCGATCGGCCCTACTGGCGCGCCGGGGCGGGGCGGGGAGGCGGGGCCAGCGGGGGCTACCGGGTTATCTGGCCCTCCTGGTCCGATCGGCCTCTCTGGACCGCAAGGTCCTACTGGCCCGATTGGTGAACCTGGGCCGCCAGGCATGGCTGGTCGTCCTGGTACTACTGGCTCTACAGGCCCCACTGGCCCTACGGGTTCTATGGGCGCGATGGTAACTAAAACGACTACCACTGGCATTATCGTACGCCCAGGTCCAGGGACGATAGTCGATTTATCGCTCAGTTGTGATCCGGGCCAGATTGTCATATCTGGCGGTGTAACCAATACCGTAACAAACCCGACAGATATAACGAAGGTGCACATGTTAGATTCTGGTCCTATCGACGAGGCCGGCTGGCGTATGCATTCAACCGTGATCAGCCGATTCTCTGCTGGTAGTGATCTCGAGGTGGTGCTAACTATTCTGTGTAGCGGATAGATGGACACGCCGGCTGTACATCCCTGGCTCGATCCCTTCCTCCAGATTGCCACGCAGCTTGGCGTGCCAACAGTCTTCGCCGGTGTGTTGCTATGGTTCGTGCTATTCAAGGTTGGTGGTACCCTCGAGAACATCGAGGATAACGAGATACAACGTACTAAGCTGCTTACGTCGATGCAGGAGACCTTCGTCACCGCCGTGCAACAACAGTCGGAGATGTCCGCGAAGCTGATAGCCAAGTTAGAATATTGCAAGACAAAGGCGGAATGATATGGGATTCATTAACAGGAAGTATTACTTCGACACAGTTCGTGGATCCTTGTTCTCGGGCTCGATGAATCAGAAGCAGGTTGATGGGCAAACCGCCTTGCTAGACTGGAACGAGCAACTACAGTGGGATGATCGCTGGCTCGCATATTTGTTAGCCACAACCTACCACGAAACCGCGCTGACCATGCAGCCCATTGCCGAGTACGGCAAAGGCAAGAATAAGCCGTACGGCGTTCCCGACGGCCCATACAACCAGATCTACTACGGCCGAGGGTTTGTCCAACTGACCTGGTACGACAATTACGTCAAGCAGGACAAGAAGCTCAAGCTGAACAATCAACTCGTCCAGGTGCCCGACACGGCTCTCGATCTTCAAGTTGCTACCGAGATTATCTTCGGTGGCATGGCCGATGGTGATTTCACCGGCGTCGGTCTTCCCAAGTACATCAACGACTCGCAGACTGATTTCTACAACGCAAGGAAGATCGTCAACGGGCTGGATCAGGCCAGCACGATCCAAGGATACGCGGTCAAATTCCTCAACGCTATTACGCACCTAGCGGGAGGTGTACCATAATGGAACTGATTCAGCTGATAGTCGTTCTAATTATCATAGGCGTCCTGCTCTGGCTAGTGAACAACTTCATCCCGATGGATGCGAACATCAAATCGATCCTGAACGCTGTAGTCATAATCTGTGTGGTTCTGTGGTTGCTCTTACTGTTGTTCCCTGGAATCAGCGCTATTCGTATAGGGCCAGTAAGGGCTCCGTAACCTTAGCTTTTCACATCCTGAAAACTCGCGGCCCCGGCGGGGGGGGAGGCTCTCATCGCTCGTCCAACAGCAACTGGCTTAGACAAACCAATTCAATATCTGACGGAAGAGGTCCTTCCTAATCAGCGCTCCTGCGTTCATCCGGCGGCCTTTCTGGCGTGGATAGCCGCTGATCAGGCACTCTGTTATAACTGCGGTCAACAGATCGCCATAACCCCTTACGTAGTTCCCGGACCATAATATGCGCTGGACTCCTGGGCCGATCAGCCCAAATATAGAAGACCGGAGGTTCGAATCTAATCCCGAACAGCGGCTGATGGGCTTGCAGGAGGCCATCCGTCGCGGTGAACTTGCAGATCCTGGTGGGTGGCAAGAGCTACCTCCGTGGATGTGGCCCGATACAACTGGATACCAAGAAGCTGCCACCGGTAGCAAAGCCACCATGACAGCCGTTAACGACTATCTCATGGCATCTGGTGGCGGAGCCACCAACGAAGATTATCGTTACTTTGGTACATCCACCAACGGGGACGATCTCCGCCGGTCGATGTTGGATCAGATGTTCAACTACTAATGCCTATTCAGTGGTATCGCCAGCCTGACGGCACCTGGATCCTCTGGAACACCGAGGAATCGCAGGCCCAGCCTATGGAAGTTGCGCCTTCGGCGCAAGGTGGTGGGGTGGGGCTACGAGGAACAGATACAAGTGATGTAGCGGCTCAAATGTTCGAACAAATGGGTGAACGTGCTAGCCAGCCGAGCAAACACGAAACTTGGGGCAAACCTACGCGAGAGGATCGCAAATTCCTCCGAGACGCCGTTAAACAATTTCATGGAGGTCAACTAACTCCAACTGAGTCCGCGAAGTTGTCTGAACAGTTGGCTGACAAAGGGCTCGTCGACGTAACCGAGGATGGTGTTTGGTCTAAAGCATCGCTTGGACACGATTACGAGCAGGTGATGTCATTCATCACATCAATGGAAAAGTGGCGGGAAGATGCCACGGGCGCTCTCTCAGATCGTGGCTATGACACCTCAGGTGCCAGCATCGACGACATTATGAACTACCTCCGCAAGGAGGGCCTAAACCTTTATCAAGGAGAGACCAATGGGGGAACTACTAAATAGCATCCTGGCAATGTTTGGCGGCGCCGGCGACGTAGGTGCAACAGCGCTATCCACACCAGCCGCCGGCTTTTCGCCAGAAATTCCGATGTCCACGCAAGTGGAAAACGCTGGCCTGCCGGCCCAGTCTGGCATAACCGACACGACTGGCGGACCATCCCCGTCACTGTGGCAGCAGATCCTGAACTTCACTGGCTTGACCGGCGGATCCAATGCTTCCCCAAGTGGGCAGGCTGTCGATCCGAAGACCGGCCAACCTACGGATAAGAAAGCGGAAATAGCTGCTCTAGGTAAGTTTCTTACCAGCGCACAGGGCTTGCAGTCCAGCCTGCAGAATAGCAAACTGGCCCAGCAAATGATCCAGCAACACATTAACCAGCCGCAGCAGCAAGGTCAATACCGGCCGCCCACAACCTACGCAACGATGCTCCTGCAACAGGCAGGACTGCTATAGGAGGGAATGATGGCGACGAACGTGAAAACAGAAGCTCAACCTGCGGGGGCGGGGGGAGGAGGGGAGGGGAAGCTAACAGCAAATGAGGTTGTGAGGAAAGCAACCGAACTCTTGCACTCGATCCTGCCACCGGCTCCGCCGGTCTTGATAGCCGACATTCTTCATAGCCTTCGCAGCGCCATAGCCGCCGGGCCAAAGAAGGAACCGGCGCCCAAAGATCTTGCCGATGCAGTTAGCAAGATAGACGCACTCGTCGGCAAGATGGATCCGCCGCTCGAGCACAAGCCCGACTTCAAAGCTATGCTCGAAGCAACGAAAGCACCGCCTCCTCCGCCCGTGCCAGCCGTTGATGCGCCATCAGAGCCGCAAGCGGCCAAGGCATCCTAGCTATGCCGGCGGGCGCCGTAGGAAAGAAACGAAAGGGAAAACCCGGCAAACCAAACTTGCCCAAGGAGTCCGGCAAGTAAGAGTCCGAAATTGTGAGAAGGGTCGTCGAGGGTGCCACAGCATCTTCGACGGCCCTGCATACCACGTAGGGGATAAACCATGGCAGGATGGAGCAAAGGGCCGACGGTCCGAATAAAGAAGGTTAAAACTAAGCCTACTGCGAGCGTCAGCAAGACTGGTAAGGTAAGGATGTCGAAACCCCGGCGGGGTGGGGTGGGGAGGGGATAAGGGTTTCATGAGCACACCCTCTCCGGCTGAAAAACTGGCCGCCCCCGGCCTGTTCCCTCTCATCTTGGGGAGGGTGTGCTGATGGAGGCATCGCCCGGTATTGATGTTCGCTTGACCAGTGATCAGGTGAAGCGTTTGACTGAGTACATAGATCCCGAACTAGAGGAGTCTCTAAATGCTAACGATGCACTGTGTGATCGGGTGGACGAGTGCGATCGGTTCTATAAAGCTGAGCCAAAAGCAAAGGTCAAAACTTTCCCATGGAGAGGAGCCGCTAATCTCGTCATTCCCTCAATTGGTATCACCGTGGACTCCATCGTGGCTAGGATCGTCAACACGGTCTTCGGGGTTCAGCCTTTCTGGACCGTACGTGCCATCAACCCTCGTATGGCGGATATTGCTAAATCCGTGGAAGGACAGATGGAGTGGTCCCGACAAACCGAGTTCGACATGTACACCGCCGTCAAGTCGAACGCCATCGAAACGGTCCAGCTAGGTTGGTCCTGGCTCAAAATCATTTGGGAAATACAATCTCGCCGGGTTTGGAATCCGCAAGCCAGCGGCTACTACGACGTAATCAGCAAGAAGCCGAATGTCTATTACATTCCTGTTACTTCCATGCTTCAGCAGGTTGGCGTCGACAATCCGTATGACGCGGAGTGGATGGGCCAGATTATCGACTGCACCGACGGTGATTTGCGGCTCAAGCAGTTGGATAGAATCTATAGTGACGTCGAGACTGTTATCGACTCCAAGGAAAACCCGCAAGAGCGCCGGGCAGCCACTCGTAACTACGAGAACGCATATCGAGTAAAGCTCAATCGGTTCTATGAGCTATGGATCAAATTCCCGTTAGAAGGTCCTCGGAAACCCCCGGTCCATATTGTAGTCACGTACCACCGCCCTACCAAGACTATCATGAGGTGCATCTACAATCCCTTGTTCATGGGCGGCTTGCCTTTCGTCAAGACAAGGTTCGTAGAATTGCGTGGGTCGAAGACCGAAGGTTACGGTATCGTCGACCAACTGAAGTTTATGCAGGACGAGGTATCGACCATACACTGCCAGCAGCTCGACAACGCGACCCTAGCTAACACTCGTTGGTTCCTTGGAAAGCGTGGTGTAGTCAAAGCCGACACCCGTATATGGCCCGGGAGGTTCCTTACAACACCGAACCCAGAATCTGACATCAAAGTGATGCAGATGGGTGAGGTGTATAACTCGATGCGGCAGCTAGAAGTCTCGGTGATGGCCTATGCCGAAAGACGATCTGGAATCAGTGATTACTCGCTGGGCCGAGAGTCCTCAGTCATTGGAGATCGCGCGACGGCAACGGGAACTCTGGCTATTATTCAGGAAGGTAACCGGCGATTCGACCTTAACGTCAGAGATATGCGCGAGTCTTATGGGCTTATTGGTCGCATGTTGTTCGAGCTTAATCACCAGTATCGACCGAAAGGACTCAGTTACCTTACCCAAGGACCACAAGGAGCCATGACCGAGTTTGCGTTCGACATGCCAGATGAGATCATCACCAACATGTTGGGCTTTGAACTAACTGCCTCGAGTGCAACGATTAACAAGCAGGTGGAACAAGCCGGCTTATTGCAACTACTACAAATCCTGACCCAAAATATGCAAGCAGGCCAACAGGCCGCTATGCTTCTAGCAAATCCACAAGTACCGCCGCCGGTGAAGGAATATACTTCTAATTACATGGAATCTCTCACCGAGCTGGTCAAGCGGACCATGAACACGTTCGATCAACCTCCGGTCGACATACCGGATATAATGCAATCGTTCCAGCCTCCTCCGCAACCTGGAATGATGCCAGGAGGACCGAATGGCGGACCACCAGGACCTCCGGGAACTATGGGAGGCCCTCCAGGACCCGGCGGGCCAGGCGTTCCAGGACCTCCTATGCTCCCTCCGGGCGCAGGCGGTGGAGGAGCTCCTCCAGTCCAGTAATTGGGAACAGTTCCTTGAAACTAGAGCAGGTATCAAGGTGCTCGATGAGCTAATCGCCTTGAAAACCAATGTAGCAGCAGAAATGGTGGAGAAGGAAGATGCCAGACGATACGACTCCGGCGAATACGACACAACCTAGTGAAGGCGAAGCTCCGGCTACCCCGCAGCCTACTGTCGAGCAGTTGCAGACCCGACTAGTAGAGGCGGAGGCCCGTGCCAAATCGTCGTCGGCGGACGCGGATCAGGCGAAGCGATACCTCGTCGATCTCGTCGCCCGTCTCGGGCAAAACGAAGCGGCAAACCAAGCTCCAGCCCAGCAGCAAAGCCAAGACGCAACCCCCGAAGAGTTACTCCAAGAGTTCAAGGATAACCCCGTCGGGCTCCTCGACAGACACTTCGCTGCTCGAATGGGTCCTATTCTTCACGATCACCTCGATGTGCAAGCCAAAATGAATCGGCAAGCGTTCATCGATCGCAATAAGGATGACTGGGACGACTACGGCAAGGAAGTTGATGCCTTCATGAGCCCCATGAGCATGTCTACAAAGGCAAAGCCAGGCTCCTGGGAAGAGGGTCTCAACTACATCAAGGCCAAACACATCGAGCAAATCGTCGAAAAGCGCATGAAAGCCAAAGAAGAAGCCGATAAGAAGTCCCAACTTGAAGGTCGCGGCTCGTCCTCGGGTGGTGGGGCTGGGCGGGGTGGCCGATATAGGATGAGTGAACTAGAAAAGTCGGTTGCTAAAGGTTTCAATATGACCGAGGAAGAGTGGATCAAGAACCGAACTCCCGAGGAAAAGGGCGAAAGTGAGGACATCTTTTAGTCATGTCCATCGAATTGCTTACCGACGAGTTGGATCAGGACCAATTTAAGCCCTTTGAAGTTAAAAATCCCAAACCAGGGTTCCGATACAGGTTCTTGAACGTGAACGAACGCAATCTGGCCGCCAAAAAGGCGGTTGGCTATGAAATCGTGGGCTCGGAGGCCGAAGAACAGCTCGTCATCACCGAATCCACGCCTTTAAAGAAGGGTGCGCAGCTAGATACGACCCGCCGATTCAGCGATGTCGTGCTGGCTCGCATCCCGGAGGACAAATTTCAGAAAATTGTCCGCCGAAACGAAGCTCTAAAAGAGCGCCGCTCGATATCAGCGGTAGAAGCTCAGTTCCGGGGCGAGGCCTCGGGCGCCTACAAGGAGGAGGGCAAGGGCTCTTACTCCGGATCAATGACCGAGAGCGAATTTAACGAATCAACCTCTGGTAAGAAAGGCTAAGCTATGCTTCAGATAGCTCAGTCGACGACTGGTGGACCGCCCTTCCTAGACAGCCGAATGGAAGCGATCACCCAGACGTTCGAAGTGGGGGCACCACTAACCTTTGCTCTCGCCACAGGCATTGCGGAAGCTGCTGCGGCGGGGCCGTTCGCTGGATTTGCCCAAGAGGCGGGTCACAACTACGCGGTGCGTGATCCGGCCAACAAAGTCGTCTACGTGGTCAACACAGATGACATCACTATGCAGTCGGTGATGAAGGGCGCGCAGAAGACCGACACAATCGTCGGTGACACGTACAACTTGGTGAAGGATGGCACCCTAGGTTGGATCGTGGACAACACGTCCCAGGGCACAACGGGCACCTGCATCATCACCGGTATCGGTCCGTACAGCTCACTCGCACAGCTTCAGACTGTCTACTTCAGACTAGCCGCGTCCACGCGCACGGCGGCGGGGAACTGAAATGGCAGCCGTAACTGGTGCATTTAGTAGGTTACTCGTACCTGGTATCCGGAACGTCTTCTTCCTCTACAAGAAAGATGCTCCGACGGAGTACGGGAAAATCTTTACGATCGAAACATCCAAGCGGGCATGGGAAGAGAACCTCGAGGTGGCCGCGCTCGGAGTCCAACCTCAAAAGCCTCAGGGCTCACCGATCATCTACCAAGACATGATCCAGGGCGAGCCGAAGCGCTTCACTCACCTCACCTTCGGTCTCGGGTTCCGTGCTACCGAAGAGATGCTCGAAGACGATCTGTACTCGGTGATTCAGAAGAATTCGCGCGCCCTCAAGCGCTCGGCTCTGGTGGCCCGCGAAATCCTCTGCTTCAATGTGCTGAACAACTCCTTCACCACTGAGTATGGCTTCCCGAAGAAAGGCGTCCTGCAGCCTCTCGTCGGAACCACGCACAACCTCCTTGGCGGCGGCACGCTGGCCAACCGGCCGACGAACGATGTGGATATCAGCTACGCCGCGTTGGAAGCCGCTATTCTCAACTTCAACACGATGGTTGACGATCAGCGGCTGCCCATCGACATCGAGCCGCAAACCCTGCTGTTCCACCCATCCGATCTATTCCTCGTGACGGAGCTGCTTGAGTCCGAGTACAGACCGTTCACGGCGAACAACGAGGTCAACCCCCTCAAGGGTAGGCTGACCCCGATCTGGTCCCGGTATCTGACCGATCCGGATGCGTGGTGGGTGATCGGACCGAAGGACACCGACAGCCTGGTCATGTTCAACCGCCGCGAGATCACCTTGCAGAACGGTGACGACTTCGACACTGGCGATGCCAAGTTCAAGTGTACACAGCGTCTCAGCGCCGGCTGCTCGGAGTGGAGGAATCTCTACGGGTCATCCGGGGGAGTCTAATGGCGATCTACCCGCGCAAGGTTTCGGCACTTGGGACAGAGCGCTTTCCTAGCGCTCTGGCCATTCTGTCGAAACTATCAACCTGCGGGATTCTGTTGATGGGCCGGAAGGGAGGTCCTAGCCCTGAAGGCCCATCGGCGAACAACCCGCACGAATCGTACCTGTACCTCAACGGTACTAACCCGGTAACTCCGATGATGGGCGGAGTTACGGAAGTCATGACCAACCCGGGCGGCGGCACCGTAATCGGCCCTACTGTGCCACAGGGGCTCTGGCGCGGTGAGCGAGTTCGAGGCATCACGATTCTAGGATCCGATCGTGTGTCTTCGAGTGTCAAGATTTGCGGGCCGCCGCTCGTAACTGCTAACGTGAACCTACCAGCCTTCGGGATCATGTATAACGCTGGTGCGGCGATAATGTACTTCTACGTTGTCGAGGGTGCCAGCCGGTACTTCTGCTACGGAGATGAGGCTGCGTGGCAGGCCGGAAGCGCTACGAACAAAGTTGGCGGGGGCACCACGGCTGCGTTGCCCGCTGGTTCAGGTTCCCTTGGCAATCTTCGCGACGGGCGTACAGTGTTCGGTAACGACGACGGTCGTGAAGCTCTCGTGATCGAATCTGCTGGTAAATCGGGCGCGCTGATCCTTGGATCTGGGGATCACATGACCGCGGTGGCTCTGTACATCGACGCGACTGCCACACCGCATTTCGACACCGCCGCGAACTGGCTCACGTATACCACGTCGTGAGGTAAGCGATGGCGCTACACCAGTATAGAATCAAGATGACTACCAGCGGTGATACAATCGTCGATGGGCGTATGGCCATCCCGGTATCAATCTTTATGGCGGCTGGCACGGTGACGGCTGCTGCTGGGATCGACCGCACCGGGCCGTGGTCTACGCCCGTCGCACAGACGATAACTGCTGGTAACGTAACTACAATCGACCCAACGAAGTGCCCGGTGTCCCCGTGGTATAAGTTTACGACCACGGGTGGCGGTGGCACTTTAATCATGCAGGAGCGTATCTCATGAGCAAGGCTCATCCAGGGTTCAAGGCGGTCCAGTCAAAGATCGCGAAGCAGCAAGGTGTCTCTAAAGAGCGCGCTGGTGCTATCCTGGCTAAATCAAGTCGTGGTGCCAGTGCGGCTGCCAAGAAAGCCAATCCTCGCCTCAAGAAGGTATAATCATGCCAGCGAAGTCGAAGGCCCAGCAACGATTCATGGGGGCGGAACTAGCTCGAGCCCGCGCTGGCAAGAAGACTCAAACTGGGATGTCACAGTCCCAGTTGAAAGACTTTGCCGGTACCAAACAGAAGGGTCTGCCCTCTCGGGTCAAGAAGAAGTAATCCCTTGACTTTTCACATCCTGAAAACTCGTACAATATGAGCCAGTACGCCAGACGAGCTAAATCCTCCTGGTTTGAGTGTGGCATCTGCGGCCTCGACTTTCCGCAGACGGAGGCTATTCGACACTACAAGTTTGGCGTCCTGGTTGATATTGGATGTGCTGATGATTTGGCTCACAGCGACTACTTCCAGGATCTTCGGTTGCCCGAAAATGAGCGGCCGTTCCCAACGCAGCAGCGCGTGCCGGATCAGGGCAAGGATCCTAGCATCCCCGATGATCCTGATGCTCCGCAGGAGTAGACATGGATGTAAATGGCATCTTGCAGGAGATGAGCTGGAGGCTCGGCAACCGGTCGGATATATCTACACGAATCCTGACCTGGCTGAACGATGCTTACTTTGAATTGCTCATGACTCCCAGGTTCACTTTCTTTCAAGTGGACAAGAGCTATTCATGGATAGCATCTCAGGGCATATACATCTATCAGGTCTCACTAGCTATGCCTGATCTTTGGTTCATCCTGGACATAAGAAACGAGATGTATCAGACGAAGCTCAGGAGAAAGGATCCATCCGAGTTTGATCGAGTGTGGCGGACAGATGGAATACCCGAGCGGTATACTCGCTTCCAGGATCAGATAGAACTCTACCCGACACCCGACATGGATTACCAAATGACTACTCGCTATCGGATGCGTCCGCCAGAACTTATCGGTGGTGGCACTCATTTGCTAACTCGTGAGTGGGATGAGGTTCTAGTTACGATGGCGGTAACCAAAGGCTGGGAAGCCCTCGAGCAGTGGGATAAAGCGCAAGCTCAGAAGCAACTAACTGAGCTGCAACTGGCTCGCCGGTTCGACGCGTTCCAAATGGACGATGCGGACAGCGAGGCGACGATAGGGGTTGAGTATGGGTCTTGATACTCTGGACGAATTCAGCCCTAAGGATACTGACCCCGTATCCCTGGGCGATGACGCTATTAGATTAACTCGCTCGGCCACCAAGCAATCGGTCGGCCTCGAGCACTATCTAAATGGGACGCATAAGTTCCCGTCCGGTACCACCGCCGCTAGACCTGCCGCTGGCCAGGTTGGCCGTATATACTTCAATAATGATCGAAAGGAATCCCAGTACGATAATGGTTCAGCCTGGATAGGTGTAGGCGACAGATTGGCACAGGCTACCATTTTGTGGCATTCAACCGGTTTCGTATGCGGTGCTGGTGCCGGTATTGAGATTCCGTTCGACTATGTCATAGACGATCCGGGAGGCTTCGCCAGCGTAGCGTATCATCAGATCATACAGCCGACCAATGCAATCGGGATAGTTAGCTCTTACATAGAGTTCACTGGAGCAATCGGCGGATATGGAGCTATTTTAGCCATTCAGCAGTGGACTGGAAGTGCGTGGTATCCGCTGGTTCAAGCGTGGAGCGCGAACGTCCAATTCCTTAATGTTAACACGATGGTAGATTCCAGATGGGGTCAACAGTTAAGATGCGTTGTCACCAATGCATCTGGAAACGCTAACTTGACTATTGCTCCGACGGCGTTGGGTGCTAGCCCACGCTTTGCCTATGCTATGTTCGGGAGAACGTCCTAATGCCAATGTCGTACGCACGCCGCGCCATGCCCATAGGGGGCATGAACAATGGTGCGCCAGCGGAAGCTATACAGGAGGGCGAATCGCCCAACTTGCTAAACGTGCGTTTCCGTTTTAACGAGCTTCGTCCCGGACCAGGCAGGGCTGCGCTGGCAGGTCCCCTAGATAGCTACATTCAAACTATCGCGCGCTATTCGGTAGATGACACCACCAAGTGGATCATTTGCATCACGGACCAGAAGTTCTATAAATGGGGCGTTAATTCACCGGGAGATCAGCAGAGATGGACAGAGGTGGGTGGCGTCGCCCTAACTGGCCAAGGCCGCTGGAGCTGGACAGTAGGTGAAGATACCTTCTTCTTTACGCGTCGCAACGGTGGAGTTTATCGCTGGAAGGGCAGTACGACTCTCATAGACAAAGTGCCGAGCATACCGGCCACCGATGTTAGATTTGTTCAGTACTTCAACAATCGGCTGATGTGCGGAAACGTAGCTGAAGCTGGCAAATCGTGGACGAATCGCATACGCTACCCTGTTAACGGCGATCACACTAACTGGACCGGCACAGGCTCCGGATTCGTGGATCTTTACGAGCCCGAGCAGGAACCGATCCAGGGTATGCGAGTCCTAGGTAACAGACTAGTGGTTCTGCGCGAACATAGTCTTGCTGACGTTGTGCCTACTGGCACCACATCCCCCGTCTTCACTGTGGAGCAGCGCACATCAAATGTCGGCACTATCTTCCCTCATACAGTGGACTGCAACGGAATAGGGCTATTCTTCCTCGGCAATGACGGCAACGTCTGGATGTGGAATGGATCTCAGTTGCAATCCATTGGCGATAACTTATACAAGTCCTTCGAGAACATCGTAGATGTGGTCGGTAGCAGGGAGATTTACTTTGGCAAGGTCTATCCTGCTGCCAACGAGTACTGGCTGTGGTTGGGTGGCCAGTTTGTCTACGTGTTCGATTTCTTGCAGGGCCGATGGATGATAGATAAGTTCCCTAACATCGCTGCTATCGGGGACGCCGAGTTCACCGTTACTCCGAACTCGTGGGGAGTTGCCCAGGGCACGTGGGGGTCCTGGGGTATGACAACATGGCAGTCGATGAGCGCTAAGGGTACTAGTAGACTGATTGTTGGCCTACAGGATTATTCAACAATCACAGTCGGCAAAGATATTGTAGGTTACAACACCGGGGAGCTGATCGACAGTTTTGCTGAGACAAAGGACTATTATTCTAATCAATCTAACAATCCAATTGGCGTAGCTGATCCGATTGGCCCCTTCGTCTTACGAACCTGCGAACGCCTGCTTTTGATCTACATGTACAATAACGATGTTGATAACTTCGAACTGGGAGTTTCGATAGATCATGGTAGAACGTGGCAAACATTCATTGTAAAGCCGAATGTGTATGGCTTCGGCTTAGCAGATTGGAAAGTCACGGGCAACGTGATGCGATTCCGTATACGTCAAACTTCAGCTAAGCCGGTATTCCGCTGGCAAGGATTTGTTGAAGAATTCAGATCCGGCGGACCGTATCAGGCTCTGGAGCAACCACCTGGGTTCAAACCATAATGGGTACTGACGGTTACAGCAACATTTACCCGCGCCTCGTTCGTGCCGAGGACGTGGTGGTATGGGCCAACGATCTAATCAACCGTCTCAGACCGGGCACTCCGGGTCCTCAAGGTCCTCCGGGTCCAGCCGGTATTGGTCCGCCTGGTCCGACAGGTCCAACTGGTCCTGCGGGGCAAGGTGTACCGACAGGTGGTGCTACCGGTCAGGTACTCACCAAAAGTTCGAGCGCCAATTACGACACCGTGTGGTCCGCTGGAGGGGCCGGTGGCGCGGCTACATGGATCGGTCCCACTCCGCCGGCTTCGCCGATAATTGGACAGCTTTGGTGGCGTAATGATCCGGACGGTGTTCTCTACGTCTACTATGATGATGGTAACTCCCGCCAGTTTGTTGCTGCTAGTCCGCCGCGAAAAGGTGATCCTGGACCCGCAGGTCCGCAGGGGCCTCCAGGGTCAGGAGGAGTATCAGGGACGTGGAACTACAAGACCGCAGGTGGTACGACTGATCCTGGGAGTGGAAATGTCGGGCCTGATGTCGTCGGTGCACCGACCATGCTTCGCT
>Ga0126376_10000056_pt1 | contig 43860 bp, 36 predicted proteins | sample PanSoiMetPlot_15_FD_92760 | JGI IMG/M metagenome (GOLD analysis project Ga0126376, IMG submission 92760) | Tropical forest soil microbial communities from Panama - MetaG Plot_15 | ecosystem: Environmental > Terrestrial > Soil > Tropical forest > Bulk soil | place: Panama | collected 2016-02-17 | reverse complement strand
GCCCGACATATTGCTTCTTCCATCGATAGAAGGTCTGCTCAGAAATTCCCACTCGCCGAATCAGCTCCGCCAGGGGCACTCCTGCTTCGGCCTGTTTCAGGACCGCCACGATCTGCTCGACGTTGAATCGTTTCTGCTGCACGGCAAATCTCCCTCATGCTAGATGTTGCCGGAAACTCACTTTCACTGTGGACCTAAATTACCGGGGCCGGCCAGCTTCGGACGTGGGTTCGATTCCCATCGCCCGCTCCAGAATTTTCACCGCGCGAAATATTCCTTCTTTGCCGCTACTGCTGCTTCATCACCAGGACTGCAAAGCTTCCGGGCTTCATTTTTCCTCTGCGTTCGCCCGGTGCTGGTGGATCGAATTCCGCTGACGGCAGGAACACCGTGTGTGTTTTCAAATCGAGGCCCATGGTGCGCGCGGTTTTCTTTGTGGGAACGTCTTCGACCACGGAAAACTTATCTGGAGTATCTTCGTGCACCACGGTAAGATGCCCGTCCCCCGTGGAAGCGAACGCGTAGTTTGTCGCCGGGTCGAATCCATTGGCATCCACGCCTTCTCCAATCGGAGGAGTCGCGATGATTTTTCCGCTCTGCGCATCCACAACCGCCATCATTTTGTTTCCGCATCCTGCAAACAGCCGGTGATTCTTTTGGTCGATTGCCAGGCCGGACGGTTCTTCGCAAGGCGCCAATGACCAGCGGTGCAGAATCGTCAGCTTTTGCGCATCGAAATGAACCAGCTCTGATTTGTCTTCAATGTTGACGTACGCTCCACCCATCCCATCCGACACGGCAAATTCCGGCTTGCCACCAATGGGGAAAGTTCCCGCCACGGATCCGTCCGCCGCATTCAAGGCAGTCACGTCTTGGCTTCTTCCGTTGAATGTGAATACACGCTTCGTGATTGGATCGTAGAGAATCGCATCAGGATTCGTTCCGGTCGGATACGTGCCGATGACTTTTAACGTCTTCAAATCGAAAAACGTAGTGGTGTTCGCCCTGCCGTTGCTTATAAATCCGCGGCCCAACTCCGGCGCAACGGCGATCCCGTGTACTCCCGCCGTGTCGGGGATGTCTCCCACGATCGCGTACGAGTCCGCATCGAGTACCACGACGTGCGAACTGTGCGAGATGTAGACACGCCTCGCGGCGCTGTCTACGCCCACATAGTCCCACCCCTCGTCGCCCGAAATCGAGATAGTTTTTGCCAGCGTGTAGTGTGACGGCCCAGGCATAGCCGCTGGCTGCGCGTTCATCCATGAAGCAGCGATCGCTGCGATTGCGAGACCACAAAGGAACAGAAATGTCTTGAATCGCTTCATTCTTAAGCCCCCCATTCTCATTCGTCCGCACACTTCTATCCTTCGAAAGATGAACAGGAGCTAAATTTGTACCGCCCTATCCCCAAATTCATCGGCCATTCAGGAAGAAAAGAAGCATTATGATGCTTCCATGCGTGTGCTACTGGTAGAGGACGATCCGCGAATCGCGCGCTTTGTAGCAAAAGGGCTGCGCGAGCAGACCTACGCCGTAGATATTGCCGCAACCGGCGAGGAAGCGCTCTATCAAGCGGCCATTAACACCTACGATTTGGTTATTCTGGACGTAATGATTCCGGCCCCTGATGGGTTTGCTGTTTGCAGGGAATTGCGCAAAACGGGCCAGCGTATGCCGATCCTTATGCTCACGGCGCGCGACGCCGTTGAGGACCGCATCGCAGGCCTCGATCGCGGTGCAGATGACTATCTAACGAAGCCGTTCGAGTTCGGTGAGTTGCTGGCACGCATGCGCGCTCTTTTGCGACGCACCGGCGAGCTTCGCCCGCCTCAGATAATCGTTGCAGATCTCGTTGTGGACACAGTCGGCCAGCACGTTTCACGGGCCGGAAAATCTTTGTCATTCACTGCCAAGGAATATGCGCTCATCGAATTCCTCGCGCGCAACGCGGGCCGCGTCGTGGGGCGAGCGGAAATCGCCGAGCACGTTTGGGACGAGCAGTTCGACCCCTTCTCCAACCTCATAGAAGTGTATGTGAATCGCGTTCGGCGCAAAATCGATACGCCGCCCAACAAGCCTTTGCTTCACACGCGGCGCGGCGCGGGCTATGTTCTGGCTGCCGAAGCAGAAACTAACGGTCAGGCCAATGACTCCGGACCTTCCATGAAGAAATCCCATGCTTGATTCCGTGCGCGCTCGGCTGACGCTCTGGCACGCGGGTGCCGTTGCTTGCGTTTTGCTGATTCTCGCCTTTGCGACCTTTTTCCTGCTGCGTAGAAACTCTATCCAGCGCATTGACAATTCGTTGGAAGATGTCGGCAATGCGTTTCTAGCCACAGTTCGCGCCGAACTCCACGACCCGGACAGCTCGGGCTCCTTCAAGGAGTCCATTGCGGCGGCGATTCAGGAGCACACGTATCGGGAGATCAGTTTTTCTGTTTTTGATGCAAACGGAACGCTCGTCCTTTCTTCTCCGGGGCATCCGGCTTTTCTTGAGTCAGAGTTATCTCGCTTCAATCAGCTTCGCAATGAAGCGCTCTCGAACCGGCCTGTGCTCTATTCATTCCGGACGCTCCGTGCGTCCGGACATCGTTATCGGGGATACTCGACGGTCTTTGGTGCGGAAGGGCAGAACTACGTTCTCGTCGTTTTGCAGTCATTGCGTGGCGAGAACGAATTTATCGAAGCCCTAACGCAAACCTATTCGCTGCTCATCCCGCTGGCAGTCCTGCTTGCCGGACTCGGCGGGTACTTTCTTGCTCGCCACAGTCTCTCTCCTGTGGTCGCTATGAGCAGCCAGGCGGGACGCATCGGCGCGGAAAATCTCCACGACCGCCTTCTCGTGCGAAATACCAAAGACGAACTGGGTCACCTCGCGCAATCCTTCAATCAACTTCTGGACCGCCTTGACGAATCGTTTGAACATCAGCGCCGTTTTGTCGCCGACGCTTCCCACGAACTGCGCACACCCGTGGCAATCCTTAGTGGGGAAGCGGAAGTCGCTTTGTCAAAAAAGGATCGGTCCCCGGAGGAATACCGTGAATCGCTGGAAATTCTCCGCAAGGAAGCGCTCCGCCTGAAGCAGATCGTCGAAAATTTGTTCACGCTGACGCGAGCCGACATTGGACAGTTGCCGCTGACAAAGACGACCTTTTATCTCGACGAACTGGCCGCCGATTGCGTTCATAACTTCCGTGCTCTCACCCAAGCCAAGCAAATTTCGCTGAAGTGCGAGGCGTCATCCGAACTTCCCATTGTTGCTGATGAAGGACTCCTTCGCAGAATGTTTGCCAATCTACTCGACAACGCGATCAAGTACACCCCTGCGGCTGGCACCGTTTCCGTTTCTTCCAGCCGTTCCGATTCACTCTATGCCGTTAGCTTTGCCGATACAGGTCCGGGCATCCCACGCGAACTTCAGCCTCGAGTCTTTGAGCGGTTTTTCCGCGCGGACAAGTCTCGCACCAATGAAGACAGCGCCACTGGCGGAGCGGGTCTTGGCCTCGCCATTTGTCGCTGGATTGCAGAAGCCCATCATGGCCGCATTGAATTGACTCGCTCCGGCTCCACTGGCAGCACGTTCACTGTTTTCCTGCCTGCAGCAGAACCTCCAAAGCCCTAGGAAAATTGGTTAATCCCGCATTTATCTTGCAAACGCTATCGTGGACTAGGAAATGACAATGGCTCGGTCCCGAGGAGTTCATGGGAATGGCTGTATTTTTGTGGAAGTTTCGCTTTATGTGCCTCTGCTCGGGCGCGGCGCTTTTGCTTGGCGGGGGAATTTCGGCTCAAGACCAGCAGGGAAATCAGTCTTCTTCCGCCCCGCCAATTCATCTGACGTTACAGGATGCCCTCGTACGCGCAAAGAAGAACAGTACAGTCTTTCAAGCTTCCGCCACCGACGCCGCGATCGTTAAGCAGGATAAGTATCAGGCGCTCACCACACTTCTCCCCAGCGTGAACTACAACAATTCCGCAATCTATACCCAGGGTAACGGTCCCGGCAGCACTGTTCGTTTCATCGCCAACAACGCTGTTCATGAGTACGTTAGCCTGGCCAACGTGCACCAGGTTCTGGACGTTGCGACATTTGCGCAATATCGCGCTGCGGCTGCCGCTGCAAGCGCTGCTAAGGCAAAGGCGGAAATCGCTTCGCGCGGCCTCGTCGTTACTGTCGTTCAAAATTATTATGCTGTGCTCGCTGCGCAAAAAAAGCTCGAGTCCGCAACTAGAGCTGCTCAAGAAGGCGAACTATTTCTCACGCTGACCCAAGACCTGGAGCACGGAGGCGAAGTCGCTCATGCCGACGTCATCAAAGCCGAGTTGCAGGTCAATGACCGCCGCCGTCTCTTGCAAGAAACAAAATTGGCCGTACTCAATACCCGCCTCGATCTCGCCGTTCTGATCTTCCCCAATTTCAACGACAATTTCGATCTCGCCGACGACTTGCACGCCAGCGTTCCCCTCCCCACGCTCGCCGAAGTGCAACAGCGCGCCGCGCGCGACAATCCGGATCTTCGCGCTGCTTTGGCCACCGTGCAACAATCTGGCAACAACATCATCGCTTCGCGCGCGGGCTACTTGCCCTCTCTCAGCTTTGACTATTTTTATGGTATCGACGCCACGCGCTTCGCTAGGCGAACCGATGGCATTTCCAATCTCGGCTCCTCCGTCGTAGGTTCGCTGAACATCCCCGTCTGGAACTGGGGTGCTACGCAGAGCAAGGTAAAACAAGCGGAATTGCGAAAAGCACAAGCGCAGCGCGAACTCTCGCTGGCGCAACGAAAGCTCCTTGCCGAAACACAATCTCTCTTTTCGGAAGCCGAAACCGCTTCGGCCGAATTGGCCAGCCTGGAACGCTCTGCGGAGCTCGCTTCTGAAAGCCTGCGCCTTGCCACGCTTCGTTACAAGAATGGCGAGACGACGATTCTAGAGGTCGTGGATGCGCAAAACACCGCTACCCTCAGCGATGCTGCGTTTCAGGATGGCGCCGTCCGGTATCGCGTCGCCCTCGCCAACCTTCAGACCTTGACGGGGGAGCTCACAACGCCATGAAGCGGAATCTGCCACTTGCGTTCTCACGCTCACGCCATGCTTTTTCGCTTTTTGCCGTGTCAGCGAGCGTGATTCTGGTCATCGGTTGCGGCAGTTCTGAAAAAGAGAAGGAGCCCGTAGTATCCGTTCACGTGGAACCCGCACAAAAAGGCCCAATCGAACAAATTGTCTCTGCCGAGGCGGTCGTTTACCCGTTTCAGCAAGCCGTAGTGTCACCAAAAATTACTTCCACAATAAAAGAATTTCGCGTTCATCGCGGAAGCCGGGTCCACAAAGGCCAGATACTCGCCATCCTGGAAAGTGCGGACCTTTCCGCGGCCGCCGAACAGAGCAAAGGCGAATTCGAACAAGCTCAAGCGGGCTATGTCACCACCACCGACGCGAGCCTGCCCGAACAAATTCAAAAAGCCGAACTCGACGCCGCCGCCGCTAAAGCTGCATTCGAAGCGCAGCAAAAGGTCTATATCAGTCGCAAAGAACTCTTCGAGCAAGGCGCTGTTCCTCAGCGTGATTTGGATGCGGCCGAAGTTGCACTCGCTCAAGCTCGCACCCAATCCGAAGTCGCCGACCGCCAGCTTGCCGACCTCCGCCGCGTAGGAAAAACACAGACTCTGAAATCTGCAAAGGGCCAGCTTAGCGCCGCAAAAGGGAAGTATCTCGGGGCTGCGGCACAATTGAGCTATTCCGAAATTCGCAGCCCTATCGATGGCTTCGTCACGGAACGCCCTCAATATGCCGGTGAACTCGCCACGGCGAACCAGCCGTTACTCACCGTGATGGACACTTCCACTCTCATCGCCAAGGCGCACATCGCGCAGTCAGACGCGGCACAATTGAAAGTCGGCAACCTCGCGCAGATTCGCGTCGCGGGCTCTGAAGATCCCATTCCATCGAAAGTGACCCTGGTTAGTCCCGCTCTCGATTCGGGCAGCACCACAATCGAAGTCTGGGTGCAATCCAACAAATCGAATCCTGCTCTTCGGCCCGGCATGACCGCACAGATTCAGATCACCGCGCGCTCGGCAAAAGACGCGTTAACCGTTCCGGCATCCGCCGTCTTCAAAAACGACGACGGCTCTGAGTACGTAGTAATAGCAGAATCCGGCAGTCACGCCGCCATCAAAGCGATTCAAGTTGGCATCCGCGGCAAAGATCGTGTTCAAGTCACATCTGGAATCAACGCTGGCGACAAAATCATCACCTCCGGTGGCTACGCTCTTCCGGACAAAACTCAAATCAAGATCGAAACTCCTGCGGAAAAAGAAAAAGCTTCGTCACAGCCAACCTCCAGCGGTGCGGAAAAGGAATAGTGATACATGCCACTCCTTTCCGGGGCCGCAAGTAAATCTTCTCAGCGCGCTCAGCCGTGGTTTCACCGCTTCGCCAGGCCAATCCTGTTTTTGATTGTGAGTCTCGCCGTCGTTGGTGGCTATCGCGCGCTGACTATGCCTGTCTCTGTTTTTCCGTCCACGGATTTTCCGCGGATTGTCATCGGCGTGGACAATGGCGTCATGCCCATCGATCAAATGCTGGTCACCGTCACGCGTCCCATCGAAGAAGCCGTCAACAGCGTCCCCGGCTTGCAAACCGTGCAGTCCATTACCAGCCGCGGCTCCGCTGAAGTAGATCTCTTTTTCGACTGGAACTCGGATATGATCCTCACACTCCAGCGCGTGGACGCCGTCGTCGCACGCCTTCAATCTGAACTCCCGCCAACCGCAAAAGTCGAAACACATCGCCTCACTTTCGCGGTGTTTCCCATTATTGGCTACAGCCTCACTTCGGATCGCATTCCTCCTTCGAAACTTTGGGAAATTGCCACCTACGACATTAAGCCCCGCATGAATCGCCTCAATGGCGTCGCTACGGTGATTATTCAAGGTGGCCGCGTACCCGAATTTCAAGTTACGCCCGACCCCGCGCGTCTCGTCGCGGCCGGCGTAACCGTCAACGACATTCTCGACGCAATTCGCCGCACCAATGTCATCGAATCTCCCGGCCTCATCGAAAGCGAGCACCACCTCGTCCTCGGGCTCGTCAGCGGCCAAGTGCATACGGCCGAAGAAATCGGCCAAATCACCATCAAAAATTCGCCCGCAAACATCCCCATCCGCGTCGCGGACGTTTCTGCCGTTGCTCCTTCGAATGCGCCCGTCTACACCATCGTCACTTCGAACGGCAAACCCGCCATTCTGCTCAACATCAATCGCCAGCCTGAAGGCAACACACTGGACATCGCCAAAGAAGTTCACGATCTGGTACGCGAACTCCAATCCACACTCCCGCCCGGCGTTCACCTCGAACCTTTTTACGATCAGTCCACCATCGTCCACGATTCCATCGCCAGCGTCCGCGATGCTGTTTTTCTCGGCATCCTCCTCTCGTCAGTCATCCTCGTACTTTTTCTCCGCGACTGGGGCACCTCTCTTATCGCCGGGGTCGTCATCCCGGTCACACTCCTCATCACTTTCATCATCCTCAGCGTTTCCGGCCAAAGCTTTAACTTGATGACCCTCGGCGGTCTCGCTGCCGCCGTAGGCCTCGTCATTGACGACGCCATCGTCGTCCTCGAAAACGTCGTCGCCCATCGCGACCTCGGCCAGAGCCGCCTCGAATCTGTGCGAACCGCGTTGCGCGAACTCATCATTCCTCTCACCGGTTCGACCATCACCCCCATCGTCGTCTTCGTTCCCCTCATCTCCATGAACGGCGTGTACGGCAGCTTCTTCCGCGCGCTCGCCGTCACCATGTCCGTCGCGCTATTCACATCTCTCTTTCTCGCCCTAACTTGGACACCAACCCTCAGCCAATATCTTGTCCGCCGCAAAGAAGCCACTCCAGGAACGCCCGTTTTGCCTGGTGAAGAAGAGGGGAAAGAAATGGCGCCCGGCGAACGAACGCAGCAGGTCCTGACCGCCGAAGATGAACACCTCACCGGCTTCTTCGCCCGCGCCGTGGACCTTTACGCCCGCGCCATGCAATTCGTTGTAAAACGCCCCATTCTTCTCCTTGGCGGGAGCTTCCTCATCGTTGCTCTCTCTTTTGTCGCTTACAAACTTCTCGAAACCGAACTCCTGCCGGAAATGGATGAAGGCGGCTTCATCCTTGACTATTTCACACCGCCCGGAAGCTCCCTTGCTGAATCCAACCGCATTCTGCTCCACATCGAGGAAATTCTTCGCGCCACTCCGGAAGTAGAGACAACGTCCCGCCGCACCGGCCTTCAACTTGGCCTCGCCGCCGTGACAGAGGCCAATCGTGGCGATTACACAATCAAACTGAAATCCAAGCGCAGTCGTTCCGACGACGAAATCATCGCCGACCTTCGCACTCAAATCGAATCCGCTGAACCCGCCACAAAAATCGAATTCCTTAAGTTGCTCTCGGACATGATCGGCGACCTCACCAGTCAGCCCGAGCCTGTCGTCATCAAACTTTTTTCTCAAGATGGCAAGCTCCTCAACGAAACCGCTCCGCGCATCGCCGACGCCATCAGCAAAGTTCATGGCGTCGTAGATGTGCTTAACGGCGTGGAAGATACCGTGAGCGGCCCATCCATCACCTATCAAGTAAATCCCATGGTCGCCGCGCGGGCTGGTTTTACGCCCGAAGAAGTCAGCACCGACGCGCAAGCCATTCTCGAGGGTACTCCCGCAGCGACATCGGTCGTTCTTAACGATCGCGCCTACACGATCCGCGTTCGTTTCCCCGACGAAAACCGCTCCACACTCGAGCGCATGACGAATACTCTGCTCGTCAGCGCTTCAGGAAAAACCGCAACACTCGGCGCCCTGGCAAACGTTTCGCAAACTCCCGGCGAGACCGAAATCCGGCGCGAAAATCTCCAACGCCTCGTTGCCGTGACCGCCCGCTTTGAAGGAATTAGCCTCGGATCCGGTATTCCCGCGGTCCAAAAAGCTGTGAACGACCTCCATCTCCCCGCATCCATCCGCGTCGAGTATGGAGGGCAATATCAGGAGCAACAAAAATCGTTCCAAGAACTTCTGAAAGTTCTTTTCCTCGCGCTGCTTCTGCTCTTTGTTGTCCTGCTTTTCGAATTTCGCACCTTCTCCGCACCTACTGCGATTCTTTCTTCCGCAGTCCTCTCGACCTTCGGAGGATTCGTCGCGCTCCTCATCACGCGCACCACATTCAACGTCGCTTCGTTCATGGGCATGATCATGGTCATCGGCGTCGTCGCCAAGAACGGAATTTTGCTCCTCGACGCCGAATCCCACTTCTCTGATTCTGGCATGTCTCTCAACGACGCTATAATTCAAGCTGGCCGCCGCCGCCTCCGGCCCATCACTATGACTGCGCTGGCAACAGTCGCCGGTATGCTGCCGCTTGCTTTCGGCATCGGTGCCGGCTCGCAGATGCTCCAGCCTCTCGCCATCTCCGTCATCGGCGGTCTTCTCAGCTCGATGGTTTTTTCACTCGTCTTCACTCCTGCCATCCACTACTTCATGAAGCGAAGCGCTCCGCCTCCTTCGCAATTCCACGTCCGCATTCCGCCAATGACTTCGTAACGTCCAATTCATCTCACATTCACAATCGCGGCTCTATTATCTCCGCGGGCTGTTCCCGTGAATATTTTAGTAGTCGAAGATGACCCCCATATGGCGCAACTCCTCGTTCAGGGCCTGCGCGAGGAATCTCACGAAGTGGACATTGCACGCGACGGCCACGCGGCCCTCGCTCTTTCCGATCAAAACTCCTTCGACGTAATTCTTCTGGACGTGATGCTTCCGGGTCTGGACGGGATCGAAGTCGCCCGTCGTCTTCGACTGCGTGAAAAAAATGTCCCCGTTCTGATGCTTACCGCGCGCGATGCGTTGTCGGACGTTGTGAAGGGCCTTGATTCCGGCGCGGACGATTACCTCACAAAGCCTTTTTCGTTTGCGGAACTTCTCGCGCGCGTGCGTGCCTTGGGCCGCCGCTCTATTTCGAAACCCAGAAATGTCCTCGAGGTTGATGGTTTGGTTTTGGACGTCTCTACTTTTCGCGCTTTTTTGAACGGCCGCGAGATCTTCCTCTCAATGACCGAATTTCGGCTTCTGGAGCTTCTCGCGCGAAATCCGGGCTGCGTCGTTCCGCGCCAAACCATTCAGGACGCGCTCTGGGGCCATCGCCGCGAAATTGAAGAAAACACCATAGACGCGTTCGTCCACCTGCTTCGAAAAAAGATCGAATCTAATCCCGCCTCGCGGCTGATTCACACGCACCGCGGCATCGGCTATTCCCTGGGGTCGCACTCTTGAAGTCCTTCTTCACAATTCGCGCCCGACTGACCGCGCTGTACGTCGTAGTTCTTTCCTTGAGTTTCTTCGTTTTTTTCTGGATCAGCGACATCGGATTCCAACGCAGCATTGAAACCACGGTCAATGACGCTTCGCAAAAAAATCTCACAATAGTGCAGCGCCTCCTTGCTGCCAATTCCAAAACAGGAAAGGAAACAGTCGCGCGCGAACTGCGTGAACTTGCTGATTTGTGGGCCAACGGTGCTCTCCTCGAAGTCTCCGATGAAAAGGGCGAATGGCTCTTTCGTTCACTCCAATTTGCAAACGCTTCACCGTCGATTCCAGCAGTTCAGTCTGGCCCGGTGCTTTTCTTCACCACCAACCTGGACGCATCCCAATACCGAATCGCCGCGCAGCAGGCGCGAATCGGCGATCAACTCTTCTACGTTTATGCAGCCGTCCCCACGGAACCCTTCGATCAGGCTCTGGATAGTTTCCGCATCATCGAAAAAGAGTGTCTGCCCTTGCTCGTTCTCCTCGCTTCTCTCTTAGGCTATTGGCTCAGCGGAAGGTCTCTCGCTCCCGTGAATCGCATCATCACCACGGCGGAATCCATCGGCGTGCAAAATCTCTCGAAACGGCTGGAAGTCCCTCGCGCAAAAGACGAATTGCACCGCCTCACCCTCACGCTCAACGCCATGCTCTCCCGCATTGAAGCTTCCTTCAACAGAATCACGCAATTCACCGCGGATGCTTCCCACGATTTGCGCACGCCCGTCGCCGTCATGCGCACTTCTGCCGAGCTTGCGTTACGCAAGCAGCGCTCCGAATTTGAATATCGTGAAGCACTCCAGAGAATCTTTTGCACTTCTGTCGAAGCGTCGGAGTTGCTCGAGAATTTGCTCTCCCTGGCACGTGCCGACACGGGCGCTCTCCCCGTGGAGTTCCGGCCTCTCGAACTCGGCATTCATGTCCGAAAAGTCCAGGAACGCGCCGTTTTGCTTTCCGTGGACAAAGCACTGGATATCAAACTCCAAACTCCTCCCGGTCCCGTTTGGGTGAAAGCCGACGCTCTTTCTCTCGATCGGCTGCTGCTGATTCTTGTCGACAACGCCATCAAGTACACGCCTCGAGGAGGCCATTGCGAAATCGCCCTTTCTCAGGATGGCGACAACGCGTGCATCAGCGTCAGCGATTCCGGGATTGGCATCGCCCACGAAGACCTACAACACGTTTTCGATCGCTTTTATCGCGCAGACCGCGCCCGTTCCAAAAATGTTCGTGGTGCCGGCTTGGGCCTTGCCATTGCTCGCTGGATTACCGAAATCCATGGCGGAGACATTGCCGTGGAAAGCATCCCCGGCGCCGGTTCTACGTTCCGCGTCTCGCTGCCCGTCGCCCAGAGGAACTAGTGCATGAATCCGGCTGGGTTTTCTGAAAATTCTTCAGGCTCTTTTCATCATCTGCTCAAGATTCGTTCACGCTCGAGTGGCCTCTCCGGGGGCACATTCGAAAGCAACCGAGGGTGTATCTGAACTCTGCCAGCTTCATCACCCGCGGCTCTCTATTGATTTCATTTGGGGTGAATAGGTTTCTGCCATGCCATCCAGAATCAACAAAATCACTCACCTTTTTACATGGGCTTCATGGATTGCAGTTCTTCTGACGCTAACCATCTTCCCGTTTTCGTCCTTCGCCCAATCCAAAGGAACTCTTAGCGGCAAAGTCTCCGATAGCAGTGGCGGCGTCTTGCAAGGCGCGCAAGTCACGCTCGATCCCGGCGGCGCCAGCGCCGTCTCTGACGTGCTCGGCGAGTTTCGCATTAATGGCGTGGACGCTGGCAACTACACCGTGACGATTACTTACGTTGGTTTCAAAACATTCACCAAGGCCGTAACCATCTCCGCAGGTCAAACGGCAAATCTCGACGCTCAACTTTCCATCGAAGCCGTGGACATCCAAGTTGAAGTCACCTCCGAACGCGGCTCCGCCGAAATCGAAGCCGTCAACCGTGAACGCACCGCTGACAACATCATTCAGGTTCTTCCCGCCGATGTAATTCGCAGCCTTCCCAACGCAAACATGGCCGACGCCCTTGGCCGCTTGCCCAGCGTTACCATTGAGCGCGACGAAGGCGAAGGAAAGTACGTCCAGATCCGCGGCACGGAACCGCGCCTTGCCAACACCACCATCGACGGCGTCAACGTTCCTTCGCCCGAAGGTGGCGTCCGGCAAATTAAGTTTGACGCCATCCCTGCCGACATCGTCGAGTCCGTCGAAATCAATAAAACCCTGCAAGCCAACATGGACGCCGACGGAATCGGCGGTTCCGTCAATCTGGTCACAAAGACCGCAGGCGAACGCCCCACGGTTAGCGTCAACGGCATGGGCGGTTATACTCCCATTGAGGGCGGCCGCAATCTGGTTGAAACGGCTGGCACTGTCGGCAAGCGCTTTGGCGCTCAGAAGAAATTCGGTCTCCTAATCGGAGGCACTTACGATTGGAATGGCCGAGGCATTGACGACATCGAGCCGGTTCCGGACATTGCCACGTTTTCAGGTGGCTCGACGGCTCGCTATTTCGAGGCCATCGATGTTCGTGAGTATCGCTACTACCGCAGCCGCTGGGGACTCGCCGGAGGCGGCGACTACAAGCTCGGCGACGGCTCGAACATTTACCTGCACGGCCTTTACTCCGATTTTCACAATTACGGCGATCGCTGGGTCTATTCCTTGACCGACAATACTCAGGGCATACTCCTCGACGGCGCAAACGGCTGCGCGACGGATCCCACTACCGGTGTAACCGTTGCTCCTTGCACCGGAACGCCTTCCTTCAACGATCAAATCCGCCGTCCCGATTACGCCATCGGCAGCCTGCTCCTCGGGGGCAAGCATGTGCTCACCTCTACTTGGTACGCTTGGGATATCTCCGGCTCGCGCTCGTCGCAAGTAGGCCAGGTCGGCGACCGCACCGCGCGCTTCGACTCGAATCTTCCCACCAGCAATTGCCAATTTGATTTGGCAAACACGAAAGACATTTACACTCCGCAGTGGACTCCTACCTGTTTCACCGAAGCGTACACGAACCAGACCACCATGCCTCTCACCCGCATGCAAATCAATCACGGCCTCACTGCGCAAGTTAACCTTCAATTCGCCGGCGCAATGGCCAAGCGTTACCGCCTCGGTTCGCACACCGCCTCGATCGAAGTCGGCGGCAAATTCCGTAATGCCCATAAATTCGCAAACACATTCGAGGACACTTTCAAGCCCACCGGCTCAGGCGCGAATCTCACGCTCGCTGATTTCTCTAACGGTTTCACGAACAGCAATTACTATCAGGGTGCCTACAAACTGGGGCCGAACCCGAGATTCACTCCGGTGTTCAATGCCTTTGCCGCGGACAACGCCGCCAGCGCCGCAAACTACTCGCTGTCGGAAGACACCTCAAGCCAGTTCGACTTGATTGAAAAAGTCAGCGCGGGCTATGTAATGAACACCATCGACTTCAACAAAATCCGGCTTGTTGCTGGCGTTCGTTTTGAAGGAACTAATCTCGACACCGCCACGCCTATTTTTGACCAAGACGGCAATTTCCTCGGAATGGACAAGAGGAACGGTTCCTACACCAAAGTGCTCCCCAGCGCTTCGATCCGCTACGCCTTCCGCAATGACACAAACCTGCGTTTGGTTTACAGCCGCGCACTCTCGCGTCCCGACCCGCAAGATATCGCCCAGGCCCTCAGCTTCGACAATTCAGCCAATCCGGTCCTTGTGAGCTTGGGCAACGCAAGCCTCAAGCCGGAAATGGCTGACAACGTAGATCTGCTCCTTGAGCATTATTTCAGTCACTTTGGCATGATCACCGCCGGATATTTTTACAAGAACCTGACCGACCCCATCGTTTCGCACCAGTTCACCGTCACTTCCGGCTCCTTTGGCTCGGCGACTTGCACTACGACGGTTACTTGCCGCGTCACTCAGCCACTCAACGCGGGGAGTGCCTGGCTGAATGGTTTTGAAGTCGCTTACCTCCAGCACCTGACCTTTCTTCCCGGGGTGTTCGGTGGCCTTGGCATTTCCGCGAACTACGGCTACACAGCTTCGCGCGCATCACTTGGCCCCGATTTTGGCCGCTCGGATCATCCGCGTCTGCTACGCAACGCGCCCAACACTTGGAACATCAGCCCCACTTACGACCGTGGCCGCTTCTCAGTACGCGTCGGCCTTTCCTACAACGGGCCGAACATCGCAGCTTATCAATTCACTGACGGTACTCCGGGCGGAATCAAAGGCCCCTTCGGCGACAACTACTTCTATGCCCATCTTCAAGTCGACGCTCAGGGAAGTATCCGTCTCAACCATGGGCTATCCTTCGTCATGTACGGCCTGAACCTGAACAACGAAGTCTTCGGCTTCTACAACGGCAGCACCCAATACATGCTCCAGCGCGAATACTATCGTCCGTCCATCGCCGCTGGCTTCCGCTGGAACCCAACCCTGGAACACCGCTGATGAACTGGCGGCTTGTTTCCACAACCGTTCGAATTAACCGGATATTGTCTTATTAACTTTGTAACTAAACTGTGCTACCATTCATTGTGTTTTTGGCGATTCCTTCGTTCAGCCTCGCGGGATGCACGCGCCCCCTCGACCTCCCGCAGATTTCGCTTATCTCCTCTGGAATGAACACTTGCAAAAAACCTGCCCGTAAACCCTTTATAATGAACACTTGCAGAACAAAGGACTTAAGGTTCCTTCATTTTCAACACTTAAAAAAAGGATGGGGGTAGGGGTGATTATCGTTAACCAGAAATCACACCGGGCTTTCATCTCGATTGTGATGCTTGCTATTGGTTTTTGCTTCTTTGTCCTTCGGTACACTAGCTGCCAGCGCGCGCTAGTTACCCCGGTCGATACCGACGTGCCCGTTCTCGTCGGTGCTGGCGACATCGCCGATTGCGCCGACCTTTCCGGTGCAGAAGCCACCGCAAAGCTTCTGGAGAAAATCCCCGGCACGGTTTTTGCCGTCGGCGATCTCGCTTATCCCGACGGCACGAAACAAAATTTCGATTGCTATAACAAAACCTGGGGCCGCGTGAAAGCACGCACTCGTCCCGCGCCCGGCAATCACGAATTTCATTCAAAGGCCGCTACCTATTACTTCCAATATTTCGGCCCTGCTGCCGGCAATCCCCAGGACGGTTTCTACAGCTATGAGCTCGGCGCCTGGCACATCATTGTTTTAAACAGCGAGTGCGCCGAAGTCGGTGGTTGTGAAATCGGTTCGCGCCAGGAAAAATGGCTTCGCGCGGATCTAGCAGCCCATCCTGCTTCCTGCAAACTCGCGTATTTTCACAAGCCGCTCTTCAGTTCCGGCGGCAAGCACGGCAACGACCTGGCCCTCAGGCCTTTCTGGCAAGCGCTCTACGACGCCCGCGCCGACATCATCATTAGCGGCCACGATCACGACTATGAGCGTTTCGCGCCGCAAACTCCGGATGGCAAATCCGACATGGCTCACGGCATTCGCGAATTTGTCGTCGGCACCGGCGGAAAAAATCATCGTCCCTTCGGTCCTGCGCATCCGAACAGCGAAGTCCGCGACGACACTGCATTCGGCGTTTTAAAACTCACCCTTCGCCCCGGCAATTACAGTTGGGAATTTATCCCCGAGGAAGGAAAAACATTTAAAGACGTCGGCTCCGCTCAGTGTCATTGATCCTCTAAATTCTTGAGAGACGTACTTTCGCTCTCGCGCATCAAAACAATGCACGTCCAAAAGGAGTCGCATGTCTATCGCATTTGCAAAACAAGCCTTCTCCGATCGTCCTGCAGCAAAGTCCGGCCAATTTCTCATCGGCAATGAACTTCGCGTCAATCGCCTCGGGTTCGGCGCCATGCGAATTACCGGCAAAGGCGTCTGGGGCGAACCTGCCGATCGCCGCGAAGCTATCAAAGTTCTTCGCCGCGCCGTGGATCTCGGCGTCAACTTCTTTGACACTGCTGATTCCTATGGTCCGCATGTCAGCGAAGAAATCATCGCCGAAGCGTTGCATCCCTATCCCGCAGGCTTCGTCATCGCCACAAAAGGCGGATTCGACCGTAGCGGTCCGGACCGCTGGACTGAAAACGGAAATCCCAAGCATCTTCGCGAAGCCTGTGAAGGTAGCTTGCGACGTCTAAAACTTGATCGCATTGATCTCCATCAACTTCATCGCATCGATTCAAAATATCCCGCCGAAGATCAGCTCGGCGTCCTGAAAGACCTGCAATCTGAAGGAAAAATCAAGCACATAGGCCTTTCCGAAGTCAGCGTCACGCAAATTCAGCAATCGCAGAAAATTGTTCCTATCGTTTCCGTGCAGAATCGCTACAGCGTCGCCGACCGCGGCTCCGAAGACGTTCTCAAGTTCTGCGAAAAGGAAAACATTGCATTCATTCCGTGGTTTCCGCTTGCTGCGGGAAAACTGTCTAAGGCGGCAAGTGCGCTGAACCGCGACGCGGAAGATTTGGGCATGTCGCCTTCGCAGCTCGCTTTGGCATGGCTGCTCTGGCGCTCGCCGGTTATGCTTCCCATCCCGGGCACTTCGCGTGTGGATCATCTTGAAGAAAATGTTGCAACGGCTTCTTTAAGAGTTCCGGAAGAGGTATTGCAACAGCTTGCGAAACTGGCGTAAGAGGCTTTTCTTTTTGGATCAAGCGCCTAATAAATTTGTGTGGATTCGCGTGTAGCCATTTTCTTGCGCCCAAAGTGTCAATGGAATTGCCGCGAGGTCGTCCGCTTCCGTTACCGCATTTCCGTCTTTAGTTAAATCGATCGTCCGCAAGTACTGTTTGCATGTATCACAACATTCCACACGAATATGCGGAAACTGCTCGGCGACGTAAACGGGCAACTTTTCCTCGCGCCCTTCTCCACATGAAGGACAAAGAATTCTTCGGAACGTCCATTCATGCGCGCAGAATGCACAACGCAGAAATCTTTTCCCGCCGTCGCCTTCGGGCCGCAGCACCCCTAGCAAAGGAAGGGAACTGCACTTCGGGCAAAGATACGGCGTTCCATCGATCGAAGGCTCTGCGATTGCGTCTGCAACAAACTCCGCATACGACTGCAGAAATCCCCGCGCGAGAAATTCCTGCAGCGCATTATTCCCGATGTTCGATTGCGAATTTCGTTCGTCCGCTGCTTTGCCGCCGTCAGCCCAATATTCGGTGAGCAGCGCGATCCACGAATTCGCTCCTTCCCGCGACAGTTCTGACGCGGCGGTCGCGAGCGGTGGTGGCGCATTTGTTTCCACTACTGCAAGAAAACTCGAATAGCGTGGCAGCAGGATCATGAAGTTCAGTTCGGAACGCATTTTACCATCCGGGGACGAAATAGGTTTTTCGCCCCATTCCTGACCCAAATGAGAGAAGAGATCTTTCTGGAATTGCGCAATCTGCGCGTAGAACTTCAAAGGTTTCGCGGCAAACGGATATTCCGTAGCCAGATGTGTGGCCCGGCCAATTCGCTTGTCGTAGTCGGAAAGTTTCTGGCGTCCGATCTTCATTTGCGCGGCGCTGAAGAGGAGCCGCCCACGATCTCTTTATACCATCCAGGATGATACCGCTTCGCGAATTCCAGCGACACGTCTCCGCGAATCACGCTGCCAAACGCGCCGCGCTCCGCGAACACGCTCATGTAAATGTGAATCAGGAAATTCGCAATGGTGACGAGCGCAGCCACAGGATGCAGGAAAACGGAAATGTATCGCAACCAGCGCAAATTCCAGGGGATGCTTTCCGGGAACCACAAAACGATTCCAGTAAGCAGCAAGGCAATCGCGCCGTAGAAAAAGCTCCAGAAGAGCGCTTTCTGTCCAGCGTTGTAACGTCCCGCTGGCGGCATCTTCTCGTCTTCATTCTGGATGTAATGGTTTAGCGAGCGCCACCACTGTTTGTCGCTTTCGGTTGTGCGCATTTGCGGCGACCACATCGAATACATGCGCATCACCGCAAAGAAGAAAATCAGTCCGGCCCACGGATGCAACATGCGTGAAGTTTGTCCGCCGCCGAGCGCAGCTGCAATCCAGAAGCACCATGGCGACCAGAACGCGAGCCCCGTCAGCAGCAAATAGATGTAAGAAAATGCAGCGATCCAATGATTCAGTCTTTCCGCGAATGGGTAACGCAGCACGCGGCCATGCGGCAAGATTTGGTCGGCGTGACTCAAGGGCGCGCTCCTTCCGACGGCGTTGCTTCATCGCGATCCTTCGGTCCGAAGCGCAAGTAGTGGACAAACAATCCAATCAATCCGCCGGCCATAGCAAGATTTCCGAGCCATTTCAGCGGGCCTTTCCACAATTTCACCATGAGCGGAATAGTCGGATTGCTCGGCAGGCCGCCGTAAAGCTCCGGCTGTGTAGCATCGTGCAGCACGTAAATCACGCCGGTGCCGCCGACGCCTTTTGGATCGTAAACACCGGCGTTCGGGAAGTTGAAATTGTCTTTCAGTTGCTTCGCGCGGTTGTTGGCGAGAACGAGCATGTCGTCTTTGCTCCCAAAGTGCAGGCAGCCTGTCGGGCACGCTTTGATGCATGCGGGTTCGAGCCCTTCGCTCACGCGATCCGTGCAAAGCGTGCACTTATAAACGCGCTTCGTTTCTTTGTTGAATTTCGGAATGTTGAAGGGGCAGCCGCTGATGCAGTAGCCGCAACCGATGCAGTGGTCTTGCTGGAAGTCCACGACGCCGTTTGTGTACTGCACAATGGCGCCGTCGGCAGGACACGCGGCGAGGCAGCCCGGTTCCGCGCAGTGCATGCACTGATTCTTTCGCATCAACCACATCAACGAGCCGTCTTCTCGTTCGTGTTCGTTGAAAAGGATCAGATTCCAGTAATTCCACCGCGTTTCCGGCATGGTTTGATACGTGTTATCGAATGTGGTCGACGAAAACGGCATGTCGTTCCATTCGACGCACGCCACTTCGCAGGCTTTGCAACCGATGCAGGTCGTGGTGTCCACGAGTTTCGCGACGGTGTATTGGCGCTGCGTATCTTCGCCGGGAATACTTCCAGCGTGTCCGGATATTCTCTGAATGCGCAGCGTCTGCTGGCTCATACTTTTCTACGCTTTCTCCAGCTTCACCAGGAAGCCTTTGAATTCCGGCGTGAAGGCGTTGGGGTCGTAGACAGTTGGCGTCAGCAGGTTCGCCAGCGTGCGCTCGTCTCTGCCTTCGTCCTCGGAGATTCCCCGGTAGCCTTGATGGATGGGCAGTCCGATCTGATGGATTTTCTTGCCGTCAATCATCATCGGCTTGATGCGCTTCGTGACCATTGCTTTCGCAATGTACGTTCCGCGGATGCTCGACACTTTTACTTTGTCACCGCCATTGATTCCTAGTTCTTGCGCCATCTCCGTGGAAATCTCCACGAACATCTCCGGAACCAACTGCACGTTCATCGGGTTGTTCTTTGTCCAGTAGTGGTAGTGCTCGGTCATGCGATAGGTGGTGCAGACAACGGTATAGCCGTCAGTTGGGGCGGCATATTTGTCGTCCTGCGTTTTGAACCGCTTTACCACGGGATTATTGCGCTGCTTCGGATAGAGCACATTTTCGACAGGGCTTTCCACGGGTTCGTAGAAAGTGGGGAAGGGACCATCATTGAATGCGCCGAGCGGCCCGAAAATTCTGCCGACTCCCTCCGGATTCATGATGAATGGGCCCATGTGGTCTTTCGGCTTGGAATCGGCCTTAAAGTCCGGGACATCGTTTCCGACCCATTTTTGCGCCCCCTCGTTCCACCAGACTTGTTTGCGCAACGGATCCCACGGCTTGCCATCAACGTCGCATGAAGCGCGGTTGTAAAGCACGCGGCGGTTCGCCGGCCAGGAGAATCCCCAATTGGGGTGAATGCCCAGACCAGAGGGATCGGAAGGATCGCGCCGCGCGGTCATGTTGCCGGCTTCGGTGAAGGATCCGGAATAAATCCAGTTACCGCATGATGTTGAGCCATCGTCTTTGAGCCAGGCGAAACCGGGAAGCTGTTGGCCCGTCTTGATTTGCTGCTTCGTCGCGGGATCCTCGAGATCCGCGAGGGCTTTGCCGTTGACTTCCTTCAAAACTTCCGCGAGAGGAGGATTCGACGCAACGCTATAATTCCAGGTCAAGTTCAAGATCGGATCCTGAAATTTGCCGCCTTCTTTTTTGTACAGGTCGCGGATCTTCAGGAAGATTTGCGCGACGATTGCTTGATCCAACCGGCAATCTCCGGGGGGTGGCACGGCGGCATTCTTCCATAGCAGCCACCGCGCTGAGTTCGTGAACGAGCCGTCTTTCTCAGCAAATCCGGCGCAGGGTAGGCGATAGACAGTGGTCTGGATTTGCTTTATGTCTTCGTCAGAGTGTCCTGCCTTCTTGGTCCAGAATTCGCTCGTCTCATCCGGATAGATTTCCCCCACCACCAGCCAATCTGCTTTCTTCAGAGCGTTGATGTTTTTCTTGGAGTCGGGACCAATCGCGACGCCGTTCATTCCAAATGCGAGCATGCCCTTGATGGCGCCGTTGTACATGTTGTCCCACAACTGCACCCATCCATAGTTGCGGTCCACTTTCGGCAAGTAGTCGTACGCCCAGCCGTTTTGCTTCTTGGCTGCGTCGCCGTACATCGCTTTCATCAGGCTCACTGCAAATTTCGGAGTGTTGGCGTAATAGTTAAAGGAATCCCACTGTGCCGGCTTCGAGGCAGTCGGCGTGATGCGTTTCATCCAGCCCTCGAAGGAACCGTCCGCGGGCGTGGGCACTTTGAGATAACCGGGCAACGTGTCGAAGAGACCCGCCATGTCCGTGGCGCCCTGAATGTTGGAGTGTCCGCGCAACGCGTTGACGCCGCCACCAGCGCGCCCGACGTTGCCGAGCAATAACTGGAGGATTGCAGCGGTGCGAATAATCTGGGTGCCGAAGCTGTGCTGGGTCCATCCGACGGCGTAAATAATCGTTCCCGCCTTCTTCATGTCGCCATCTTTGCGAATGGAAGTGTAGAGGTCGGCGGCTTTCAGGAATTGTTCCTTGGGAATGCCAGTGATGCGTTCGACGACTTCAGGCGTATACCCCGCGTAATGCTTCTTCAAAAGCTGAAAGACGCAATTGGGGTTTTGCAGAGAGATATCTACTTCGACTTTCTCCGGCAGAGGAGGAAGAGCGGGAGGCGCTCCGGGCTTTGCCGGAGCGGCCGCAGACCCGCCCGCGTAATTCCAACTGGACCGGTCATAACTGTGCGTCTGGGCGTCAAGGCCGGAGAAGACGCCGTCCGAGTCGATAGGCAGCTTGAAGTCGCCCCTGACAATAAAGCCTGCGTTCGTGAAGTTAGCCAAATAGTCGCGCGCGATGCGGTTGTTTTCGATAGCGTAGCGAATGACGCCACCGAGGAAGGCGATGTCCGTGCCGGCGCGAATCTGGCAGAAGAGATCAGCGACGGCGGAAGTGCGCGTAAAACGCGGATCCACCGAGATTATCTTGGCGTTTCGTGTGCGCTTCGCTTCGATGGGCCATTTGAATCCGCAAGGATGGTTTTCGGCTGGATTACCGCCCATGATGAGCATCATGTCGGTATTCTTCATGTCGACCCAGCCGTTGGTCATCGCCCCGCGTCCGAATGTTGGTCCCAAACTTGAGACCGTAGGGCCGTGTCAAACTCTGGCCTGGTTTTCTATATGAACGATGCCGAGGGAACGCATCGCTTTGACAACGAGGTAGTTAAATTCGTTTGTGTCCGTGCAGCCGCCAATCCACGCCACTGATTCGAGCCGGTTTACCGTGTGCCCAGCCGCGTCCTTCTCGATGAACATGTCGTCGCGTGTTTTTTTCATGCGGGTTGCGATTTCGTTGAGGGCGTCGTCCCAGGAAATGTCTTCCCATTCGGTGCCGCCGGGGCGGCGCACGAGAGGTTTTAGCAAACGACGGTCGTTCAGGATCTCTTGCTGGAGGGAGGAGCCTTTGGGGCAAAGCGTGCCACGGTTGGTGGGATGATCGGGGTCGCCCTCGACGTGGACGACCTGCGGCGTCACATTTTTCGCGCGGTCGCCAATCGTATAAATGATGGTGCCACAGCCAACAGCGCAGTAGGGACACGTTGAACGTGTCTCATTGGCTCTGGCTATTTTTAACGTTCGGAGTTGCGCGAAGGCGGGCTGTAAATCGAAGCCAAAGACTGCAGCTGCCGCGCCCCCTACAGTAGCTACCTTCAGAAAATCTCTGCGTGACGCCTGCATTTCGCCTCCCCTGAAGTGGGAAATGGACGCGCGGCCATTGTTAATATTCCTTTACCGAGGCCAAGTCAAGTTAAAGTCACATGAACGCAAGCCCGCATTTACGGACCACCTGGCACTTCCAACTTGACGCACCTTAGACGCTGCAGCTTTGCCGAATGGATACAAATTTCTTCATGGCGAGGACTATTTCGAGAGAGAATCACACGCTGCGTGCATTGATCCCCGAAGCCATATTGGGGTTTTTGTGTATGCTAGCCCGGAAGCCGATAGCTATATCGTCATTCGGCCGATACCTCGGTCGGTACGGAAGTACATAGTTACAGGAGTTTTTTCCACAGTTTTGTTCGTGTGACCGCCTGCTGAAATTGACGAGCCCCTTCAAATGTAATGATTTGGGCTTGCGTTGCAATTTGGTGAATGATTTGCTTGTTTGTAAACGGGTTTATTGTCCCAACCCGCAGTCTTCATTCCTTGATATGAAGTACCAAAACTAATAGGACTAAATGTTTTTGGCCCCGCACCAGGTCAGAGAGGCAGACATGCGTAACTTGGCTCTTTTCCGCCGTTCTAGAATTCTTTATGGGTTCGGCCTTTTGGCAGTTGTGTCCGTTGCAGTATTCCTAGCGGTCAGTTGCGGGGGAGGCAATTCCATGAAACTGACATCCGCAACCGGCATGATCCAAGTCACGTTAAGCGACCCGCCCAGCTGCATGCCGCCGACGGGACAATTCGCACACGTTTTCATTACCGTGCGTTCCGTACAGGCGCACACCAGCGCGTCGGCAGACGGTAGCACTCCCGGCTGGCAAGAGCTAGCGCCACAATTAGCGACGCAACCTATGCAGATTGATCTTTTCTCTTCGCCGCAAACGAATTGCATTCTCGCGCAGCTTGGTTCGGCGAGTCTTCCAGTTGGCACTTATCAGCAGATTCGCCTAATTCTTCTCTCGAACTCCCCCGCGAATGGCGCTGCGGTTCCATCCTCGAACGCTTGTGGTGCCAACGGATTCAACTGCGTCGTTCTCAGCGACAATTCCGTTCACGAACTGGAGCTTAGCAGTGAGGCAAACACGGGCCTGAAGATTCCGCCGGGACAAATCGTCGGCGGACCTATTACGGTTGGAGCAGGGCAATCGGTTGATCTCAATATTGACTTCAATGCGTGCGCTTCGATTATTCGGGAAGGGAACGGAACTTTTCGCTTGAAGCCCGCGCTTACGGCGGGGCAAGTGAGCCAAAACAATTCGGGTATCGGCGGACAGGTGATTGATGCGGTGAGTAAAGCGCCTATCAATGGAAATGTTCTCGTCGCTATCGAACAGCCTGATAACACCGGTGTGGACCGAATTATGATGGAAGCCACGGCGGACGCGAACGGCAATTTTCGCTTCTGCCCTTTGCCGACGGGCACATTTGACATCGTTGCCGTTGCAGTCGGGCCGAACAATCTTCCATACAACGCAACCGCGGTGCTCAACGTTCCGAATGGAGCAAATCTCGGAGCAATTCCATTGCAGCCGGAAACAGGAGCAACAGCTCCCGCAACACTGCAAGGGTTTGTAACTGCGACGACCGGCACAGCCGGTGCATCTATTGACGTTAGCCTCTCCGCGCTGCAACAAGTGTCGTTTGGATCCCCCGCCGTCATGCGGCAGTTGACGATTCCGCTTGAGGCCATTCAGGCGACGCAAACGACTTCGGCAACAGCTTCAACGGGACTCATTTCCATTTCCACCAACACAAACTGCCCCACAGGCAGTCCAGCGAATACGAATTGCGCTCAATACACGCTTGTGGTGCCTGCAAGCAATCCGAGCGTGGGCATTTTTTCTTCGTCGGGATTTAGCTACTCAACTCCCGCGGCTGCACCCGTCCTGTTCACTGTTGACGCGCTTGCAGCTTTGCCGAGCAGCGGAGGCACGCCGGACTGTTCGCCGTCTGAGATCATGACTTCTACGGACGCAAACAACGCGCCGCTGTCCGTGACTCCGGCAACGGTAACGAACGTAGCGCGTTCGGACTTCAAAGGCTGCTCGTAAGAAAATATTGGCGATACTTTCGAGTGGAGGCGCAAGCTGGTGTGGCTTGCGCCTTTCTTTTTGTTCAAATGAAAATTGTGCGTGAGGTCGCTCAGCGCACTTTTCCGATTCACGTTACAATGGAAGGCTATGCTTTCGGTGAATAACGTGTCTATGCGCTATGGTGCGCGCGTGTTATTCGAAGACGTCACAACAACTTTTACTGCGGGGCGACGCTACGCCATTACTGGTCCTAACGGTGCCGGTAAGTCCACTCTTATGAAGATTTTAACCGGAGAAATTGAGCCGACGAACGGCTCGGTCACTCGGCCCAAGAGGATGGGCGTTCTGCGGCAGGACCAGTTCGCGTTTGACGAGTATCGGGTGATTGACACGGTCATCATCGGGAATTCGGTGCTTTGGGCGACGCTGCAGGAGCGAGACGCGCTGTATGCGAAGCCGCATGACGACCTTACGGATGCGGACGGGATGCGGCTTGGCGAACTTGAAGGGATTGTCGGGGAAGAAGGTGGGTACACGGCGGAAGCAGACGCCGCGATTTTGCTGGATGGGCTCGACATTCCATCCGAATTGCACGAGCGCAAAATGGGCGAGTTGCAGGGTGGGCAGAAAGTGCGCGTGCTACTTGCGCAAGCGCTCTTTGGAAATCCGAGTGCGCTGCTGCTGGACGAGCCGACGAACTACCTCGACCTCGATTCGGTGCACTGGCTGCAAGACTATTTGATCAAGTACGAAGGGATTTTGATTGTCATTTCGCACGACCGGCACTTTTTGAATGAAGTGTGCACGCACGTCGCGGACATCGACTACGAGTCGGTGATTACGTACGTCGGCGGCTACGACGACATGGTGCTGGCGAAGACGGCCGTGCGCGCGAGAATCGAAGCAGAAAACAAACAACGGGAAAAGAAAATCGCGCAGTTACAAGAATTCATCGCGCGCTTTTCGGCAGGCACGCGTTCGGCGCAAGCTACTTCGCGCAAAAAGGAAGTCGAGCGGTTGCAAACGACGGAGCTTGCGAAGTCGAATATCCAGAGGCCGTTCATCAAATTTGAAATTGTGAAACCGTCAGGGCGGCATCCCCTGGAATTCAAGAGCGTTAAGAAATCGTACGGCGACCTGAAGGTAATTAACGGTTTCACGGCGAATATCGATCGCGGAGAAAAAATCGGGTTGCTTGGGCGCAACGGCGTTGGGAAGACGACGCTGCTGCGTTCACTCGTGCGCAATTCACCCGGACTAATTGATGATACCGATCGGCATTTCAAGGTGGACGGCGGGACGGTGCGGTGGGGACACGAAGTGAGCGTTGGTTATTTTGCGCAGGAACATGAACTCGATAAAGAATCGAAAACGACCGTGATTGATTGGCTGGCGCAATTCGATCCGTTGGCAGGGCAGCAAACGCTTCGCGGATTGCTTGGGCAAATGCTGTTCAGCGGCGATGATGCCATGAAACCGATCAAGGCCCTTTCTGGCGGAGAAACGGCGCGAATTCTTTTTTGCCGGCTGATGCTGTTGAAGCCTAATGTGCTCGTTTTCGATGAGCCGACGAACCATTTGGATTTGGAGTCCATCAACGCGCTGAACATTGCGCTGCAGCGCTACGAAGGAACCGTGCTTCTTGTGACGCACGACCACGATTTGCTGGAAGAAGTTGCGACGCGTATCTGGCACTTCGATCATGGCCACATCGACGATTTCAAAGGCCCATACGCAGATTATTTAGTGGACCAGCAACGCAAAGTGGCGCAAGCCGCTGGCGCACGCCGCTAACTTTTGCGCGCAAGAATATTTTCAATCAGCCATCTGAAATTCTTCCTTGTTGATTGCGATGCGGCCGCGCTTCGTCGGCAGGCACTGTGGGTATTTGTCCTGTAGGAAATGGACGAGGCGTTCGCGGACGAGGCAGCGCAGGTCGAAAGCGCGCGAAGCGCTGGCGGCGCTCATCAGCGCGCGCAGTTGAACCGTGCTATCGGTAAGATCTGTGACCTGCAAGCCCCAGGTTCTGCGATCCCACAAGGGCGTTTCTTCCAGAACGCGGCGTAATTCCTGACGAACTTCTTCGACGGGGACGGTGTAGTCGGCATAAATCATGGCGGTGCCCAAAAGGTCGGAGGTTGTGCGCGTCCAATTCTGGAATGGCTTCTCGATGAAGTAGGTCAGCGGGACAATGAGCCTGCGCAAATCCCACAGGCGCACGACTACGTAGGTTGTGCCAATCTCTTCGATCCAGCCCCACTCGCCTTCGACGACCACCGAGTCTTCCAGACGAATCGGTTGGGTGAGCGCGACTTGCAAGCCGGCGATCAAACTCGCGAATGTGCTTCGCGCAGCGACGCCTGCGACGAGACCTGCGATTCCGGCGGAGGCGAGCATGCTTGCGCCAATTTGACGGACGTTGGGGAAAGTCATCAGCATGACAGCGACGGTTACGAGGATGATGCCGATGTTCACGATGCGCTGGATGACTTGTGTTTGCGTACGAATGCGGCGTGCGATGAGGGTGTCTTCCCCGCCCGAGGCGTAACGATGTTCGATGAGCCTGCTTACAAATCTTGCGAGCGCGATGAAAAGCCAGCCGACTGCCGCGATCGCAGCAAGTTCTGCGGAGTGAGAAACGATGGCGCGTGCAGCTTCGGAGATAGGTGCGAGAGCGAGGACCGACGCGCCTGCAGCAAGGATTACGATCACGCGAGTGGGCACGCGGATATGCTTTAGCAGCGTTATGACGAAGCGCGATTCTCGCCGCTTGCTCAGTTTTTCCGCGATGATGAAGAAGTAGTGGTGGAGCAGCAGGACGAGGGCTACGCCGCCTGCGAGTATCCCTGCGTAAACGGCCCACGTGCGCGCGTCCAATGCGAGCGGATGCATGGGTGCGATCCTTCCTGAGGGCCAAGAATAGTTTGCGCCAGTGTTTGGCTGTCGTGAAGAGGAAATTGATTAAGCGGTTTCTCAAACTTAGAGAAAACTAATTTGTCAGACCGGCCAGGACGCCCCGCATGAAGGCGAGACTTTCGATGACGCCGGGCATGGGGTCTTTTTCGTTGATTTCGTATTCGAGATCTACGAAGCCGCCGTACTTTATGGCGAGCAGCGCTTCGAAGATTTTCTTCACGGGCATTTTTCCGCGACCGACTTCGACCTGGCTCTCTTTTTCCGAGAAACTCGCGAGGTCCTTGATGTGCAGATTATAGAGTCGCGGGCCGGCTTCACGAATCGCTTGCGCAACGTCGGTGCCTGCGCGGACGGTATGGCCGACGTCAATGCAGCAGCCGATTCGCGAATCAAATCGTTTGACTGCCTTCAATACATCGAGAGGTGAAGGCCAAAGTTTGTCTTCCGGGCCGTGATTGTGAATGGCAATGCGGATGTCGTATTCCTTTACGAATTTTTCGATGCGAGGCAATGTCGTGGGCGCAGGATCACCAGCGACGATGAGGTTAATTCCAGCGCGTTTGCAATATTCGAATTTCTTGCGGATGTCGTCGTCCTCGTCCTTCTCAAAGTAAATTGTTCCCGCGGCATGCAGTTTGATTCCTGCTGCGGCGTAATCGGCGAGCGCGGCGGTCTCCGCTTGTGGATCCATCGGCAAATGATCTTTCGTGTCTTTCAGGTTTACGTCGGTCACGTTGAGCTGCTTCAGGAAAGCAAGCATCTGCACGCGAGAGAAATTGCGGAAGGTGTAGCTGGCGATTCCGAGTCGAATTGGAGATTCAGCTGCGGAAACTGATGGAGTTCTAAGAAAAGATAACCCGCTGACGCTCGCGCCAACCGCGGCGACCGCTGCTCCTGTGCGAACAAATTCACGGCGGGAAAAGCGGCCTTGTTTAGACATGCAGTTCCCATCCTTTTGCGTATTCGCGGCTCCAGAACTTCATGGCGTCGGAATCATCCAGGATTCGGCCGCCTTTGGGATCGAGATGCAGCTCGCGCTGAGTCATCCAGGCGATGTTGGAAACCTGCAACATGGTGACGGCGACGTTGCCGACGTCGATGGGCGCGTTCAGCTTTTCACCCTTGCGGATGCCCGCGATGAAATTGGCGAAGTGGGCATCGGTCATGGAATCGCGTCCGACGAGATCGGCGGAGGAAGTTGTAGCTCCCACCTTGAATTCGTTGGTCTTCTTGCCTTTGAGGTCGAAAATTTCATAGCCGTCGCGGTCCACGACGACCGTGCCGGTAGTTCCCATGATGGCGGAACCGCGATCGCGGCCCAACTCCTTCATGCCTTCGCAGCTTCTGCCTTCCCAGGTGAGGAGCTTGTCCTCATATTCGAAGCTGGTGACGAGCGTGTCGTAAAACTGCCAGTCATCGTGGTAGTGATACCGGCCGCCGGATGCTGTCACGCGCTTCGGGAAATCGACGCCCAAGGCCCATCGGCAAACGTCCACTTCGTGCGTCCCATTGTTGAGAGTTTCGCCGGTGCCATAGACGCGGAACCAGTGCCAGTTGTAAGGATGGACGTTGTCGCGATACGCTTGGCGTGGCGCGGGGCCTTGCCACAAATCCCAATCGAGATAGGCTGGCACAGCGATTTCTTTCCCCGTGCCAATGGATTTTCTCGTGTTGCTGTACCAGGCCCTTGCCATGTAGGGCCGGCCAATTTCACCAGCACGAATTCTTTCGATGACTTCGATGGTGTGCTTGGAGGAACGCTGCTGCGTGCCCATCTGAACGAGCTTTCCGTATTTTTTCTGCGCTTCGACAAGCATGGCACCTTCGGCGGGATTGTGGCTGCACGGCTTTTCCACATATACGTGCTTGCCCGCCTGCAAGCCGGCGATGGCCATCGGCGTGTGCCAGTGATCTGGGGTGGCGATGGTGATAGCGTCGACATCTTTTCGTTCAAGAATTTTGCGAAAGTCTTTTTCCGCGTTCGCCGATTCATCCATTTCCTTCTGTGTGGCCTCGGCGAATTTGCTCAAAATGTTTGCGTCCACATCGCAAACGTGCGTGACGCGCGCGGCAGCTTTGTTTGCCTTCAGGGAAGAAAGGTGCGCGTACGCGCGGCCGTTCAATCCGATTACGGCAAAATTCAGGCGTTCATTGGAGCCAACAATTTGCGAGTAGCTTTTTGCGGTTGTGGTTGCTGCCAAGGTTGCAGCGCTTACCGCCAGACCATCGATAAATTCGCGTCGTGTAATCATTTTGGTTTACCCCCAGAAAACGGAAGAGGCAGGAATGCCCGGAGACAAGATACTACTTTTTGAGAGAAAAGTGTGGAACTAGTTCCATGCGGAAATTACCACAGAGCCGCAGAGGGCACGGAGGAAAAACTACGGACTAAGCGGCTGGTTTCCAGCTGAATTGTTATTCCGTCAAGCCTGCGCGACGCATTAAGTCGTGAAAACGAGGATCAGAACGGAGATTATCAATTCTAAAATCGGCTTTAAGATGCCACGACATTTCCAAAGATTTCTGGCGGTACGCCCTTTCTAACAAGTCAAAAGCCTTGTCCTTGTCGCCAAGACTAGCGTACACAGTGGCAATGGTATACGGCGAGACATAAGCGTTCTTCGATTTTTGTTCCAAATCACGGAGGATCTCTTGCGCTTGAGCCGTCATGCCGGTCATGGCATAGGCGTGTGCGAGCCCGGCAGTTGCATCTGGATTACGCTCGGAGAGTTCAACCGCTCTCTGGTACTCGTACGTTGCCTCCAGTATTTTTCCCATACCTACATAGCCCTCGGCAAGATTGTAGTGGTGGGACCATTCGTTTGGATCGGAGGCCACTCCTCGACGGCCTGAGTCCACCAATGCTCTGTAGTCCCTCAATTGATATTCGGCTGCCGCTGCCGTCATTTCGAAGCTCGGACTGGGGTCGATGGTCTTGCTCTTGGCAATTTCCATCTGAGCCTCTGCGCGCCGGCCAAGAAAACTCAGATAAATTGCGTGATCTTCACGGGCACAACTGTAGCTTGGAGCCAACTCAATCGCCTTCTTGAAATTACGCTCAGCCGCATCCCAATTCCACTCGAACCGCCAACTCAGTACACCTAGCGTGTCGTAGGCTTCACCAATACTGTCGTCCAACTCCAACGCTTTGTTTAGCGCTTCTTTTGCAGATTTGTAGGCACGATCCGGAGGCAGTTCGCTCTGACCCGTAAACATCAAATAGACGTACGTATCCGCAAGCCCTGCGTAAGCCAAGGCAAACGAGGGATCCTTTCGGATGGCTTCTTCGAAGTCGCTCTTCGCTTTGTTTAGTGCCGAGGCTGAGGTGAACTGGTTTGTGAAGTAGTAGCGCCCGCGCAAATAAGGTTCATAGGCTTCCGGCTTTATTGGACGGGCCGACTGCAACTGGACCTTAAGCTCAGGGCTCAACTCCGCGCGAACCTGTGCGGCGATCGCCTGCGCGACATCGTTCTGCAATCGCAGCACATCGCCGAGATCGCGGTCGTAGGATTCGGCCCAAAGATGCTTGTCCGTTGAGCCTTGCAGCAGTTGAGCGGTAATTCGAACTTTTTGTCCTGCCCGAACAACTGACCCTTCCACAATCGCATCCACGTTCAATTCTTTTGCAATTTCCGGCAGGCTCTTTTTTGTGCCTTTGTAGCGCATTACGGAGGTTCGGGAGACCACGCGCAGCGATCCGATTTTGGCCAGATCAGTGATCAATTGATCGGTCATACCCTCGGCAAAAAAATCCTGGGAAGGATCGCCGGATAAATCAGCGAGCGGCAGAACTGCGATGGAGCGCAAAGGAGCAGCGGCGCTCGTTCGATGAGAAGCTGTTTGGGCCAGCCAAACGACTAACGCGGCAGTTAAAGCCAGCGCAGGGATCAAGACTGCGAGGCGCCTGGGCCATGTGACATGCGCTGGCGTTTCAGTCGCTTGGCCGCGCTCGTAAGGCTTCCACGCCTCAGCTGCAACTTCTTCAACGGGCGCGATGAACCGATAACCAAGCCTCGGTATCGTTTCGATGTAGCGGGAATTTTCCGGGGAATCATTGAGCGCCGCTCGCAGTTTCTTGATTGCGCTATTCATGCTGTGTTCGAAATCCACAAACGTCTCGTCTACCCCGTTCGACCACAGCCTCTTGCGCATTTCCTCGCGTGTAACGACTTCTCCCGGCTTTTCCAAGTGCATCGCCAGAATCGCGAATGGCTGGCCGCGTAAACGCACCCTTACGCCGTGTTTTCGCAATTCGCGCGCCTGCAGATTGACTTCGAACACGCCGAAGCGAAGGGGCTGACTGTGGGGGGCCTCGACCAAGCTACCTCCCCGGATTCCGTCACTCTGCGGTGGAGCTTCCGCTGGTTTCCGTCTGTAGTCAAGGTATATCAAGAACTTGCGCGGCTATCAAGAAGTCATCCAGGGTGCATTGCTAGTTTTGCCTTAGGCGCATAGAAATTGCGGCAAATGCGCGCTCTGGTCTCCCCAAAGCGCCGTGAAATCGAGTGCAGACAAAAATCAAAGGAGAAAGCTAATGAAGACAGGAGTCACAGAAACAGTCCGCCGATCAGCGAGGTGCATTCTGCGTTGGCCGGTAATTGGCGCATTGCTAATTCCTACGCCCCTGGTCGAGGCCGGTCCGGCAGAGCACGAACATTCTGCTCCGGCCAGGCTGGTTCAGATTGTTCGCGATGCCACTCGGCAATACCAGGATGTCAACGCTGCCATCTCTGCCGGGTATGGACCGTTTCTTGGTTGCGTAAGCGGCCCGGACCACGGCGCCATGGGAATCCACTACGTCAATGGCCCGCTTGTTGGCGATGGCTTGATTGATGCCAAGCAGCCTGAAGCGCTCATCTATGAGCCCTCGAATGGACAGTTGAAGTTGGTGGGGGTTGAGTACATCGTGGACGCTGAGACATGGCTGAAAAATAACAAAGGTGTTGCTCCTGTGCTTGAGGGGCAGTCCTTTCAATTCGTCGACACTCCAAATCGCTACGGCATCGGCTCAATTTTTGAGCTACACGTTTGGGCTTGGCGAGACAATCCCAGCGGAGCGTTCGTGGACTGGAACAATGCGGTGAGCTGCGAAGGCCAATAGATTGATTTTGCAGGCCGTTCACGCGGACCGAATGCGTTACAAGAGACCCTGCGTACCGAAAGGCTCCTTCAAGCAGTCGCGTAAAAGGAGCCTTCGCTCTTTTGCGGTTACAATGCTTTCCATTTTGTTTAATGCAAGGCTGCCCTTTTGAAATAGCGAGCTACAGTACCTGCCAATCACATCCCGCAACAATTTTCACGCCGGGGTGTTTATACACTTGTACGATAGCAATGGGGAATTACGCCGCAAGCTCGCCTAGCTCACCTGCGGCTGCAATTAACTCGAGGAATGATGGAGGCAATTCCCGCGAGGCTTCAGGAGCGCGGGGAAAGGCACAACATGAAACTAAACTTCAAAACATGCATGGGAACGCTGCTGCTCGCAAGCGCCATTTTCGCGAGCGCGCCCGCGGCAAACAGCCAGGTCTCGGTAGGAATCGTGATCGGGACGCCGCCGCCGCCGCGCGTGGTTGCGGTGCGGCCAGAATGCCCCGGACCCGAAGCAGAATATTCATGGGTGGAAGGTTACTGGTATCCGGTCTCCGGCCACTATTACTGGCATAGGGGCTACTGGACGCGGCGTCCCTATGAGGGCGCGGTGTGGGTTGTTCCGCACTATGAAGGCGGCCGTTATTACGGCGGATACTGGAATGGCCCGCGCGGTCGATTCGAACACGACCATCACTGGGACCGCGACCGGGATCGCGACCGTGGGCGTTGGCACGACGACGATCATCACGACAACGGCAAACACAAGGGCTGGTACAAGGACAAAGACAAGGATCACGACCACGATCACCGGTAATTCTTAAGAGAGCAACCTGGGCGGGACACTCTTCGCGAGTGTCCCGCTTCATTCTTTGGAGCGCTTTTGGCCGGAGGTTGCGGCTCTTAAGATTTCGCGATGGGTTTTTCCGGAGCTTTTTCTTCAGGTTTGTTCTCAGTGGGTTTTGCCTCGGGATGTTTTACTTCACCGTAGCGTGACGCCAGCCAGTCGCGTACTTCCTTCGGATTGTATTTGAACGGACCCATTCCACCGCGATATGCGATACGCCCAGTTTCATCTATCACATAGAGCCGCTCGGGCCAGGCGGCATATGCGTCATTTGCGGCGTTGGACATATCATCTATGCCGAATGGCAGAGTGTAGTTGAAGCGTTTTGTGAAATCGTTGCCGATGGCGAGGCGCTGTTCGAGCGTTTTTGGCTGCGCGTAGCAGACATCTTCCTTGAGGTTGGATTTCATCTGCCATTCGTCAGTGGGATGCGCTTCGCGGATGTAGATGGTCAGAAAATCGGCGTGATCTTTGTAGTCGTTGTAGATCTGAACGATGTCGCTGACCTGGCGACGAAACGGCGGTCAAGTGAAACTGCCGAAGATGAGAACAAGCGGTTTTCCGGAAGTGTGTTCGCGAATGTGAAAGTGATCGGAGCCATTGAGGGCGACGAGGCGCGCTTCCGGGGCAGCGTCGCCAATCTTCAGATTTCCGCGATGCATTTGCGGCAATGCGTAACGCACCATGTACAGGGCGTCCTTGGGGCCACCGGCCATGACACTGAGCCCGATAAACGCGAGGACGACAAGCGCGCCGAAACTGATGCCGATCCACATGAAGCCTTTCCTCACGAAACAGAACTCCTTGCACTTTTCGCAGCAGTGAATTTAGCGCGAGAGATTAGCAGCAGCATGGCACAGGAAACATAATGTTTTTCCATTAGGCGTGGTGGCTCTTGCTAAGGAGTTCGGGACGAAGCGCTTGATACCGCGCGAGGGCCTTTTCGATGACGGTCAGAGCAGCGTACGCGGGGCGAATGTCTTCGACTTGCACCTGTTTGCCTTCGAGCTGCTTGTAGTCCTGAAAAAAGCGGCGAAGCACGAGCAAACGGTGCGAAGGAAGATCTCGCGCTTCGATGTATTCGCTGAACTCCGGATCTTTCGTGGCGACGGCGATGATCTTGTCGTCGCTGGCTCCGGAATCGATCATGGTCATGACGCCGATGGCACGCGCGCTGATGAGCGCCAGAGGTTGCACAGGTTCCTGGCAGAGAACGAGGACATCAAGAGGATCGTTGTCTTCGGCATACGTTTGCGGAATGAAACCGTAGTTCGCGGGATAAAAAACAGCGGAATGAATGATGCGATCCACTTTCAGCAAGCCGGTAGATTTGTCGAGTTCATATTTAACGTTGGAGCCGAGCGGAATTTCGATGACGGCTTGAAAATCACGAGGGACTTCAGGGCCGGGAGAAACATCATGCCAAGCGTGAACCAAGGGAGCGTCCTTAAGGGAATATGGAACAACCATTATTGCATGAGCGAGCCGGGGAACCTGTACAAGAACTGGACTTGCGTCCAGTTGGCTTTGGGCAATGGGGAATTCGATACTTAAGGCTACATCATCCATGGACCGCCAAGTTTCTTCCTCCGGTAACTGGTCACAAATAAAATGGATATGGTTCGCCTGGGTGCGGGTACGTAGCGCCATCCTTGTGGCGGGATGCGGCAGCGCAACTGTTCAAGCTCCGCCGAAAACGCCCCCGCCGGCGGCGGGAATTACTGTGAGTGTCACGCCCCCCTCGGCCAATTTGCGTGCGGGAGACGCGTTGACATTTCAAGCGAGCGTGAGCGGCACAACAAATGCGGCCGTGACATGGTCTGTCAACGGTACAAAAGGCGGTACGACCGCCATCGGGGCGATTGGCACCAACGGAAAATATACCGCGCCTGTGAGCTTGCCGAATCCGAATACCGTGACCGTAAAAGCGACGAGCGCAGCGGACGCGACCGCCAACGGAACGAGCAGCGTAACGCTGATGAATCCAACGCCGGTGATCATGGGCATTAACCCAACTTCCATAAGCACGGGGAATTTTTCGCTGACCGTTACAGGGAGCAAATTTGTGACTGGCACGACCGTGTTGCTGAACGGAAGCGCGATTTCGACCACTGTGAATTCCAGCACGCAACTTACGGCAACGGGAAACGCCGCCAGCGCTGGGACGTATGCCGTGAGCGTGCAGAATCCTGATCCCGGCAGCAGTACATCTTCAAGCTTGAATTTGACAGTATCTGGACCGACGCAAGCTCTGGGCTGCAGCGGAATGTCATTGGGGCAAGGCGCGAGCCTAAACGGCTTTCGGCCGTTTCCCGCGGACAATTTTGTGGAACAAAGATATTTCTGCGTCGCCAGTGGACGTGAACTCGAGCGCGATTATTAGCTTCATTGGAACGACCGTGAGCGTCCATGCGGATTTCGGCGCCGGGCTTTATTCCGGATCGACGATCGGAATTCCTTACAAGGTGGTTGGAGCGGGGTAACCGCTGATTCCGGTTGCATATCAGGCTTATGGCGATGAGAGCGACGCCGGACCGATGCCCATTGCATTGAATGCGCCGATTGAGGGATATCCGAATCCGGGAACTGGCGACCGGCACGTTCTGGTGCTCGACAACGCGAACTGCTTTTTGTATGAACTTTACAGTTCGTATCCGCAGGCGGCGGTCTGGAATGCGGACTCCGGTGCAGTGTGGGATTTGACTACGGACGAACAGAGACCGTGGACCTGGACGAGCGCAGATGCCGCCGGATTGCCGATTTTTCCCGGACTCGTGCGCTACGACGAGGTCGCCGCAGGGCAAATCAATCATGCGATTCGCCTCACCTTGAGCAAAACCAAAGCAGCAATGACACCGCCGGCTTCGCACTGGGCCGCCAATTCGACGGATCCGAATGCGCCGCCAATGGGAGTGAGGCCGCGGTTGAAAGCGAGTTTCAATGCGTCGAGTTATTCCGCAGCGAATCAGGTTATTTTGGTTGCGATGAAAAAATACGGGCTGATTCTGGCAGATAACGGGTCTTCGATGTACATCAGCGGCGCGCCGGACGACCGCTGGGACAACAACGACTTGCACAATTTGGGAAATTTGCATGCTTCGGATTTTGAAGTGGTGCAGATTTCGCCACTCTACACTGCGGCGAACGTGCCTGCCGGAACTGCGCCGCAGATTTCAAATTTGACAGCGAGTTCGACGAATGTGACTGCGGGAACAAGCGTGACGCTCTCCTGGCAAACCACGGGGGCAAGCTACGTGATTGCTTCACCGGAAGTGGGCGCAGTGCGGGGAACAAGCGTCGTGGTGAAGCCGACGCAAATCACGACGTACACCGTTTACGCAACGAATGCGTTCGTTCAGACGATGTCAGCGATTACAACTAGCGTCCATTAGGCAGATTTCTTGGTCCACGCGCCGAGGATTGCACCCATCACAAGAAAGCCCACAAGAACATAGCCTTCGTTAATCAGGAAAAGATTGGTCGGACGCATTTCGTACATGTTCGTGGTGTATGTGACCGGGGCAACGATGCCGAGCCAGAGAAGCACGCCGAGAGAAGCGCCGCGGGCGGCTGTTGTGGCATTGCGCCAGGCGCAAAGTTGCGCAAGCACAAATGCGATAAAAAGGCCGAGGACGAAGCTTACGATGTAAGGAACCGTGGGATTCATTCCTTTCGCTTGCTCTTCCGTCAGCTTTTCCAGGGCCATCCATTGCCTGCCAAAAATCACGCCGAACCAAACGCCTCCGATGAACCAGTAAACGACTGCGCAAACAAAGACGGCGAGATAGTTGGTTTTCATGCGTCCACTCCCAGCAAGCATGCCAGCGAGAAGCCGGCGAACTATTGAAAATCGAAGTCCGAAATTTGGCGAGAGTTTGACTGGACTGTGGCAGCTTGTCAATCGGGAATGAACTCAAAGTGGCGCTCACTTGCTTTTTCGATTTGCGCGAATTTTCTGGCCATGTGAACGGAAAACGCAGGCGACGACTTTGCTGGAAGCGCGTTCGAAGACCATTCGCTCGTTAGCACCGGCATTTTTGTCAAAGAAAGTTGTTTCGTTTTCGGGGAACCATTCACTCTTTTCTTGTCGGCTGAGCTGGCCAAACAGGTGGCCGTTTTCATTGGTCACAGTGAGGGTTGCGTCCGGCGCGATCTCATAAGTGCCTGCATATTCCGCGTAGAGCTTGGGATTGATTTTCGCGACATCGGGCCAAGAAGGCAGATCAGCGACAGCCATTGAGAAGAGTTTCCACTCGCCATTGTGCCGTGAGTATGTGTCGAGATGAATCATCGGAAAATCAAAAACTTGAGCGCCGAACGGGGTGTGTTGAACAAGCCGATAAGTAACGATCGCCGTTTCCCCTTGCACGTACGCATGAAAATCCGCGACGGTTTGCTTCAGGCCGCGGTGGCCGGCCGATTCTGGCTGGAATCCCTCGGCTTGCAGATATTGCTGCTTGTTTCTAATCGCCGACGTTGCGTAAAGGATTTGATAATCGGGAGCCAACAATCGTTCGTAAAATTCACGATTGTTAGCGAGGTTGGCGTCGAGGCGCGCTTCGGTGAGCTTCTGGAATTGTTCGGCGCTAGAGTTTACTTCAATGGCAGCGAGCGAGTTGCGGCTTTTGCATGATCCTAAGAAAGGTAGAGTCAAGAATATAAGGAAAAAGAGAGGGCGGTGGAGGCGCATAAGGCTCCTTCACAGGATGAAAAGAGCGTGGACTGTTGTGCGACGCTTCGAAATTCTAGCAGGTCAGGCGCGGGCTTTGTCGATCATTTGCTCCCAGATGCCTTTGGACTTGAGGATGAGTTCGATGAGCTCGCGCGCGGCGCCCTTTCCGCCCGGGGCACTCGTTGTATAGTGCGCGATTTTTTTCACCTCAGGCGCGGCGTTGCCGACGGCGACGGCGAGTCCTGCAAGTTTCATTACAGGAATATCGGGCAAGTCGTCGCCCAGAAACGCAACGGCTGTCGCGGGTACGCCGGCTTTCGTGAGAACTTCTTCGAAGGCAGCCGTTTTTTGCGGCTCTTTTTCGTAGACAAATTCCACGCCCATTTCCTTCATTCGGCGGCGCAGGGCGGCGCTTTCTCGTCCGGTGATAACGCCGAGCCGTAGTCCGGCAGTGCGGCCGAGCGTCATGCCCTGACCGTCGTGCGCGTCGAAGGTCTTGATTTCGAGGGCAGAGCCATCGGGTTGAGAAAGCAGAGTCACGGAGCCGTCGGTGATTGTGCCGTCGACGTCCATTAGGACGACTTGAATCTCCGCGGCGCGTTTTTTAAGGGCGGGGCGGATTCTTGCACTGCGAGCAGCCAAGGTGCCTCCAACGAGCGGAACTGAACCGGGAATTGTAACATGGGCAGCGCTAAAGCTTTGATTTTGGAATGGGTTAAAGAGTGTCGCGAGTTTGTTTGCAAGAAAAGGCTTGACCCTAACGTAACGTCAGGCCGCATTAAGTATATGGAGGCGGCAGTGAAAACCGGCACCAAGGAAACGTATCGAGTGCTCGAATTCGCGAAACTTGCGGGCGTGACCGTACGCACGCTGCATCATTACGACCGGCTGGGCTTGCTTAAGCCGAAGCAGCGCAGCAGCAGCGGATACCGCTTGTATACGAATCGCGATTTTGGGCGTCTCGAACAGATCGTGGTGCTGAAATTTCTCGGCATTCCTCTGAAACAGATTCGGGGATTGCTGGAAGCCGACTCGAAGATGCCGGCAGTCTTGCAACGCCAACAGGAAGTCCTTTCAGAGAAACGGCGGCAACTCGACAAGGCAATCCGGGCGATCCGCAACGCAGAGTATGCGATTCAGTCTCGCGGGGAGCCAGACTGGAAACTGTTTCAATTCATTGTGCGGGAGATTGAGATGGAGAAGAGTCAGGAATGGAAAGCGAAATATTTCAGCCCGGATGCGCGAGCAAAAGTCGCGGAGCGCAGAAATCTATGGTCGCCGGAGTTGCAAGCGAGAGTGACAAAAGAGTGGGAGCAACTCTATGCGGACGTGGAAGTGTGCTTGAATGCAAGCGAGGATCCTGCAAGCGCTAAAGCGCAGGCACTTGCAGGGCGCTGGCGAGACTTGGTGAATCAGTTCACTGGAGGCGATCCCGAGATTCAGAAAGGATTGAACGCGATGTGGGCTGACCGGGAGAACTGGCCGAAGAAAAACGATATCCCCCAATCGTTTATTCGCCCGGAATTGCAAGAATATATGCGAAAGGCTCTCGCAGCTGGAAAAAAGTAACGGACGCGCTTTTCTGGAAGTGGTTTGGAAGAGGGGCGCGTGGAGCTGTGAGAGTTGTAGGCCGAATCGTTCGAGCTATCGCCCGTCCGGCTTGAAATGCCGCTCGTGAGAGTGCCTCGCGGGCGGTGTTTTCTTTTCGCCAAATTTCAGACGAGTTGTAGACCCCACAGGTCGTGGAGATGGACGACGCCGAGGACGCAGCGAGCGTCGTCTACAACGACAACGCTGGTGATGCGCCGCTTCTCCATAATGGTGAGAGCTTCGCTCGCGAGGATCGAAGGCTTCACTGTTTGCGGCGTGGGATTGAGGCATTGCGCGGCGGTCATGCTGAGCGTAGCGCCGCCGTGCTTTTCCATAAGACGGCGAAGGTCGCCGTCGGTGAGGATTCCGGCAAGACTGCCGTCGTCGTTGACAACAGTGGTCATGCCGAGTTTTTTCGCGGACATTTCGTGGAAGACGTCGGGCATTGGAGTTTGAGGAGCCACTTTCGGGAGCGCGTCGCCGGAGTGCATGACTTTGTCCACGCGGAGGAGGCGTTTACCGAGGCTGCCTGCCGGGTGAAGCGCTGCAAAATCGTCGTGGCGAAAATCGCGGCGTTCGAGCAGCGAAACGGCAAGCGCGTCGCCGATGGCCATGGCGACGGTAGTGCTGGCAGTGGGTGCGAGGTTAAGCGAGCAGGCCTCTTCGTTGACGCTAGCATCGAGGACGACGCCAGATGCTTGGGCGATGGTGGATTTGGGATTTCCGGTGAGCGCGACGAGCGGAATTTCGAGACGCTTCAGCGCATCGAGTAACGCGATAATTTCGCGAGTTTCACCGCCGTAAGAAACGGCCAGCATCGCGTCGCCGCGCGCGATCATCCCGAGGTCGCCGTGAAGGGCTTCTGCGGGATGCAAGAAAAAGGAAGGCGTGCCAGTGCTCGAAAGAGTGGCGGAAATTTTCTTGCCGATGATGCCGGATTTGCCCATACCGGCAACAACGACGCGTCCTTGGCAGGCGAAGAATAAATCGACGGCGCGGTCAAAGGTTGTGTCCAGGCGTGCGAGGACGTCCTGAATCGCTTGTGCTTCAATGCGGAGGACGCGGCGGGCAGTGTCCTGGCTCATGCGTTGTTCCAGCCGCGGATGAGTTCGGAAAGCTGCTTCATCCTGGAGAGCAAGGCAGGGAGTTGCCAGAGGGGAAGTGCGTTTGCGCCGTCGGAGAGAGCGGCGGCGGGATTGTCGTGGGTTTCGAGGAAGAGGCCGTCGACGCCTGCGGCGACGGCAGCGCGGGCAAGCGGTTCGATAAATTCAGGCTGGCCCCCGCTTACGTGGCCTTGTCCGCCGGGAAGCTGAACAGAGTGAGTAGCGTCAAAGACAACGGGAAAGCCGAACTTTTTCATCTGCGGGATGCCACGAAAGTCGACGACGAGATTCTGATAACCGAAAGAAGAGCCGCGCTCGGTGAGAATGATTTTGGTGTTGCCGGTGGAGGCGACTTTTTCGATTGCGTTCTTCATGTCGGTGGGTGAAACGAATTGCGGCTTTTTGATGTTGATGATGCGGCCAGTTTTTCCCGCGGCAACGAGAAGGTCGGTTTGGCGAGCGAGGAACGCGGGGATTTGCAGAACGTCGGCGACTTCTGCCGCTGGAGCTGCGTGCGATGGCTCGTGAATGTCGGTAAGAATAGGCACTTTAAACTCGTCTTTTATTCTTTCGAGGATTTTCACGCCTTCCGTCAGTCCCGGCCCGCGAAACGAGCCCACAGAGGAGCGGTTTGCTTTGTCGTAAGATGCTTTGAAAATGTACGGAATTTGCGTTTCCGAAGTGATGCGCGAGATATTTTCTGCAATACCTAGTGCGTGGGCTTCGGATTCGATCACGCACGGGCCGGCCATCAAAAAGAGCGGATTGCCGCCACCCAGGCGCAAAGGGCCGAGAGAAATCTCTTTCAATTGATTCATGGAACCCACAAAAGATAGCATACCCGAATCGTTTTGCCCTCGTGTGCTGGAGAGCCTATGAAACTCAGAACGATGTTGTTTGGCGCAGCCATCTTTATTGTGGCCATGTTCGCCGTTCGCGCTCAGGATTCGGGGAATGCCGAAGCTGAGCGCTACATCAAAGAAAGCGAACGGCAGTGGGCGGAGTCGGTTGCATCCGGTGATTCTTCCGTTGCCGAGCGAATTCTTGTAGAGGATTTTGTTGGCGTCGACCCCGACGGAAGTCAGTACAACAAAGCAGAAATGGTGAAGAACACAGCGTCCGCGCCGAAGTATTTCTTGTCCAACAATTTGAATGAAGTGAAGGTGAGATTCTATGGAGATGCTGCGGTTGCGCAGGGAAATGAATCTTGGGTTCGCAAAAGCGGGGTTCCCTTGCACGGGCGATTCGTATGGACTGATACATGGATCAAACGAAATGGAAAATGGCAAATCGTTGCGGCGGAAGATCTGACGGTGTCCGAAGACAAGTAGAAATCTTGAAAAGGGAATTAGGCTGAGGCGCTCGGCGCGGCGCGTAGGGCGACGGGAGCGCGCTCGGGATCTGGAGTTGTTGCGTGCGCCTTTTCCGCAGCTGTGGATTGTTGGGCAGCCGTCGGACGCATGCGGGCTTTCTTGTGTTCAATTGCTGCGCCGATGAACGCCGCGAACAGCGGGTGCGGCTCGAGCGGCTTCGATTTGAATTCGGGATGGAACTGACAGCCGAGGAACCATGGGTGCTCCGGCGCTTCAACGATTTCGACATAGTTTTCGTCGGGCGTGCGGCCAGTAATTTTCAGGCCAGCGGCGATGAGCAGCTTTTCGTACTCGCGATTGAATTCGTAACGGTGGCGGTGCCGCTCGCTGATTTCAATTTTTCCGTAGGCCTTGTGAGCGAATGAACCGGGTTCGAGTTTGCAGGGCCAAGCGCCAAGGCGCATCGTGCCGCCCATTTCGTCCACACCGAGCAGTTCGCGCAATTTGTAGATCACGCGATGGGGCGTTTGCTGATCGAATTCAGTGCTGTTCGCGTCGGAGATGTTTGCGACGTCGCGTGCGTATTCGATTGTTGCGCACTGCATGCCGAGGCAAATCCCGAAGAAGGGAATTTTGTTTTCGCGCGCGTATCGAATGGTGTGGACCATCCCCTGAATTCCGCGTTTGCCGAATCCGCCCGGAACCAGAATGCCGTCGTAGCCGTGCAGACGTTCCGCTGCAATTTGCGGCGATTCAATTTCTTCCGATTCAATCCAGTCAATGACCGTTTTGTGATTGTGTGCGAGGCCGCCGTGCATTAGAGCTTCGCGCAAACTCTTGTAAGCGTCTTCTAGTTGGACGTATTTGCCGACAATAGCGATGCGCGCTTCGCCCGCAGGATGATGCATCCGTCGAACGAGGTCAATCCATGGCTGCAAGTTTTGCGTACGGTCTTCGAGGCGAAGTAAACGCAAAATCTGTTTGTCCAAGCCTTCGCGTGCGAGCTCCGCGGGGACCGCGTAAATCGTATCCACGTCTTCCATGGAAATGACGCAGGCTTCGTTGACGTTGCAGAAGAGCGCAACTTTCTTTTTCAAGTCGGCGGGAATGTGGCGATCGCTGCGGCAAAGTAAAATGTCCGGCTGAATTCCTATGCCGAGCATTTCCTTGACGGAGTGCTGCGTCGGCTTGGTTTTTTGCTCGCCGGCTGCCGCGATGTAAGGAACGAGCGTCACGTGAACGAAAAGCGTGTTTTCCGCGCCAAGTTCGAGGCGCATCTGGCGAATCGCTTCCAAGAACGGCAAAGACTCGATATCGCCAACGGTGCCGCCAATTTCCACGATAACAACGTCCACGTCCTCGGAAACCTTTTTGATGATTGACTTAATTTCGTCGGTGACGTGCGGAATCACCTGCACCGTTTTGCCGAGGTAGTCGCCGCGGCGCTCTTTCGCCAGAATGGTTTCGTAGATGCGGCCGGTGGTCCAGTTATTGTCGCGTCGGAGCTTCGCGTGGGTAAAGCGTTCGTAATGGCCGAGATCGAGATCCGTCTCCGCGCCGTCTTCCGTGACGAAGACTTCGCCATGCTGAAACGGGCTCATCGTGCCGGGATCCACGTTCAGATACGGATCGCATTTTTGGAGAGTGACTTTGAAACCGCGACTTTCGAGGAGACAACCGATGGAGGAAGCTGCTACGCCCTTGCCAAGTGAGGAAACAACACCGCCGGTAACAAATATATATTTTTGCGCCATCCG
>Ga0126376_10000055_pt1 | contig 43955 bp, 42 predicted proteins | sample PanSoiMetPlot_15_FD_92760 | JGI IMG/M metagenome (GOLD analysis project Ga0126376, IMG submission 92760) | Tropical forest soil microbial communities from Panama - MetaG Plot_15 | ecosystem: Environmental > Terrestrial > Soil > Tropical forest > Bulk soil | place: Panama | collected 2016-02-17 | reverse complement strand
TTCGCAGGTCATGGACACCAAGGGCCTGAAAATGATCAGCGGCGAATTCGCAGCCGAGGGCCGCGTCACCCAGCATCTCAAGGACGTCCAACTCATGCTCGAACAGGCGCAGCGGGTGAAGCAGGAGCTTCCGCTGCTTGAAATTCATGCCGACGTCTTGCAAGCCTGCGTGCGGCAAGGCGAGGGAGATTTGGACAACAGCGCCGTGATCAAAGAGATCAGGCGGCGCAGACGCAGTTGAGGGCGCCGTGATCGATTCGCATCACCATTTCTGGTGGCTGAGCCGGCACACCTATACGTGGTCGGATCGGGTGGGCGATCGCCTGGCGCGCGATTTCACACCGGACGACCTGAGGCCGGAGCTTAACCGCTGCGGCATCAAGGGAACGGTGCTAGTGCAGGTGCTGCATCAGGCCGGCGAAACCGAGGAGTTTCTCGACCTCAGCAACGAGGTCGAGTTCGTGCGCGGCGTGGTCGGGTGGCTGCCGCTTGCCGATCCCGACGCCACCACGCGCGCGCTCGAGCGGCTGCGCTCCCGCGGCAAGCTTGTCGGCGTGCGCCATCTCATCAGTTACGAGCCGGATCCGCGCTGGCTGCTGCAGGATGGCGTAATCGAATCCCTGAAACTTCTCGCCGCGGCAGGGGTCGCCTTCGATGCCATCCCCGTCAAGGCCGAGCAGTTCGAATCCGTGCTCGAGCTGGCGGAGCGCCTGCCGGAGCTCAAGATCGTGATCAACCATCTCGGACGCCCGCCCCTTCCCGAGCGGGGTTGGGAGCCGTGGGCGACGCAAGTTGCCCGCGCCGCCGAGCACCGCAACGTCTCCATCAAGCTCTCGATCGGGCTCGACATCATCATGCGCTGGCGCTGGTCGACCGACGAGCTGCGCCGCTACAGCGATCACGTGCTCGACCTCTTCACCTCCAATCGCGTGATGGCGGCGAGCAACTGGCCAGTAATCTTGCTCGGCGCCACCTATGCGCAGGCGTGGCAGGGTATCAGCGATCTCGTTGCCGCACTGCCGGTCGACGAGCGCCACGCGGTCATGGGCGGCACCGCGGAACGCGTCTATGGCCTGTAACCGCCTAGCGTTGCGCGACCGATAGCGGCTTCGCAATCGGCCCGCGGTCCCCCGGTTGGCGTTGCGGACGCGCCGCGGCATCGGCCGGAAAGATCAGCGATTTGATCACCACCGGCACGGCGCCGGATTGGGGCAGCATCCCGCCGATGTCGATGTAGTCGAATTGTTTGAGCTCGAGACCGTCGACGGAGACGATCGCGTTGTCGAGGCCCATCTCCTCGCGCAGGTGAATTCCCATCAGGCCGCCGACGTCGCCGTCGCCGGCCAACACAAGGGGATGGCCGTCAGCGAGAATCATCGCCAGCCCCTCCGTCAGACCCTGGCAGAACGCATCGAGCCGGCGAAACGTGGCCGAGCCTCGCCAGGGCACGAACACCGCGACGGGCAAGCCGGCATCGGCGAGATCGTGGCGCTTGAGTAGCGCCTTGATCTCCTCCGCCACGGCTGAGGGTTCGATCTCCTCGACCTCGAGCGCGAACGAAGGCGCGATCACCGGCACGTTGCGCAGCGGCAGGATGGTTAGCGGGGAAACATAAATCGTGCTCCCGCTCACCTGTGTGGTGTATTGCGCCGCGCCGATCACGGTGGCGCGGATGCCTTCGCTCGCGCGCTCGAGCTTTGGCCCCCATCGTTCCGCGCGGGCACGAATTTCTTGCGCGAGCAGCGCGCCAAGGTCGCCGTAGCTCTGCGCCTCGCGGCCGTAAACATATTCGGCGACGCCGCCGGAAAAGGTCAATTGCTGCACGAGTGCGCGCTGTGACAGCGGCTCGAGTCGCAGCAGCGTGCGCGCGCCGACGATCGGCGATCTGCCGGCCATTGCCTCGAACAGGCAATCTGCCATGCGTACGGCCAAGGCCCGCGCGCTCTGTGGGAGAAGATGCGCTCCGATCTCGAGAGGGATGCCGAGATCGGCCGCGAAGCGGCGCGCCGTCTCCTCGATTCGCACGATGCGTCCGGACGGATCGAGGCAGATGAGGCGCGCGCCGACTTCGAGCGCGGTGAGATCGCTCACCCGCCCGTCGGCGCAGATCGCGATCTTCGAGGTGCCCCCGCCGATGTCGACGTTCATCACGGTGGCGCCTTCGCGGATCGAGCGCGCCGCGGCGCCCGAGCCGTGGGCGGCCATCACCGCCTCCAGGCTGTCGCCGGCCGAGACCGCGACCATCTTGCCGGCTTGGCGCGCAAACAGTTCGCCGATGTTGCGCGCGTTGCGCCGGCCGACCGCGACGCCGGTGAGGATCAGCGCACCGGTGTCGATCTCGTCCGGGTCGACGTTCGCGTCGCGGTATTGGCGCTCGATGAAGGCGCCGAGCGCCGCGGCGTCAATCTCCTCTTCGCCGCAATAGGGCGTGAGCAGGATGTCGGATTGGTAGAACGTCTCGCGGATCGTGACCACGTAGCGGCTGTCCAGCCGCTCCAGGACGATGCGTGAGAATACGAGGTGCGAGGTGGAGGAGCCGATATCGACTCCAACACTGAGCACGACCACTTCGTCTTCATCGACGAGCGAGCGCCCGGTGCTGGAGAAAAAAATCCGGCCGCCTTGCGCTTGTTCGTCGGCCATTATGTCAGGTGCACCGTGCTCACGCGCCCGCGAACTTGGGCACGACCGCACCCTTCTTGTAGAATTCGCGCTCCATTCGGCTCGGCACCCCTTCCGCCTTGAGCTTCGCCTCGTACTCTGCGCTGATGAAGGGATCTTCCATCCAGTACGGGATTGAGGTGCCCCCTTCAGTGATATCCATGGCGGTGTAGTCGGTGTGCTTCTCGCCGGGAGGGCCGGGCTCGCGGCCCGGATTGTGCGGCCCGAACCACGCGGTCAGCCGCAACGGCTCCTTCGATGCCCCGAAGTGTTGGTGGTACCAGCGCGCGCCGCCGGGCGCAGCCGACACCATCCCTACCGGCTCGTAGTCGACGCGCCTGATCTTGTCGGCATGGCCGTCTTTCCACGGGGTGACGCCGTATCGTTCGGGCCAGGTATAGGTGTAGCCCTTTCCCTTCAAGCAGATCAGCACCGCGGCCGAGGTATGCGCGTGCGCCTTGGAGTAGCGGCCGTTCTCGTGCTGGCCGATCCACAGATAAAAGGTGTTGCCGGTCATGAACGGCTCGACCCGCCGCCACCCGGGCGAGCGGCGGTTGTCGAGCGGCAAGTCGCAATTGACCACGTCCGGGATGAAGTTCGTGCGCCGCATCGCGAGCCCGCGGACCGGATCCGGTTCGATGTCGTCCTTGTATTTGTAAAAGTCGTCGGCGCCGCTGAAGCGGTCGCGGAACTCGTACGGGCAGTTGAACACCAACTCGGTATTGTTCATGAGGTTGATGAGGTTGGGCGCCGTGGTGCCGCCGAGCAGCACCGCCGGCGCCGAGCTCGCATTGACGATGCGATGCCAGGCGTTCACCGGGATCGAGAACAGCGAACCCTTCTGCCATTCGAAGACATGTCGCTTGCTGTCGCGGTCGAGCCATACTTCGGTGCTGCCGCGGCCCTCGACCACGAGATAGATCTCCTCATAGAGGTGCTTTTCCGCATTGAGCGCTCCGGCGCCGGGCACCTCGACGACGTAGCAGCCCCATTTGCCCTCGGTGCCGTGCAGCTGGATATACGTGCCTTTCCCGCCCAGCCGCTTCCATGGTGCAAGCGGCAGATTCTGCACCTTGCTCACGCCGATATCGCGATGGATGGGAATGCCCTCCGATTCTATGAACAGGTCGTAGTGCGTCTTGGGCCGGCCAAACGCACCGAAACCGGCTCGGTCATTGCCGGTGGGCTCATGCCAGTGCGTCCTGCCGCTCAATTCATGCATCGCGACGCCTTTTTGGCGCTCAAAGCAATCGGCCCGAGTGCTTTACTGCCAGCCCCGCAGCAAGGCAAGGAGAGCAACACTTACACGCTCGCGGCAGCCAGGGACGGCATCCAGCCTCGCATCGATCTGTAGCGGGGTCGCCTGCGAGGCGATACGTCACGCCGATAGGGCTTTTTGCGTTTGCGGCGATCCACTAAGATCGCCGCTGATTTCTGAGGGGCGCTTTCTGGAGAACCGCAATGAAGAAGATTCTATTGGGAACGGCCGCCGCCATCACGCTCGCCGCTGTGCCCGCCATGGCGCAACAACAAACGATAAAGATTGGCTTCATCAGCACCTTCAGCGGGCCGGTGGCCGCGATCGGCGCGGACATGCGCAATGCCTTCGAGCTTGGGCTCGACCATCGCGGTCGTAAGATCGGAGACCTGCCGGTCGAGGTGATCTACGAAGACGATCAGACCAAGCCCGAGGTCGGCGTGCAGAAGACCCAGAAGCTGATCGAATCGGACAAGGTAGATTTCGTCGTCGGCTACATCTGGTCGAACGTGCTGCTCGCCTCGCTCAAGCCGCTCGTCGATTCCAAGACATTTACCATCGTCACCAACGCCGGCGCCTCGCAGCTCGCGGGCGAGCTGTGCTCGCCTTATGTGTTCTCGACCTCCTGGAACAACGACCAGACCCCGCAGGCGGTGGGTCTCTATATGAACCAGAAGGGGGTCAAGACCGCATTCCTGATCGGCCCCAATTACGCGGCCGGAAAGGACATGCTCGAAGGCGTGGCAGCCACCTTCAAAGGGGAGATCATCGGCCGCGAGTTGACGCGCTGGCCCGACCAGCTCGACTTCAACGCCGAGCTGTCGAAGGCGCGCGCGGCGAGGCCCGACTCGATCTTCGCGTTCTATCCGGGTGGCCCAGGCATTCAATTCCTCACCCAGTACGCGCAATCGGGCCTCAAGGGGCAAGTTCCGCTCTATACCGCCTTCACCATTGATGCGCTGTCGCTGCCGCGCCTCAAGCATCTCGCCCTCGGCATTCCCGGCGCGCAGCAGTGGGTGCGAGACCTGCCCAACGAGGCCAACACATGGTTTGTCGAAGACTACCGGGCTCGATACAAGAGCGACCCGGCCTTCTATGGCGCCCAGACCTACGATGCCGTGACGCTGCTCGACAGCATTGTCAGAGCCGTCAAGGGCGATCTCAGCAAGAAGGATGAGATGCGGCGCGCGGCGGAGAAGGCCGACTTCAAATCCGTGCGCGGCGGCTTCAAGTTCGGACCCAATCACATTCCAATCCAGAACTTCTATCTGCAAGAGGCGGTCAGGGATGGCGACGAATACCGGCTCAAGACGGTCGCCACCATTGTCGAGAACGATCAAGACAAGCACTGGCAGAAGTGCAAGATGCCGAACTGAGGGCCGGGGCAGGCGCGAGCTGCAAGACGGCAGAGGCTCGCGCTTCTGCCGTCTTGTTTTGCGGCAGCCGGGGTGGCCTGATTTGTAAGGCGCGCCAGGCGAGACCACATCCGGCAGCCGACGGCATTTTCTTCGCCAGAGTTCGGGGGACTACCCGACAATGTTGTATCTGATCGAACAGTGCCTCAACGGCATTCAGTTGGGCATGCTGCTGTTCCTGCTCGCAGCCGGGCTGACCTTGATCTTCGGCATCATGGATTTGGTCAATCTGGCGCACGGCTCGCTTTATATGCTCGGCGCCTATTTCGCCGCGACATTTGCCACGGTCACGGACAGTTTCCTGGCCGGCATCGGATTGGCGTTGCTCGCTACCTTAGTGGCCGGAATGGTGCTCGAGGTGATTGCGATCCGGCCGCTCTACGGACGTGATCACCTCGACCACGTGCTCGGCACCTTTGGCCTGCTGCTGTTCTTCAATGAGCTGGTGCGGCTGATCTGGGGTCCGGCCGGCCTGACGCTGTCGCTCCCTCCGGAGATGCTCACCGCGGTTCAGGTTTTGCCGGGCGTCTATTATCCGCTCTACCGGCTGGTTATTATTCTGGTGACGCTCGCGGTGGCGCTCCTGCTCTATGCGCTGGTGATGCGCACGCGCATCGGCATGCTGATCCGCGCCGGCGCCTGGAATCGTGAGATGGCCGGCGCGCTCGGCGTCAATATCAAGCTCCTCTACACGCTCGTGTTCGGGCTCGGTGCGGCGCTTGCTGGATTTGCCGGAATGATGCAGGCGCCGCTCTCGTTCGTGCAGATAGGCATGGGCGAGAACATCCTCATCCTGGCCTTCGTCGTCATCATTATCGGAGGCATTGGTTCGATCCGCGGCGCTTTCGTTGCCGCCATTATTGTCGGAATCATCGACACGATCGGCCGCGCATTCCTGCCCGACCTCTTGCGACACTTCGTGAGCTACAGCGCCGGCTCGAGCGCAGGGCCCGCACTGTCCTCGATGCTGATCTATACGCTGATGGCGGCGGTGCTGGTCTTCCGGCCCGAAGGTCTGTTCCCGGCGGCGCAGCGATGAGCGTGCGGCTTAATGCGCGCAATGCTTTCGTCGCAGGGGTGATCGCGAACCTGGCATTGGTGCCGCTCTACGCTGCGGCCAGCGGCAATACGTTCGTGATGTCGCTCTTCACCCGCATCGTCATTCTGGCGATCGCAGCGGTGAGCTTGAACCTGATCATGGGGTTTGGCGGCATGGTGAGCTTTGGTCATGCCGCCTATCTCGGAATCGGCGGCTACGCGGTGGGCATTCTCGCCAAGGAGGGGATGAATTCCGGCCTGTTGCAATGGCCGCTGGCGGTGGCGGCCTCGGGGCTGTTCGCGCTGACGGTCGGCGCGCTTTCGCTGCGCACGCGCGGCGTCTATTTCATCATGATCACGCTGGCCTTCGCGCAAATGATCTATTACGTCGCGATCGGGCTCGACCGGTATGGCGGCGACGACGGCATGACCATTTACAAACGCAGCCAGTTCGGTCCGCTCATCGACCTCTCCAACAAGACCGCCTTCTATTATCTCTGTCTCGCGCTGCTGCTCGCGGCGATCTATTTGGTCTGGCGGCTCGTGCATTCCCGCTTCGGCATGGTGATTCAAGGCTCGCGCTCGAACGAGCGGCGCATGCAGGCGATCGGGTTCCCCACCTACCGCTACAAGCTGCTCTGTTTCGTCTTCGCCGGCATGCTGTGCGGGCTTGCCGGAGCGTTGCTCGCCAACCATACCGACTTCATCAGCCCGGCGCTCATGCACTGGACCCGCTCGGGCGACCTCATCGTCATGGCGGTGCTCGGCGGCATGGGCACGGTTTTTGGGCCGGTGATCGGCGCGCTGGCGCTGCTGGTGCTGGAAGAAGCGCTCTCGGGCATCACCGAATACTGGCAGATCATCCTTGGTCCGCTGTTCCTGCTGGTGGTGTTGTTCGCGCGTGGCGGCATCGATGGTCTGCTCGCGGGAATCAACCGTGGCTGACGCGCTGTTGCAAATCGACGGCCTCAGCAAGCGCTTCGGCGGCGTGATTGCCTCCGATGCGATTTCGCTCGCCGTGCCGAAGGGGCAGCTGCACGCCGTGATCGGCCCGAACGGCGCGGGCAAGACGACGCTCATTGCGCAGCTCGCGGGCGAGATCGCGCCCGATGAGGGGCGCATCCATTTCGACGGCAGTGACGTCACGGCGCTAACGGTCGATCGGCGCAGCCGGTTTGGTTTGGCCCGTTCGTTCCAGATCACCTCGCTGTTTCTCGACTTCACCGCGCTCGACAATGTGGCGCTCGCCGTGCAGGCGCATGCCGGCCACTCCTTTCGCTTCTGGCGCGCCGCGCGCCGCGAGGAGGAGTTGTGCGAGCCGGCGCGCGCGGCGCTTGCGCGCGTCGGGCTTGCCGGGCGCGGCGACGTCATCGTCTCCAAGCTGAGCCACGGCGAGCACCGTCAACTCGAGATCGCGATGGCGCTCGCCACCAGCCCGCGCATGCTCTTGCTCGACGAGCCCATGGCCGGGATGGGGCCGGAGGAGAGCGCGCGCATGGTCAAGACGCTGCGCGAGCTCAAGGGTGAGCTGACCATCCTCTTGATCGAGCATGATATGGAAGCGGTATTCGCGCTCGCCGACCGGATCACGGTCCTGGTCTATGGCCGCATCATCGCCTCTGGCCCGCCGGAGGCGATCAGAGCCAATGCCGAGGTGCGTGAGGCCTATCTTGGCGAGCAGGAGGTCGCGCATGGCTGACGCGCCCCTGCTCGAGGTCTCCAACATCGAGACCTGCTACGGTCTGAGCCAAGTCCTGTTCGGCATGTCGCTCGCAGTCGCGCCGGGCGAGATGGTGACGCTGATGGGACGCAACGGCATGGGCAAGACGACGACGGTGCGTTCCATCATGGGGCTGACGCCGGCGATGACCGGCTCCATCCGCTTCGATGGACGGGAAATCCGCGCGCTTGCGGCTTACCAGGTCGCCAAGCTGGGCATCGGGCTGGTGCCGGAGGGGCGGCAAGTCTTCGCCAATCTCACGGCGCGGGAGAATCTGATCGCGACCGCGGCCAATCGCAGCCGCGCGGCCGGGCCGTGGACGCTGGAGAAGGTGTGCACGCTGTTTCCACGGCTTGCCGAGCGCATCGCCAACATGGCGAGCCAGCTCTCCGGCGGCGAGCAGCAGATGCTGGCGATCGGCCGCGCGCTCATGACCAATCCGCGGCTATTGATTCTGGACGAAGCGACGGAGGGATTGGCGCCGCTCATCCGCGCCGAAATTTGGCAGTGTCTCACAAAACTCAAGGCCGCCGGGCAATCGATCCTGGTGATCGACAAGAATGTGCAGGCGCTGATCCGCATTGCCGACCGCCATTATCTGATCGAGCGCGGCAAGGTGGTATGGACCGGCAGTTCCGCAGCGCTCGCCGCCGCGCCGGACATTCAGCATCGGTTCCTCGGCGTCTGACGGCTCCCTTTGCGCAGGCAGCGCCGCAAGTGTGCCGCGGCGGCGCCGTGCACCGGGCTGTAGATCAACCCAAATGCTAACCTGTTGGTAACCCCGATAAGGTCCAATTCGCCCGCGTTATCCGAGGACCTTCCATGGGTGATAAAGAGTTTATCGAGGAGACGTCTTCGCCGTCCGGCGAGGCCGAGCTCCCGGCCAAGCCCGCAACCGAGCCGACCGCGGACGTAGCGAAGACGGCGTCGGCCGGCGCTGGCAGCGGGACGATCGAGACCGCGGCGGCGATCGCCGCGCCGAAGCTTGCCGCCGCGGCCGAGACGACAGCGGCGCCGCGTCAGCGGGCGTTCGCGAGCTGCGATGCCGTTGATGCCGACGATGCGGTCGCGGAGCGCGCCGAAGCCTCTTCCGTGAGCCGCTTCACGCTGTTCGCTGCCGCCGTTGCGCTCGCTGCCGCGCTGGGCGCGATGATCGGCGCGCTGACCGCCTACGGACTCGCGCGTCCCGCCAGCACGGCTGTTGCGGCGGACGCACTCGGCGTCGACGACATCCAGGCGCTCAAGGAGAACGTCGTGCAGGCGCGCCTTGAGCTCGCCGCGTTGAAGCTCAGCGTCGATTCCGCCAGCCGCAGCGCGGCAACGCAGTTCACCCGGATCGGCGAACGCATCGACCGTCTAGAGCGCGCGCAAGTCGATCGGGGCAAGCTCGGCAAAGCTCTCGATGAGCTCGATAGAGTTTCCCGCGCGGAAGCCGCCGCCGCGCCGAAGGACGCGACGGGCTCAATCGCGCCGCCGCCGGCGGCCCAACCCGGCAAAGTCGATGGCTGGGTGGTGCGCGACGTGCGTCGCGGCACCGCGCTCATCGAAGGCCGCATGGGCCTCATCGAGGTCGATCAAGGCGATGTCGTGCCGGGGCTGGGTCGGGTCGACGCGATCCGCAAGCAGGACGGCCGTTGGGTCGTGGTGACCTCGAAAGGCCTCATCATGCCTGCGCGCTGATCGGCGCTGCTTCACCTGCGGCTGCCTCGCGGTCCGCCCGTGGCGCCACCTTCCGATCCGTGGCACATTTGCGCGACCGAAAAATCCCGCGCCGGCGCAGGCTCGCCGCGCGCTCACAACGCGCACGAAGGATATCCCCATGCCCGGCACCGCGGCTCTTGTTCGCATGGCGGCGCTCGCCGCGCTTCTTGGGCTGTTCTCCTCGCCCGTTGCCGCATTTGAACGCGTGCAGGCACCGGCGCCGAAGCCGGAGCTGTCGCAGACCTGTCCCGGGCTTGTCGCCTTCGATGCGCCGCGCATCCTGCCAGCCGCGCTGCGCGTCGCGCTCGATCCGGAGCGGATCCGCATCACCTATATCGGCCACTCGACCTTCCTGATCGAATCTCCGCAGCTCGTGCGGATTGCAACCGACTACAACGATTACGTCCGGCCTCCCCTCGTGCCGGACATCGTCACCATGAATCACGCGCACTCGACCCATTTCACCGATCATCCGGATGCGGCCATCAAGCACGTGTTGCGCGGGTGGGGCCCAACGCCGGATCAGCCCGCGCGCCACGACATTACCTTCAAAGACGTGCGCGTGCGCAACGTCCCGACCAACATCCGCGACTGGAGCGGCGGGACCGAGCGGCACGGCAATTCGATTTTTATCTACGAGACGGCGAACATGTGCATCGCCCATCTCGGCCATCTGCACCACACGCTCAACCAGCAGCAGCTCAACGAGATTGGCCGCGTGGATGTGCTGTTTGTCCCGGTGGATGGCAACTACACGCTCGATCTCGAGGGGATGATGGAAGTTCTGCAGGCGCTCAAGGCGCCGCTCATGATCCCGATGCACTATTTCACCAGCTACGGCCTCAGCCGCTTCCTCGACCGCGCGCGGCAAACGTGGGCGGTGGAAACGAGCGAGATCCCGACGCTGGTGGTGTCGAAGACGAGCCTGCCCACCACGCCCAAAGTGATGGTGCTCCCGGGGCATTGAAGAAAAAATGCGCAAGAGCGCGGCCGAACAGAATACCCCGCGGTCACCCGCGGGCTTGACCACGCAAGTCGGATTTATCCGACTTGCGCACTTAAACATGCCCGAAATCGGGTAAACCCGATTTCGGGTGGTCCATCTTCTGCGTAAAAGTCTTTGCGAAGCGGGTGGATCGCCGGGTCAAGCCTGGCAATGACGAGTAGCGCTCAAGCGCCGGTCGTGAAAAAGCCGAGCCAGAGCGCGCCCAGCACGACCAGCCCGAGCGCCAGGCTCACGCACAGCACGATGAGCACGGGACGATCGAGAAATCCCGCCCATGCCGCGACGCCGGTCTCGACCTTGCGTCCTTTCTCGTCGCGCATGATCTGCTCCTTGCGCGCTTCAAGTCATTGCCAAGGTCAACGCCGGGGCGGCCGCGCCGGTTCCCGCTGCCTCGCACCGCAGCGCGGCGCGCAGGGCTAGGACAGCTTCGCCAAGGTTGGAATCATGGCGATCGATGATCAGCAAGTGCGACAGGCTCGGTCTGCTTCCTCTCCCATAGGGAGAGGGGTGGGGTGAGGGGTTAAGGTCGCTCGATAGTTCTGTAACCCCTTCACCCCAACCCTTTGCCCGAATGGGGAGAGGGAGCCGACCGAAATCGCTGCGCAATCATTGACATTCATTGTAAAAGTGCACTGGCGCGCACCGCGCGCGATCCGCTAAATTTCCGCGTGGGACGAAGACGCGTGCCATGTTGAGCGCCGAGCAAAACGATCTCCTCACCCGCACCGGTCCGGGGACGCCGGCGGGCAAGCTGATGCGGTGCTACTGGCAACCCGCAGCGCTGGTCGACGAATTGTCGGGCAACCGGCCGGTCAAGCCCGTTCGCCTTCTCGGCGAAACGCTCGTCCTGTTCCGCGACGAGGCCGGCCGTTATGGCCTGCTCGAGCGTGCGTGTCCGCACCGCGGCACCGATCTCGCCTATGGGCGGCTCGAGCAGGGTGGCTTGCGCTGCGCGTTTCACGGCTGGCTGTTCGACGTGACCGGCCAATGTCTGGAGGCGCCGGCCGAGCCGGACGGCAGCCGACTGTGCGCCAACATCCGGCAGAAAGCCTATCCGGTGGTGGAGAAGAGCGGCATCCTGTTCGCCTATATGGGCGCGGGCGAACCGCCGGGCTTCCCGCAGTTCGACTGCTTCGCGGCGCCGTCCTCCCACACCTTCGCGTTCAAGGGCATGATCGACTGCAACTGGCTGCAGTCGCTGGAGGTGGGCATCGACCCCGCCCACACCTCCTTCCTGCATCGCTTCTTCCACGACGAGGAGCCGGCGCTCGGCTACGGCAAGCTGTTTCGCGACAAGTCGATCGATTCCGACATGCCGATGACGCGCATCATGCGCGAGTTTCCGCGCCCGCAGATCGAGATCGAGCCGACCGATTACGGCATGCGCGTGATCTCGCTGCGCCGCATCAGCGGCGCCGACACGCACATCCGCGTCACCAACCTCGTCTTTCCCCATGCGTTCGTCATTCCCATGTCGAGCGAGATGACGATCACGCAATGGCACGTGCCGATCGACGACTACCGGCACTACTGGTACGCGATCTTCACCAGCTTCGGCGCGCCGGTCGACAAGGAGGAAATGCGCCGCCAGCGCCTCGAGCTCTACGAGCTGCCGGATTACGTCCCGCGCAAGAACAAGAGCAACGATTACGGCTTCGATGCGCACGAGCAGGCACACGCGACCTTCACCGGCATGGGCACGGATATCAACGTGCATGACCAGTGGGCCTGCGAATCGATGGGCGCGATTCAAGACCGCACGAAGGAGCATCTCGGGCAGTCGGACAAAGCGATCAGCGCCTATCGCCGCATTCTGCGCCGCGCCATCGAGGAGGCCGGCAACGGCGGCAAGCCGCTGATGGTGCTCGATCGCGAAGCCGCGGCGAGGTTGACGGGCCCGGCGGCGATCGACGGAATCGGTCCGAGTGAGGGCTGGCAAGCCTATTGGCAGAAGACCGACCTGGCGCGGCGGCAAAAGTCGAGCTGGGCGCGCCAGTAAGCAGCGCTTCGCTTCTCTCGTTCGATTGCGGACTGACGCGGCCCCGCGCCAGCTGATCTGGGATCAGCTCCGTCTGCTGGACAGCCGTCAGTGAACCTCTTTCGCGCCCGGCGCGGTCAAACTCTCCTGGAGACGGCCGATCGTCTCGATGTTTGCAGCTAAGACGTCCTCGCTGAGAAACCGGCTCTCGTGCGCAAGCGCGATCCAGAATTCCCGGATGTTGGTCAACATCTCCCGGTGTAGTGGATCAAGCGTTAGCCTGATCGCTCGTTCGCAGTCCGCCGCCATTTCCAATGGGTCCACTTGAGCCATGGACTACACCGGCATTGCGAGTTCGAGCCATCGCATTGCTTTGTCCCCGCATCACACAGACGGCGCACTGTCTTGAGCCGGCCACCCGACTCGAGCGGCCGCACGATCGCGCTGTCTCTTCATCTCACTTGCCAAGGACGGGGAACGCGATCCCGAGAAACTGTGCAATGCCGCTCTGAGGATTCTTTGCCGTCAGGTCACACATCGCACTCGGGTGGACGCGAGCGAACGGCGGGTGGGGAATGGCACTTGGCCTCAATCCCCTCCGCGTCGGACATCGAAATCCGCAGCGCAGCAGTCACCGTACCGCGGTATGCTATCCTTTCGGAGAGGCGGGGCCGCCGACGAGGTGATCGAGTGAGCCGTGTTGCGATGCGACGTCGAGATTGTGTTGCGATGCTTGCCGGCGTCGCGCTGTTTGCCGGCGCTGCTCCTGCTCGAGCGGCCGACTACCCCAACCGGTCTGTCCGCGTCGTCGTGCCCTATCCGGCCGGCGGGCCGACCGATCTGATTGCTCGCCTGGCTGCGCAGATGCTCACGGAATCGTTCGGCCAGGATTTCTTTGTGGAGAACGTGAGCGGGGCAAGCGGGGTGCGCGGCGCCCTGATGGTCGCTGCCGCGCCGGCCGACGGCTATACGTTGATGGTGACGACCAGCGATCTTGCCATTGCGTCCGTGATGTCGAGCAAGATCAGTTACGATCCGGTCAAGAATTTCGCGCCCATCAGCATCATTTCACGCTCGCCCTCGGCGCTTCTGCTGCATCCGTCGGTGCCGGCAAAGACCGTGCAGGAGTTTGTGACGCTGGCGCGCGCGGATCCTAAAAAATACAGCTACGCATCGATGAGCCAGGGCCAAAATCTCCTGAACACCGAAAGACTTTTTCGTCTCACCTTGAAGCTTCCGATTGTCCGCATCCCCTTCCCCGGTGCGGCACCCATTCTCGGCTCGACGGCGGCCGGTCATACGCTCGTCGGCTATATCGGGCTCCCTTCCGCCACACCGTTCATCAAGGAAGGCACGCTCCGTGCGCTGGCGGTCAGCAGCTTCAAGCGATCTCCGATTGTCCCGGACGTCCCGACCATGGCGGAGAGCGGCCTCGCGGGCCAGGAATCGGAGTTGGTGATCGGCTTGGTCGCTCCGGCTGGGACGCCGTCGTCAATCGTCGAACTTCTGGCGCGCCGGATGGCGGAATTCGTTGCCAGGCCGCAAACGCAGGAACGCCTCGCCGCCTTCGGCTTTGCTGCGGTCGGCGGTACGCCGGGGGAATTTGCCGCCCAGATCAAGTCCGACATCGACCGAGCGGCTACGATTGTTCGGGAGGCTGGGATCAAGATCGATTGACCCGCACCGTGGACATCGTCCACCTTTTCAGTGAGTGCGTTTAAAGTCGGACCGCCCCTAGCGGTGCGCCGGGGGTCCTCCAATGCCAAGTGTCAAGGAATACGAGACCGACATCGCGATCATTGGCGCGGGCGGCGCCGGCGTGGCGGCCGGCATCGAGGCCCGCGACGCAGGAGCGCGCGCCATCGCCTTCGAGAAGAGCCTCGAACCCGGCGGCGCGGCCATCATCTCCGGAGGCGGCTGTCTGATCGTCGGATCGCCATTACAGCAGCAGAGCGGAATTCATGACACGCCGGATCTTGCCTTCAAGGATTGGATCGAATGGGGAGGTCCGTCGACCGACGCGGTCTGGGCCCGTTACTATATCGAGCACACGCTCCACGATCTCTACCACTGGGCCGAACGCCTCGGCGTGAAGTGGGTCGACCTCAAAGCCCAGGAAGGCAACTCCGCGCTGCGCTGGACGCGGCCCCAGCTCAACGGCCTGGGCCTGATGAGTCGCCTCATCGAAAGCTTCCGTCAGAAGGGCGGCGAGATCGTTCCGGAGACGGAAATCACAGGGCTGAGGCTCGAGGGCGGCCGCGTGACCGGCCTCGACGGTTGCAACGCCAAGACCGGTGAGCCGGTGGCCGTCAGCAGCAAGGCCGTCGTGGTGGCGACCGGTGGCTTCAACTCGAACCTGGAGATGGTGCTCGAGTTCAATCCGGATCTCGCGAATCACAAGGTTTTGGAAGGGTCGGGGCGCGGCTCGACGGGAAGCGGGCACAAACTCATTCGCCAGGTGGGCGGCTATCTTACGCACATGGACCATATCTGGTTCTACGTCTACGCCACGCCGGATTACCGCGACCCCGCGCAGCGCCGCGGCCTCGTGTTCCGCCTGGTGCCCGGCAACATCTGGGTCAATCAGCAGGGCCGCCGGTTTCACAACGAGGGGCGCTCGGGCGGCAACTCCGCCACCCCGGCGCTGATGGCGCAGAGCCCGCGCCACGCCTGGGCCATCATGGATACGCCGATGACCGCGACCATGGAGATCGCCGATCCCTACTATCGCGACGGCGACAAGGTTGTCCGCGAAAGGGTGGTGGAGCTGCTCGACAACTCGCCCTTCATTCGCAAGGCCGACACACTCGCCGAGTTGGCGAGAAGAATGGACGTCGATGCGCCGGCCTTCCTCGCTACAGTGGAGCGCTACAACAAGGCCTGCGCGCAGCGGCTCGAGACGGAGCCGGAGTTCGGCAAGCCGCTCAAGTCGTCGAAGGCGTTCGATACCTCGCCCTATTACGCTGTCCAGATCTTCCCGCTGGCGCGCAAAAACTTCGGCGGCGTCAAGACCGACCTTAAGTGTCGCGTGCTCGACAAGCACTTCGAAGCGATCGCCGGGCTCTATGCCGCCGGCGAGGTCGCAGGCATGGCCGGTGGCCACATCAATGGGCGTGCCGGTCTCGAAGGCACCATGCTGGGCCCGGCGATTTTCTCAGGGCGCGTCGCCGGCGGCTGGGCCGCACACGCGGCGGGCCACGGCTGCGGCTTCGTCGGCAAGCCGAACCGGGCTTGAGGCCCCTGACTGATCAAGCGCCAATTCGACATCCTGCCATGGGGCAAAAGATTGATCGAACCGTCTCTATTGGTCCTGCAAGCCACGCGGGGTTACCTCGATACAAAAATGGCCCCGATTGACTCGGGGCCAGGTGTGGCAAAGCCGTCGTTATCACGAGGCGCTTTTCGTCGTCACCGGCTTCTTGGCGGGCATATGTTTGACCGCGACTTTCTTGCCGTGGCCGTAATGCGCCTGGGCCACTCTGTGATGCCGGACATGATGGCGGACGACTTTCTTCGCGCCGGCCCGATGGCTCGCGCGCATCTTGTGCGCAACGGGCGCCTTCGATTGCGCGGGCTGATTCTGCGTCGATGCAGTGGAAGTCGCCGCGGCGGGAGTCTCGGCGAAGGCCGCCGTACTCAGGCCGAAAGCGGCGACGGTGGCGAGCGCCAGCACAAGCTTATGCATGATGTCCTCCTTGGGTGATCGCAAGCAAATAGCTGCTATTTGCTTCGTCACTCATGTAATCGCTTTGGCGGATCGATCCTAATTACAATTTTCCCATGTACGTGAACCGATGTTTATCGACGTGAATGCTCGTTTGACTTGATGAATAACTGTTCAGCGGCGCGCCGGTCGCGGCGCGTGCTCGGCATGGCGGCTGACGGAATTAGATTCGCGTTATGCCGATAAGATTTAATGCTTCGGCTGTCTTTCTGCTTTCTAGTTGGTGTACCGCCCGGAATCTGAAGGGGGATATCGAACGCACTGCTTTACAGCGATCGGAAGAATCGAATTGAAGTTCGGGAAAAGCCGAGCCGACGATAGAACCGGTGCGCGTCATGACGATGCTCGGCGCTGGTGATCTCTATTCCTGAGCAATGATGCTCGCGTGCAAAGTCGGTTACGCCCGCGACCAACTTTTCACCGATGCCCTGCCCGCGATGATGCGACGAGACGACGAGAGCGGTCATTCGACAAATCGTCGTGCCGTTTGGCACATAAGGGACGAGTTCGGCGCAAGCCAGGCCCGTGATCTCGCTTCCCGATTGCGCAAGGAGAAAGCAGCTCGTGCGGCTTGGCAGCGAATGGCGGAGTCGGCCACGGATATCGGCCTCGCTTGACGGGTAGCCGAGCTCCGCTAATAGCGATGCGACGGACTTCGCGTCGACTTCCCTCGCGGGTCTGAGCAAGATTGTCATGACCGGCCACCCGCCATGGACACGGACTGAATTTCTCCAGTGTATATGATAAGGCATCGACTTGGAGAGATTGGGGGCGCGGGGTTAGATCGCCCGCCAACGAGGTGATCAAATGAAAGGCCGCGAGCTCATCAAGCGTCTTCGCAGCACGGCGCTGGATTCTCGCGTGTTGCAGCCGGTTTTGCCGATCCTGATAGCTTTCTCGGCGATTTGCCTTACGACCGTCGTCCTGCTTGCGGTCGATTCGTTTCTCGGCGCAAAGGCTTTGGTATTTCTTTATCTATTGCCTACGGTCACCATGGCGATGCATTACGGCAGCACCGTTGCGGTTCTGACCTCGTTCGCCAGCAGCTTGGCAGCGGCGTATTTCTTCTTTCCTCCGAAATTCAGCTTGTATGTTGCTGATCCGCTCAATGTCGCGCAGTTGGGATTCTTTCTGCTGCTCGCCGTGATTGCGAGCAAAGCGGTTGAGGTCGTGGCGAACGGGGATCGCGAGACGAGACCAACCTCGCGGCCGAAGTGGCACCTATGAGGAGGTGATCGAATAGGGGCTCTGCGGTTGCGATTGACACATTGCGACAGTTCGGTCACGGCATCATTTTCGTAAGCATTGGATGCGAAGCGGACATCACACTATTCCCGCGAGCCCTTGTTTGTTTGTTCAAGCATAACCATATAAGTTTGGTCCACTCACACCATTCGTGTCCCAATTGTTCCGCCACGGAGGAGTGCTGGCCACGCTGTCTCTTGGATCGGCCGCACGACGAGTGAGCGAATTGCCTGATCCTCTGCGGCCTTACATGGAGTTCCAATAAAATGAGCATGGATACCGACGAGGCACGCCGCCGCGCCCAAACGCTGTTCAAGAAGGAACAGCAATTGCGCGAGGGACAGCAAGCCATGGCCGAGTACCAGGCGCAGCTGAATGCGATGCGCGAAAAGACGGCCCGCTTGCGGGCGCTGCGGTTGGCGCGCGACGCCGCCGACAACAAAAAGACGCGGCCGGCCAAGCAGAAAGGCGCAGCCTAAGTCCGCATTGCAGAGAGCCGCTCGGCGCGGCGTCCACTTGCCTGACGCTGTTCCGCTTCGGCAAGTGACTAGGTAACGGAAACAGCAAAAACGTTACCGCCTGGCGCTCATCAGAAAACGCCCGGAAAGACCGGTGGTTCCCAGCAGCCTTACACGTCGACGCTGGCGGCGAGCGCATTCTCCTGGATGAATTCGCGCCGCGGGTCGACGATGTCGCCCATGAGCTTGGTGAAGATATCGTCAGCTTCGTCGATCGCTTTGACGTTGACCTGCAGCAGCGAGCGGGCGTTGGTATCGAGCGTGGTCTCCCACAGCTGATCCGGGTTCATCTCGCCGAGACCCTTGTAGCGCTGCAGCGCGAGGCCTTTGCGTCCGGCGTCGGTCACTGCCTCGAACAGACCGACCGGTCCGTGGATGGCGCTCTCCTCGTCCTTGCGCCGCAGCGTGGCCGGACGCGGATAGATCTGCTGCAGCGTCGCCGCGTGCTCGTCGAGCTTGCGCGCGTCGGCCGAGCCGAGCAGCGCCTGATCGAGCACCGCAACCTCTTTCACCCCGCGCACGGTCCGCTCGAAGTGAAAACCCTCGCCTTCCGCGAACTCGCCCTGCCAGCCGCGCTCCGTCTCTTCCGATAACGCGTCGAGCCGCCGCGCGATGTATTTCGCGGCTTCCGCTGCCTTGCGCGGGTCGCCGAAGATATCGGGCGTGAGCACGCCGGCGATCGCCGCCTGCTCGACCACGCTGCGGTTGTAGCGGCTGTGCAGCCCGTTGAGCACGTTGCGGATCCCGCGCGCCTGCTCCACCAGTTGCCGGAGGTCTGCGCCGGCGCGATGCTCGCCGGAATTAAGCTGCAGCACCGCGTCTTCAAGCCCGCTGGCGATGAGATAGTCCTCAAGCGCGCGCTCGTCTTTGAGATACTGCTCCGACTTGCCGCGCGCCACCTTGTAGAGCGGCGGCTGCGCGATGAAAAGATGACCGCGGTCGATGATCTCGCGCATCTGCCGGTAGAAGAAGGTCAGCAGCAGTGTGCGGATGTGCGAGCCGTCGACGTCGGCATCCGTCATGATGATGATCTTGTGGTAGCGCAGCTTGTCCGCATTGAACTCGTCGCTGATGCTGGTTCCGAGCGCGGTGATGAGCGTGCCGATTTCCTGGCTGGAGAGCATCTTGTCCATGCGCGCGCGCTCGACGTTGAGGATTTTGCCGCGCAGCGGCAGCACCGCCTGGAACGCGCGATCGCGGCCCTGCTTGGCCGAGCCGCCGGCGCTGTCGCCCTCGACGATGAACAATTCCGATTTCGCGGGGTCGCGCTCCTGGCAATCGGCGAGTTTGCCGGGCAGCGACGACACATCGAGCGCGCCCTTCCTGCGCGTGAGCTCGCGCGCCTTGCGCGCGGCCTCGCGCGCCGCCGCGGCCTCGACCACCTTGCCGACGATGACTCTGGCTTCCGCGGGATGCTCCTCGAGCCAATATTGCAGCGCCTCGTTGATGACCGCCTCGACCACCGGGCGCACCTCGGAGGAAACGAGCTTGTCTTTGGTCTGCGAGGAGAATTTCGGGTCCGGCACCTTGCAGGAGAGCACCGCGGTGAGCCCTTCGCGGCAATCGTCGCCGGTGAGCGCAACCCGCTCCTTCTGCGCCACCCCGCTCTTCTCGGCATAGCCGGTGACCTGCCGCGTGAGCGCGCCGCGGAAGCCCGCGAGGTGGGTGCCGCCGTCGCGCTGCGCGATCGTATTGGTGAAGCACAGCACCGCCTCGTGGTAGCCGTCGTTCCACCACAGCGCGCATTCGATCGCTATGCCCTCGCGCTCGCCCTTGATCATGATCGGGGCGGGAACGAGCGGCGTCTTGTTGCGGTCCATATATTTGACGAAGGCCTCGACCCCGCCCTCGTAGCGCAGCTCCTCGCGCTTCTCCACGGGATGGCGCATGTCGGAGAGCACGATCAGCACGCCCGAGTTGAGGAAGGCGAGCTCGCGCAGCCGGTGCTCCAGCGTCGCGAAATCGAATTCGGTCATGGTGAAGGTTTTCGGGCTCGGCAGGAACGTCACCTCGGTGCCGCGCTTGCCCTGCGAGGGGCCGACGACGGACAGCGGCTTGACCGGCTCGCCGTCGCGGAATTCCATGCAGTACTCCTGGCCGTCGCGCCAGATGATGAGCTTGAGCCAGCTGGACAGCGCATTGACCACCGACACGCCGACGCCGTGCAGTCCGCCGGAGACCTTGTAGGCGTGCTGGTCGAATTTCCCGCCAGCGTGCAGCTGGGTCATGATGACCTCGGCCGCCGACACGCCTTCGCCCTTGTGAATGTCGGTCGGGATGCCGCGTCCGTCGTCGTGCACCGTGCAGGAGCCGTCCGGGTGGAGCGTGACGATCACCTCTTTGGCGAAGCCGGCGAGCGCCTCGTCGATGGCGTTGTCGACGACCTCGTAGACCATGTGGTGGAGGCCGGAGCCGTCGTCGGTGTCGCCGATATACATGCCCGGCCGCTTGCGCACGGCGTCGAGGCCCTTAAGGACCTTGATCGAGTCGGAATCGTATTCGGAAGCAATAGGGGGCGTCTGGCGGGCAGGTTCGGCCATTTGAGAAACGTGCGAATCGCTTGCTTGAAGTTGCTCGAGTGAACGAAGTGGTTTGACACGAAAAGGCGGTGTCGTACAGCCCAAAGTGATACCCTGTAAGTAACTGTTTTTTATTGAATTTCAAGGTTTGGCGCGGCGCAAAAAAAGCCCGCAAAATGGCCCGATTCTGCCCCCTTCCGCGCGCCGATTCTTGGGTCTTTCCGCCGACTCTTTTGGTGCGATTTTCTCGCCGCAGCGCCCCTATTTCCGCCGCACCTCGCCCGGCACCACCTCGAACATCTCCGCCTTGCTCTCGATCTCGGCGAAGACGGCCGCATCGGCGCCGGTCATCCAGGCTTGCGCGCCGAGCGCGTCGAGCTCCGCGTAAAGCGCGGTCCGCCGCGCCGGATCAAGATGCGCAACGACCTCGTCCAGCAGCAGCACCGGTGCGAGGCCCGACATCTCGGTGAGCAGGCCGGCATGCGCAAGCACAAGCCCGATGAGCAACGCCTTCTGCTCGCCGGTCGATGCATCGGCCGCCGCGATTTGCTTCTCCGCATGCGTGACCGCGAGATCGCTCAGGTGCGGACCGTCAAGCGTGCGGTGGGCGGCGGCGTCGCGTGCGCGATTTTCTCGAAGCAGCGCGCGATAGCGATCCTCGACCTCCACCGCGGGCGCAAGCGGCACGAGCCCTTCCATCCAGCCCTCGAGCGCGATCTCGGCAGCGGGAAATACCGAGGCGGGATTTTTGCGCGCGGCGAGCGTTGCTTGCAGCCGGGCAACGGTTTCCACCCGCGATGCCGTCACCGCGACCGCGAGCTCGGCGGTTTCGTGCTCGATCGCGTCGAGCCAGTGCGCATCGGGCCGCGCGTCCTCGAGCAGCCGGTTGCGCGAGCGCAGCGCGCGTTCGAGCGCGTTGACCCGCGTCATGTGCTCGGCGTCGATGGCGAGCGCGAGCCGGTCGAGGAAGCGGCGGCGCTCGGCGGCCGCGCCGGCGAACAACCCGTCCATGACCGGCACGAGCCAGACGACGCGCAAATGGTCGGCAAACGCCGAAGCCGACGCGACGCCCTCGCGGTCGATGCGGCATTTGCGCGAGATGAGCGCGTCCTCGCTCGCCGCCGGCTCGATGCCGGTACCGAGGCTCGCAAGTCCCAGCGCGCCCTCGACGTCGGCGGAGACCGCCCACGATCCGTCACCCTCGGCGAACGCGAGGTCCTCGAGCGTGGCGCGGCGCAGCCCGCGCCCGGGCGTGAGAAACGAGATCGCCTCGATCAGATTGGTTTTGCCGGCCCCGTTGGGGCCGACCAAGATTATGAGCCCCGCGCCCACTTCGATCTGCGCGGCGCGATAGCTGCGGAAATTCGTCAGCGTCAGCCGGCGGATGCGTGCGGCGCCCATAGCGGCAATCAGTAATCAGCGCCGCCAAAACAGCAATGCCAAGCGCCGTAGGAGGGCAAGGCGCGCGTCGCTCGGCTCCTCCGCGTGGACAAAATCGCGCGCGCGCCGTGCCCACGCGGAGACAATTCGGCGACGATTTTGCCCACCCTACGTCTTCAGGCGGACGCCAGCGCGTGAGGGGACCAAGGTGGTGATTGTTATTTCGTATCTCTGCGGGTCGCGAAGCGGCCCTGCATCAACCTGGTGATGACGTCGGCGGCCTCACTCCCGCCGTTGCTGCGTTGGTGGACGCCGACATTGCGCAGCGCGCGCTCGAGCATCGTTCGGGATTCCTCGAGCGTCAGCATGCCTTTATCGAAAAGCACTTCGAGCAAGGCGGTCGCGAGCGCGCCGCCGGCAATTGCCGAACCGAGGGCGAGCTTCTCGCCTGTATCGTTCGTCGGCATAACGCGCTCCTCCCGGATCGCGACGTCGCCCGGCAATACGAACGTGGCCCCTCCGGCAATCCAGTCAATACGTAGTAACCCGTAGGCCGGAGCTGGGGTGCCCTTGCCCTTCGAAACGATCGCTTCGCTCGCGCCTCAGACCGAGGGCGGGCTCGAACGACACGTCGCGTCAGGCTAATCTTTTCCGAGAGGACGCACAGAAAAGGAGCGCACGGGTTTTTCTCTCCCGTGCTCCTTCAGCGCTGCCGGCAGCCGTTCGCTAGTAACGGCCGCCGTAGTAACCGAAATAGTTCCGGTCGCCGTAGCCGTAGTACGGCGGGTAGCTGTAGCTATAGCCGTAATACGCCGGATAACCGTAGCTGTAATACGCCGGGTACCCGTAGCCGTAAGCTGGGTACGCGTAATAGGGCCGTGCAAATGCGCTTCCGACGACCGCGCCTAGGGCGAAGCCGCCAAGCGCCGGGCCCCACCAGCCCCCCCTCCAGCGCGCATCAGCCGTGGTGGGCGCGGCAACGCCCGCCAGCACGATGCTCGCCGCTGCGAGAGCAGTCAGAGATTTCCTCATGGGTTCACCTCGATCTCGGGATTGTGGTGATAAAACGCGAGCTTTTGCGAAATGTTCCAGCATCAAACCTTCGCCCCCTGTTGCAGGCAGGGGTTAGGGCTGGTTGTGCCGGCAAAAGCTCCTGTATACCTTCGCGCCACCCCGATCAGAGAGAATGAAAACAATGGGCCTCCTCCGCCGAAAAGTGCCAATCCACTACATCCCGGTCCATCCGGACAACATCGCGAAAAAGGACTGGATCATTCTACTGGAGGCTGGGACCATCGTCGGCCCATCAGCTGAAAAGCTCCGCGTTGCTCTGGCCACGAAGGAAAAGAAGATCGTCAGAAAGTACAATATTTTTCTTAAATCCCAGCACTTCCTCGTGCTCGAAGGATACGATCCAAGGATTCATGCCCTCTATTATTGTCCCCAGCTTTACAAATATGACGGTGATAGAGCGCTCGTTCCTTTGGAGGGCGAGGAGATCGGACAATTGGTTGCCCAAGCAGTCCAGAATGGCGTCGTCGAGAAGCAGCCCTGGTACGCGCCTTCGGAAATGCTGCCCCGTGCGCCTATCGTAACCGGCAATATGGACATCGATTTCGACCGCATGGTCGTCGACGCTCCTCCGGGACGTTCGGCGCAAACAAGTCATAGCTCGTAGGGCGCAATAAGCGAAGCGCATTGCGCCCGCGTCATCGTAATTCGTCGCCCACGCTGCACTTTATCTTGCGTGCGACGATGCAGCTGGATGACCGGCATTGTCTTGGATGTCGCCGGCGCCGCGGTCATGGCCTGAACCGGAGAGCGCCTTTCCTCTTCAGCCCATGGCATGCTCTTCCCGCAGCATATCGTCAACGCTTGTGGACGAGCACGGAGGAGGTGACCGCCAGCAAGGCCGCAAAAGTGAGAACGGCGTTGACGGCGTGCGAATACTCCCACTGGCGCCGCGCCGCCTCGAAATCTGCTGGCATGACCGTCCAGTTATTACTGGCAACGTTCATCGGGGAGGTGAACGTCCAGAAGATGGCTTGGGTCGCGGCCAGGCAGAGGAACGCTGCAAGGGAGAGAACAAAGGCCGTGCGATCGCGGCGTACCATGAACGTGTGGAGCAAGGTGAGCAGCAGCGCGGTGAAGACCGCGACGCCGAAAAAGGACCACCCCGCGTAGATCCTCTGCACGGTCATGTATTCGGCCGGCGACATGGCCATCTTGTGGGTGAGCTCGAAAAAATGCGCGCCCCCCGGCACCAGGTAAATGGCAACGCTCACAACCGCCAGTAAACCCAAAGATTTAAGGAGCATGTTTGTTTCCCCGATGGCCAACCAATCCTCTTTCAACAAACGAACGGCAGGAGCCGATATTTAGCTAATAGCCGGCAATGTCGCGGTGAACGAGTTTCCTCGCTCGGCATTGTAAGAGACGTCCCCGCCGTGCCGCCGTGCAATCTGCCTGACTAAAGCGAGCCCAAGCCCGGTGCCCTTCGCGCTGCCAGTGCCCGGGATCCGGTAAAAGGTCGAAAACAGCCGCTCGCGTGCGTCTTCGGCGATCAGCGGTCCATGGTCGAGCACATTGAGTGCGGCCCGATCTTCCTCCCTCGCGACACTGACTTCGACGGGCGGCCGGCCATGAAGTTTCGCATTTTCGATCAGGTTGCGGATCATTCGACGTAGCAGCGTCGGGTCCCCAGAGACCATGACCGGTTTTGCTTCGAGGGCGCAGTCGTCGTATCGCGCGCATTCTTCAGCCGCGAGTGCAGCGAGGTCGATGGCCTCCCGAACGTCCAGCTGCTCGGTCGCATCGAGGCGGCTGACGAGCAGGATCTCGTCCACGAGCTGGTCGAGTTCGGCGATGTCTTTCTCGAGCTCCGCTTTGCGTTCGGGATGTGCCGCAACTAGCTCGAGCCCGAGCCTGATGCGGGCGAGCGGCGTCCTGAGCTCGTGGGATGCATTGGCGAGCAGCATCTTATGCGCGTTGACCAAGCTTTCGATCCGAGCGGCGGCCTGGTTGAAGCTTTCGGCCAAACGTGCAACCTCATCGCGGCCCTCGACCTTGACCCGTGCGGCGAGATCGCCGGCCCCCAGCGATTCGACGCCGCGCTGCAAGCGCTCCAGTCGTCCCGTGAGCCGTCGCACCACAGGCCGGGCGCCGAGCGCGACGACAAGGGCGATGGCTCCAAGGAAGGCCGCGAGCACGAGCGCGCTGGGGCGCTGCCGAGGCGGCAGGCGTGCAACCAAGCGTCGGCCATCCGGGAGCGGTATCGAAACGGCGGGTCCCGCCGCCGTCCGCATCCACCCGCTGTGACCGTTGCCGCTGGGAGCGGGAAGCGGCCGGCCGGCAGCGGCCAATGGCTCGTTGGCGCGGCCAAACAGCGCCAAATCGGCGCCCAGACGCGCCGCCAAGCGATCAATCGCCTGCTGTTGCGCCTGCGCCGGGGCATTCGCCGGGGGGACAAGCTCAGCGATGACTTCCCCGGCGACCTCGAACTGGGGCCCGAATGGACCAACGCCCGCGACGAAGTGCCAAACGAGCCCCGCCGTGAGCACGACCAGAACGAGGCTTGCCACGATGGTGAGGTAGACTTGCAGATAAAGTCGCCTCATCCGAGCCTGCCTATCGCTGCAGAGCGACCGCTCAGTCCTGGGCTTTCGCGAAAACATAGCCTGTGCCGCGCACCGTGATCACACGCCGCGGCTTTTTCGGGTCGTCCTCGATCGCGGCGCGAATGCGCGAGACATGCACGTCGATTGAGCGGTCGAACGCTTCGAACTGCTCGCCCTTGACCGCGTCCATCAGCGCGTCGCGCGACATCACGCGACCGGCATGTTCGGCGAGTGCCAGCAGCAACGCGAACTGATAGCTGGTAAGCGGACGCGGCATGCCGTCAATGCGTACCTCGCGGGCGCCGCGGTCGATGTCGAGCCGCCCATAGCGCAGCACGTCGGGCTTGGGCCCGATCCGGGTCCGGCGCAGGATCGCGCGCAGCCGCGCCAAAAGCTCGCGCGGCTCGAATGGCTTCGGCAAATAATCGTCCGCTCCCATCTCGAGCCCGACGATGCGGTCCATGGGGTCGCCGCGGGCGGTCAGCATCAGGATCGGGCTGTCGCACCGGGCGCGAATTTGCCGGCAGATGTCCAGGCCCTCGATATCCGGCAACATCAGGTCGAGAATGACGACGTCCACCGGCTCTCGCCGATGCAGGGCGAGTCCGCGCGTCCCGTTCTCGGCATGGATGACGTGCAAGCCCGCCTTGCCGAGATATTCGCCTAGCATGTCGGCAAGACGGGAATCATCTTCGATCAAGAGGACGCGTTCGCCCACGGTTGTCCATCAACGGGGTCCGTCAACCGCGACGCCAGCGCGCCCACCACGGTCTTCCCGATGCCATCCAGTCCGCGATCTTCCGGCGCTGTTCGGGGCTGAGCACCTCGGCGGCATCCGCCAGCGCCTGCGCGATGCGTTTGCTCGCCGTCTCCGCCAGTCCGATCTTCTCGGCGCGCAGGCGCTCGATTGCACTACGATCGATGCTGGGGGCGGTCAAGAGCGTGACGGCCTCAGCGCGCGTGGCGTGTGCTTTCTCGTGCAGCGGCCGCAGATCGGCGACGGCGGCCTTGGCGATGTTTGCGAGCTTGGCCTGTTGATCCGCGGTTGCGTCGAGCTCGATGGCCATGTGCTTGGTCATGCGATCGATGCGATCGTCGATTTGTGCCGGCGAGAGCGGCCCGCCGAAAAAGCCGCCGTGGTGCCAGCCGATATGATGCCAGCCGTCACCTTGACCGAACGCCTTGGACAGAACGCTCCCGGTAAGGTCGGCCACAAGAGCGACGGCGACGAGCGCGAGTAAGAACGTGCCGCGGCGATTCCGCCCGTTCCTCGGCGCTTGGTCCGGGTTCGACGATTTGCTCTGGTCAACCATGCTGAACTCCTTCTTCAGTCTCATGCGAGGGGCGGCGAGGTCGCCCCGCCGCCCCTCACCAACTCGGCCCCGGCGGGGGGAACGGATGGCCGGAGCGGAGTTGGAAGGATGGGGACGGGCGTGACACCCGTCCCCCGTGGTTCGAACCGCCGGCGGGGCGAGGGATGCCGACGGTGCGCCCCATTTGCCTATGAGCAGCAAAGTAGCCGGCTTCGTTTTCTCGCCCGTGTCGCGCGAGTAAAGTTTTGTAAAGGCGAGCGAGCTCGGCGCCTGCGGAAGAATCTTCGCGCTGCCCTTCGACTTGCTCGCTACCGAATCCGGTGCCTGAAATGCAGGGGGCAGCGGCGCACCCCAGAATACGGGGAGCGTCCGTGCAAGCCGCTAACTGCAGCGTCAACTGTAAATCGTGAACACTTCCTGGGCTTGTCGCACGCCCCTGAGCGGGTGCCGACCCATCGACAACAATTGCTCGCGCACGCTCTGCGCGGCCTGCGCGAACGACTTGGAAATCAGGATTGGCTTTCCCAACGCTTTGCACATTCCCTCGAGGCGCGCCGCCTCATTCACCGCGGGGCCGAGAACCGTGAAGTCGAGGCGGTCGGCGGTGCCAATATTGCCGTACATGACTTCGCCGGCGTGCAGCGCAATGTTCAAGCTGAGCGGCGGATTGCCCGCCGCTGTCTCGACGGCGTTGAGCGCCTCGACTCGCGCCAGCGTCTCGCGTGCTGACGCCAGCGCCGCGGGCGTCACGGTTGCCACGTTTGCGCCGTCCGGCGGCAGGAAGACGGCCAGCACGCCGTCGCCTAGAAACTTGAGGATTTCGCCGCCCGCCGCGCGCACCGGATCGCCAAGACAGTCGAAGATGCCGTTAAGACGGCGGGTCACCTCCTCGGGGACTGTCTCCTCGGCGAAGTTGGTAAAGCCGCGCACGTCCGCGCAAAGAATCGCGGCAACGATGCGGCTGACTGAGCCGCCCTGCACTTGCCCCGCACTGACGCGGTCGGCCGCATCGCCGCCGAGATAGGCCGCGAGCAAGTCGTGCGCTGCGTCGGGTGCGGTGTTGCCCTTGATCGCCAGCGCCAGCGTCCCGGACAGCTCCTCGATCGCCGCCAGCTCCTGAGCACTCCAGCCATCGCCGCGTCCCACCGCCGTGGATGTCGTCCACGATAAAACGATGCCGAACGGATTTGTTTCTGGCAGCGCAACACTCCAGCCGAACCCATACATGAGAGCCAGCCATTCGCTCATCCCCGCATCGCGGACTCGCGCAGGACGTCGAAATCGAGCACAGCGTCGTCGCCCACCAATCGCCGGTGCAATCGCCGCGTCTTGGTTTCGAGCATGTGGCGGAATGGACTTGCCTGCCACATCGCCGTGGCCATGATCGCATGCTCGAAATCGGTGGCTTCGACGATTCGCCCGTAACTCCAGGTGAGCGAATACGCCCGCCGCACCGGATGCAGCCCCGCGATCGACAGAAAACCCCGCGCGATCGGCACGCCCGCAGCGCTCAGCCGCGCGCAGAACCCATCGAACAGCCTTTCCACCGCTACGTGGCTCGTCCCAGCCTCGATGAGCCAAGCATGCAAGGGGACGAGATTGGGCCGCAATGACAGATCTGGCATGCGCTAAAAAGGTGACGTTCGGATCCGCGTTGCGCAATTGTTACCAAACGAACGGCACAAGGCGATACTTCGCCTTCGTCTGATAGTCCGCGTAGCCGGAAAGATTCTGGCGCAGGAATCGTTCCTCATCGAGCAGCCGCCAGATCAGCACGGGCAGTATGAGGAGAAGGGCGAGCAGCCCCCACCACGAGCCGAGGGCGAGCGGTATGCCGATGAGCATGACGAGTGCGCCGGCATACATCGGATGCCGCACGAGCGCATAGGGACCGGTGGAAATGACCGTTTGCCCTTCCGCGATCTGAATCGTGGAGGCGCCATAGCTGTTTTCCCTGAACACGAAGAAGGTGAACAGAAACGCCAGTGCGATCAGGGCATCGCCCAGCACCGACACGGATGCCGGCACCGCCGACCATCCGACCCGGTGATCCAGCGCGGGAAAAACCAGGAGGGCAGGGAATCCAAGCATCGCGAACACCATGATGATCTTCTGCGCCGGCTCTTTCTCCGCGCGCGGGCCCACCTTCATGCGCCGTTCGAGCAGTTTCGGATCGCGGATTGCGAGGTCGGCGGTGATGGCGCCCGACGCAGCGACGAACACGGCTATGAACAGCCATGCCTGCCAATAATCGAGTGTGCCTGCGGGAACGAACAGCAGCGCCGCCAGCACTACAATGCCGGCGAGGGATGAGCGGATCGCGCGTCGGGTGACGTCACTCATGTGCGATCGTTGCCACGCGCTTTAGAGTTTTTTGGGGAACGACGCCCACTGCCGCGCGCTCGGTCTGCTCCCTCCCCCGCTTGCGGGGGAGGGGCGGGGAGGGGGTGCGCAGGCGCGGATCTTATTGTGTGCCCCCTCCCTGTCCCTCCCCCGCAAGCGGGGGAGGGGACGCTGTGGCACGAGCCATCGCGTATGCGCGTCCGCGCATTTTGGTTGCGACCCTACGGTGACTGCCTACGGCAGCCCCGCCTTCGCCAGGCCCTCGGCGATGCGCGTGAAATCGCGCGGGTCTTTGTAGGGCAGAACACGCTCGCGCTGCTCGAACGAGAAATTGGGGTTGACCTTCATGAGCTCCGCCCACGCCGCGCGCGCCTCCTCGATGCGCCCGAGATGGCCGTAGCAAGCGGCGAGCATCATGCGGCTTGAATCGGTGCCGGGCGTGCGGGAGATGCGCTCGAGGAGCTGCTTCGCGGCGGTGCCGTAGTTGCCCAGGCTGAAATTCGCCTGCGCCACGAAGTGCAGCACGATGCTCGAATGGTGCGGGTCGAGCCGCTTTGCCACCGCGAACGCCTCGAGCGCCTCGGCTGAGCGGCCGGCATACATGAGCGCCAGCCCGGTCGCGGAATGGCCCTGCGCGAAGTTGGGGTCGAGCTCGATCATGCGGCGAAACTCGGCGAGCGCGCCCTCGTGATCGCGCCGCCACAGCATCACGCTGCCGAGCGCCATATGGCCGACCGGCTCGGAATCGTCGAGCTCCACCGCGCGGCGCGCCCACCGCTCCGCCTCGTCCAGCGCCGCTGCCGGATCGGGCGCCCAGTCGCTGACGTAGTCGGCAATCGTTGCGAGCGCCAGGCCCGCCTGCGCGGCGGCGAAGTTCGGATCGAGCTCGATTGCGCGGCGGTACATCGCCTTGGCTTGCGCGACCGTCTCGCGCGTGCTGCCGCTGAGCAATTGCCGCGCGCGCAGCCAGGTCTCATAGACCGCGACATTCTCCGTGCCCCGCCGGCGCAGGCGGGCCGCCTCGCCTTGGGTCAGCGTCACCGCGAGCGCGCGCACGATCCTTTCCACCACTTCGTCTTGCGTGGCGAAAATGTCGGTGAGGTCGCGGTCGAACCGATCCGCCCACAAATGCCCGCCGCTTTCCGCGTCGATGAGCTGCGCGGTGATGCGCACGCGGTTGCCGGATTTGCGGATCGAACCTTCGAGCACGAAGCGCACGCCGAGGTCGCGCCCGATTTCTTGGACCTTCACCGCTTTGTCCTTGTAGGCGAAGGAGGAGTTGCGCGCGATGACGAACAGGGCCGAGATTTTCGAGAGATCGGTGATCAGATCTTCGGTCATGCCGTCGCTGAAATACTCCTGCTCGGGATCTCCGCTCATATTGGTGAAGGGGAGCACCGCGATCGAGGGCTTTTGCGGCACGGCCGGCGCCGGTGCTTGCGCCGCGGCAGCGGCTTGCGCCGGCGGAGCGATGCGAAACACTTGCACCGGCTTTGCGATGTTCTTGAGCTCGCGTTCGCCCAGATCTTCGAGCGCGAGCTCCGCCGTGTCGGTGACGAAATCGCGCACCGCGCGCGAGATCAAGACGGCGCCCGGCTCGGCGATGTTCTCGAGCCGCGCCGCGACGTTGACGCCGTCGCCGAAAATGTCGCCGTCCTCGACCACCACGTCGCCGAGATTGATGCCGATGCGAAATTCGATCCGCTGCCCCTCAGGGATGTCGGCGTTGCGCGCGGCCATGCCGTGCTGCACGTCGATTGCGCAGCGCACCGCTTTGACCGGGCTTGCGAACTCGGCGAGCACGCCGTCGCCGGTGGTCTTGACCAGCCGCCCCTGGTGCTCGGCGATTTTCGGCTCGATCAGCTCGCGCCGGTGCGCGCCGAGCCGGTCGATTGTGCCTTCCTCGTCGGCGCCGACGAGGCGCGAGTAACCCGCGACATCAGCGGCGAAAATGGCGGTAAGCCGACGCTCCATGACTGGCTTTTGCTCCGTGGGGACCCGACGGGTGGCCCAGCGGTGAGGTGCCGGGGCTGATTATATGGGGTCTCCGCCGCGGATCGGCAGGTGTCGCGGCACATGCCCTCGCCCCGCGATAGCGGGGAGAGGGCGCAAGGCTCGGCTCACAAACTCGTTCGGGTGAGGGGCGCCACAAGCGGCCCCTCACCCCAACCCTCTCTCGGCTGCGCCATAGCTCAGACCGAGTTCGCGGCGCAGGTCACTCCTTAGCGAAGTGCCGCTACCTTTGCGCTTTCTCGCGCATGATGGTCATCAGGCGCTCGGTGACCGGGTCGAGGCTGGCCGCGGCCTCTTCCGTTGTGGGGCTGAGATCGGCCGGCGAATCCTCGGTCTCGTCACCCACGCACCCGCCCTCAGACTGGCCGTTCGTTTCTGCCGTTCCTTCCAACGGTTGCTCGCGAAAGGAGGAGGACAGATCCGGTGTCCTGGTCCGCCTCGCTGGCTGCTGCTTGCGAAAGACCCTGAAAACTCTGATCCGGTCGCCCTCACCGACAAAATCGATGTCGCCATGTTCGTTGAGGCGCTCCTTCAAGGCGTCCCTTACGGAATTCTTGGCTTTTTGCGCTTCGGTTCGCAGAACTGAAAGCTTCGAGGACTTGTCCACGTACTCATGCCAGCCCTTCAGCGTCTGAACCTTCTCTATGGGTAGGTAGCCGATGGTCTTTGTCTTGGCTTCGATCTGATCTGCCATGTGCCTCGTCCTCTTGCAGCATGGCCTTTGTGCCAAGGCATGGTTCACAGATCGTAAATGGTTCACCGATGGTTAAAACGTACCGGCATGGGCTACGGGCCGACGGCAAATTGGTCGGTTATGCAAGCGCCGCACGCGAGTTCCATCCGGCCGCCGGGCGGTCACATTGTCATGGTTAACGTCGATCGACGATACGCTCGCTCGGGGGCCGAACGGGGGGATCAAGTCATGGCATTTAGGCAAACGCGCAACCGCGTCGGCCGCGCACTTAAATTGTGCAGGACGTTCGCTCGCAAGCGCGGGACGCGCGCGGCCCTTACGCTGCGCGATGTTCGCTGCGATCCGATCGCGAACCGCGCCCTCGAGGCGCTCATGCAGGACTATACCGTCGCGGAAGAGGAGAGCTGCTTGGTTCTGACCAAAAAGACCGGCGACATGAAGCTCTTCCTGAATGAGCTCGACGACCTCCATCAATGGGAGTTCGTCCACAACCGCGCGATGGCGCAGGAGATCGACCGATTGCGCCTGTTGCTCACCACGGTGAATCAGCATCGGGAGAGCTGGAAGATCCCGTGCCTTGATGGCGGAGGCGCACTTGCTGGAAGCGACTGCCAAAACCGGTGGCAATGCTGGCCGTCAGAACGTCACCGACGTGAGGTATGCTTCGCTCAAACGCTATCTGGCAAAGCAGTTCCACCCCGATTTCGCGCCCGGCGAAGGCCTCGAGAAGATCGTTCGCAACGAGACGTTCAAGGAAATCTGGAACGAGATCGAGCGCCTCGATCAAGGCGGCTCGGCGAGCCGCTTTGCGACGGCGCAATCATCTCGCGCAGCCTGACCGGGCCGATGTCCGACGCAGGACGTGCCCTCGCCCCGCGATAGCGGGGAGAGGGCACAAGGCTCGAGCCGCAGTCTCGTTCGGGTGAGGGGCGCCACAAGCGGCCCCTCACCCCAACCCTCTCCCCGCTTCGCCATAGTGCGTCGAAGACGCGCGTAAACACGCTTATGGCTCCGCGGGGCGAGGGAGCAGACCGAGTTCGCGGCCGGCGTGCCGCGTCAATTGGTCGCCGCGATGTTGACGTCTCGCGCCAGCTTGACGATCGCCGCGACGTCGTCGCGATAGAACTTGCCGAACGCCTCGACCGTCATCGGCATCGGCTCGACGCCGAAGGTGGCCAATCGCTCCTGCACCGCCGGCACGGCCAGCGCCTTCACCGTTTCGGCGTGCAGCTTATCGACGATGGCGCGCGGCGTCTTCGCCGTCGCGGCGACGCCGCCCCAGAATAGATACTGCGCGCCGGGATAGCCCGCTTCCACCACCGACGGCACCTCCGGCAGGGTCGGCGCCCGTTTCGGCGTGCTCACCGCCAGCGCCACCACCTTGCCGTCCCTGATCGGCTGCAGCGCCGGCGCGATCGGCAGGTAGTAGTAATCGACGCGGCCGGTCATCACCTCGGTGAAGGCCTCGACCGGGCCGCGGAACGGAATGTGCTGCACGTTGATGCCGGCCGCGACCTTGAGCCGCTCGGCCGCCCAATGCGAGGCGGAGCCGAGCCCGGCGGAGGCGAAGTTCAACGCGCCCGGGTTGGCCTTGGCGGCGGCGATGAGGTCGGCGAGCGACTTCCAGCCCTTCGACGGCGCGGCAATGAGCACGCTCGGCTGCACGCCGAACATGGCGACCGGAATGAAATCGTGCACCGGATCGTAGGGCAGCGTCTTGTAGAGCGCGACGGCGGAGCCCTGCGAGGCCGTCAACAGCAGCAGCGTGTAGCCGTCGGGGTCCGCCTTGGCGGCCGAGGCGGATCCGATCGTGCCGCCGGCGCCGGTGCGGTTCTCGATCACGAAGGACTGGCCGATCTGCCGTCCCACCTGATCGAGCACGACGCGCGCGATGGTATCGCTGGCGTTGCCGGCGCTCACGGTGCTCACCGCCACGATCGAGCGGTTGGGCCAATCCTGTGCCAGCGCGGCCGGCGCGAACGTGATGAGGATGGCGCCCGCCATGGCGGTGCACGCGGAGCGGAATGACATGAGAACCTCCCTGGAATGACGTCGAAGTTTCTGATCGACTTCGTTGCTCGTGTCGGCTGATGCGGCGGGCCTGCACCTCGCGATGCGCCCTAACCGTCCGGCGTCACCAAGGGCATGATGCGCCCAATCGGCCCGCGCTCGCAACCGGCGGCGCGTACCCTGCGCTCGCGCGCCGCACACGAGGCAATCTCACCTTTTCCCTTGGTATGCAGAGGTCGGCAAGCGTGAACACGCCATGCGGCGGTGTTCAGGCCTCTTGCACCGTTTCGATCAGGTCACGGCTGCGGGTCACTTTGGGCCATGCCTGATCGAAGTCGGCGACGAGCATCTTAAAAGCGGGGGAGTCGAGACAGTTGCGCAGGGTTGTCATGTTCTGGAACTGGTAGAGCGCATAGTGGACCGATGGGTCGCTGCGGCTCCAGAAGCGCCAGGCTTTCTCGGCACGAAACTTATCCATCGCCAAAGGCAAATGGTGCGCTCCATACCATTGATCGAATTTCGTGCGCTCGCGCTCATCCGGCACCTGCGCTCGAACCATGAAATAGGCTTTCCTTGCCTCCATGTTCGCTCATCCTGCAAGAAATGGCTATCTCGCGCGCTGGCCCTCGAAGCGCTCGCTCAAGACGCGAGCGGGGTCGACTGCCAGGCGACGACTTCCAGCGCTCTCCTTTGGCCGTTTGCCCATCCGCTTGAGCTTACGTCACTCGCCGTCCTGCGTCAGCTTGTTGCCGTCGAGCGGCTAAAACGCGCCCTTCCAAGTCCACGTGAGATCAGCTTAAGATTTTTCCCTCCGCGCATGGGTGGCAGCGCCGCGCCCGTCTCTGATCTGCGTCACGTTCTTGCGCTTTTTGGTCGTTCGTTGCAAGCGGAGGGGCTATGCAGGTTGGTTTCTTCTTTTGGCCGTACTCGCCGGAGCTTTGCGAGCGGCTCGCCGAGCGCGCCGACCGCTACGGCTACGCCATGATCGGCATCGCCGACACGCCGGGAAACGCCATGGACCCTTGGATCTCGGCGGCAATCGTGGCGCGCAGCTGCCGCCGCGCGCGCGTTGCGCTCTGCGTGACCAATTTGCTGACCCGTCATCCCGCCGTCAGCGCGGCCGCGATCGCCTCGCTCGATCTCCTCTCGCACGGGCGCGCGCTGCTCGGGATCGGCGCCGGCCACAGCGGCACCAAGAACGTGGGCCTTGCGAAATCGCGCGCCGACGAGCTCGCGGACGGCGTCACCTTCATCAAGACGCTGTTGCGCGGCGAGCCTGGAAACTTTCGCGGCGCGAACGCGCATCTGCCGTGGATCAAGCGCGCGCCGCCGGTGTTTCTCGCCGCCTCCCATCCCAAGCCGCTGCAGGCGGCCGGGCGAACCGCCGACGGCGTGTTCGTCAATTACGGGCTCGCCGCTGACAATATCCGCGAATCGCGCGTGCATCTCGCCGCCGGCGCGAAAGCCGCCGGCCGCGCCGTCGACGACATCGAGATTTGGCAGATCGCCGCGCTCGACTGCCGCGAGGACGGCAACGTCGCGCGCGCCAAGGTCGGCGCTATGCTCGCGTTCCTCGCCGGCTACGTGATCGGCGACAAGCACCCGGAGCGGCGCGGCGTCCCCGAGCCGCTGCGTTTCCCGCTGCTCGAATTGCACCGCCGCTACAGCACGCGGCCGGGCGAAGCCGACATCAAGCTGGTGCAAGAGCTCGGCCTGTTCGATTATCTCTCGCGGCGGCTTTCGATCTGCGGCGATCCCGGCGACTGTCTCGCGCAGGCGCTCGCCGCCAAGGCCGCCGGCGCCGAGCGGCTGATGCTCACGGTGAGCCTCGCCTCCGATCCCGTGCGCACCGTCGAATTGTTCGGCGAACACGTGCTGCCGAAACTTTGAACGCGTTTGAAGCACCCTCGCCCCGTGCACTCGGTCTGCCCTCTCCCCGCAATTTGCGTGGAGAGGGTGGTGAGCGCCGAAAGCGCGAGCCGGGTGAGGGGCAAGTGAGCCCCTTATGGCCCCTCACCCGGCCCTCGCTGCGCTCGGGCCACCCTCTCCCCGCTTCGCGGGGCGGGGGTTGCACCCAGGCGATCTCGGCGTAAGCTTTTCGGCAAAGGGAGCGGGTCAGCAGCAGCCGCGCAAATCCGCAGGGAGAGAACATGAGCCAATCCGCCACCGCCGCCGCGTCGCCCTGGTATCGGTCGCTCGACCGCACGCAGTGGAAAGCGCTCGTCGCCTCGAACCTCGGCTGGACGTTCGACGGCTTCGAAGTATTCGCGCTGATCCTCACCGTCGGCGTCGCGCTGCGTCAGCTGCTCGACCCGTCGCAATATCCCTTCATCCCCGCCTATGCCGGGGCGATCATCGCGATCACCGTGTTCGGCTGGGGATTGGGCGGCCTGCTCGGCGGCGTGCTCGCCGACTATCTCGGGCGCAAGCGCTCGATGACGCTGACCATCCTCGCCTATTCGCTGCTCACGGGCTTGAGCGCGTTCGCCTGGGATTGGCTGTCCTTTGCCGTGCTGCGCTTTCTCGTTGGGCTCGCGATCGGCTCGGAATGGGCGACAGGGTCCTCGATCATGGCCGAGCTGTGGCCGGCCAAGGCGCGTGGCAGGGGCGGCGCCTTTTTGCAGGCGGGCTACCCGATCGGCAGCATTCTCGCCTCCGGAATATGGCTCGCCATCGGCAGCTCCGGCCCCGGCGCCTGGCGCTACATGTATCTCATCGGCGTGCTGCCGGCGCTCCTCGTGTTCTGGATCCGGCGCAATATTCCGGAATCGCCGCGCTGGGAGGAATCGGACCGGCGCCGTCGCGCCGCCTATGATCTGCGCCGGCAAGGCGCGGCGCTCGAGGGAGAAAACGCGGCGCTGGTGCGCTTTACGCTGGTCGACATGTTCGCCGAGCCCGCGGTGCGTATGCGCCTCATTCTCACCTTCGTGATGTCGCTCTCGGTGACGATCGGCTATTGGGGCGTCTCGAGCTTCGTGCCCGCCTATGTCGGCACTGTCGCGGCCGCGCAAAGCCTGCCGCCCCAGTACTATGCAGGCCTGGTCGGCTTGGTGCAGAACATCGGCGCGTTGCTGGGGTTTGCCAGCTTCGGCTTTCTCGCCGATCACTTCGGCCGCAAGCCGACGACCATGCTTTATTATCTGCTGTGCCTGATCCTCACGCCGCTCGTCTATCTCGGGATCAACGACATCCATCTCCTGGTGCTGGCGTTCGCGGTCTATGGATTTTTCATCCAGGGCTGCTTCGCCTGGACGCCGATCTGGCTGCCGGAGCTCTTTCCCACGCGCATGCGCGGCACTGCCGCCGGCTTCATCTTCAACGCGCCGCGGCTGATCTCCGCGGTCGCGCCGCTGATCGCGGGCACGCTGATCGTCGGCCTGGGCGGCTACAACAAAGCGGCGACCATCATCGGCCTGTTCTACATCCTCGGGCTTTTTGCCGTGCCGTTCCTGCCGGAGACGCGGGGCAAGCCGCTGCCGGAAGGCGATAGGCTGGCGCTCGCGGAGGAAGGCGAGGGCGTGCCGCGCACCGCATGAGGAGCGGCGGAGCGGGCAACTCACGATGGGAAGCCCGCGTCTCGAAGGATGAGGCGGTATGGCCCTCATGCTTCGAGACGCCGCGCTTGACGCGCGGCTCCTCAGCATGAGGGCAGGAGAGGGCGTGCGGGCTCCGCAAGCAGACGGTCGTTATTTTCCCGGCCGAGCTTTTGCGGTGCGCAGCGGCATCAATCCCGCGCCGCGTTCGGCCTCGACAGCCGCCTGAATCCAGGTCCTGGCCATTTCCAGCAAGACCTGGCGGTGCCGCTCCGATTTGGTCTCGCCGGCCCAACGCAAACACTCCAGCGCGAAATCACGGAATTCCTCGGGAGCTTTCGCCATGGCGCGTCGCTTCAGGCCGGGGCTGCGGTTTTCTTGGCCAAGCGCCAGAGCTGAAATCCCTCGGTATCGATTGCCCCCTCGATCGCCTCACGAGAGAACTGATGCGGAGGAGCTTTCTCTGGCCCGATGGCGCCGGTGGCAGTCCACGGACCAAGGTGCTGCGGAAGTCTGCTGCCCGCGAGGTCGCCGGCGAAGGCGTGCAAACCTTTCCTCGTCTCCGACTTGAAAATATAAATTCGCATCACTCAATCCTTTTCGCTGCAACCATTGGCCTCGACGCGCCGGGCGCGGCGTCGTGGTCATTCGCTCAACTGTCCATGTTTGCTGTGCGCCAGAACAACGGCTGCCACGCCGAAGCAAACGGCCGCAGCCACCGCCAGGCCAAACAGGATGGTTAACACGTCGCGCTCCTCAGATCACAGGCGGGAGCGCAACCGGTCTCTCTGCCACCGGCGCCTGCGCTATGCGTATTATGGCCGGTGGTGACTGAGGCTGCGCCTTATTCCTTGTGCTGTCCAGGGGAAGTTCGAGCTTTTGTCGCGCACATCGCCCAGTTGCACCCTTGGCGAGCAGCGCATACATTCCCCGGCATTCGATCTTGGCCTTGTTTTTCGCGCACCTGCGGGTGTGCCTTCCCCAAAGGCAACGCTAACTTCGGATAAGCGGTCGCGCGGTGGTCGTGCGGTCGCGATGAGGTTCGTGCAAAGGAGGCCATGATGGCTACCGGTACCGTGAAATGGTTCAACCCCACAAAGGGTTATGGATTCATTGCGCCGCAGGACGGCGGCAGAGACGTATTCGTCCATATCTCCGCGGTCGAGCGCGCCGGCTTGACCTCGCTCAACGAGGGTCAAGTGATCGAGTACGAGGTGGTCAGCAACCGCGGTAAGGAAGCAGCGGATAATTTGAAAGCGCGTTGACCGCGCGAGCTTCATCAACGTCTTGACGGCGCGGAGCACAGCGCCAGCAATAGATTGGAAACATTTTGCAAGTCATCGTTCGCGACAACAATGTCGATCAAGCTCTCAGGGTCCTCAAAAAGAAGCTGCAGCGCGACGGCGTTTTTCGCGAGATGAAGCGCCGCAAGGCGTATGAAAAACCATCGGAGCGCAAAACCCGCGAGAAGGCCGAGGCCATCCGGCGCGCGCGCAAGGCCGCGAGGAAATTGGCCCAGCGCGAAGGTTTGCTCCCGATGCCCAAGCGGCGGGAGGCCGCGCCGCGACGCGCGGCGCCTAGGCCGTTCTGAGTCTGCTGCGAAAGTCTTTCTTTGCGCGTGATGCGCAGCGGCACCGCGTGCGCGGCGCGTAAATCATGACGGCGTCACGCGGCGCCTTCGCATCATCACCGGTTTCGACGCGGGTGCGAACGCGGGGTGCGGCTGCCCGGTCGCGCCCAGCGGCAAGACGGCCTCGGCGTGAAAGGCGCGGCCGAGCGCGGCGAGGCCTGCGTCCTCGCCTGCGGGTGCAACCAGCGTGACGCCGAACGGCGTGCCATCGGCGCGCAGCGAGGCCGGTACCGCGAGCGCGCAAAGATCGAGCAGGTTGACGAAATTGGTGTAGGTGCCAAGCCGGCTGTTGAGCGCGATCGGATCGGCGCGCGCTTGCTCGACGGTGTGGACCGTCGGCACCGTCGGCAGCGCCATCATATCGATCGCGCGAAACGCGGCCGCGCACACGCGACGCAATTCCTCGAGCCGGTAGAACGCGGCAAAGGCATCGGCCGCGCTGAACTTCGCGCCCGCGAGGAGAATCTGCCGCGTCACCGGATGCATTTCTTGCGGCGCCTTCTCGATCACCGCGCGCGCGGCGAGGTAGCGCTCGGCGACCCACGGCCCGTCGTAGAGAAGCCGCGCGGCCTCGAAGAACGGCGCCATGTCGAAGGTAACGATTCTCGCGCCGAGCCGCGCCAAGCGCGCGAGCGCGTCGTCATAAGCTGCGGCCGAAGCGGCGTCGCCGAAGAAGAGGCGCTGCTCCGGCCGCGGCGCGCCCACCCGCACGCCGCTCGGTACGGCGCCGAGCGCGCTCAGCCGATGCTTGCGCGAGTACGGATCGGCGGGGTCGGGCCCGGCGATCGCGGCGAGCGCGGCGAATGCGTCCTCGACGGTGAGCGCGTGCACGGAGACGCAATCGAGCGTGCGGCAGGCCGGCACCACGCCGGCATTCGAGACCAGCCCAAGGCTCGGCTTGAGGCCCACCGTGTTGCTCAGCGCCGCCGGCACGCGGCCCGAGCCCGCGGTGTCGGTGCCGAGCGCGAGCGGCACCAGCCCCGCGGCGATCGCGACCGCGGAGCCCGCGCTCGATCCGCCCGGGATCAGCGCCTTGTCGAACAGGTTGCGCGGAATGCCGTAGGGCGTGCGCACGCCCTCGAGCCCGGTGGCGAATTGATCGAGGTTGGTCTTGCCGATGACGATCGCGCCGGCGCGCTTGAGCCGCGCGACGCAGGTTGCGTCTTTCTCCGGCACATAGGCGAAGGCGGGGCAGGCGGCGGTGGTCGGCAATCCCGCGACGTCGATATTGTCCTTGATCGCAACGGGCACGCCGTAGAGCGGCAGCTCGGCGACGGCGCGATCGGCGCCGCGCTTCCCGGCAAGCGCCTTCGCCTCGGTCATCGCGTCCGCCTCTTCCCGCAGCGTAATGAATATCGCTGGGTCGTTATGCGCGCGAACGCGCGCGTAAGCGCGCGCCACGGTCGCCTCGACGCTCGCCCCCGCGCGATGCGCCGCAACCATCGCCGCTACCGTCTCGCCCGCCACCACGCTCCGCGCTCTCTCTGTTACCGTTGGCATTGTAGCAAGAAGCGCGCCGCGATCTCGGTCTGCTCCCTCCCCCGTTTACGGGGGAGGGGTGGGGAGGGGGCATACAGGCGCCAATCTTGTTGCATGCCCCCCTCCCTATCCCTCCAGCCGAAGTCGGATATATCCGACTTCGGCCAGCTAATACGTGGCCGAACTCGGGTAAACCCGAGTTCGGCTGCAAGCGGGGGAGGGGGCAGACCGAGTCCTGCGCGCAACTGTGCATGTCAGCGAACGCGCGCGCGGCCCTACACCGCGAGCTGCGCGGCGATCGGCGCCGGCAGCCAGTCGGCGGCAAGGCCGACGTCGGAGAAAATCACTTGCGCGGCGTTGTAGGCGGGAAGCCCGGTGATGTTGCCGCCGGGGTGCGTGCTTGAGCCGCAGAGATAGAGCCCCGGCAGATGCGTGCGGTATTGGCCTGCGCCGGGGAACGGCCGGTGATAGCCGACCTGATCGTTGGCGAAGGCGCCGACGAGAAGATCGCCCTCGCGCATGTTGGGAAGCTCGCGCGCGGTGTCGCGCGGCGTGCGCGCAAACGAATCGATGATCGCGTCGGCGAGGTTGGGCGCGTAGCGTTGCCAGACCTGGAGCATCGCGCCGGCGTGCTCCTCGCGCAGGCGGTCCCAGTTCGCCGCGTCGCCATGCACGCGGTAGGGAAGTTTTTCCCACATGAACGCGGTGTGCCGGCCCGCCGGCGCCTGGCTTTCATCGAACAATGTCGGACAGGCGCCCCAGATCACAGCCGGCGGAATGGTGCCGGCCTCGTGATGGCGCACGATCTCGCCGAATTGCTCGGCATGGTCGAGGCCGAGAATCACCATGAAGGCGTGCGCAAGCTCGGGATGTTTTTCGCTCGCGCGATAGCGCGGCGGCTCAGTGAGATCCAAGTTGAGCGAAAACAGCGGGGCCAACAAATTGTAGCGAAAGTTTTGCGCGCGCTCGCGGATCTCGCGCGGGAGCAAGTTTTGGTCGAGCAGATCGAGAAAGGTCTGATGCGGATTGAGCGAGGAGGCGACGAGATGCTTCGCGAAGATCATCTCGCCGTCGCGGGTTTCGATGCCGATGGCGCGGCCGCCCTCGACCACGATGCGCTTGGGTTCGCTGCCAAGGGCGATCTCGCCGCCCGTCTTGCGCACCGCGGCTTCGAGCGCGCGCGCAAGAACCGCCGAGCCGCCGCGCGCCATCTGCGCCTTGGCGGGGCTCGCGATGAGCGCGGCGATGTGGTGGCCGAACCCTTTGAGCCGCAGGTCCACCTCGCGCAGCCCGTTGAAGAAGAGGAGACCGGCCTGGATGGTCGGATGTTCGAACTCTTGGCTCACGAATTCGAGCGGCGAGAGTGCGCTGACCTCGAGCAGCCGCCGGCCGGCGCTGGTGCGCGAAAGCAGCGCGCGGCGCTCGTGCGGCGGCAATGGCGGCGAGCGCGCCTCGGGGCTGAGGATTTTTTCGACGATCGGCACGAACGCGTCGTGCCAGCGGCGCAAGGTTTTCGCATCGCGGGTGCTTAAGGCGGCAAACGAGGCGATGGTTTTCTCGATGTCGGTCCACCATTCGAGCGCGCGGCCGTCGGAGGTAATGAGCGCGACGTTGAGTTCTGGCTCGATCAGCTGCGCGCCGTGCCGCGCGAGGTCGAGGTCGACGTACCAGGGCATGGCGGTGATCGCGCGCAGGAAGAACGCGTGCGTGTTGTGAAAGAAGCCGCCCTGGCGCGGATCCTCCGCCGTGCTCAATCCGCCCCCCACCACGCCTCGGCGCTCGACGGCAATCGTCTTCAGTCCCGCCTTGCCCAGATAGGCCTGCAGGATGAGCCCATTATGCCCCGCGCCCAAAATGATCGCGTCGTATGTGGTCATGTGATGCGTGCCGCTTCCGCAGAAATGATATCAGCGCGAGCGGCAAACTCGGCCTGCTCCCTCTCCCCATTTGGGGAGAGGGTTGGGGTGAGGGGGTTACCGGCGGTACCGATGGATCCGAACCCCCTCACCCATTCCATCGTGTTGCACGAACGAGCAGCCCTCTCCCCGGCGGGGAGAGGGCGTGACTCTTCCGATAAGGATTCCGGCCGCAATTTCAATCTCTTGAAGAGAGGGGTCTTCGGCCATGAAACGGCCGGCAGCACATAGAACTGAGTGCAGGCCTGATGGTGACAATCTTGCCGATCTTGAACTTGTGGGAGGCCATCGGTTCCTCGACCTCGCCCGACGATGGTGTAACACGCTGGACCTGTACCAGCCCCTTGGGAGATTCGGAAAAATAGGTCGCAGCGCTCGTGCAGCTTAAGCCAGTTCCTTGAGCTCAGTAAGAGACGTTCGAATTCATGTAGTCGGATGGACCGTAATTGGGAATAATCGAGTGGGGCGCAGTCAAGCCTATGGAAGTATTTCCGCATGTCTGTCTGGCATGACGCCGTCTCGAACAAGACTTGGCTGAATGTGAAGTGACCTTGAACTCGTCGAATCGAGTCGTATGCAGAATCGCGAGCGTAGGGACGGCGGCCTGTATGAGGGTCTCATACGCAAACTTCGCGCGGAACAAGTAGGATAGGCAAAGCGCGTGAACAAGATTATCGAATTGCCGTAAGTCATGACGACTTCACGCGACGTCCTCGCGTCATCACCGGACATATGTCGGGGGCAAATCAGCTGGGATTACGACCGCGCTGAAATCATCGCCGATGGCGTCGTGCATGCCATCGGCGTCTGTCTAGGGCTCATCGGCGCTGTGACGATCGTCGTGTTTGCACTCAAATTGGAACGCATCGAAGTCGTACCGATTTTGGTCTATGTCATCGGCCTCGTGACGATGCTCGGGCTCTCAGCCGCCTACAACATGTGGCCGGTCTCGCCGGCCAAATGGGTTCTGCGCCGGTTCGACCACTCCGCGATTTATTTATTGATCGCAGGAACCTACACGCCATTCCTGGCGCAGATGAAAGGCGTTCTGGTTTCGGTAAGTCTCGGCATCGGCGTCTGGTTGAGCGCCGTCATCGGCATGGCTCTGAAGCTCGCACTTCCCGGGCGCTTCGATCGCCTAGCCGTCGTTCTTTGCCTGCTCCTGGGTTGGAGCGGTGTCATTGCCTACGACTCGCTGGCATCTGCCCTCCCGAGCGCGAGCATATGGCTTCTCGCGATCGGCG
>Ga0126376_10000054_pt1 | contig 43963 bp, 37 predicted proteins | sample PanSoiMetPlot_15_FD_92760 | JGI IMG/M metagenome (GOLD analysis project Ga0126376, IMG submission 92760) | Tropical forest soil microbial communities from Panama - MetaG Plot_15 | ecosystem: Environmental > Terrestrial > Soil > Tropical forest > Bulk soil | place: Panama | collected 2016-02-17 | reverse complement strand
GCGCGGCTCGCGGGGATGCGACGAATCCAGCCATTCTGGAAGCTGTGGGCGCAGAGTGCTGCCCCGACTGCGCCCGCCAAATGCGGTCGCCGCTCGCTCCAATCGAGACAGGGCCGGCAGAGGACGCGCGAGGCGCGCTTACCGCGCCGTGCCAACAAGGCATCAACATCGATTCCCATTCGGTTGAGGAGTTGGATGCCGGCGTCGGTTACCAATCCCGCATCGCTCGCCAGCTCAGCGTAGCCACCTGCCACGAGGGCATCTGCGAGCGCAACGCCGAGACGGCCGGCAAGATGGTCGTAGCACGTTCGCGCCGTTCTGAGGGCTACGTCTCTGGGACCGACAAAGAGCGGTCGCTTACCCTCCAAGCCGGATGCGACTTGCATGATGCTTTCGATCATCTGTGCGACCGCTTGCGACGCGAGGCGGTAGTAGCGATGCCGGCCTTGTTTCTCCAGGCTGAGAAGGCCGACCGCAGCCATACGCGTCAGGTGACCGCTTGCGGTCTGCGGCGTGACACGGCCGACCTGCGCCAGCTCTGAGGCTGTCAGCGCACGTCCGTCCATTAGCGCATGGAGCATTCCCGCACGTGCGGGGTCGCCCACAAGCGACGCGACCGTGGCAAACATCGCATAGCTCGCCATTGCTGAACTCCCAAATAGGCCATCCGTACCCTACACCGCTCCTCGACCTGATGCTTCGGTCATTACCGTAACGTGGCTCGGCGCATTGGAGCACAATGCCCGCATGACAACCACGCAGACCGCTGGCAGCACGTTCTATGGATGGTGGATGGTCGGCGCTGCCTTCGTTCTCGCTCTCTTCGGTTGGGGAATGGGGTTCTATGGGCCGCCCGTCTATCTGAGCGCTGTCCACGAGACAACGGGATGGCCAGTGGCCCTGATATCCACGGCGGTTACCGTGCATTTTCTTATCGGCGCCGCTGTGGGAGCCAATCTGCCGGCTTTTTACCGACGCTTTGGTGCTTCGGCGGTGACGAAGGCAGCGGCTCTCTCGCTCGCGCTCGGCACGCTCGGCTGGGCTATCGCGAATACACGCTGGCAGCTGTTCGCGGCCGCGCTGCTCAGCGGAGCGGGTTGGGGCGCAATGAGCGCCGTAGCGGTCAACGCGATCGTGTCGCCCTGGTTCGTGCGCGGACGACCGGCCGCGCTCGCAGTGGCTTACAACGGTGGGAGTATCGACGGCGTCATTTTCTCGCCGCTCTGGGTGGCCGCGATCGATCGGTTGGGATTTCCGATCGCAACGATGTTGATCGGCTCAATCATGGCCGCCGTGATGTGGGTTCTCGCCGAAGAACTCTTGTCCCGCACTCCGCAGCGGATGGGTTTGGCGCCCGACGGCAACGCGCCCGGCGCGCTCCCGATCCGCTTCACTCAAGCTGTTGCGAACCCACGCTCTGGGTTGCTGCTCTGGAGCGATATCGCATTCCTGACGCTTGCCGCCGGAATGGCATTGGGACTGTTCGCGCAGATTGGCCTGGTCGCGCATCTGTTCTCGCTCATGGCGCCCGTACTGGGCGCGCAACAGGCGGGCGTGGCGATGGGGCTGGCAACAGCTTTGGCAATTGCCGGCCGTACGCTGGTTGGCTGGATCATCCCGCTCGGGGTCGACCGGCGGTTGGTGGCATGTGCAAGTTGCGCCGTGCAGATGATCGGGTCCATGGCTTTCATTGCTGCGGCGGGCTCGAGCATTCCGCTGCTGTGGCTTGGGATCGCCTTGTTCGGCATCGGCTTCGGCAATTCGACGTCATTGCCGCCAGTCATTGCGCAGGTCGAGTTCGTCGACGAGGACGTGCCGCGGGTGGTCGCCCTCATCGTCGCGATCTCTCAGTGCGCCTACGCCTTCGCGCCGGCCGCCTTCGGTGTGATCAGGAGCTTTACGCTGCATGCCGAAGGCGCCACCTCCGGCACGGCTCCACAGCTGTTTGCTGCCGCCGCGCTTGCGCAAGGACTCGCTATCGCCGCCTTTGCGGTGGGGCGGCGTCGACGGTCAGTCACCGCTGTTCCGCTTCGGAACTAGCCCTGAATTCGCAGCTTCCGAGCTATGGGAATCGTCAAATTTCGAAGAAGAACCAGTAGCTTAATGTATGCATAAAACGCATATCTGCGGCGCAACATGCGGTCTAATGCACTGCACAATGGAACCCTATTTTACGTTCGAAGTTTGAAAAAGCCCGGCTTAGCCGGGAGGAAAGGCAAGACAATGTTAGTCGCAATCGTGAACTTCCTCCGCGCTTGGCGCCGCTACAACCAGAGCCTGAGGGAACTCTATCAGCTCGGCGACCGCGAGCTGGCCGATATCGGCATCACGCGGTCGGACATCCCGCGCATCGCGTGGGATAGCGCTCAGCGCGTAAGCTCATAAATCCACGCAGCGCCCGCGTTTGCGGGCGCTCGTTTCCCCATCCGCAAATAACCGGCAACGAGATGATCTTTCTTACAATTTTTTGGACGGCATTCACTCCGTTCCTCATGGTGATACTGGCGCTCGTCGGCAGGGTCGTTATGAGCACCTTGCGGAATCTACGATCTGAGGGACGCCCGTTGCAGGCGCTCGTTAGGACAAACCAGCCCACTCGGCGGCAAAAAAGCGCGTAAAGACAGCCATCCAATATCGACCTGCCAGGCGCCACCTTCAGGTGGCGCCTGCATTGTCGCCTCGTCGGGACAGGAATAATTTCTGTCCATGGCTGACGAGGCGTCGCTAGCAGTGCACGTGATCGGCGGCGGGCTTGCCGGAGCCGAGGCGGCTTGGCAGCTCGCTGCGAGCGCTGTTCCCGTCGTGCTCCATGAGATGCGCCCGCTGCGCACGACTGCGGCCCACAAGACTTCCGCGCTTGCCGAATTGGTCTGCTCCAACTCGTTCCGCTCCGACGACAAAGAACTCAACGCCGTCGGGCTCCTGCATGAGGAAATGCGCCGCCTGGGCTCGCTCGTCATGCGCATGGCCGACGCCAATCAGGTGCCGGCCGGCATCGCCTTGGCCGTCGACCGCGAGGGCTTTGCCGCAGCTGTGACCGCGGCGCTCGCGGCGCAGCCGCTGATCGACATCCGCCGCGAAGAGATCGCAAGCATACCGCCCGCCGACTGGGACAGCGTCATTATCGCGACCGGACCGCTCACCTCGCCGGCGCTCGCCGAGGCGATTGCGACGCTCACGGGCGAGGACGCGCTTTCCTTCTTTGATGCCATCGCCCCGATCGTTCACCGCGATACGATCGATATGTCACGCGCCTGGCTGCAGTCGCGCTATGACAAGGCGGGACCCGGCGGCTCCGCCGCCGCTTACATCAATTGTCCGCTCACACGCGAACAATACGACGCGTTCGTTGACGCCTTGCTCGCAGGCGAGAAGGTCGCCTTTCACGACTGGGAGACGCCCTATTTCGACGGCTGCTTGCCAATCGAGGTGATGGCGGAGCGCGGCCGCGATACGCTGCGCCACGGTCCGATGAAGCCATTTGGCCTCACCGACCCGCATGCACCGGACGTAAAGCCCTACGCTGTCGTTCAGCTGCGCCAGGACAACCGGCTCGGCAGCCTCTTCAACATGGTGGGGTTCCAGACCAAGCTCAAACACGGCGAGCAGACGCGCATCTTCCGAACCATTCCCGGCCTCGAGCGCGCCGAGTTCGCGCGTCTCGGCGGCCTTCACCGGAATACCTTCCTCAACGCGCCGAAGCTGCTCGACGGCACATTACGGCTCAGGGCGCAGCCGCGTCTGCGCTTTGCCGGCCAGATCACCGGTTGCGAGGGCTACGTCGAATCCGCCGCCATGGGACTCCTCGCCGGCCGCTTCGCCGCCGCCGAACGGCTCGGCCGATTCCTCGCGCCGCCACCTCCGACGACCGCGCACGGCGCCTTGCTTGCACATATCACCGGCGGCCACATGGACAGCACCGGCAGCGCGCAGCCGGCGCAGGCGCGCTCCTATCAGCCCATGAATGTCAATTTCGGTTTGTTTCCGCCCCTCGCCCATGCCCTCAAGGGTGAAGGTGGCGCGCGCCTTCGCGGGAGCGAAAAAGTGCTCGCGAAGAAACGCGCGATCACGCGGCGCGCGCTTGCGGATCTCGAGCGCTGGATCGTCGGCGACGAGCGCGCCGTGGCGGCGGAATAATGAGCTTGCCGCGCGAGATCACCGAGCACTGGAAATCGAGCGTGGTGCTCAAGCGCGACCTTTTTTCGACCATCGAACGGGGGCGGTTCGCTACGCCTGCCGGAGAAATCGAGGCGGTGCTGCGTCGGATCGACGAAGTGCCGTGGTGGTCTCTCGGTTTGGCGCGCCATCTGTTCGCCCGCGAGCGGCGCGCGCTCGCCATCGCTGGCGAGCTCGGGGTTGCGCCGCCGCTCCTGTTCGCCGGTCACAATGCGCTGATCCGCGGCTGGATGGATGGGTTGCCGCTGCATATTGCGAAACCGCACGGCGAGCGCAGCTACTTTCGCTCTGCCAAGGCCGCGTTACGGAAGCTGCATCGTGCCGGCATCTGCCACAATGATCTAGCCAAAGAACAGAACTGGCTGCGCGGACGCGACGGGCGCGCCTATCTCACCGATTTCCAGCTTGCCGCTCGCTTCTCGCGCCGCTCTTGGCTCTTCCGTATCGCCGCCTATGAGGACCTACGCCACCTACTCAAGCACAAGCGGCGCTATGTGCCCGATGCTCTCACCTGCGCCGAGCGGCGCGTACTCGCGAAGAAAAGCCTGTTGACCCGCCTCTGGATGGCGACTGGCAAGAAGCTCTATTACGCGATCACCCGCGATGTGCTCCACGTTGCAGATCGCGAGGGAGGCGGCACCCGTCTCATCCATGACGCGCCTCGCATCGCCGCTCGGCTCAAGGCGCACCCGCAGGTGCGCGAGGCGGTCGTTGTCCCCTTCCCCGATCGCCGGGCCGGAACCGGCCTCTACGCCTTCGTCGAAGGCGATTCGGGGCTCACCGAGCGCGGTTTGCGCGAATTCCTCGCCGCCGAGAATGCTTCGCTTCCGAGATTGCCCGAGCACCTACAGGTGACATCGGCTTTGCCCCGCGCTGCATCGGGGAAAGTACGCAGCGAAATCCTCGAGCTCGTTGCCACGAATCAGGTCGATTTGATCGACTCGCTCATCGCCAACGACGATGAGCGCAGCCTGGTCGCGCAAATCCTCGCCGATCGGCGCAACCTGCGCGACCGCTTCGCCTTCTAGCTCAGCGGAAAATGTGACGCGGCCGCTTGGCCGCGCGCCAGATGATCAGCTGTCGCCGCCACGGTGCGAGTTCAACCGGCGTGAACGGGTCGTAGCCGCGCCGCTCCATGCGCGCGAGCGTCGGCCCCGCGAGCGCGACCGGCAGCAACGCGGGCATGACCGCGGCCGGCGCGGCCGCAAGAAGCCTTTGTGCCTCGCCCAGATGCTGGCGGGCGTGCGCCCGCAACTCGGCGAGTGCCGCGCGCAACTGCGGCGTCGCCTGCCCTCCCGCGACGTCCTCGGGGGTTGCTCCATGGCGCGTCAGGATATCGAGTGGCACGAAGAGTTGGCCGCGCGCGGCGTGGATCGCAAATGCCGCGAGCAGCCCGGCAATGGCGTGGGCGAGGCCCGCATGGCGGGTTAGCGCGCCGGTATCGATGCCGGCGAGAATTCGTGTCGCGAGCACGATAAGCCCCGCCGATGCGCCCTCCGCATACGTTTCAAAATCGACCAGGCTGCGCATCGGCTCGTCGTAGAGATCGAACCTGCGCGCCTCGAGCAAGGTCTGAAATGGCTCCAGCGGCAGCTGATAGCGCGCGATGGTTGCGAGCAGCACCGCCGCGACCGGATGGCCCTCGCCGCGGCCCTCGAGCGCGTCGCTCCACCATTGCAACCGGATCTCCCCCGCCAGCGCCTCGTGCGCCACCTCGCGCACGCGGGCGATTTCCAGATTGAACGCGTAGAGCGCAAGAAGCGCGTTGCGATGCTCGGCGGGAGCAAACAAGGTGGTGAGAAAGCGGTCCTTGTCTGCCGCCCGGACGAGCCCCTCGCAATGGGCAAATGCATCCTGCATCGGGCTCCACACGGTGCGCCTAAGGGCGCACCTCGAGCTATCACGGCCTCGCGGTGGATGCCCTCTCTTTGCCCGCCCCTTCCTCTGCTTCCATGCGCGTCGTTCCGACGCCGAGATAGATCAGGATCGGCGCGGCGATGAAGACCGAGGTATAGGTGCCGACCAGCACGACACCGAAGATCATGGTCGCCACAAAACTGTGGATGGCATGTCCGCCAAAGAGAAGAAGCGCCAGCAGCGCGAGTGTCACGGTCACGTGCGTGATGATCGAGCGCGACAGCGTCGAGTTGACCGAGATGTTGAGCAGGTCCGGCATGGACATGCGCTTGTAGCGGCGCAGCATTTCGCGAATGCGGTCGTAGATCACGACGGTGTCGTTGAGCGAGTAGCCGAGAATGGTGAGAAGCGCCGCAATGCTCGACAAATCAAAATCGATCTGGGTCAACGACATGTAGCCGATCGTCAGCACCAGATCGTGCACGTTCGCGATCATGGCGCCGAGCGAGAACTGCCATTCGAAGCGGAACCAGAGATAGATGAGGATGCCGAAAATGGCGAGCCCAAGCCCGATCGTGCTCTTCGCCAACAGTTCCGATGACACGCGCGGCCCGACCACCTCGACCCGGCGGTAATCGACTTCGCTGCCCAAAGCCTCGCGTACTTTGTTGATCGCGACCTGCTGAGCCTGCTCCCCACCCGGCTGCTGGGCGACGCGGATCAGCACGTTCTCCGGCCCGCCGAACTCTTGCAGCTGCACGTCGCCGAGCCCAAGCCCGCTGAGCGTCGAGCGCATCTTGGCAAGATCCGCCAGACCGCTTTTCGCCTGCACCTCGATCAGCGTGCCGCCCACGAAGTCGATGCCGAAATTGAGCCCGTGAAAAAAGTAGAGCAGGATGGCGAGGATCGACAGCGCCGCGGACGCGGGAAAACTGATGCGCCGAAAGCGCATGAAATCAAACTTGGTGTCGTCCGGGACGATCCGCAGCAGCGGGAGTTTCGGATGTAGCCGCACGTTTCGCCTATGAAATCGCCAGCTGCCGGGGACGCGCCCATCTCACCCACCAAGCCACGATCAGCCGCGTTAGGGTAAAGGCGGTGAAGACGGTCGTGATGATGCCGATGCCGAGCGTCACGGCAAAGCCGCGCACCGGCCCGCTGCCGAAGAAGAACAGCACCGCCGCGGCGATGAACGTCGTGATGTTCGAGTCGAGGATCGTCGCCAGCGCCCGCGTGAAACCGGCGTCGATCGCGGTAATGGGCGTGCGGCCGGTGCGAACCTCCTCGCGAATACGCTCGTAGATGAGCACGTTGCTGTCGACCGCAATCCCGATCGTGAGCACGATGCCGATGATGCCCGGCAGCGTGAGGGTTGCATTGAGCAGCGACAGAATGCCGAAGATCATGCCCACGTTGACGCCAACCGCGATGCTGGCGAACACGCCGAAGAGCCCATAGGTCACCACCATGAAGACGACGACGAGGGCGGCGCCGAAGTAAGACGCGAGCTTGCCCTTCTCGATCGAATCCGCCCCCAGGCCCGCGCCCACCACGCGCTGCTCGATCACCGTGAGCTTGGCCGGTAGCGCGCCGGCGCGCAGAAGGATGGCGAGGTTGTTGGCGGATTCCACGGTGAAGTTGCCGGAGATCTGCCCGCTTCCGCCCAAGATCGGCTCGCGGATGACTGGGGCGGAAATGACCTCGTCATCGAGTACGATCGCAAACGGCCGGCCGACATTTTCCTGGGTCACCTGCGCGAATTTGCGCGCGCCGGAGGTATTGAACTTGAAGGTGACGATCGGCTCACTGGTGCGCTGGTCGAAGCTCGGCTGCGCGTCGGTGAGCTCCTCACCGGATACAATCACTCGCTTCTCGAGCAGATAGGGTTGGCGGTTCTCCGCCTTCGATCCGTAGACGATCTCGGATTCCGGCGGCGGGCGCCCTTGGAGCGCCTGCTCGGCCGGCATGGACGTATCGACAAGGCGGAATGTCAGCTTCGCCGTCTTGCCGAGAATTTCGAGCAACTGCTGGGGATCGCCGAGACCCGGCACCTGCACGAGAATGCGATCATTGCCCTGGCGCTGGATGGACGGCTCGACCAGACCGAGTTGATTGACGCGCTTACCGATGATCTCGACCGATTGATCGACGACCTGCCGGGTGCGCTCGAGCAGCGCGGGCTCGGTGGGGGTGAGGCGGACCACCCCGCCGCCGACGTTCTCGATATCGATCGAGCGCGCGCCGGTGCTGCCGATGAAGCCGCCGAGCGGCTGCGCCAGTTCTCGCAGCCGCGTCAGTCCTTGCTGCAGATCGCTCTCGCGAATGGCCACCTCGACCGAGTTGCCGCGGATCACGGGCGCGCGGGTGAGACCAACCGGAGGCGACTGGCGCAGGACCCGGCGCGCGTCGTCTTGCAGGGTCAAGAGCTTCTGGCGACGCACGTCGTTGGCATCGACCTCCAACAGGATGTGCGAGCCGCCCTGCAGATCAAGCCCGAGCACGATGTGGCGCTGCGCCCATGCCGGCCAGCGTTTGACCGTGCTCTCCGGAAAGAAATTAGGGACTGCGAACAGGCAACAGATCAGCGCCGTGAGCAGGATCGCCGTCGCCTTCCACTTCGAAATATAGAGCATGGCTCGTCCCGGTTCGCGCGGCGGCCGGTCTCAGCTCGAGCCGCCTTCATCCTTGACCGGCTCACCCTTGGCGCGCACGCCCGACACCATCCCGCGCACCTGGCGCACCCGCACCCCGTCGGCGATTTCGACCTCGATCTGATCGTCATCGACGACCTTGGTGACCTTGCCGACGAGCCCCCCGGAGGTAATGACCGTATCGCCGCGGCGCAAGTTTTTGACCAACTCCTGATGTTCCTTCGCCCGCTTTTGCTGCGGTCGCAGGATCAGAAAATACATGATCACGAAGATGAGAACGAAGGGCAGCAACTGCACCCACATACTGTCGCCGCCGAACGGGCTGCTCGCTTGGGCAAAAGCGGGCGTCACGAACATTTCGCTATCCTTCGTGCTTAGGCATTCGGGTGGCGCGCCGCGCGCCGGCGCTGCCGAAGTCGACCGGCAAAATCGGCGCGGACTATAGCGGTCAGCGCTCCAATTGCAACGCTGGGTTTGCCTTGCGAATTCGGCCGATTCAGCCGCTCGGCACTGCGATCTTGCAGGTCCGCCAGCGCCCCGGTAAGGGTGCGGCGCGCACGATTTCATCCCATGGCGAAACGCGTCCAAAGGCCCCCGCCCTCCTCGCGCCAGCGCACCGCCGCGCAACGCGCCCCTTCGCAGGACTCGTTCGAGCGCGTTGCCAGCGCGCTCGAACGGCTCGCCCCCCGCACGCCGGAAACGCCGCGTTTCGCGGCGGCGGACGCGTTCTCCTGGCATCCAGACGAGCGGCGGCTCGCGCCGGTCGCAAACGTCAATCGCGTGGAGATGTCGCTGCTCAAAGGGATCGACCGCCTGCGCGATGTGCTCCTCGAGAACACGGAGCGCTTCGCTCGCGGGCTTCCGGCGAACAACGCCTTGTTGTGGGGAGCGCGCGGCATGGGCAAATCATCGCTGGTCAAAGCCGTGCATGCGTCGGTGAATGCCGCGCATGGACGGCGCAAGGCAAGCGACGGGCTCATCAAGCTTATCGAGATCCACCGCGAGGACATCGAAAGCCTACCCGACCTGATGGCGCTCATGCGCGGGGCGCCTTACCGTTTCATCGTGTTCTGCGATGACTTGTCCTTCGAAGCCGAGGATACCAGCTACAAATCGCTCAAAGCCATGCTGGAAGGAGGCATCGAGGGCCGGCCGGACAACGTGGTCTTCTACGCGACGTCGAACCGGCGCCACCTCATGTCGCGCGACATGATGGAGAACGAGCGCTCGACCGCGATCAATCCCGGCGAGGCGGTAGAAGAGAAGGTGTCCTTATCGGATCGTTTCGGCCTGTGGCTCGGCTTCCATCGCTGCAGCCAGGACGAATTTTTGGCGATGGTAGATGGCTATATCGCTCACTACCGGATCGCGCATCCGCGCGAGAAGACGCACCGGGAGGCGCTCGAATGGGCGACCACGCGCGGGGCGCGCTCGGGCCGCGTCGCCTGGCAATACGTGCAGGATCTTGCGGGCCGACTTGGGGTCAGGCTTGAGGACAAAGGACGCAAGTCAGACAGGTGACGCGTTGTCTGTTGCGCGTCACGCGCCGTTCAAGAATCGCGTCGGATCGAGGGGCGACGACCCCTTGCGGATTTCGAAATGCAGCTGCGGCGTGTTGACATTGCCGCTCTGGCCGGAGCGCGCGATCACCTGGCCGCGCTTAACCTGATCGCCGCGCTTGACCAAGAGTTCCTTGGCGTGGGCATAGGCGGTGACGTAACCGTTGGGATGGCGCACCAGAACGAGGTTGCCGTAGCCCTTGAGCTCGTTACCGGCATAGGCCACGACGCCGTCTTCCGCGGCCTTCACAGGCGTATTCTCCGGCAGCGCAATGTTGATGCCGTCGTTTTGCTGGCCATTGGTCGTGGGGCCGTAGCCGGCGATGACGCGCCCGTTTGCCGGCCAGCGGAATTTTGGCACGACGATGTTTGTGTCCGCGAGCTTCGCGGCCTCCTTGTCTAGCGCATCGGCCGGCGCGACGACACTCGCGCTGGGCACCGGCTCGGCTTCCTTTGGTGCCGCCGAAGCGACGACCGGCCTTTGCGGCGCGGGGCTCACCGCAGCGGCGGCCTTCACTGCCGGCGCCTGCGCGCCCGGAATGATGAGACGCTCACCGACATTGAGGGTTGCGGTCGGCTCAACGTTGTTTGCTTTCGCAATCTCGTTGATCGACTTGTGATAGCGATGCGAAATCTTGCTCAGCGTGTCGCCGGCAGCGACAACATGAACGTTCTGGTTTCCGGCGGCATTGGCGGCTGGGACAGCCGCCGTGGGAGCAGCAGGGCGCGGCGCGGCCGCGGCTGCAAGGCGCGTCGCGGTGTGGCGCGGAATGACCAAGTGCTGGCCGGGATGAAGCGTTGCGGGCGCGGCAATGTTGTTGGCTTGCATGAGGGCGGAGGCCGGCACGCCATAACGCTTGGCGATGGTCTCGACGCTATCGCCGGGCGCGACCGTGATCGCCGTCCCACCGTCCCAGCTCCAATTGCCGGAGGACTTGCGCACCACCGATCCGGTGCCGTTCGAGGCCAAGGTTTTACCGCCCCCTGCGCCAGCGGAAGGCTGCGGGGCCTGCGCGGTTTGTGTCTGTGGGATCGAAGCGGTCGCCTCGGGACGGGTGAGAGAGGCGAATGGATTGTCATTGAATCGAGATGTGTCGGCGCTGCAGCCGGCAATGGCGGCGCTGATCAGCGCCAGCACGGCTGCTCGCGGCAAGCGCCGCGAGCGCAACATCTCAACAACGCACGACATGCCACCCCTACCCGTACGCAACACGCGTGCCGAGTTAATACCGTGCGGGTTAATACGACTTTAAGCGATTACGCGGCCTCAACCTTGCCGCCGCATGAACTAGATCGTTACAGTTCGCGCGCTTTTCCGGGTAAAAGCGGCACAAAACGCACCCCGATCAGATCCTCCTGCTTAATTCCTTGTTCACCCTTTGCGAGCTTCACCAGCTGTTGCGGACCTGCGTGCGGCCCGAGCGGCAACACCATCACCCCATTCTCAGCAAGTTGCTCAAGAAGCGCTTCGGGAATGGTTTCGGCCGCGGCGGTGACCATGATGCGGTCGTAGGGCGCGCGCTCGGGCACGCCGGCGAGACCATCTCCCAAACGCACCTCGACGTTATCGTAGCCCAACGCCGCCAGTCGCTCTTGCGCGGCCTCCGCCAGCGTGCGGTACCGCTCAACGCTGATCACCTCGCGCGCAAGGCGGGAGAGAATGGCGGCCTGATAGCCCGAGCCGGTGCCCACTTCGAGTACACGATGGTTTTCCTGGACGCCGAGCTGCTCGGTCATGAAGGCGACCACATAGGGCTGGCTGATGGTTTGCCCGCAGGCGATCGGTAGCGCCTGATCGGCGTAGGCTTTGTCCACCAACCCGCCTTCGACGAAATGTTCGCGCGGCACCTCGTCCATGGCGCGCAGCACGGCCGGATTGCTGATGCCGCGCCGGCGCAGGCCGAGCAGGAACTGCATGCGGCCGACATTGTCCTCGCCAGGCAATTGCTTGGGCACGCCGAGCCTCCTTGCCGACTTTAACGCAAAACCCGCTCGGCCAGACAGCACGGCGAAAGCGACGTAAATCCAAGCGCTTGCAGATGAGCCGGCGGGTGCCTCAACTTCGCCTTGCCGCTCTGGTGCCCTCTACCTCACGTGCGCGATCGCAAAGCCGGAGAGGGGATGACAGCTGTCACCCAAGCTCAGCCGCCAGCGGCCAAGCGGGTGCTCGTCGTCGAGGACGAGTTGATGATCCGCATGCTGCTCGAGGACATGCTTGCCGAGCTTGGCTATACCGTCGCCGCGGAAGCCGGGCGCATGGAGGAGGCCTTGCAGGCGGCGAAGACCGCGGACTTCGATCTCGCAATCCTCGACATCAATCTCGATGGCGAGCCGGTCTTACCGGTCGCCGATGCGCTTGTCGCGCGCGGCATGCCCTTCGTCTTTGCCACCGGCTATGGCGAGCGGGGTGTGCCCGACCCCTACCGGGATCGGCCGATGCTGAAGAAGCCATTCCAGATGGAAGGCCTCAAGCAGATGCTGCAAAGCGCGCTCGAGGGCGGCAAGAATTAGGATCGCCTGCGCGCCGCATCCACAAGTCCCTCAATCGAAAAGCTCCGCCAGACGCGTCATGAACGGCTCATCGGTCATGTCGAGCCGCAGCGGCGTCACTGCGATACGGTTATCCGCGAGCGCGGAAATATCGCTGCCGTCCGCCGGCGGCGGCGCGCGCGTGCGGATATAGGCGATCCAGTAATAGGCGTTGCCGCGGCCGTCCTGGCGCTGATCGATCTGCAAGCGCTCCTGCCGGTTACGTCCCTGCGTGGTGACGGCAACACCTTTGACGTCGGCGGGCGCGCAATCGGGAAAGTTGACGTTGACCAGCACGTCGCGCGGAATCCCGGCAGCGAGCACGCGTCGGATAATGTCCGGGCCGAAGTGAACCGCCGTTTCCCAATGTGGTGGCTCGCCGCTGCGCGAGCGATAGGCTTGCGAGAGCGCGAGTGAGGGAATGCCGAGGATGGTGCCTTCCACTGCGCCAGCGACCGTGCCGGAATAGATCACGTCCTCGCCGGCATTGCGCCCGCGGTTGACGCCGGCGAGCACCAGATCGGGTGGGCGATCCTTGATCACGTGCCGCGCGCCCATGATCACGCAATCCGTGGGCGTGCCTTTCACCGCGAAGCGACGCTCGCCGATCTCGCGCAGCCGCAGCGGATCGTTGAGCGAGAGCGAATGGGAGACGCCGGACTGGTCGAATTCGGGCGCGATCACCCAGACGTCGCCGGAGAGCGCGCGGCCAATCTCGGCGCAGACGTCGAGCCCTTCCGAATGGATGCCATCGTCGTTGGTGATGAGGATGCGCATGGCTTGGGACAAGGGGGTGCGCACCCCCGAGCGCGGAGCTTGGTCCGCCCGCGCCTCGGCCCCTCGTTCTGGCTTGTCCTGCGCCATATCATCCCGCTCGCTCGATCACCTTCAAGCCGCCCATATAGCTCTGCAGCACGTCGGGCACCGCGATCGAGCCGCCCTGCTGTTGATACGTCTCCATCACAGCGACGAGCGCGCGGCCGACAGCGACCCCCGAGCCGTTGAGGGTGTGCACGTGCCGCACTGCCCGGCCACCCTTGGCACGGTAGCGCGCGTTCATGCGCCGGGCCTGAAACTCGCCGCACAGCGAGCAGGAGGAAATCTCGCGATACATGTTCTGCCCGGGCAGCCACACCTCGATGTCATAGGTCTTCTGCGCGGCAAAGCCCATGTCGCCGGTGCACAAGGTGACCACGCGATAGTGCAGATCGAGCCGGCGCAGCACCTCTTCGGCACAGGCGAGCATGCGCTCGAGCTCATCGCCACTCTGCTCGGGCGTGGTGATGGAGACGAGCTCGACCTTGTCGAACTGGTGCTGGCGGATCATCCCGCGTGTATCCTTTCCGGCCGCGCCCGCTTCGGCGCGAAAGCACAGCGTGCCGGCGGTGAAGCGCAATGGCAGCACATCCTCCTCGAGGATGGATTCGCGCACGAGATTAGTCAGCGGCACTTCGGCGGTGGGGATGAGCCAAAAGTCCTCCTTGAGGGGCGCCCTTTCAACTGTTCGATCGACCAACGTCTCCAAATTGATCTTTCCTAACCGAAACTGTTCCTGATCAGACTCGTGAGCATATCGGAGTGCGTCATGTAATAATTCCGTGCGAGTAATCGTTCGAGTTGCCAAGAATTGATCGTCGACAAATTTCGGCAACTGTCCCGTACCAAACAACACATCATCGCGCACAAGCAGGGGCGGCGCCACCTCCGTGTACCCATGCTCTGTTGTATGCACGTCGAGCATGAATTGCGCGAGCGCGCGCTCGAGCCGCGCAAGGCCGCCCATCAGTACAACAAAGCGCGCGCCAGAAAGCTTCGCTGCGATTTCGAAATCCATCTGTCCGAGCATCTCACCGAGATCGAAATGCTGCTTCGGCGCGAATCCGTAGTCGGGCTTGGCACCGAAACGATGATGCTCGACGTTCTCTGCTGCATCGTTGCCGTCGGGCACGTCCTCAAGCGGCAGGTTGGGGATTTGCGCGAGCGCGTCATCGAACGCGTTCGAGAGCTTCTTTTCTTCCGCCTCGAGCGTCGGAATTTCGGTTTTGAGGCGCGCAACCTCTGCCATCAGTGCTTGCGCCGCCGCTTCCTCGTTGCTTTTTTTCGCCGCGCCAATCTCGCGCGAAGCAACATTTCGGCGGGCAAGCGCAGCTTCCGCCTTCTGAATGGCGCCGCGCCGGCGCTCATCGATGGCAAGAAGCTTGTCTGCCTCGCCCGGCAAACCGCGCCGCGCCAATCCGCGGTCGAATTCCTCCTTATGCTCGCGAATCCACTTGATGTCGTGCATGTCTTTCGCCGTCATGCTCCCGCGCAAGCGGGGCATCCAGTAAACACCGGTTGCTTAGGAGACCTCGTGGCTGATTCCAAGGCCCGTGAATACTGGATCGCCCGCATGCGCGGGCGAGAACGAGCCTAGGGCAGTATCAGTCATTCCGCCGGCTTGGCGGCGGCGCTGGCAGCGTCTTTGGCTTTATCGGCGGCCGCCTTCTTCTCGACCCAGCGCACGGACCAGATCGAGCCCTCGTAGAGCGCCATCAATGGCAATGCGAGGGAGAGTTGGCTGAGCACATCGGGTGGAGTGAGTATCGCGGCGATCACGAACGCGCCGACGATGAAGTAGCGCCGTTTGGACTTGAGCTGGTCGGAGGTGACAATGCCGACCCGCCCGAGCAGCGTGAGAATGACCGGTAGCTGGAACGCAATGCCGAAGGCAAGAATGAGCTTCATCATCAAAGTCAAATAGTCTTCGACTTTGGGGAGGAGCTCGATCGTGGCCTGCCCGTCGCCGCCCATTTGCTGCATGCTCAGCGAAAATCGCGCCAGCATCGGCCACACGAGGGCATAGACCACAACGGCGCCGAGAAAGAAGAAAATTGGCGTCGCTATCAGATACGGCAGGAATGCCTGCCTCTCGTGCCGATAAAGCCCGGGCGCCACGAACATGTAGACCTGCGTCGCCACGACCGGGAATGAGATGAACGCCGCTCCGAACATCGCGAGCTTGAGCTGCACCACGAAATATTCGAGTAGGCCGGTATAGATGAACTTCGAGTTTTCCGGGCCCGCAACCCATACGAACGGCCAAGTCAGCACGTTGTAGATCGTCTTGGCGAAGAAGAAGCAGCCGACGAAGGCAATTGCAAAGGCGATGAGCGCCTTGATCAGCCGCGAGCGCAGCTCGATCAAGTGCTCCATCAGCGGCGCTTTGGTCGCCTCGATTTCCTTATCTTCGTCCTCGCGGCTCATGCTGGCTTGCCATCGGGCTTGGCGACATCAGCGGCGGGAGTCGGCTCGCTCGAGGCGGAGGATGGCGCGCCGACATCCGTGCTGGGGGCGATGGCCGGCGCGGCGCTTCCTTCCGCCGTGGCCGGCGGGCTTGTGGTCGGCGCCGGCTTGTCGGCCATTGCGCTCTCGATCTGCTGTTGCGTGCTGTCCAGCTCCCGGCGGACCTCGGCGACCGGATCGAACGAGGCATAGCTCTGCGCCTGGCTGGTCATGTCGTCGACCTGCTTCTTGAGCTCGGTCAGCTCTGCTTCGCGCATCGCCTCCTGAAACTGACTTTGAAACTCAGAGGCCATGCGGCGCAGCTTGTTCGTCCACTGCCCCAGCGTGCGAAATACCGTGGGCAGCTCCTTGGGCCCGATCGCGATCAGCGCGACGACGCCGATGATCAGTAGCTCGCCCCAACCGATTTCAAACATGGAGGCTTTACTCCGGGCGGCGCGCAAGCGCCCACGCCCTCCGCTCGTGTCGGCCGGCTTTGGCCGCGGCGAACGTTCAGCCCGCCTTGTGTGTCTCTGCCGACGTGACCGTCGCGGCCGGGGCGGGCTGGTGATCGATGGTCTTGGAGTCGGTCTTGGCCGCCTCGGTCTCGGCTTTCTCTTCCTCGGTCAGGCCCTTCTTGAAGGACTTGATGCCCTTGGCAAAATCCCCCATCAGCTCGGAGATCTTGCCGCGTCCGCCGAACAGCAGAAGCGCAACGCCTAAGACCAGAATCCAGTGCCAAACGCTCATTGAACCCATGCACATCCTCCGCATCGACGAGACACGTCTCGTCTCTCGGCTTTGCCCTGGAAGCTAGGCTCCGCGCCGAGCAAAAACAAGGACTCGGGCCCGCTCGCATCGGGCCTCACATCGGCGCTGTAGCGTCCACGGAGCTTGGAACCGCTGCGTTGGCGGCCTTTGGCCGCATTAACCTCGATTGTGTTCCGCGGGCGCGCGCGGCGTGGGCGTTGCAGTCGTGCGCGGCGCGCAATTATTCCTCGCCGCTGCGCTCCCGCGGCGGTGCAAGCCCAAGATCGAGTTCGCCCGGTTCCAGCGGATCCTCGTCCTCGCGCAAGGCGGGATCATCGGACGGCATCGGAACCGAGAAGCCCGGCGGCAGGCGACCGTCGAGAAGGCCCGAGCCTTTGAGGTCGTCCAGGCCCGGCAGATCGCTCACCGCATCGAGCCCGAAATGCGACAGGAATGCCTCGCTGGTGCCGTAGGTCACGGGCCGGCCGGGCGATTTGCGCCGTCCGCGCGGGCGGATCCAGCCAGTCTCGAGCAACACGTCGACCGACCCCTTGGAGGTGGTCACGCCGCGAATTTCTTCGATCTCCGCCCGCGTCACCGGCTGGTGATAGGCGATGATGGCCAACGTCTCGATGGCCGCGCGAGAGAGCTTGCGCGTCTCGACCGTTTCCTTGCTCAAGAGCCAGGAGAGATCGCCCGCGGTACGAAAGGTCCATTTCCCGCCGATGCGGACGAGATTAACGCCGCGCGTGGCATAGTCCTCCTGTAGCCGCAGCAGCGCCGCATGCACGTCGATGTCCTGCGGCAGCCGCTCCGCCAGTGACTTCTCGTCGAGCGGCTCGGCGGAGGCGAACAGCATCGCTTCCAAGAGCCGAAGCTCCTCCGCTCTCACCTGGCCCGCCGGTTCCTCATCCGCCGGTTCCTCGTCCGATACGATGACTTTCAACTTCGGCATTGCTGGCCTCCTCTAAGCCTTGCCCTCCGTCGGCGGCGCCGCCACGCCGCCATCGGCCGCCTCTTGTCCAGACTGTTGACGCTTGCGCACGTAGATCGGCGCAAACGCCTCCTGCTGGTGCATTTCCATGACGCCCTCGCGCACCATTTCGAGCGTGGAGGCGAAGCTCGATGCGAATACCGTCGGCGCGAGCGACGGCTCCACAACATAGGACAACAGGAATTGATCGAGCCGCGCCCAATCGGACGACTGACCGATCAGCCGCTCGAGCGCTTCACGCGCCTCGGCCAACGACCAAACCGTTCGCTTGGCCAGCCGCACATGCGAGAGCGCCGACTTTTGCCGTTGCTGCGCGTAGGCCGAGAGCAGGTCGTAGATCGTGGCGCTGTATTGCGGATGCTTGATATGCGCGATCGGCTCGGGCTGCCCGCGGCGAAATACGTCGCGATCGAGCTGCGGACGGCCGAACAGGCGCTGCGCCACATCGCGAATGGCCTCGAGCCGCTTGAGCCGCAGCGCGAGCGCAATCGCCATGTCCTCGGCGCTCTGCCCTTCGACGGCGTTGGGTTCCGGCAGTAGCAGCCGCGATTTGAGATAGGCAAGCCACGCCGCCATCACGAGATAATCGGCCGCCAGCTCGAGCCTGAGCTTGCGCGCCTCCTCGATGAAAGCGAGATACTGGTCGGCCAGCGCCAAGATCGAGATTTTGGCGAGGTCGACCTTCTGCTGGCGCGCGAGCGCGAGCAGAAGATCGAGCGGGCCCTCGAATCCCTCGACATCGACCACGAGCGCCGGTTCCCCGCTCGCTCGCTCCGGCACAAGATCGCTTTCCAACTGGACGTCGTCGGGATTCATGAGATCGCCCTCCGGGCGGCCGCGCCAGCATTGACCAGCGCCGCCCATTCGGCACGCAGCGCCGCAAGATCCTCCTTGACAGCCCGCCCGCGCCGGCCGAGCGCCGCGTCCGCGCGGCCTGCGGCCTTACCGGTAAGGACCGGCACCGCGGATGCGACCGCCTGCATTTCAGCAATTTCGCCGCTGCAATGCAGCACCACGTCACACCCGGCCGCAATGGCGGCGCGTGCGCGCGCCTCGATCGAGCCGGACAAGGCTCCCATGGAGATATCGTCGCTCATCAGCAGGCCGTCAAACCCCAGCCACCCGCGAATCACGTCTCGGATCAGAGTGACCGAAGTGGTGGCCGGAGCAATAGGATCGATGGCCGTGTATACGACGTGGGCGGTCATTCCCAGCGGCAGATCACGCAGCGCCCGGAAGGCGGCAAAGTCGGTCTTCCTCAGCGTTGCCTCCTCGGTCTCGACCACGGGAAGCGCCCGGTGGCTGTCCGCGCTGGCACGGCCGTGCCCGGGAATATGCTTGAGGACCGGCAAAACCCCGCCGGCAAGCAGGCCATCGGCCACCGCGCGCGCCAGCACGGCCACCTTGTCCGCGCTGTCGCCATAGGCGCGGTCGCCGATGACAGGGTCGGCGCCGCTCGCCGGCACATCTGCGATCGGCAGGCAATCCACATCGATGCCCACAGCGGCAAGATCGGCGGCAATGAGACGCGCGCCGAGATATGCCGCTCGCCTGCCTTGTGCGGCATCGTCGTCGTAAAGGCGGCCATACGCGGCGCCAGGCGGATAGGCCGGCCAATGCGGCGGGGCGAGGCGCTGCACGCGGCCGCCCTCCTGGTCGACGAACACAGGGGTATCGCGGCTTACGGCGTCGCGAAGGGACGTGATCAGGCGGCTCAACTGCGCCGGCGTGTCGATGTTGCGGCTGAAGAGGATGAACCCCCACGGCTCGCGCTCGCGTAGGAACGCGCGCTCGCCGTCCGTCAAGGTCGTGCCGGCAAGACCGGTGATGAAAGCGCGTACCGCCATTGGCGGGGATCAACCCGCGCCTGACGCAAGCGTCAAGCGCGGCTCAGTTATTCGGAACGACGCATTGGCCGCCGGCAGCCTTGTAGCTCGCGCAGAACTGGCTCGCCTCGTGCGCTGATGCAAAAGGTCCGACCATGGTTCGGTAAAACACGCCCTTGCTGCCGAGATCCGCGCGGCGAATGATCGGCTGCAGCCCGCTAAGCTCGTTCGGGAATCTCGCCTGCAGGCTGCGGAAGGAGGACTGCGCTTCGGCCTCGCTCTTTTGCGACGACAGCTGCACCATGAAGCCGTCCGACGTGCTCTCCGTCGCTTCAGGCGCGGCGCGCGTTGCAACCGGGGGTGCCGCGGCCGTGCGCGTGCGACTTGCTGGCGCCGCGGCTGGCTCGCTCTGCGGATCGAGTGAGATCGGACCGTTGCTGCGCGTCGGACGGGGCGCTGCATTCGCAGCCGGCGCAGCCTGGCCGCCCACCGGCTTGCTGCTCGCGTCACCGCCATCCGGGCGGATCGGCACAGTGCGGATTTTCTTCGGCTCGTTCGATGCGCTTGGCGAGGCGGCGCCCTGTGCCGGTGCGACTGGCGGCGGCAGAACGACGCGCGGCGCCGCTTGGTTTGCGAGATCCTTCAGCGCGACCGGCTCCTCCTGTTTCGAAATGACCTGTTCCTTGTCAGCACTCGCCAGGCGATCCTTGGCCGGCTTGCCCGATTGTTCGGCCGCCGGAATGACCTTCGTCGGGCTTGAAGTGTCGGCAGTAATGACCGGCGGCGGCTGCGTCGCGCCGCCAGTTCCGTAATAGGTGCGAAACGCGTAGGCGCCGCCGGTGCCGACCACGGCGCAGGCAATGAGTGCGATCGCGGTGGGAAGCGCGCTGCCCCGCCGAACGCGCGGCGGGTCGTCGTAAATCGCCTCGTCGTCGTGCGGCTCGAGCGCACCATCCTGGTCGTAGTACTGGGACTCGTACTGGTCCTGCTGGTGCTCCTGCTCCTGCTGGTGCTCACCCTCGTCGGCATATCCCGCGTAGGGCGCGGCGCTGAACTGCGGCTCGTCATAGTAACGGCTGGCGGCGGGCCGGTTCTGCGCTGGCGGCGCGGACGTGTAATCCTGTTGCGAAGGAGGAGCCCAGCGGCTCCGCGAATCGCCGGGGGCGACATCACGCGCCGGGGCCGCCGGCCAATTGGCCGGCGCGGTCGGCGGCGCGTCGTGCGCCTGTCGCGGCGCCCGATTGCTGCGCCCCAATTCGGCAAACGGATCGCTCTGCCCCAGCAGACGGGCAAGCTCGGCCAACGGATCGCGAGCGTTTGCCTCCTCGTTCGGCGGTGCCGCCTCGGCCGCGCGCCGATAGGGATCATTGGAGCGATAGGATCGTAGCCTGCTGTCGTCCGCCATACTCATCCCCGTTTCCCGGTACTGGCGCCGCACTCGGATCCTTGCGCGACGGGTCCGATCGAAAGCCCGTCTGCCCTGCGCACCGAGCGGGACTAACGCATCTCGTCGGGGGCCTCGACGCCGAGCAGCCCTAGCCCCGACGCGAGAACGGTGACGACCCCCTGCACCAGCGCAAGGCGCGCCACAGTGATTTTTGGATCATTCTGGATAATGAAGCGTAAATATGACGCATCTTTCCCGCGGTTCCACTGCGCGTGGAAATCGCTTGCAAGATCATAGAGATAGAAGGCGATGCGGTGCGGCTCATGGGCGAGCGCGGCCGCTTCGATCAAGCGGGGATAAAGCGCAAGCCGCCGCATGAGCGCGAGTTCCCCGGCATCTTCGAGCCGCTCGAGCGGCGCGTTCGCCAAGAGCGAGGCGCGCGCCGCCGGCTCGGCCGGCAGGTGCGGCAGGACTTCACGCGCGTTGCGGAATACGGATTGTCCGCGGGCGTGCCCATACTGGACATAGAAAACGGGGTTGTCGCGAGATTGCTCGATGACTTTGGCGAGGTCGAAATCGAGTGGCGCGTCATTCTTGCGGTAGAGCATCATGAAGCGCACGGGATCTTTGCCGACCTCGTGGACGACTTCGCGTAGCGTCACGAACTCGCCGACGCGCTTCGACATTTTTACCGGCTCGCCGCCGCGCAACAGCTTCACCAATTGCACGATCTTGACGTCGAGATCGGCGGCCGGCGCATCGGCGATCGCCCGCACGGCGCTGACCGCGGCCTGAACGCGTTTGACATAGCCACCGTGATCGGCGCCCCACACGTCGATCATGCTGCGGAAGCCACGGTCGACTTTGTTCTTGTGGTAGGCGATGTCGGACGCGAAATACGTGTAGCTGCCGTCCGATTTCATTAGCGGCCGGTCGACGTCGTCGCCGAAGGCGGTCGCCCGGAACAGTGTCTGCTCGCGATCCTCCCAATCCTCGATCGGCGCGCCCTTGGGAGGCGGCAGGCGCCCCTCGTAAACGTAGCCGGCGCGCCGCAGCGCGGCGATCGTCTCGCTCACCTGATCGCGAGGCCCCTCCAGAAGTGAACGCTCGGAGAAAAACACGTCCTGCACGACGTTGAGCGAGAGCAGGTCGTTGCGGATCTGGCCCATCATCATCTCGATGGCGCAATGGCGCACCAAGGGCAGCCATTCCGCCTCCGACTTGTCCTTCAACGCCGCGCCATACTCGCTCGCGAGCTCCGCTCCGACCGGCTTGAGGTAATCGCCAGGATAAAGGCCTTCCGGAATCGGGCCGATCTCCTCGCCCAGCGCCTCGCGATAGCGCAGGAAGGCCGAGCGCGCGAGCGCATTGACCTGGGCGCCGGCGTCATTGATGTAGTACTCGCGCGTGACCGCGAACCCAGTAAAGGCAAGCAGGTTGGCGAGCGCGTCGCCAAACACGGCGCCGCGGCAATGACCCACGTGCATGGGTCCGGTCGGATTGGCGGAGACGTATTCAACATTGACCGCGCTGCCACCGCCTACGTTGCTGCGCCCATAATTTGCGCCTGCGGCGAGGACTGAGCGCAATGCGCCGATCCAAGCCGTGGGCTTAAGCGTGAGGTTGATGAAGCCCGGCCCCGCGACTTCCGCCTTCGCCACCAGATCGTCGTCGCGCAGCTTTGCCGCAATTGCTTCGGCCAATACGCGCGGCTTCGCCCCGGCGTCCTTGGCCAGCACCATAGCTGCATTCGTCGCCATGTCGCCATGCGCGCTCTCACGCGGCGGCTCGACCACGATGCGGGACTGGTCGATCCCGGACGGTAGCGCACCACCCTCAATCAGCGCGGCGTTGGCGGCGCGGATTTTGTCGAGGACCGCGGCAAAGATATTCTGATCGCTCATGGCTTTGCGTCGGGCGCCGCCTAACGCAATTCCGGAAGCGAGTCAAAAAGCCGCGCGTGCTCGCCCAACGCGTAGCGGTCGGTCATCCTCGCGATGAAATCTGCGATATGGCGCAGCCGCGCAGCCTCCTCATCACCCTCGGGGGTCTGGGCCCATTCCGCAGGCATATCGTGAGGGCGTTCGACATAGCGGTCGAACAGGGCGCAAACCACGCGCTCCGCCTCGCCCATGATCCGCATGATGCGGCCGTGCCGATACATCCGCGGGTAGAGAAAGCCTTTGATGGCGCGGTCGGCCTCACCCATTGTCGGCGAGAAGCCGCCGACCGGCTGCTTGGCATGGCGCACCTCGTCGGCCGAGCGCGGCGCCAAGTCCTGCAGGCGCTTATCGGTTTCCGCGATGACATCCTCGATCATCTGCATGATCAGACGACGCCCCAGCTCATGCACCAGCCGGGAAGCCTCCAGGCCGGGATGTTGTTCGCGGATCTTTCTGAGAATGTCGCCGATCAGCGGCACGCCCGCGAGGTCCTCGATTGAAAAGAGCCCTGCGCGTAAGCCGTCGTCGATGTCATGGGCGTCGTAGGCGATGTCGTCGGAAATGGCGGCAAGCTGCGCCTCGGCGCTGGGAAAGCTCCACAGCTCGAGATCCTGCGTCCTGTTATGCAGCGCGACGGCATGCGGCAGTCCGCGCTCGCGATAAGGCCCGCAAGGACTGCCGTCGCGCAGCGTGAGAGGACCGTTATGTTTGACGAGCCCCTCCAGCGTCTCCCACGACAGATTCAATCCATCGAACGCGGGGTAGCGCCGTTCGAGCGCAGTCACCACCCGCAGCGTCTGCGCGTTGTGATCGAAGCCGCCACACGCGGCAAGACGGCGATCGAGCGCTCGCTCACCGGCGTGACCGAAGGGCGGATGGCCGAGGTCGTGCGCGAGCGCGAGCGCCTCGGCCAAATCCTCATCGAGGCCGAGCGCGCGGGCGAGCGAGCGAGCGATCTGGGCGACCTCGAGGGTATGGGTCAAGCGAGTACGGAAGTGATCGCCCTCGTGAAAGACGAAGACCTGGGTCTTGTGCGCGAGGCGCCGGAATGCGGTTGCATGGATGATGCGGTCGCAGTCGCGGCGGAAGGCGTTGCGCGTCGCGCTCACCGGCTCCGGATGCAGCCGGCCGCGGCTCCTGCCAGGAGCGGACGCGTAGGGCGCGCGCGCGCGGGCCGTCTCAACCGCCATACCGAACCGCCCAATTGACCAAAGCCCTGGGCGCACTTAACTATCGGTAAGGCCGACTGGCAATCTTGGTACGCGAATGGCCGACATTACTCTTACCGAACGGGCGGCACACCGCATTGGCGAGATTCTGCGCCGTGAGCCGCCAGGCAGCATGCTTCGCGTCAGCGTGGAAGGGGGCGGCTGCTCAGGTTTCCAGTACAAGTTCGACATCGACCGCGCTCAGGCAGCCGACGATCTCGTCATCCGACGTGACGGTGCGACCGTGCTCGTCGATCAAATCTCGGTGGGCTATCTCGCCGGCTCCGAAATTGATTTCGTCGATGACTTGATCGGCGCGTCGTTCCGCATCAACAACCCGCAGGCCACCGCATCCTGCGGCTGCGGAACAAGCTTCTCACTCTAATCACTGATTTGCGCCTACTCCGGCCGCTTTGGCGAGCAGACCGGTCGAGGCGATTTCCGCGCGCACCTGGGCGTCGAACTCGGCGGGCGTCAGCGGCATCGGATCCATGCCCAGCGTTGCCAACCGCTCTTTGACGTTCGGCAACTGCATCGTCTCGATCGCTGCGCGATGGAACTGATCGACGATGTCTCGCGGCGTCTTCGCCGGTATGAAAACGCCGATCCAGAATGCGTAATCTGAATTGGGGAATAGCTCGACGACGCTCGGCACTTCGGGCAACAGCGCCGCTCGCTTCGGGCTGCTCACCGCAAGCGCCAGGAGCTTGCCCTCGCGCAGTTGCGGCAGCGCCGTACCAAGCGGACAGAAATAGAAGTCGGCCCGTCCCGCTAGGACCTCGGTGATCGCCTCGGCGCCGCCGCGAAAGGGAATATGCACGGCCTCGAAGCCGGCGGCCATGCGAAAGCGCTCCGCGCTCAAATGGGTGGCGCTGCCCACGCCGGCGGAGGCGAAGTTGAAAGAGCCGGGCCTCGCCTTGGCCGCGACGACGAGATCCCGCGCGGTCTTGAAGTCCTTCGCTGGCGACACCACCAGCACGTTCGGGCTGCTTCCGAGCGATACCGCCGCCGCAAAATCGGCGGCGGTATCGTACGGCGCGCTCGGATAGACCGTGGGAACCAGCGTATGGGCCGAGGACGTGGCGAGCAGCGTGTAGCCGTCCGCCTCCGCCTTGGCGACGAGGGCAGCGCCGATGGTCGTTCCCGCGCCGCCGCGATTCTCGACCACGATCGGTTGGCCGAGCCGCGCTGACAACGGTTCGAACACGACGCGCGGGATGACATCGGTCGCGCTGCCGGCAGCAAAAGGGATGATCGCGCGGATCGGCTTGCTTGGCCATGTCTGCGCGAGCGCATCGCCACGGCAGAAGAGCAGGACGAGGAAGCTCAGGAGCACCGCGCGCCGCATACCGCACTTCCTCCCCGACTGGTGCGTGGCAGATCGAAAGGTCCGCAGCCGTCACTCGGCGGCGACCGCGGCTGGGCGCTCGGCAGGCTCTGACACCTCCCGCAGCTGCGGCTCCAGGCGGTACTTGAGCATGCGGTCAATACGGTCGAGATAAATATAGATCACCGGCGTGATGTAGAGCGTCAAGAGCTGCGACAGCAGGAGCCCGCCGACCACGGCGATGCCGAGCGGTTGACGCAGTTCGGCGCCTGCGCCGGTGCCGATTGCGATCGGCAGCGTGCCGAAGATGGCGGCAAAGGTCGTCATCATGATTGGCCGGAACCGCAGCAGCGCGGCCTCGCGGATGGCGCTCTGCGCGCCCATACCCACGCGCCGGCGCTCGATCGCGAAGTCGATCATCATGATGGCGTTCTTCTTCACGATACCGACCAGCATGACGATGCCGATCATGGCGATCACCGACAGATCCATGTTGAACATCATCAACACCAGCAGCGCCCCGACGCCGGCGGACGGCAAGCCGGAAATGATCGTGATCGGATGAATGAAGCTCTCATAGAGCACGCCGAGAACGACGTAGGCGGCGAACACCGCGGCCAAGATCAGCACGCCCTGCCCTTTGAGCGAATCCTGGAACACCTGCGCCGAGCCCTGGAAGCCGGTGCTGATCGTGATCGGCAGGCGGAATTCGCGCTCGATCTCCTTGATGGCGTCGACCGCGTGCCCGAGCGAATAGCCGGGCGCGAGATTGAACGAGATGGTCACCGCGGGCTGATTGCCCTGATGATTGACCTGCAGCGGGCCGACCGCGGGCACCGTGCGAGTCACCGCCGAGAGCGGGATCGCGGTCCCGGACGGGATGCCGTTTCCGTTGACGCCGGCGCCGGGCCCAGTCCCGGTTCCGCCCCCGCCGGACACGTTGGTCTTCACGAAGATATTCTGCAGCTGCGAGGGATCGGCTTGAAACTTCGGCTGGCTCTCGAGGATGACCTGATAGTCGTTCGTCGGCGTGTAGATGGTCGCCACTTGGCGTGCGCCGAAAGCGTTGAACAGCTCCTGGCGAATCTGGTCGATGGTGACGCCGTAGACGGCCGCCTTTTCGCGGTCCACTTCGACCGTCATCTGCGGATTCTTGATGTAGAGGTCAGTGGTGACGTCGCGCAGCCCCTCGACCTCGGCGATCCGGTCGCGCAGTTTCGGCGCCATGTCATAGAGGAGTTGGGTGTCGCTGGACTGCAGCGTGTACTGGTACTCGCTCTTGGAAATGCGGCCGGTGATGTTGATGTTCTGAACGTTCTGAAAATACACCGCCATCCCCGGAACGGTGTTGGCGCTGTTGCGCAGGCGCTGGATCACCTCGGTGGAATTTTCGTGGCGCTCGCTGCGCGATTTGAGCGCGATGAACATGCGGCCGATATTCGCCGTCGGATTCGGCCCGCCCGCGCCCACGGTCGAGTTGACGTAGTCGACGGCGGGATCGGAGCGGATGATCTCCGCGACTTGGCGCTGCAGGTCGACCATCCCCTGGAATGAAATATCTGAGCCTCCTTCGGTCGAGGCGGAGATGAAGCCGGTATCCTCGGTCGGGAAGAAGCCCTTCGGAACGATGACGTAGAGCCAAACCGCAATCCCGAGCGTCGCCAACGTGATTACTAGCGTCACGGCTTTGTAACGCAGCACCCGATCGAGCGACCATTCGTAAGCGCGCAGCCAGCTCTTGAACATGGCCTCGAAGGTGCGCAGCACGATATTCTGTTTCTCGCCCTCGCGGTGCGGATGCAGCACGCGCGCGCACAGCATCGGCGTGAGCGTCAGCGAAACGAACCCCGAGATGACGATGGCGACCGCGATCGACACCGCGAACTCGCGAAAGACCCGGCCGACCATGCCGCCCATCAGCAGCACCGGAATGAACACGGCGATCAACGAAAAGGTGATCGAAATAATGGTGAAGCCGATTTCGCGCGCACCCTTGAGCGCCGCCTCGAACGGCCGCATTCCGCCTTCGACATGGCGCACGATGTTTTCCAGCATGACGATCGCGTCGTCGACAACGAACCCAACCGACAGCGTCAGCGCCAGCAGCGTCATGTTGTTGATCGAGAAGCCGAACACGTACATCGCCGCGCAGGTGCCGATCAGCGACACTGGGACTGCGAGCGCAGGAATGACGGTGGCCGAGACCGACCGCAGGAATAGGAAGATCACCAGAATAACCAGGACGACCGCGATGAAAAGCGATTCCTGCACACTCCATACCGACGCCCGGATCGACACCGAGCGGTCCATCAGCACTTCCATGCGGATCGACGGCGGTATCGACGCGCGGTACTGCGGCAAATGCTCACGCACCGAATCGACGACGGCGACTGTATTTGCGTCCGGCTGGCGCTGGATCGCCAGCACGATGGCGCGGTCGTTGTTAAACCAGCTTGCGATCTTGTCGTTCTCGACGCTGTCGATCACGCGCGCGACCTGATCGAGGTAAACCGGGGCGCCGTTGCGATAGGCGACGACTACCTTGCGGTACTCCTCCGCCTTGGTCATGGCGGAGGATGCGGTCAGCGTCACGCTCTGCTTGGGGCCGTTGAGCGTTCCAACCGGCGTGTTGGAATTTGTCTTGGCGACGACGTTGCGGATGTCGTCGAGCGAAATGTTGCGCGCTGCGGCGGCCACCGGATCGACTTGCACGCGCACGGCGAACTTTTGCGCGCCGAATACCAGCACCTGGGCGACGCCCGCCAGCTGCGAAATCTGCTGCGCGAGCGTGATCTCGCCGAATTCGTCGACCACCGACAGCGGCAAGGTCGGCGAGACCAAGCTGATATACATGATAGGGAAGTCGCCGGGATTGACCTTGCGAAAGCTGGGCGGCGTCGTCATCTCCACCGGCAGCTTGCGAGCGGCGACGGTCAGTGCCGTCTGTACGTCTAGTGCGGCGCCGTCGATGTTGCGGTTGAGATCGAACTGGATCGTGATCGAGGTGATGCCGAGCGAAGAGGAGGAGGTGAGCGAGCTGATGCCGGCGATGGTGGAGAGCTGGCGCTCGATCGGCGCCGCCACCGACGCCGCCATCGTTTCCGCGCTCGCGCCCGGCAATACGCCCTGGATGCTGATGGTCGGAAAGTCGACGGCCGGGAGCGCCGCGACCGCAAGCAGCCGGTAGGCGAAGACACCCAACACGATGATCGAGGCGGTGATCAGCGTGGTGAGCACCGGCCGCCGGATGCAGGTCTCCGAGAGCACCATGGCTAGGATCCGACCTTGGGGGCGCGCACGGCAACCTTGGTTCCATTCGAGAGCAAGAGCTGGCCGTTGGTGACGACCGTTTTCCCGCCCTCGAGTCCGCTCTCCAGGACCGACTCGCTGCCCAGCACGCGGGCGACCTTCACCGGCCGTACCGTCGCCACGTCGTTGTTGACCACGAATACGTACGTGCCGGACTGGCTCACCTGGACCGCGGTCGACGGCACCGTGACTGCCTCCTCCTCGCGGAACGTTAATCCAACCGTCACCAACGTCCCCGGCCACAGCAACTCGTCGGTGTTCGGCATCGTGGCGCGAACCGGCACTGTGCCCGTGGGCGCGTCCACGCTGTTCTCGATCATGGTGACTTGGCCACCCGCGCGGCGCGGATCGCCGGGAATGATCGCCTCGATCGAGGCGCTCTCGTTCGCGAGCGCTTGGCGCAGATCCGGCAGGAAGCCCTGAGGCAGCATAAACGTCACGTAGACGGGCGCCGTCTGGATGATTGTTGCGAGCGGCGCGGTGTCGGCCGCACGCACGAAGTTGCCGACTTTTACTGCCGCCATGCTGGCGCGCCCGCTAATCGGCGCGCGGATGGTGCAGTAGCTAATCTGGATGTTGAGATTCTCGAGTTGCGCAGTGTTGGAATCGACCGAGGAGCGCCAGATGTTGACCTGCGTGCGCGCGTTTTGCAGCGTGACCAGCGTGGTCGCGTTCTTGGCGAGAAGTTCGGTGTAGCGCGCGACGTCGCGTTCCGCCTGCTCGAGGTTCGCTTTTGCCCCGGCGAGCAAGCCTTCGACCTGCCTCGCTTGCGCTTCGATCGTGCGGCTGTCGAGCGTGAACAGGGGGTCGCCTTGATTGACCATTGCGCCGTCGCGGAAGTGCACGGCGGTGATTTCGCTGTCCACGCGCGGCTTGACCGCGACGCTGGCGATCGGTGTCACCGTTCCAAGCGCCTCGATGCGGACGGGAACGACTTTCTTCTCGGCGGTCACGATTTCGACCGGCACCGCGCGGGACGCGTTCTGTCGGGGAGCCTGCGCGACCGCGCCACCCGGCCATAAGCCGCTGCGCGTAGCGGCGAGGGCACAGCCGGCTGCGACCAGCACCACCACCGCCCCCGCCACCAATATCCGCTTCTTCATTACTGCGCCGCGCGGGCCCGCCGTCGGCCCAGCCGGACTCCCTCTCTTTTCCGGTGCCCCGCTCATACGATTCTTTTAGTACGCGGGGACAACCTTCTAACATACCCCTATGAGGGGTCGTCGTAAAAACCGTATAACCTCGGGTTAAAACTCGGTCATCCGGCGCCGGGGTGCCCGCCGGCTTACACCGCACGATCTTACACCATATTTCGCCACAGATGCGCATCGCGACCTGGAACGTCAATTCCATCAAGCAAAGGATCGACAATCTGACCGCTTGGCTTGCGGAGCAGCGGCCAGACATCGTTGTCCTGCAAGAGACCAAGTGCGTGGATGAGGCCTTCCCGCGCGAGCCTTTCGAGGCGCTCGGCTACAATGTTGCGGTGCACGGGCAGAAGACCTTCAACGGCGTCGCGCTCCTCTCCAAGTTTCCGCTCGAGGAGGTGACGGCGCGATTGCCCGGCGATGAGGCCGACAGCCATGCTCGGTTCTTGGAAGGAGTGGTGTCGACTCGGCAGGGCGTGCTGCGCTTCGCATCCGTTTATTTGCCCAATGGCAATCCGCCGGGCACGGACAAATATGCTTACAAGATTGGCTGGATGGACCGGCTCATCCACTACGCGCGCGAACGGCTGCAATTGGAAGAGCCACTCGTTCTCGGCGGTGATTTCAATGTCATCCCCACCGAGCTCGATGCCCGCTACCCCGAGCGGTGGGTGAACGACGCGCTATTTTTGCCGCGCACCCGGCAGAAATTCCGCACCCTTTATCATCTCGGGTTGCTCGACGCGGTTCGCGCCGGAAGCGACGGCCCCGGCCCGTTTACATTTTGGGATTACCAAGCGGGCGCGTGGCAGAAGAACGACGGGATTCGCATCGACCACCTGCTCCTTTCGCCGCAGGCGGCCGATCGGCTCATCGCCGCGGGCGTCGACAAGCACGTGCGCGGCTGGGAAAAACCATCCGACCACGTGCCGGTGTGGGCCGATCTGGAGCTCAGCGCTTGAAGAAACTGTCCAGCACGTTCCACGGCAGCTTGTAGTTGACCCCGACGCGGACGATGTGATCGTCGAGTTGCAGACGCTGATTGCCCGGAAGGAACGGACTCGGCGCTGGGTTGAAATAGGATTTGTCCTGCAATCCGACGTAGAGGTACTCGATCTTCGCCGACCAATCCTGATTGAGCTTGACCTCGAGGCCCCCGCCCGCGGTCCAGCCCCAATGCCATTGCGGGTCGGAAATCGTGCCGGCGGGAGCGACAATGCTGTTTGCGACATTGGCGAGCGCGGCGCCGCCCGTAGCATAAACGGGCCAGTTCTCCCGCGCGTAGCCGACACGCCCGCGGAAGGTCGAGAGCCACTGCTCGCGGACCTCGTTGCTGAAGGCCGCAGTGGGTGGAAACTCGAACGTGCTGCCCTTCTTGCTCGTGGCCGAGATGTCGGCCTCCAAGCCGAGCACGCCGTTTCCGCCCTGCGCGTTGATGCCCGCGGTAACGCCGAAGAGGCCGCCGCCGAGGTCGAAGTGCGGCGTCTGATCGGCGCCGGTCGCATTGTTGCGCACAGCGGCGCTGCCCCATGCGCCGCCGCCCGCCACCCCGATGTAAGCACCGGCCCAGGTCGGCAGCGCGCCCGCAGGTGTTTGGTAAATCGGTGCGATACTCAGGTCAGTCGCACAGGCCGGCGCCAGCCCCGCCGACGCCGCTACCAACGCCAATGCCGCCGTGCTTGCGCACAGCGATGTCCTCATCGCACGCCTCAACGCGAGGCATCCCGCATTGGCGCAAAGAAATAGGCGCGAGCGGCCGCGGGGTCCATCAACTCGGTGGGGCGCTGAGCAGATTTCGGAGAAGTGTGGCGCGATCGCCACAGATGCTCACTCGCGACGATTTTTCAGCCAGTCTTCCAGGTACTTACGGGCCATTGCCCGCTCGCTCTCATTGGCCTGGGCGAGCGCGCTCGTGTACATGTCGGTGATCCAATTCTCGTCCGGTCCCGCGGCGTCCTTGGCGACGATGAGCCAGAACAGGCCGAGCGCGGCTTGGCGGGAAACATCTTCGCCCTTGAACAACATGCCGCCGAGCAGCGCCTGCGCGCGGTGCTCGCCCTTGTTGGCCGACAGCCGCAGCCAACGCGCCGCCTGGATGGCATCCTTTGGCGCGCCTTTGCCCATCAGATAGATCCGGCCGAGATAATATTGCGCTTCAGGGTCCGCGTAATACGCGGCCGCGTAGCGGAACATTTCCCGCGCGACGTTCGGATCAGCCTTCAGCGTTCCGGGAATGCCGTCGAGATGATAGAGCCCAAGCGCGACGAAGGCATTGGCCAAGTAGCGCGCGTTCGGCATGCCGGCGCTATCGTCGCCATGCATTGCGGTGAGGCGTCGGAAGTAATCGTACGCGCGCGGCTTGTTTATCTTGACGCCGTCGCCATCGGCATACATTCGGCCGAGCTTCCAGATCGCGCCGGGGACGCCTTGCTCGGCGGCGTATTCCAGATCCTTTACACCTTGTTCGGTCCTGCCTTGGCGCAGCGCCTGCGTGCCGGAGCGGAACGCCTCGAGCGGGGTCGGCGGCATGGCCGAGCGCGGCGGCAAGGTCAGCGGCGCGACCGGCGGTGCGCCCGGCACGGCTACGAGCGGCGTTGCGTTGGACGGTGTCCCTGCGGCCGGGCTTGGGGTGCCATCCGGCAGCGGCACCGTGGTCGCTTCGGGGGCGCGGCTGCCATCGAAACTAATCGCCGGCGAGAGGCCGATCGCAACCCCCAGCAAGGCCATGCCCGCGATGACCTTAGATATCCGCATAGCACGCCCTCTCGGCCGCCGCGCCGGGATGGGTAACCGCGCCTTGCCGCGCCGCTCCCACCTGCTGGGCGTATTTCCACAGATATCCTGAGGTGAATTCGCTAGCCCTGGGCCTCCAAGCCTTGGCCCGAGCCTCGAGTTCGGCCTTGCCGAGCTTTACCTCGAGGGTGCCCTTCACCGCATCAATGGCGATAATGTCGCCGTCGCGCACGAGCGCGATCGGGCCGCCGACGGCGGCTTCGGGACCCACATGACCGATGCAGAAACCGCGGGTTGCTCCGGAGAAGCGCCCGTCGGTGATCAACGCAACCTTCCCGCCCATGCCCTGCCCGTAGAGGGCGGCGGTGGTCGCCAGCATCTCTCGCATTCCGGGGCCGCCTTTGGGCCCTTCGTAGCGGATCACGAGCACGTCGCCTTCCCTGTACTTCTTCTTCTTGACCGTCTCGAAGCACGCTTCCTCCCCGTCAAAGCAGCGTGCCGGGCCGGTAAACTTCAAGACCGCCATCCCAGCAACCTTCACAATGGCGCCTTCCGGCGCGAGGTTGCCCTTGAGCCCGACGACGCCGCCGGTGGCGGAGAGCGGCTTGTCGGCGGGGCGGACCACGCCTTGGTCCTTGTTCCACTTCACTCGCTTGAGGTTCTCGGCAACCGTGCGCCCAGTCACGGTCAGGCATTCCCCGTGAAGATACCCGTGATCGAGCAGCGTCCTCATCAAGAGCGGAACACCACCTGCTTCGAACATATCTTTGGCAACAAAACGGCCGCTCGGCTTCAAATCCGCGATATAGGGCGTGCGCTTGAAGATTTCGGCCACATCGAAGAGGTCGAATTTCAGGCCGCACTCGTTGGCAATGGCGGGCAGGTGCAGCGCGGCATTGGTCGAGCCGCCGGTCGCCGATACGACTGCCGCGGCGTTCTCCAGCGCCTTGCGGGTGACGATATCGCGCGGGCGGATGCCGGCTTTGACGAGATCGAGGACCTTCTCGCCGGCAGTCATGCAAAAGGCGTCACGAATTTCGTAGGGCGCCGGAGCGCCCGCCGAATAGGGTAGCGCCAGCCCGATCGCCTCGGAGACCGTCGCCATCGTATTGGCCGTGAACTGCGCGCCGCAGGCGCCCGCCGAGGGGCAAGCATTCTGCTCCAGCGTCTCGAGATCGGTGTCGGTGAGCTCTCGCACCGAGTGCTGGCCGACCGCCTCGAACACATCTTGGATGGTGACCGGCTTGCCGCGGAAGGTGCCGGGCAGGATCGAGCCGCCGTAAATGAAAATCGAGGGCACGTTGAGGCGGCACATCACCATCATCATGCCAGGCAGCGACTTGTCGCAGCCGGCTATGCCGACGAGCGCGTCATAGGCGTGCCCGCGCACGGTCAACTCGACGGAGTCGGCGATGACCTCGCGCGAGGGGAGCGAGGACTTCATGCCCTCGTGGCCCATGGCGATGCCGTCGGTGACGGTGATGGTGCAAAACTCGCGCGGCGTGCCGCCGGCTGCGGCGACACCCTTCTTCACCGCCTGGGCTTGGCGCATCAGCGCGATGTTGCAGGGGGCAGCCTCGTTCCAGCAGCTCGCCACGCCGACGAAGGGCTGATGGATCTGCTCGCGCGTGAGCCCCATCGCATAATAGAAGGCGCGCTGTGGCGCCCGATCCGGACCTTCGGTCACGTGCCGGCTGGGCAATTTCGCTTTCAGAGCAGTCTTCGCGTCCATGGCGCCTCGCCCGCCTCCGTCCTCAAGCCACTTGCGCGGCCCGCACCTCGTCACGCTCACGGCCGCGTATGGCCGAATCGCGGCGGGGCCCGTCCGGATTCCTGTTCGTATGTCAATGTTTTAGTCGTGTTGCGCGCGCGCAACAGGATTAACACCAGGTTAATCACCAATGTCACACCTTGGCCACAACGGGTCTTCCTTTGGCAAGAAATGCTACCGGCGCGCGCGCCCAGTTTCACCGCAGGCGAAATTGCGGATCAAAGCCGAGTTCGGCGCGCGCTTTGGCGATGGCGACCACTCCGTCGTCATCGGCGATGTTGTAGATGCCGCGAGCGCCGCGCGTAAGCGCAAGACACGCGCCCTGCGCTGCGGCATCGATGTGCAAACCTGGCTTGCGGGTTGGCCTCTCGTGCCACGTGCCTGGTCCATAGAAGAAGCCATAGCGCAGGATGAGGCCATCGAGGCCCTTCGTGCTGAGCACCTGGTCTTCCATATCGGCGGCGCCTTTGATCGTGATCGCCCGCTCCGGGTCCGAAAGGTTGAGCGGAGCCGTCTCCCGATGCGGCTCGCCGCCGCTTGCATAGCCAAAGGCGATGCTCTGCACGATGAAGCGCCGCGCCGATGCAGCCTGCGCCGCCGCAATCAGGTTGCGTGTGCCTTCGCTGCGGATGCGTGCATTCGCCGCGTATGACTCCGCGATCCGCGCCACATCGAATTCGCGCGGCAGATCGGTGAGCTGATGGATCACCGCTTCGGGCTTGGCGGCGCGCATCGCCGCGCGGGTGGCCTGCGCGTCGAAGACATCGAGCACGACTGCCGCCACGCCGGCGCGTTCGAGCTCGCGCGCCTTCGCCGCCGAGCGCGTGGTGCCGGTGACGTCGTGTCCGGCACGCAGGAGCAGCGGCACCAGCCGCCGGCCGATCGCGCCGGTGGCGCCTGCGAGAAACACTCTCATGTTCATATGCTAGCAAATTTCCGTTCGTCCCCGCGCGGGGCACCCCGCGACGCCCGTGTCGCGGGGATCCCATGGCGGGGACCCAGATATTTTTCATGGATTCCGCTTTCGCGAGAATGAGCGGCCGATAGTATTTTATTCCAATTAAGACGCTATCCCATGCCCCGCCTGCTTCGCCGCAGCTTCTTCGCCCGCAGCGTGCACGTCGTCGCGCCCGATCTCATCGGCGCAACGCTGTTGTTCAAGGGCGTGGGCGGCGTGCTCGTCGAGGTCGAGGCGTATCATCACACCGATCCCGCGGCGCATTCCTTTGTCGGGCGGACCGCGCGCAACGCGGTGATGTTCGGCCCGCCGGGATACGCCTACGTCTACCGCTCCTATGGCATCCACTGGTGCCTCAACTTCGTGTGCGAGGCGGAAGGCAGTGCCAGCGCCGTGCTGCTCCGCGCGCTCGAACCGACGCATGGGCTTGCCGCGATGCGCCGGCGCCGCGGCCTCACCGAGGCGCGGCTGTTGTGCGCGGGCCCGGGCCGGCTGTGTCAAGCGCTCGGCGTCACCGGCGCGCATTACGGCCTTGCGCTCGATGCGCCGCCGTTTGCGATCTTCGGCCGCCCGCAGGAGCTCGACGTCGCCGTTGGGCCGCGCATCGGGCTCACCAAGGCGATGGATCAACCGTGGCGCTACGGGATTAAAGGCTCGCGCTTCCTCAGCAAGCCGTTCAGGCCGTAAGCGCGTCGCGCATCTATGACACGCCCTCGCGCCGACGGAAGCTGATCAACGGGGCCAGGAACAAGAGCGGCAGCGCGCTGGTCGCCATCGGCAGGAAGGCGAAGCGCGGACTTGCGCCGATATCCCAGGCCGCGCCGCTGAGCACCGATACGAGGAGCGCCTGGCTATAGCTGACGGTGAACACGGCGGCCGAGACTCGCGCCACGTCGGCGGGTGCGCTCAACAGCGGCGGCAGCGTCAAAGCGAGGGTGAACACCGCGGCGCCGATGAAGCCCAACACGCCGGCGAAGGCGACGGTCCACAAGCTTGCCGTCATGACGATGCCCGCCAAGCACAAGAGGATGAGCGCGCCGCAGACCATAAACGGCCACGCGCGGCGCACGAAGCGGTCCGCGGTCGCGAGCAAAATAAACGAGGCAGGCAGTTGCCCGAAATTCAGCGCCGTCAACGCCGCGCTGATCAAGTCGGGCCGGCCCGCGTCGGTGAGATAGCCGGGCAGGAACGCGTTGCTGCAGAAATAGACGCCGTTGACGCTGCCGAAGAGAATGCCGATTTGCCAGGTCAGTGGGTTGCGCCAGTCGGGCCACCAGCCGATGGCCGCTGCGGCGGGCGCCGTCCGCTCCCGCGCCGGTGCGAGCGCGAGCGTCAAAAGCGCGATCAGCACCAAGGGCACGCCCCACAGCGCGAGCGCCCAGCGCCAGGACGCATCGACGAGGGGCAGCACGAGCGGGATTGTCAGCATGACCGGCAGCGTTTCGCCCACCAGCACACCATTGGTGAAGAGCGCGGTGCCCAAGCTCACGCGCTGCGGCAGCCATTGCCGCACGAGCGGCGGCAGCGCCGGCTGGCTGAGGGCGATACCCGCGCTCATAACGATCGTGGCCGCGTAGAGGGCGAACACATCGAGGATGGCGCCGCGCAGCGCGGACGCGACGCCCGCGATGACGAGACCGGTGATCAGCGTCGGCAACGCGCCCAAGCGCGCGATCAAGAGCGATCCCGGGAGCGCCGCCATCGCGAATAGGATTGTGGGCAGGCCGGAGAGAAGGCCGACCTCGGTCCCGGACAGGCGCAGATCGGACTGGATGAGCGCAATCACCGGCGGCACCGCCAGGACGGTCAGCCGCAGCGCTACCCCCGCGAGCCACAGCAGGCTCCCAGCAATCCAGATCTCGCGCATGGCGCTCCCGGCTGCGGCGTTCGCCGTTCTTTCTCGACGCTGTCATTCCGGGGCGCGGGCGAAGCCCGCGAGCCCGGAATCCATAACCACTGCCGGTGATTATGGATTCCGGCTCTCGCCGCTATCGCGGCTCGGCCGGAATGACCAACCCAAGACGTTGCTATGGTAGCTCACGCCGCGCCTTTGAGGCGCGCGAGCGCTTCGTCGATCTTCGCCCGGCGCGCCTCGGCCTCCTCGCGCTTCTCGCGCTCGCCTTCGACTACATCCTCCGGCGCCCGGGCAACGAAGTCGGCATTGGCGAGCTTGGCATCGATGCGAGCGATGTCGGATTTGACCCGCGCCATCTCCTTCTCGAGGCGCGCTTTCTCGGCGGCGAAATCGATCACGCCCGCAAGCGGCAGCGCCGCGACCTCCCCGCGCACGATCAATTGCACCGCGCCCTGCGGCGCTCGCGCCGCGAAGGCGATATCGGAGAGGCGGGCGAGGCGGCGCATCATCTCGGCCCATCGCGAGGCGCGCGCCTGCGTCGCCGCGGACGCCGTGACCAGGACCAGCGGAATGGCGATCGTGATGTTCATTTCCGCCCGCACGGAGCGGATCGCGGTGACGAGGTCGACGACCCAACCGATCTCCGCCTCGGCTTCGAGATCATCGAGCGCCTCGTGCTTCGGCCAGGACGCAAGCGCCAGCATGCTGTCGCGCGCCGCGCCGTCCTGCGCCGTGACGCGCCAAAGCTCCTCGGTGACGAAGGGGGTGAATGGGTGCAACAGTTTTAGGATTTCGTCACGCGCCCACGCCGTCATGGCCCGCGTCTCGTCCTTGGCGGACCCGTCGGCGCCTTGCAGCAGCGGCTTTGCCAATTCCAGATACCAGTCGCAGAAAATATTCCACACGAAGCGGTACGCGGTGCCCGCCGCGTCGTTGAACTTATAGGCCTCGATCGCCTCGGTGATCTCGCGCGCGGCTTTCGCGGTCTCGTGCGTGATCCAGCGGTTGAGCGTCTCCTTCGCCGACTTCGGGTCGAATCCCGGCACTGCCACGCACTGGTTCATCTCCGCGAAACGGCAGGCGTTCCACAGCTTGGTCGCAAAATTGCGGTAGCCCTCGACGCGCTGGGTCGAGAGTTTGATATCGCGTCCCTGCGCCGCCATGGCGGCAAGTGTAAAACGCAGCGCGTCCGCGCCGTATTCGTCGATCAGCTCGAGCGGGTCGATGACGTTGCCCTTCGACTTCGACATTTTTGCGCCGCGCTCGTCGCGCACCAACGCGTGGATATAGACGTCGCGGAACGGCACCTCTTGCATAAAGTGCAGGCCCATCATCATCATGCGCGCGACCCAGAAGAAGATAATGTCGAAGCCCGTCACCAGCGCGTCGGTCGGGTAGTAGCGCTTGAGCTTCGCCGTCTCGTCCGGCCAGCCCAAGGTCGAGAACGGCCAGAGGGCGGAGGAGAACCATGTGTCGAGCACATCCTCGTCGCGCGTGAGCAGCGTATCGGCCGCAGAGTCGGAAGAGATCGTGCCGTTGGCGCGATAGTGCGCTCTCGCCTCGCTCCGCGCCTCGGCCTCCGTCTCGGCGACGAACACCTTGCCGTCCGGCCCGTACCAAGCCGGAATCTGATGCCCCCACCACAGCTGGCGCGAGATGCACCAGGGTTGGATATTTTCCATCCAGTTGAAATAGGTCGATTCCCAGTTGCGCGGCACGAACACGGTGCGACTGTTGCGCACCGCGGCGATTGCCGGCTGCGCAAGCGTCTTCGCGTCCACGTACCACTGATCCGTGAGAAAGGGCTCGATCACGACGGCCGAGCGGTCGCCGTGCGGCACGGTGTGCGCGCGCGCCTCGGTTTTGGCGAGCAGACCGCCCGCTTCCAGACGCCGCACGATCTCTTTGCGTGCGGCAAAACGGTCGAGCCCGTCATAGGCCAGCGTTGCATCGAGTTCCGCCGAGTGCGGCACATCGCGCAGAAAGGCGTCGTTGCCCGCAAGCTTGAGATGGGCCTCGGCGTTGAGAACGCTGACCAGGGGCAGATCGTGCCGGCGCCCGACCTCGAAGTCGCTGAAATCGTGCGCGGGCGTGATCTTGACCGCGCCCGTGCCCGTCTCCGGATCGGAAATCTCATCGGCGATGATCAGGATGCGCCGGCCGACCAGCGGCAGAATGGCGTGCTTGCCGAGGAGATGGCGGTAGCGCTCGTCCTGCGGATGCACCGCCACCGCCACGTCGCCGAGCATGGTCTCGGGCCGCGTGGTCGCAACCGTGATGAAGGTCGCGCCCTCGTTGGGATCGAAGGCCACCCCTTCGAGCGGATAGCGGATGTGCCACAGATGCCCCTTCACCTCGACCTGCTGCACTTCGAGGTCGGAGATGGCGGTCAAAAGTTTGGGGTCCCAATTGACCAGCCGCTTGTCCTTGTAGATGAGGCCGGCGCGATAAAGCTCGACGAAAACTTTGCGCACCGCGCGCGAAAGTCCCTCGTCCATGGTGAAGCGCTCGCGTGACCAGTCGCATGACGCGCCGAGCCGCTTGAGCTGCCCGGTGATCGTGCCGCCCGCCTCCGCCTTCCACGCCCACACTTTCTCGAGGAATTTTTCCCGCCCGAGCACGCGGCGCGGCGGTTCTTGCCGCTCCATGAGCTGGCGCTCGACCACCATCTGGGTGGCGATGCCGGCGTGATCGGTCCCCGGCTGCCACAGCACGTCGCGCCCGCGCATGCGCTCGAAGCGCGCGAGCACGTCCTGCAGCGTGTTGTTGAGCGCATGCCCCATATGCAGCGACCCCGTGACATTGGGCGGCGGGATGACGATGCAATAAGGTCTGGCGCTGCGCCGCTCAGGCCGGCCGCAGCGGAACGCACCCGCTTCCTCCCACTGGGCGTAGATGCGCCCCTCGACCGCGGAAGGCTGATATGTCTTGCCGATCATCGTTGTGTCGTTCCGCAAAGGTCGCGGTAAAAAGCCCGCGGCCCTGCACCGTGTCAACGCCCGGTACCGGCTCGGTTTAAAGACACTGCTCGGCAGTTAAAACTCCGCTCATTCCCGCGAAAGCGGGAATCCAGAGCCAAAGCCCTGGGTCCCCGCTTTCGCGGGGACGAACGGAAGAGATTGTCTTGGGATGTGAACTCATGACATCGCCGGCAGTCGACACAGTCCCGACGCGCTCCATCGTCCTGTTGGCGGTTGCGGGCTTTGCCAGCCAGGCGATGGTGCGGGTGACCGATTCGCTCCTGCCGCAGATTGCGGTCGATTTCGGCACCACCGTGGGCGAAGCCTCGATCGTAGTCGCTGCCTATGCGGTCGGCCACGGCTTAATTCAGCTCGTGATCGGGCCGTTCGGGGATCGCTTCGGCAAATACCGCACCGTCGCGACGATGTGCACGATCGCTTCGATCCTGGTGGCGTTGTGCGGCACGGTGCAGTCGCTCTCGGCACTTGCCGTTGCGCGCTTCGCCTCCGGCGCCGCCGCGGGTTGGATCATTCCGCTCTCCATGGCCTACGTGGGCGACGTGACGCCCTATGCGCAACGCCAACCGATTCTTGGCCGCTATCTCACGGGACAGATTACTGGGCAGCTGTTCGGCCAAGCGGCGGGCGGCGTGCTCGGCGATCTTTTTGGCTGGCGCGACGTCTTTTTTGTGCTCGCCGCCATGTTCGCGCTCGCAACCGCCGGGCTCATCTTCGAGCTCATGACGAACCCGCGCACCCGCGCAGCGCCGCACGCGGATGAAACGCGCGGCGGCTTCGCCGCCGATTACGTCGCCGTCCTCTCCAATCCGTGGGCGCGCTTCGTCATTCTCGCGGTGTTCATCGAGGCGGCCGTGGGATGGGGCGCCTTTGCCTATGTCGGGGCCGACCTGCATCTGCGTTTCTCGCTCACATTCGGCGCGGTCGGGCTCATTGTCGGCACGTTCGGAGTCGGCGGGCTCCTTTACGCCGCTTCGGTTTCGCTCCTGGTCAACCGCTTCGGACAAGCAGGGCTCGCGCAATTCGGCGGGGTGCTTTTGGGTCTCGCTTATCTCACGCTCGCCGTCGGCGGCAGCGCCATGCTTGCGCCGGTTGCGGTCACCGCGATCGGACTCGGCTTCTACGCGCTGCACAACACGCTGCAGACGAATGCCACGCAGATGACGCCGCAGGCACGCGGCACCGCGGTCGCGATCTTTTCCTCGGCGATCTATCTCGGCCAGACGATCGGGGTCGCGGCTGGCGCGGTCGTCTTCGACCTCTTCACGGCCGTGCCGCTGTTCGCCGGCACTGCCGTCGCGCTGCCCGCCTTGGCCTTTTGGTTCGCGGCAAAACTGCGCTGGCACGGCACGCAGGGCGGAGCAGAGGCGAACGTCCAAAGGCCATAAAGCGCCACCTGCTCACGATCATCGATGGATCGATCTTTCAAGCCAACGTGATCCATCTCACCTCGATATCTCGTCGCAACCGCCCATAATGGCGGGGCAGTCACGGCGAGTTCGCCTCGCCGACGACACGATGACGGCGATGCAGCAACGGAGGAATGAGATGGCGACGAAGCGATCCAAGCGCGCGTCGAAGACGTCGGCTGCGCGCAGTAAGCGCAAAATCCGGGCACGTGCGACACCCACGGAACGCAGGGCCCGGCCGAAAGGCGCGATCAATGCATGGGAGGACGATCCCGGCGCCGGTGCTCAACCGAGCGGAGGCCAAGTCCTCCAGCGGCCGGTCCCCGTCTTGAGGGATGCGCCGTTTCCGATCCGAATTGCGCACCCGGCCTCTGCGCCGGACGCCAAGCCGCATCCGCCCGGAACCGCACAGTTTCGCTACTGGACTGCCGCCGAAGCATTGCGTCGCGGCGCGGATTTTTGGGGGGCATTGCTGCCGGGCACATCGTGGGAAGTGGGCTCGATCCTGCCGGTGGACCTCGATTTCGGCAGCGACCTCAACGCCTTCTATGACCGCGAGGGCCTGAAGTTTTTCCATGGTACGGGTGCGGGACGAACCGTCTTTTCCGGCGAGAGCCCGGACGTCGTGTGTCATGAGCTCGGGCACGCGGTTCTCGATTCTTTCAAGCCGCAGCTGTTCGATGCCGCGAGCATCGAGGTCGCCGCCTTCCACGAATCGTTCGGCGACATGAGCGCGCTGCTGTCGGCGCTTCAGCTGCCGAGCGTGCGCGAGGGGGTCTTGGTGGAAACCGGCGGCGCGCTGGGCCGCTCGTCTCGGCTCTCGCGACTGGCGGAACAGCTCGCCTGGGCCATACGTCAATCCGTTCCCTCCGCAGTCGAGCCCGACTGTCTGCGCAACGCGGTGAATACGTTCTTCTACCGGGATCCCGACACTCTTCCGACCACGGCGCCGGCCGCGTCACTTAGCTCGGAGCCGCATTCCTTGTCGCGCGTTTTCACCGGTGCATTCTTCGAAGGGCTGGCCGGCATGCTAGCCACGACTAAGAAGAAAGACGAAGCCGCGCTGCTGCAAGTCAGTCAGGACATGGGTGCGATTCTGGTCCAGGGCATCCGCGCCGCCTCCGTCGTTCCAACTTTCTTCAGTCAGGTCGCCGCAACGATGCTCGGGGTTGCTGCAAGCCAATTCTCGGCTCAAGCCTATGAGCTGCCGCTGCGCAGCGGCTTCGTCCGCCACGGTGTTTTGCCGCCGGCGATGGCGCTGGCCGCGACGCGTGCGCGAATGCCGAGGCGCACGGAGGCGTTTGCCGCCACCCCCACCGAGTCAAAGAGCTTGCCGACGCTTCATCTGTCGGTCGCCGAGTATGGGCTCGGAATTCCCTCCATTGTGGTTTATGCCGCTGCCGAGCCCAAGCGCCTCGAGGTCAGCGGTGCGGCGCTTGCCGTCGGCGCGGCGCCATCGCCGGGGGAGGATAAGGCCGCAAAATCCTTCTTCGAGGATTTGCTGCGGCGTGGGCGGCTCAAGGTCGTCACCAAGCCCGGCAAACCAGGTGCGGAGATCATGCGCTCCTCCGCGGCCTCGACCCACGAAACGCACACCCACGAATTACGCCGCGAAGGAGGACAGATGGTGCTGCGCCGGGTGCGCATCGACTGCGGACATGCGTGCTGTTGAGGGCATGCGCGCGGCGCCTGTATGATGCGCCCTGGAAGTTGGCGGCGGAAACGCCAGGACCATGCCGCGCATCAACCAACAGACGTTGAAGACGGAGCTTGCCAAGCGCGGCTTCGAGTCGATGTCGATCAAGCGTGAATTGCCAGGCGGACGCATCGAAGTCGACGCCAACAAGCTCCATCCCGTGCATGTCGAGGCGGGCGAGTCGATCTACGCGCCCGTCCCGGTGTCGTTGTCAGTTGCGCTCGACCCGCGCGGCCGGATCAAATCAATCGACGGCGACACTCCGGATCCGGCCGCCGTCGCCGCTGCCGCGCGCTATATCAAGACCCTGCGCGACAGCGGGCAGCTGGCCGCCCCCGGAGCACAAGAATCCATGCCGGGGTTGACTCACCGCATCGAGCGCGACGACCAAGGCCGGCAGGTCCTGCGGCGCAAGCGGTTCTCGATCGGCGGAGGTTAGTTGGGCGCAGCACCTGGCGCTTCGCTATGTGCGCGGTGGTCCGCCCTCACTCGCGTGCGCGCGAGATGCGTTCGATTTCCGAGCGCACCAACCGCTCGACGATCGCCGGCAAATTCTCGTCGAGCCAGGTCTTGAGCATGGGGCGCATCAGTTCGCTGACCAGCTCCTCGACCGTGCGGCCGCGGCGCGGCTGCGCCGT